>PVBE010011779.1_pt1 | contig 181804 bp, 155 predicted proteins | sample 1631181 | NCBI WGS metagenome assembly PVBE01 (sample SAMN08397723, study PRJNA350692) | Marine metagenome, whole genome shotgun sequencing project. | isolation source: water | place: Pacific Ocean | collected 2012-04 | reverse complement strand
GCGGTGACCTCCACGAAGGCCGCACCCTCGGGAAACTCGCGCAGCCAACGGCCCAGCGTCGTCGTCGACATCCCGTGCCTCTTCGAGAACCTCGTCTGGCTCAGGCCCGAGGCGCGAAACGCTCCCACGAGCTTCCGCCGCTGCCGAGCGGGTCGGATGGGGCGGTCGGGGGTGCGTCGGCCGGGGCTTGTGCTCCGGAAGGCAAGTAATGCCCCATCTGGCCGTCGATCCACATCGAACCCAGCGTATGCGGCGAGCGTGACTTCGGTCCCGCCCCGAGCGCGTTGCCCAGCCTGCTTCTAACGCCCCAGATCGTCGTGCCAGCGTACTCACCGTCCTCGTCCGACCAGCTCAGCGGCCTCCTCATGAAGCGCGAGCCCTCGAGCCAGTTGGGGTCCGCCCGTTCGGAACCGCCGGCCATACTCTCAGTGATCACCGCGGTCAGTCCCTCTCTTCGATGAAGAAGTCCACTCGCCTGTTCTTCGCCTTTCCTCCGTCTGTGTCGTTGTCCGCGACGGGGAAGTCCTCTCCAAAGCCGACCGCGTAGACGCGGCCGGGGGCTACGCCGCGCTGTCGTAGTCCGCGGGCCACGGCGTCGGCGCGCTCCTGGGACAGGCGGAGGTTCATCGCGTCCGGACCGCTGGAGTCTGTGTGTCCTTCCACTCGCAACAGCTTGATCTCCGGGTGGTCGATCATCGTCGCGGCGACCTGGTCCAAGACCGGCTTCGAGGTCTCCAGGATCTCGTCTGTGCCGGAGATGAACTCGATGCGCCTGTCGAGGATGAGCTTGTCCGAGGTGAGGTGGACCAGCTCCGGGTAGAGGGTGACCTCCAGCGTGCGCTGCTCGTCCTCGACCACCTCGAGCTCGGCTCGGAGAGGGAAGATTCCGTGTGCCGAGAAGATGAGCTCGTGGGCGCCAGGCTCCAGCTCGAGCTGCGGGTTGCCGTCGATGACCACAACCGGACGCAGGTCGCCGTCGATCAGCACGATGAGCTCCCGCTGGGGCCGGCCGAGATCGTCCAGGGCGTGGACCTCTACGTAGCCTCTGGCCCCGAAGCCTATGAGCTCCGAGTCCAACTCGACCACGCCGCTCTCGGGTATCTCGACTGTGTCGAACCAGGGGCTGTGGCCCGCTGCCTCGATCTCGAGCTCGAAGGTGCCCGTCGCGAGCACGACCTCGATCTCCGATGTGTTCTCGAAGTCCTGCGCGCCCACGATACGCACGACGTCGGCGCGCACCGGCCGCCCGCCCCAGTCGACCACCCGGACCAGCAGGGTGGCGTTGCCCTCCGGACAGCCGTCGCCGTCTTCGTAGCCGTCGATGTCCTCTGCCTCTCGCGGGCAGGCATCGCTCAGGTCAGGCAGGGTGTCGCCGTCGTCGTCGAGATCCGGGCAGCCGTCCTCGTCCCGGAAGCCGTCAGGGTCCTCTGCGGACTGTGGGCAGGAGTCCAGGTGGTCGGCGATGCCGTCGAGATCTGTGTCCACTCTGGTCTCCACTGGCCGGTAGGAGAGCCCTGCCACCCCGCGCCAGTCCGGGGCGCCGATCCCGTCGGTGAGTCCTGCGGCGCCGGCGATGCGCAAGGAGATGTCCCGTCCGAGGGCGATGTTCGTGCCGAGTAGCGCCTCGATCGGCGTGCCCTGGCCGAGGCCGAGGAAGTCGTCGAGCTGGGTCGCGCCGACGAGCTCGGCGCCGAGGTCCACGCGGTCGTGGACCCTCACGGCGGTGCCGACGCCGAACTGCAGCTGGTCGTCCCAGGTCAGGTCGGGGTGGAGCTCCGCCCTGGGACCGAACTGGAAGCCGAGCTCCACGGCGGTGAGCACCCGGCCCACCGTGTAGTCCGTCGCGAAGCCCACCTCGCCCCAGGTCCCTGGGGGGGCGAGCAGGCGCTCCGCTTCCCCGAGGGGGAAGCCGACACCGCCGGTCAGGGCCGCGCCAAAGGCCTCGTCGGAGCCCTCCATCAGGCTCCACCGTCCCTCCAGGCGGGCGTCCCCGAGGCCGAGGCGCTCGGTCCCGTAGAGGCCCGTCGACGACAGGTGCACCGGGACGTCGAAGCCCACGCGCGCTCGGCCGCGCCAGAAGGAACCACCGAGCACGGTCGTGCTTGCGGACGTGACCACCTCCGTCTCTTCGCCCGTGACCCGGTCGACCCAGACGTAGGGGTTCGAAGCATGGGTGTAGAGCGCCCGGAGCTGCAAGCCCCGGCCGGTGAGGGGCTGGGCGTCCTGCACCAGCAGCAGGCGCGAGTCCATCGCCGGGTGGAAGCGGTCGGCGTCGATGGGATGGGCGGAGAACTCGGGCAGGTCCTCCGCAGCGGCCATCGTCGTGAGCGTCAGCCAGGTCAACGCAGGCGCTTCGCCAGCTTGCGAGCCGCGATGTCGACATCCCCTGGTGGGGCCGAGGTGAAGCAGACGCGCACGTGAGTCGGGTAGGAGCCAAAGCTCGGGCCGGGGGCGAGCAGCACGCCGTCCTGGTCGAGGCAGTCCTCCAGGAAGCCGAAGACGCCGCGCTCATCGAGCACGCGTGAGACGTCGAGGAAGAGGAAGGTGGAGCCCTCGGGGCGGGGGACGCCGAGGACATCGGCCGCTGCGTCGCCGGCGGCGTGGTAGCGAGCGCGCACGTCCTCGAGCCAGGCCTCGCCGTCCCGAAGCGCCGCGATGCCAGCGAGCTGGCCGCTCGTCGGGGCGGAGTAGAAGGTGTGGGTCGAGATCTTGCGGCAGGAGGCGATGACGTCGCGCGGGCCGACGACGTACCCGGTGCGGTTGCCTGCCATGCCGTATGCCTTCGAGAAGGAGAAGACCGACAAGGTCCGCTTGGGGGCGAAGACGCCGACGCTGGCGTGCTCGCCGCGGAAGATGATGCGGTCGTAGATCTCGTCGGACAGGAGCCACAGGTCCTCGTCGTGACACAGGGCCGCGAGGGCCTCGAGCCAGTCAGGAGGGATGACCTTGCCCGTGGGGTTGTTCGGGGTCGACACGTAGAGGGCGACGGTCCGCTCCGTGAGCTTCGCCCGGACGACCTCGACCGCCGAGGCGGCGTCCGTCGCGACGCCGAAGAAGGGGACCTCGACCGGGGTGGCGCGGAAGGTCTCGACGATGCCGCGGATCAGGGGCCAGAAGGGCGAGAGGATCAGGATCTCCTCGCCGGGCGCGGCCAGCATTCCGATCGCCGCTGCGAGCCCGCCGGTGGCCCCTGCGGTGGCGATCACGTTGTCGCGCTCGCACGACAGGCCGTTTTCGCGGCGCACCTTGTCCACGCAGGCGGAGATCAGCTGGGGCAGGCCCTGCGGCGAGGTGTACCTGTGCATGCCCGGGAACTGCTCGACGGAGAGGTCCTGCATGCGGCCGCCGACGAAGGGCTCCAGGTAGGTGTCGCCGACGTGCAGCGGGTAGATGGGCCCTTCGTGAGCGCGGATCTTGTGGGCGATGCGGGAGAAGACCGCTCCGGGCATCTCAGCCACGGTGGGAGCGGGGTTCGGAGGGCGTGGCATGGGTGTGGAATCTACCTCTGGGATCGGCGCCGGCTCAGCCTCGGAGGGAGTCCAGCCAGCTTCGGAGGAGGTTCTCTGCGACGCGACTCCGGTAGGCCGCGGAGGCGCGGAAGTCCGTCATCGGCGTGATGTCCTCGGCCAACAATGACGCGACCTTGGAGTCGGGCGGACCACCGACGAGCGCCTGCTCGACCCGGCTGCAGCGACGCGCCGTCGGGCCGAGGCAGCCGAAGACGACCCGTGCTTCCTCGACGACCCCCTCGACGAGCTGAAGACGGCCTGCGAAGAGCACCATCGCGACCCCGTGGATCCGTTGCCCGCCGACCTTGCGGTAGATCGTCTCGTCCCCCGGCCGCGGATGAGGGATGCGCACCGCCGTGATGAGCTCGTCGCTGCGGATGCGGCCGGTTCGCAGGCCGCCGAGCATGTCGCCGACCGGGACCGTCCGTGGACCCCGAGTGGTGCTGGCGACCTCGATCTCGGCGTCGAGCACGAGCAGGACCGGGAGGAGGTCTCCGGTCGGGGAGAGGGTGCCGATGGCACCGCCGAGTGTGGCGCGATTGCGTACCTGGGGAGAGCCGAGGCTCCTGCAGGCCTCGACCAGGATCGGCGCCCGCCGCTGCACGTCGAGAGCGCGCGCGATGTCGGTGCAGGTCGCCAGCGCTCCGATCCGCATGAAGCGTCGGGTCCGCTCGATGCGCGTCAGCTCCTCTGCGCGGCTGATGTCGAGCAGCAGCTGGGGCTCGAGCCGGCCGGCGTTGATCGCGACCATCACCTCGGTCCCGCCTGCCAGGACGACGGCGTAGGGGAACTTCGCGCGTGCCTCCAAGGCGCTCTGGAGGCTGTCGACACAGTGGACCTCAGCAGGGTGGGCCTCAGCCACCGAGGGCCTCGTGGACCGCAGCGAGGATGCGGCGGTAGCCGGTGCAACGGCACGCGACTCCGGCCAGCGCGGCCTTCAGACCGTTTCCGTCGATGGGCTCGTCGGTGTGGCGCAGCTCGGCCGCGACCATCAAGAAGGCGGACACGCAGAAGCCGCACTGGGTCGCCCCGGCTCGAACGAGCGCTGCCTGCACCGCGTCGAGCTTCCTGTCGTCGGCGAGGCCCTCTACGGTCAGCACCCGCCGACCGACCACCTGGCAGACCGGCACGATGCAGGCGTTGTGGGCCTTGCCGTCGACGAGGACCGTGCGCGCTCCGCAGGAACCGTCCCCGCAGCCCTCCTTGGCCCCGATCAACCCGAGGTCGTCGCGGAGCACGTCGAGGAGCCGCGTTCCTCCGGGGCGTTCGAGCTCTACGCAGTCCCCATTGACGTCGAAGCGGAGCCTCATGGGATGGCTTGTAGCACGTCTTCTGGAGCCATCGGCAGCGTGTCGAGGACGCCCCCAGTAGCATCCTCGATCGCCTGGGCGAGGGCCGCCGCGCAGGCGAGCGCGCCGATCTCGCCGAGACCGCGGGTCGGTTCGTCCGCGTCTGCTTTCAACAAGAGAGTGTCCTTGCGTGGGGCCTCCTGGCTGGAGAAGATGCCGGCGTCCCGAAAGTCCGCGGCGCGGAAGGCGCCCCGCTCGTCGAGGCCGACCCGCTCAGAGAGTGCGCCTCCGAGCGCCATCACGACGCCACCCTCGATCTGCCCGCGGGCGAGCTTTCCGTGGACCACCCGGCCCGCGTCCGTCGCCGTGACCACTCGGCGGACGATGACCTCTCCGGTGTCGGCGTCGACGACCACGTCAACGACCGCGCAGTGCCAGGTCCGGTCCCGGTAGGCATCTCCGGTGCGATGGATCGCGTCCCACTCCAGGGGGTCGATGTCGTCGAAGCTGGCGCTGACCTGGAGCTTGCGCGAGGTTCGTCGCTGGTGCACCAGGGCCGAGAAGTCCCCATAGAGCTTCAGCTCCTCGGCTACGGCCGCCGCGAGGGCATCCGCCACCTTCGCGACCACCGGAGCTCCGCGCGAGAGCCCGCGGGATCCCAGGAAGGGCCCGTCCGCCCCGACGCGGTCCGTGTCTCGCGCTCGGATCTCCAGCTGGTCGGAGGGGAGGCCGAGGCGGTCGCAGAGGACCTGGAGCAGCCCCGTGTCGGTCCCCTGGCCGGACTCGGCGCCGGGGGCGTAGAGGCGCACCCGGTCACGGCGGAGGACCAGCGCCACGCTGCCGGCGCGCTCGGAGATGTCGTCGCCGGGCCGGCCCGCCCCGAGGACCGCGACGGACATGCCGCGCCCCGCCATCAAGCGAGCGACGGAGCGACGTCGACCCGGGCGATCCCCGGGCTCGGCCAGGGTCTTCGCGCCGGCCTTGCGTATGGCGGCCTCCATCACCTTCACCGCTGGCGAGTCGTCGACGACCTGGCCCGTCAGGGTCCGGTCTCCCTTCTTCAGCAGGTTTGCTCGCCGCGCTGCCATGGGGGCCATCGACATCATGCGGGCGATCCTGTCCATGTGGCGCTCGACGGCGAAGTGGAGCACGGCCATCCCGGTAGCTGCTGTCCCACACGTTGTCATGGGGCACGTCCGCGGCGGTGACCACGACCACCTCGGCCCAGTCGTAGTCGAGATCCAGGGTGATTCCGCGGATCAACGCGTGAGCGTGGGGCGACCGCACCGTCGCGCCGTGGAGACAGCCCTCGAGGGCGAGGTCGGCCACATAGAGGGCGTCCCCACGCACCTTGGGCTCGGCGTCGAGCGGCACCAGCGTCTTCAGCTCGCCATCTCCTCGGAGGTTCCCAGGATATCGCGAGACGTGACCGGAGGCCGGCTCACCGGTCTGTGTGCCCATGACGTCGCCTGTGATCCAGCCGCCCTCGAGACCCCTGTCGAGCCTCGCCCAGGACCTGTGGTGGACCTGGAACCCGGACGCCCGAAGGCTCGTCGAGGGTCTCGACCCGGAGCGCTACGAGGAGCTCGGCCACAGCTTGCCCGCCCTGCTCGCCGAGCGCCCCGACCTCGAAGACCCTGCAGCCGCCGCGCTCGTCGGGGCCATGGAGCGATACCGCGCGGAGGCAGACACCTGGGCCAGCAGGAACCTCCCCCAGCTCGGCCGTGTCGCCTACTTCTCGATGGAGTTCGGTCTCCACGAGTCGCTGCGCATCTACTCCGGCGGCCTGGGCGTGCTCGCCGGGGATCACGTGCGCTCGGCCTCCGACCTCGGCCTGGACTTCGTCGCCGTCGGGCTCTTCTACGCCCACGGCTACTTCCGGCAGATCGTCGATCGCGGCGAGCAGGCCTCTGCGTGGCCGGCGAACATCCCCTGGGGCCTCGAGGAGATGCCGCAGCGGATCGTCGTGCCTGACGGGGAGCGCACATACCAGGCTCGCATCTGGCGACAGCGGGTCGGCCGCGTGGAGCTCTTCCTCCTGGACGCTGATGTCCCGGGAAACGACGACGATCTGCGCGCGATCACGGGTGCTTTGTACGGCGGCGACACTCGCATGCGCATCCGGCAGGAGGTGCTCCTCGGCATCGGCGGAGTGCGCGCCCTGCAGGCCCTCGACCGCATGCCCGAGGTCCTTCACCTCAACGAGGGACACTGCGCCCTGGCGCCGATGGAGTGGATGCGCTCCTGCGGGGACGAGGACTTCGTGCGCTCCCGCACCGTCTTCACCACCCACACCCCCGTCCCGGCGGGGCACGACCGCTTCGACTGGCATCTCGTCGACGAGGTCCTTGGCCCCTGGCGCCGCTCGGCGGGTTGGGACGAGGGCGCGCTGATGGACCGGGGCCGGATGGACCCGAGCGACCTGGCGACTCCCCTGAACATGACGAAGCTGGCGATGACCATGAGCCGCGCCTGCAACGGCGTCTCGGCGCTGCATGGCGAGGTCAGCCGGCGGATGTTCGACGACGACACTATCGGCCACGTCACCAACGGGGTGCACCCGACCTTCTGGATGGCGGACGAGCTCCAGCGGCTCCTCGACGGAGCGGACCCCGGCTGGCGTGAGGCGCTGGTGGAGGGCGCGATCGACCTGTCCCCTGTCTCGGACGGACAGCTCTGGGCGGCTCGGAAGCCATGTCGTGACCGCTTGCGTGCAGCCGTCGCGCGGCGAGCGGGCGTCTGGCTCCCGGAGGAGTCGCTCATCTGCGGCTTCGCTCGACGCTTCGCACCCTACAAGCGGGCGGACCTGCTCTTGAGCGACGAGGAGCGACTGAGCGCCCTGCTCGCTCGCGGTCTGCGCATCGTCTATGCCGGAAAGGCCCACCCCCGAGACGAGGAGGGACGGCGTCTCGTCGCTCGGGTGCTCAAGGCCTCGCGAGACTTCAGGGGGCAGGTCGTCTTCCTCGAGGGCTACGACATCGCGCTGGGGCGCCTGCTCACGCAGGGGGCCGACCTCTGGCTCAACACTCCCCGACGGCCGCGAGAGGCCAGCGGGACCAGCGGCCAGAAGGTGGTGCTCAACGGCGGACTCAACGCCTCGGTCCTCGACGGCTGGTGGCCAGAGGGCTTCGACGGAGACAACGGCTGGGCCATCGGCGCGACCCGGGCTGCTGCCAGCGTCGAGGAGCAGGACGCCGCGGACGCCGAGAGTCTGTATCAGGTCTTGGAGGGTGTGCTCGAGACCTGGACCGACCGACCCCGCTGGCTCGGCATGGTGCGTGCCTCCATGTCCGGCGGCATCCCCCGTTTCAACACCCACCGCATGGTCGCCCAGTACGCACGGGACGTCTATTCGCCCGTGTCCTCGCAGCCGAGCACTTCAGGGTCCGTGTCGTCACAGTCGTAGTCGTTGGCCACGAAGCCCGACGCGAGACAGGACCCCGTGCGACCGTTCGGATCGCCGAGGCCGTCCCCGTCCGCGTCGATCCAGCAGGGGTAGTAGACGTGGCGCTGGGCGCAGGACACCAACAACAGCAGGAACATCACCACTCCAGCAGCCTCCCGGTCGCCTGGATCCCCGCCTGCGCTTCGAAGGACTGGATGATCCGGTTGGTGCTTCCGTGGGTGACCATCGTGGCGGCGCCGTCGACGGTCAGGCGCACGAAGGCCCCCAGCGAGATGCGGCCGAGCCCCAGGTCGATGCCTGCCTCCGCTCCGCCGATCGGGACCCAGATCATGCGAGGGGTGGTCACGTGGTAGTCGCGGAAGCTGGCGCCCCAGAAGCCGCCGAGGTGTGCCGCCACCGGCTCCTCCGGGGGTCGGTACCAGGCTCCTACGAGCAGGTCGTGAGCCGTGACCGGCCATGGGTTCGCGAGGGTGTCGTGGGTCCGCTGGAGGTGGCTCGCGTAGCCCATCCCCAGGCGCAGCCCCGCCGGGAGGCCGTAGCCGACGAGGAGCTCGTAGCCGATGGTGTCCTTGTGTTCGGCGCGCCGGCGGTAGACCGGGCTGCCGCGGAGCCAGATGTTGTTGACCTCCGGGACGGCCCCGAGGTCGAACTCACGGCGCTCGTCGTAGGCGCCGGAGCCAATGACCGCCGCGTCGACAGAGGGGCCCTCGAGGAACAGCTCGCCGCTTCCGATGCCGACGAGGGGGTGCTCCCCGTCCTCCAGACGCCTGAGCACGCCGCCTTGGAGGTACTCCGCCCGGGTCGCGTTGCTGACCATCGGCTTGCCGGCCGCCCACCACCAGCGGTCGACCAGCTGCCCTTCCATCGTCCTCGTCTCTGCGCCCATCTGGAGCAGGAAGCCGGTGCCAGCCGGTGTGCGCGTGCTGCCCTCGCCCTGGCTGTGGACGACGTCGCCGTCGCGGATGTGGCGGATGGAGATGATGCCTTGGGCATAGGTCCCCGGCACCTGCACGAGGAGGCTGTCCTCCTGGATCCAGGTCGGGAGCTCCGGCGCTGCCACGGCGACCCCGTCGAAGCCGACCAGGGCTCGAGAAATGAGCTGCTCGACCAGGGCACGCTGCCGCTGGGTGAGATCGTCGTCGTCGAGGTCTGGAGTCACCGCCAGGCGGCCACCTTCGACGAAACGCATCGTGACCTTGGCGCCGATGACGCCGTCACGGATGTCCACGAGCTCGTCCCCGACGTCCCCCGCGTGTGAACGGGTCGCGCGACCTTGGAAGGCGGCGTCCTCGATGGTGCAGACCATCTCGAGGTCCTCTGTCCGGCACTCCAGCTCGAGCAGGACGCGGAAGGCATCGGCCGTTCCCTGGCTGGCCGACACGTCTCCCGGCACGGTCACCACCCACGGGAGCTCCATGTAGGCATCCGCCAGCCAGCGCGTCTGTTCTGCCGAGGCGTTCGCCACGGTCAGACCGAGCATGTAGACCCACACCCCGTGAAGCTACCTCAGAGGTTGTAGTCGGGCCCGCCGAGCGCTTCGTGGGTGGTGGTCGAGTCGTCGCTCGTGAAGGTCGGGCCGCTCCAGTCGAGGCTGCCCACCCGCCAGACCTGGCCCATCGTCAGCTTGGGCCCAGTGCGCTCCGCTACGACGCTGCCCTCGGCTTCGATCGTGAGCGTCGGCGTGGCGTAGTTCCGCGTCGAGTCGCGGGGATCATAGAAGTGCACGAGGAAGTCGTAGGAGACCTCTTCGGGGCGCGACAGGGTGATGGTCTCTGCTGTCTCCGAGGTCTCGGAGTCCTGGTCGAGCACCGGATCGTCCGAGCTGTCGCCCTCGACGCCCCAGTCGGGCTCGGGCTGGGCGAAGAAGCAGTCCCCCTCGCCGAAGTAGACGCCATCGGGTTGGAGGAGGTGGAGGTCGAGGTCCGCCTCGGCGGTGTCCCAGGTCAGCGTGACGCTGAGGTCCTCCCACGGGATGACCTCGACGAGGCTCGCTGCGTAGTTCTCGCTCGTGAGCCCGTCGTCGTCCTCGACATGGAGCTGCACCACGTAGAGGCCGATCTCGCCGGCGAGGAACTCCGGATCCGGCGCGTACTCCCCGGTCAGGATGGGCGTGCCGGCGGGGGACTCGGTGACCTCCCACCTGTAGAAGAGCTCGGCGTCCTCGTCATCGGGATCCCAGGACTCCGAGCCGTCGAGGCCGATGGGCTCCCAGCGCTTGACCGCTCCGCCGGGGCCTGCCACCGCCACCGGGTTCACGTAGACCGGCAGGGGAGGATCCGGCTCCAGCGTCTCGGGAGGGTCGGGCTGGATGTTGTAGTCGGTGCAGGCCAACAGCATCAGGAAGCTCATCGACGCCTCCGGATCAAGAAGAGGCCGAGGAGCCAGGCGGCTCCTATCGGTACGGTGGTGCAACCGGTGCCCTGAGACAGGGGATCGTCGGGGTTCTCTGTTCCGGAGTCGGCAGGGCCAGAGTCCGGGGCCGCCGTGTCTGGGAGCTCCACCGGCTCGTTGTAGAGCAGCGCGCCGTGAAGAACGTCGGCGAGCCCGTCCGGGTTCACGATCTCGAGGTCGACGAGGCCTGCCTCGTGTGCGGGGGCGTAGAAGGTCGCCTGGGTTCCGTCGATCAGCGAGCCCCCGACGTCCACGCCGTCGACGAGGAAGGTGGCGCCGTCGACGAAGCCCTCGCCGAGCACCGTGACGACCTCGCCGCCTTCGTTGTCGTGGTTGTAGGGACTCGCCGAGTGCAGCGCCGGTGGCTCGGCGCCATCCTCGGTCGTGTAGTAGGTGAAGCCGCCCTCCAGGATGTCCTCGACCGCGATGCAGCTGACGGTCACGTCGACGAGCCCCGGCTCGTGTGCTGGCACCAGGGCAGTGAGCGTGTTGTCGTCGACGTAGGTCGTCGGGGCCTCGACGCCGTCGAAGGAGGCTATACAGGAGTCGTTGAAGTCCTCGCCTGTGATGGCGGTCTCGATCCCGCCGTCTTCGGGAGCGCGCTTGGGCGTGAGGTAGTCGATCGTGATGCTGCGCACGATCATCGGCGTGTCGATGTCGCTCTCGGACCAGTAGAAGTTGTCGAGGGCGACGCCGGAGTCGAGGATGCCGTCGCCGACGTCGTAGACCGTGAACTCGAGGGTCAGGTTGGTGCTCGGGTCGACGGGCACGACGGTCGTGAGCCAGCCTGTCCCGCCGCCGACGTTCTCGAAGCCCGTTCCGGAGAGGTCCGAGGGTGCGGTCACGGCGAAGAGCACGGAGTTGACGTTGATGTCGTTCCCGCCGCTGTCCTGAGCGGCGTTGCCCGTGTACGCGGAGCCCGTCACGATGGCCTGGAAGGTGTCGTTGTAGGCGCTGCCGACGTACTCGGGGTACTCGGCGGAGAGGAAGTAGAACTCGAACACCAGCGAGTTCGCGCCGGCGGGGGCTGCGAGCTCCAGGGTCAGGGTGCTCCGGTCGCCCTTCGTCCCCATGGGCTTGATGTCCGTCCCGGTCTCCGGGCCCACGCCGACCTTGCCGGTGTAGAGCCAGGCAAAGTCGGAGCCGGCTTCGGGTGAGATCGTGCCCATGCTCGTCTGCACTGCGGTGGCGTCGGTGTGGGCGTCGAGGGTGGCGTCGACGAGGTCGGCGCTCGGAACCTCCATGGAGGTCACGAGGCTGGCGGCGGTCGCGCCGAGGGCGGTGCTGATCAACAGGAGCATGCGCGCGAGCGTAGCTTCGCGAGGGGCGGGCTTGCCAGCTACGATGTACTCATGCCGTGGATCCTGTTGGCGTGCGTGGAGTCGGGACTCAACAAGCAGACCCCCGACGTGGCCGAGCCGCATGGGGTCGCGAGCTTGGAGGGCCGCTCTTGCCGGCCGGATGGACATGGCCCGCTGGTGGGTGGAAGCGTGACGGTGGTGGCGCGTGACGGAGAGGTCATCGTCGATGCACAGATGGCCGTCGCCGACACCGACGGCGTGTGGGGCTTCAGCGAGGTCCCCGCGGGCCTGCCTCTCACCGTCAGCGTGCAGTGGAAGGGAGCGGTCATACAGTCCTACGAGCTCGAGCTCGTCGACGCGCAGAACGAGACCGTGGTGTGGGAGGGCTGCTCGCCACTTCCGGAGCTCTCCGTGCTCGTGGTCGAGGGCTACTACGACGACTTCGCCGCCGTGCTGTCCGCCGTGCCGAACCTGAGCGTCGAGACTCTCGACGGGTCCTCGAAGGACGCGCTGTTGTCGCTGCTCCAGGATCCGACACGGATGGCGGACCATGACGTCCTCTTCTTCGACGGAGGTCACGTCGAGGAGGGTGTCATCTGGGGTGTCTCCAGCGCCGACCAGATGACCGCGCTCGAGGTGCAGCAGAACCTCGCGGACTACGTCTCGGCGGGTGGCGGCGTCTACGCCTCCGACTGGGCATACGACGTCGTGGAGCAGACCTGGCCGGACAAGCTCGACTTCCTGGGCGAGGACACCGTGCCCGACGCTGCACAGTACGGCGTGTCAGAGGCCGTCTCATCGACTGTGTCGAATGCCTCCCTTGCCGAGTATCTCGGCACCGATGAGGTGGACATCACCTTCGACCTGCCCGTGTGGCCGGTCGTCGTAGGCGGGTCCGACTACACCTCGGTCCACCTCGTGGGCGACGTGACCTACCAGAGCGGAGAGGTCGAGACCCCCTTCCCGGGTTCGCCGCTGTTGGTGTCCTTCCACGCGGGCGAGGGGAGGGTGGTGTTCAGCTCGTTCCGTCAGCAAGCGAACACTGACGAGATGCGCGAGATCCTGGAGTTCGCGCTGTTCCATCTCTGAGGAGGCACAGATGAGTGCAATGCTGGGAGCGTTCCTGTTGTCGCCAGCTCTGGAGATCGGGCCCTTTCCAGGGCTGGGAGTTCCGAGCACTGGGTCGCTCGCGCGCACTTGAGCGTGGTGCCCATGCCGTACTTCGGTGTGTTCGGCGCAGGACACTCCACGGTCGCGAGACAGATCCCCTACCGCTCCGGGGTGAACCGCGTCGAGCTCGGCCTGAGTGCTGGCGGCGTCGGGCTCATCGGGGACGACTCGGCCATCTTCTACGTCGGCGCATTCGCGGGGTGGCGCCGCGAGGGCAAGCGCATCGTCATTCGCTCGGGGGCGGTCATCGCGCCGGTCTTCATCGACCCCTGGGACAAGCCGGGGAGCTGGGACGGGCAGCGTGTGGAGGTTTGGCCGTTCTTGCCATCCGTGGGCTTCGAGTTGGCGAGGTAGTGACCTCAGCGGCGCCGCTGTTCGTATTGTCTTCGGAGGCTGCCCCGCAGCGCTGCCTGGAGGCTCCTGGCCATCAGTGATGGTGTGACGAAGTAGTACGCGGAGTCCAGTGTTCCAGCCAGGCGTAGTTGATGCGGCAAGTCGCTCTCGGTGAACCATGGTGTTCCAGCCAGGCGTAGTTGGCGCGGCAAGTCGCTCTCGGTGAACCATGGTGTTCCAGCCAGGCGGAGTTGATGCGGCAAGTCGCTCTCGGTGAACCATGGTGTTCCAGCCAGGTGGAGTTGATGCGGCAAGTCGCTCTCGGTGAACCATGGCGTTCCAGCCAGGTGGAGTTGATGCGGCAAGTCGCTCTCGGCGAAACGACTTGTGTGATCGACGCTCTCTCCGCACGGGAGCGCCAGGGAACGTCGACTGGCCAACCGAGGACCGTCGGTCAGTCGTCCCCGCCACGAACGAGGTAGGCGGCGCCTGCCCATCTCCCACTGGTCGACTCTCCCGGTGCGCCGACGAGGAGGTCCCCAAAGCCGTCACCGTCCGCGTCGGCGCCGCCAGCTACCATCCCGGCGTAGTCCTCGTAGCCCTCGCCGACGAGGGTAGCGTCAGCGTCCGCCGGCTCTACGTTCCCCGTGACGGAGCCGTAGAACAGGTAGATCGTGCTCCGACGTCCTCTCCGACGCCGAAGGCCCCCACGGCGATATCGGACAGCCCATCAGCATCCAGGTCGCTCCCCGAGGAGAGTGTGCTCCCCACCGAGTCGCCCGCGGACGCGCCAGAGAGCGACCAGTCCGCCAGCGCTAGCGAGACGGTGCCCGTCGTCGGGCTGGTGATCAGGTACGCCGTCCCGTGGCTGTCCTCGTCGCTGTTGTTGTGGTGCGCCCCGATGAGGATGTCTGCTCGCCCGTCCGCGTTCACGTCGCCGGAGCAGTCGACGGAGTTGCCGGCCGCGTCCTGGCTCTGCTCCCCCTCGAAGCGTGCGGCGGCCGCGTCGAGCTGGTCGCCCTCGTCTGCGAGCAGGAGGTCACCAGTGAGCGGGCCGTGGACCACGTAGACGGCGCCGTGGTCCATTCCGGAACCAGGAGCGCCCAGGGCCACGTCGGGCAGCCCGTCGCCGTTGACGTCGCCGCCACAAGCACACAGACCCAGGTAGGAGTAGTTCTGGCGTGAGCTCAGGGACATGGTGGCTGCGGCGTCGTCGGTCGTGCGGTCCGCGGTGACGGGTCCGAGGAAGAGGAACGCCTGCTTTCCGCTGCGACCGGGTCCCCCGAGCAAGATGTCGTTCCAGCAGTCACCGTCCATGTCGCCAGGAGCCGCCAGTCCCCCTCCGAGTGACCCGATGGTGGGCCTCGTGATGTCGAGGTCCGAGTCGTCCAGGTCTCTCGGACCCGAGATTGGACCGAAGTGCACATAGACTGTGTTGTTCAGTGTGGCCCCCACGACCAGGTCGTCGTTGCCATCACCGTCGAGGTCAGGGACCACCCCAAACGCCGAGCAGAACGAGAGTGAGCGGTCCTCGTCGTAGAGGACGGCGTCGGCGTCCGTGAGGTCGGCGTCCGAGTGCGGACCTTCCGTGAGCAGGTACACGCGCGCACCGATGTCCTTGCCCGTACAGAACTGTCCGGTCGCCATCACGGCGAGATCGACGGTGCCGTCGGCGTTGCTGTCCCCGCCAATCCAGGTGCGTGTGCCGCTCAGCTCTCCAGCCCTGTCACCGAGCAGCTTGGCGGCGGCGTCAGCGAGGTCCACCTCCCCGACCAGGCGGCAGGCCGTGTCCCCGTCTCCCGCGCAGTCGTTGTCCGCACGATCTCCGCAGATCTCCTCCGCTCCCGGAAAGGAGGAAGCATCGTCGTCGTCGCAGTCCTCGTCCCGGTCATCGCAGTGCTCCTCGGCGCCTGGGTGGACCGCCCTGTCATCGTCGTCGCAGTCTCCGGCGACCGCGGAGGTTGCGAGGGGCTGAAGGCAGGCTTCGACGGCCTCTTCGGCCACGCCGTAGCCATCCATGTCCATGTCCGAGTACCACGTCGGACAGTCCAGTCCTCCGCTTCGGAGTCCGTTGGGGAGTCCGCCTGCGGAGTGGAGTGACGGCCCTCGGTGTCCAGCGGTGTCGGGTGGGGGTCATCCGAGCACGCGAGCACGAACAGGAGCATCGCCACGCCCTCCCGAGCAGGGGCCACCAGTATAGTCGCTCGCAATGGCCCGTCGGCGACCATCGCCACCGTGACACCACCCAGCTAGTGCGCCTCGGGTTCGCACAGAGCCTCGCCCTTCGCCGCCCGCTCCGCCTCCAGGAAGGAGCGTACGTCCTTCGGGTCGACCCCCTCGATCGCGCCCTGGCCGCGCTGCCAGTGATAGGCGCACTCCTCACAGACCGGCTCGCCGCGGCGAAGGCCCTCTGCGCAGCCGCAGTGGCCGGTCATCCGCACACAGTGCAGGCACGGGGTCGTCGTGCAGCAGTCGTAGGTGCCCTCCGCCGCGGACCGCTCCACCAGCGCCTCGAGCCCCTCCACGAGGTCCTGACGCTCTTGTTCGATGGTCGGGACGACCACCTCCGCCGGCTCCGAGGAGCAGGCAAGCCATACAGACAGGATCACCGCTCGGGCTCGATCGTGATCCAGATGGGGAAGGCCTCTACCACTTCGCCTTCGCTCTCCACTTCGACGCGAATCTCGTAGAACTGGTCGTCCTCGGCGATGGGTGCGTGGGAGGTGATCTCGAGGAGGATGTCCAGCGCGTCCCCGAAGTCGAGGCCGGTGACGGCGCCCTCCGGGGACAGGGACGTCACCCAGTCATCTGGGTCGTGGGCGAGGTTCACCGAGTGGTCCAGCGGCGCAGGGGGATCGATGAGATCCTCTACCGCATCCAGCACAGTCGTCGGGTCGGGCCAGTCCCAGCTGCCCGTCAGGTAGGCGGGCTCGTCCTTCACCCCGTCACCATCGGTGTCCATGTAGGAGTCGGTCTCGATGGCCAGCTGCTCGAGGTCCTCGTCGACGCTCTTGTCCGAGCTGTACCACTCGTACACGGACACTCCCAGCACCTTCACACCACGGTCGATGACAGCCTGGGTGGCGTCCGCCGATCCAATCGGGTCGTAGCAGGAGCCCTCTGGCGCCTCGTCACCGTCGTCCGGGTCGCGCAGGACGTTGTCGGTGCCGAGCACGACGACCCGGGCGGAGTTGCTGCGCCACCCCACGCCGTTGACGCTGCCGGTCCCGTCCTCTGCGGAGTCATAGGTGCCAGCGTCCGCGCCGCCGTAGGCATCGCCGGACCAGGGGTTGAAGGGCTGGACGTCGACTCCAGAGGTGAATCCATCACAGTCCTGATCGTAGCCGATGCCGGTGACGCTCTGGTAGAGGGCCTCGTAGGAGGAGCCCGCGGCGTCGCCCCCGTAGCTCATCGAGGAGAGGCCCTTCGCGGCGGTCTCGAGTGAGCTCTGGTCCGTGGAGAGTTGGTGCTCCAGCTCGAAGGGCACGCCGCTGGACGAGGCCATGTTCCCAGACTGGTAGTCGTCGTAGCTCCCGAAGCCGAGGGCGACGTTGTCGAAGCGGCTGAAGATCTGCTGGGTCAGGGTCTCCATCGCGGTCGGCAGGTTCGGGTGGTAGCAGCTGTAGCTGTAGGCCGTGTCGACGATGATGAAGAGGTCGAGTCTGTATTCGTCCAGGATGGACTGGAGCGTGAGCTCCTGGATGTCCCTGGGCCCCATGGTGAGGAAGGTCCCGGTGGGCTCGACCTGGGCGTTCGACGCCAGGCTTCCGGCGAAGACCTCCAGGCCGTCCTCGTAGCCGTCGCCGTCGGAGTCCCTGTCTCGGTGGTCCGTGCCCTTTGCGGCCTCCTCCTCGTCGTCGAGGCCGTCGCCGTCGGTGTCCGGGTCCACGTGGTCCAGGACTCCGTCACCGTCCAGATCGTCACCGTTGCAGGTGTCGACCTCGTCGATGTCGTCTACGCCGTCGTCGTCGCTGTCGGTGTCGAGGAAGTCCGGCTTTCCGTCACCGTCGGAGTCCCAGGGCTCAGAGGCCAGATCGTCGTCGCCAGCCTCCAGCTGGTCGATCAGGCAGTCGTCGTCGCTGTCGAGGTCCACCCGGTTGTCAGCCCCGTCGTAGTCGTGGTCGAGCAGCCCCTCGTCCACATCGAGGATGGTGTCGCTGTCGTCGTCGAAGTCGATCGGGTCGATCTCTCCGTCGCCGTCGGAGTCCAGCGGGTCGTCGCAGTCGCCGGCTTCTGTGCCGTCGTCGAGGTCGTTGTCGTCACTGTCCGTGTCGAGGAAGTCCGGCGTCCCGTCCCCGTCGGAGTCGCGCACCACCCCCTCGCCGAGGTCCCCTCGCTCCAGGGCGTCGGTGAGGCAGTCCCCATCGGAGTCGTCGTCTTCGAAGTTGGAGAGGCCGTCGCCGTCAGGGTCCTCGTCGCCCTCCAGGGCATCGGGGATGCCGTCGCCGTCGGCATCGGGCAGCGCCGTCGGTCCATTGCCGGTCTCGGACAGCGGTGCCTCGCCGCTGATGCACGAGAGCAACAAGACTAGTAGGGACATGACACTCTCCGGGCTCCCACCCGAGAATACGCCGAGATCATGGAGTCTGCGACGTGACTCCTGCAAAGCGCTCTCCGACCCGGATCGCCAGCTCCTGGGCGGCCCAGGGTGTGCCTCGCTCCCTCAGCGCGGCGTCGGCCAGGTACCACACGGCCATGATCATCGGTGCGCCATCGGGCGAGGCCTCCGCCGCTTCCCTCAGCGCGTGCGGCAACAACTCCGGGTGGGCCTGCTCCTTGGCCCAGGCCGCGGAGGCCAGCCCCTCCAGCAGGTCGCCCAGGCTCTTCTTCAGCGCTCGGAGGAGACGATTGTGGGACCGGGCCTGCCTCGCGTCGAGCTTCCGCAGCTCGTCGCGGATCTCGGCGGCCTCTTGCGCAGCCTCCCAGGCGCCGAGGCGCTCGGTCTTGTCCTTGAGACCGAAGGCGTCGATCAGGCGCTCGTTTGCTGGCTCATGGAGGACCATCAGGGGTCCGGATGAGCGGATCTCGCTCCCGTAGAGCACGACCCCGTGCTGTTGGATCGACGCCTCGAGCGCCGCCGCCGTGGTCCAGCCATCGACGGTCTCGAAGAGGGGGATCCTCGCCCAGGCAGCCCGGATCGCCGAGGGAGCCGTCTGGAGGACGCCGGCCAGCCGCTGGCGTCCGAGGCAGGCATCTCGGAGCTTGGGCGCTGCTCGCTCGACGAGCTCGACGTAGGACTTCAGCAAAGCGGCGTCACGTGCCGCGAGGGGCTTCGGGCCGGTGAAGTCCGGCTTGGCCTCGTCGACGTCGACGACCCCCGCCAGACCAGGGAAGGGGCTGGCCTCCGTGCACAGGGGGACCCCCTTGCAGCGATAGGAGAGCCGACCGGGACCGAGGCCGGCGTCGATCGCCAACAGCGCCTTCCATCCCTTTCCTTTCAGCTGCGCCTCGGCGTAGTACCGGCCGGTGAGCGCGAAGGGCTGGGCCTCGCGTGAGCGACGGGAGTGCACCCGCTGTGCCTCCAGCGCTGCTTCCCGGTCGAAGGTGCCGCCGAAGAACTCGATGGCCATGGAGTGTAGCGAGCGCTCCAGGACCAGGAAGGGGCGGTCCAGGGAGGGCGCGGCCAGCTCCGGACTGACCCACCGGGGCTTCTGCCGCAGCTGCACGACCTCCCAGGCGCTGAGCGTCTCTCCACCGCCCGTCGGGAACAGGGGGACGCCCGCGAGGCGGTTCTTCCAGTCTCCGTGCCGGGGCTTTCCACGGGGAGAGGGCACGTCGCGCCGGTGGCGGAAGGTGCGACGGAGGATGCCCAGCCAGAGACGGGTCGGGTAGGGCGGACCGGCATCGAGGAGCTGCTCGAGGGCCTCTTCGCTCTTCTCCACCAGGAACTGCCGGAGAGCCTGCAGCGCTGCACCGTCCTCTGGGCCGGACCAGGTGTCGTCGGCCTCGATGGCGGGGTCGGAGACGTGGCCGGACAGGGGCACCGGGCCACGATGGGCGATGCGCGTCAGCTGTCGCCAGCCCACGTGCAGGTGGAGGTAGGTCTTGCCGCTGTCGTGGACTTGCAGGAAGCCCTCTCGGTCACCGCTCAGCTCCATCGTCAGCACCACCGTGGGGTCCGCCCGGGGCAGCACGCGCTGCGGCTCGGCCTCCATGCGACCTCGCGCGGCCACCTCGCGAGCGAGCTCGTCGCCGTAGTCCTCGACGCGACCGAAGGGCTGCAGGTTGCACCAGGAATCGGCGTGGAGGGTGATCACCGGTCGGTCCGGCTCGGCTGGTCGTCCCCGCGTGCCCGCGTGCGCCACGCGAATGCAGCCCCTTGCTGCCTGATCTCGCAGCTCGGCGACCCCGATCGACTCGCCCGTCGACGTCGGCAGGAACGCGGTCTCCGGCACCACCTCGGGGTCGGCCTGTGCCGCCCAGGCCAGCACCGCCGGAAGCTGGCTTCCAGCGTCCATGACGTAGAGGCCCTCTGCCTCCTCTCCAGCGAGGCGCCTCATCACCCGCACCATGAACTCGTCCGCCAGCGCGCGAGCGCGGGCCCGTGCGCTCTCCAGCTCGGCGCTCCCGACCAGCCCGCTGAAGTCGGGGTGGGCTCTGAGCCGCGCGTCGTCGACCCGGACGTGCACGGGGAAGGGCAGCTTCTCGCTGGAGACACAGCGCTGTTGGAGGAGCCAGTCGATGCGCCCGCCGCCTGCATCGAGCAGGCCGAGCCAGTGTCCGGCGTCGGCTCGCCAGAAGGTGCCGTAGAGACCCTTGGGGGCGAGGGTCTCGACCTCGAGCCGCTCCCGCCGTTGTTCCCCCTGCTCGTAGGCCTCCAGCAGGAGCCTGCCCTCGATGATCTCTACGCCCGCGGCTTCGAGGAGCTGACGGACGACGCGGCTCCCGATGAGCCAGGTGCGGTCATCGGGGACCTCTGAGCCGGCCAGTCGTTGGGGGACCAGCGCTGCCTCTGTCTCGATGTCGTCGAGCCTGGCGAGGTAGCCGTCCATTCGGGGCAACAGCGGGATGCTGCGGAGCTTCGCGAGGACCTCGGCCTGTCGGACAGTGGGCTCCGAGCGGATGCGCAGCAGGTAGAGCAACAGGGCCCGCCTGGCGTTGGCTGGGAGGGCCGCGAAGCCCAGCCAGGCTCCGAGCGCGGTCTCCGCCTGCTTCAGGGTCGCGCCGAGGATCTCGTGCTGGTCGGCCATGCTGGAGAAGAGCGGATCCGGGACGATCCTGGGGCCCATGACGACGGCGTCGGCAGGGACGGGGAAGGGCTGGATCTCGGTACACAGGAGGCGGTCCTGGTGGAGCACGCGGACGCGTAGGGATGGCTCGCGCTCCGGGTCCACCGACAGCGCGACCGTCACGCGCAGGTCCTCGTCTCCCAGGGGCTGGATGGCGACGACGTCGCCGATCGGGATGGTCGAGGTGCTCGCACGCTTCATGAAGCGGTCGTGGGCCTCGCGGCGGAGCTGGAAGCGCTGGCTCACGTCCCGGAGGGCGCGCTTGGTGACCGACTGCACGACCCGCCGCCGGCTGGCGTCCAGGACCAGCACGTGCTGAAGGTCCGGCGGGCAGGAGGGGGGTGCCTCGGGCAGGCACTCGACGGGGCCTTTCGGGAGCTCCGGGAGGTCGATCAGCGCGAAGGGGGAGCCGTCGGCGTGCTGGGCGAAGGCCAGGGTCTCCAGCTCGTTGGGCAGGGGACGCCAGCCCCGCAGCGCACCCTCCAGCCAGGCTTGGAGGGGTGCCTCCCGGTCCGGGCTGTGCACGTTGGCGAGCACCAGGGACCGCAGGGGGTCGAGCAGCTCCTTGGACAGGCGACAAACCCAGGCCTGTGGGTCCTTCAACCCCTCCATGCGGGCGTCGCCCTCTGCCCCCGGGAGCTCCAGCACGGCCAGGGTCGCCGGGAGCCCGGTCGGCACCTTCAGCTGGCCGAGGTCGATTCCGTGGTGGAGCACGACGACCACCGTGCGGCTCTCTCCGCCCTCGACGCCCAGCCCGATCTCGCCGTGGAACTCATCGGTCTCGACGTAGGCCCTGGCGACGACGTAGCCCGTGATCTTCGGCGGCATCGGCGGGGCCAAGAACCTACGGCGGCGGACGAGCTCGTCTTCGAGGGACGTCGTGACGTCCTCGAGTTTCTTGAAGCGGGCCCGCAGGGCCTTCAGCTGGGCCGGTTGGGGGTGGAGGACCCGCGGCGCCCCAAAGGGCACGACCAGCACGGAGCGAGCCCAGCGCAAGCCGCCATCCTTGCTCGACCACGACCGGATGGTCTCCAGCGAGACGAGGCCCTCGTCGAGAGTGTCGAAGAGCGGGACTCGCTCGACGGTGTCGGAGAGCTCCTCGGAGGAGGCAACCTGCTCCAACAGCGCCCCCTTCACGAGAGCACGGCGGGGGTGCTTCTCTGCCACTTCGGCCAGGAGCGCCCTGGCTTCTTCGATGCACCGGGCGACCACCTCCTTGCGCGCACCATCGGAGACCACGCGGCGGAAGCGGGGGTCCGCGCGCAGGCGCTCGCTCTCGACGCGCACGCTGATCGGCCCCGGCACGGGAATCGTGACGACCTCGACGGGGAGGCCCTCCACGCGCAGCTCCAGCCGGGCCCCCCGCTTCTCGTCGAAGAGTGCGTCGAAGGCGACCGTGCCTCGTATGCCCTCGCCCTCGAAGCGGCGCTCGTGGAGGGCGCGACCGTGGCTCAGCGGCAGGGCCCGCGAGCGGAGCTGCTGCCTCCGTCGGCGGCCCTGTGCGAGGTCCTCGAGGAAGCTCTGTGAGTCCTTCGTCTTCAGCCCGAGCTCGTCGATCAGCTGCAGGACCGGCGAGTCCGAGTGGAACTGGGGCTCCGGGAGCTCCGGCGCGGCGATGCCCACGGTGTCATAGCGGCGAATGAGCTCGGCTCTGAAGATGTCGGCGAAGGACCACAGGCGACCGGCGCCGTCCTCCAGCACCTCCTCCTTCCTCAGGGGTCCGTGGTGCCCGCGGCGCACGCGCAGGAGCCTCAGGGCGGCCTGTCGCAGGATCCCGACGGTGAAGGAGGCGACCTCGGCGTGGAGCTGCTCTACGAGGAGCTCGCCCGCGGCCTCGTACAGGCTCCCCTCGACCTTGCGCCAGTGCTCATCGCGCACCGCCTTGCTGCGGGAGGCGTTGAGGCGCACGCCATCGGCGCGGATGTGTCCGGCCAGGGCTATCGGTCCGAGGTCCACGTGAAGGGACTCGACGCGGATGCCGTCGCGGACGACGGCGACGTCTCCGGCGTCCGCGAGCCAGAGACCTTCTATGCTCGGGTAGTTCGGAGGAGGGCCCGTCAGCGGGCGCCGCAGGGGCCGGCCGTTGACCTCGACGGGCAGGGGACACCAGGCAGCATCTGCCCGGAGGATCTTCTCCTCGTAGGCGACGTCGAAGGGTCGAACCAGCTCGCGCAGCACGTCCAACCCGAAGCGCTCGCGCACGTGTACGAGGACACCCTGTCGCCGGGGGGCTTCGTCGAAGGTCACGTTCGTCGGGTCGCTCAGGTCCAGCCTCGCTCCGGGCCTCTCGAGGTGGACCCACTTCGGGTCCAGCCCGAGGGCGCCGTGGATCCCCTGGGCGAGGTGCTGCAGCATGCGGGCGCGGCCCTCCATCGAGCGCGTGAAGATGTGATCGAAGAGCGCCTCGAGCTCCTCTGAGGTGGGGTGTTCGCCGTCCCACTCGATCTCGAAGTCGTCCGCGTCGTTCCGGATCCGGATCCCGGTCGCCCCCGCGCGGACCGCGGTCGCCACGAGCTCGAGCACGTAGCGGTGGGGGTGCTCCAGCTGGAAGCGCGCGAGCTTCTCCATCGCGCGTCGGCGGTCCAGCCGGAACTCGCCGCGGGAGAGGATGGTCGCGTCGTCGAGGTGCTCGTCGCGCAGGCTCATGACAGCAGGTCCAGGAGCACACCAGAGGTGAGGCGTACGTTGTCTCCCACCGCCCGCAACGCGGCGACGAGGAGCACGCTCCCGCCGATGTCGGCTGGCAGCGCGGCCGCGCGCTTGAAGTGCGGGTGATCCACGTTGATCACGAGGACACCGTCGTCGTCGAGCTCCTGCTGGAGCTGTCCCGGTTCCCGCTGGAGGATGGCGAGGCGGCCCTGCAAGCGAGAGCCGCCCTCTGCGAAGCGAGCGCAGATGAGCTCGCGACCGACCATCGGGTTCGTCTTCGCGACCCGACGCATCGCCGCAGCCAGGCGAGGCTCCGGGCCGAGCTGCGGCTTGATCCAGGCCTCCGCGACCGGCTTTGGGACCAAGCCGCTCCAGCGCGCGCAGAGCCGGGACGCGGCCATGCTGTCAGGAGCTCCGCTCAAGACCTGAGAGCCCTCCTCGCCGAGGGCCCTGACCAGGGCCGAAGGGCCCGGCGCGTACCAGAGGGGCTGCTCTCCGAACATGACCCACGAGGACGGTTCGAAGTCCTCCATGCGAGCGTAGCCGCCGTTCGCCAGCGGGATCCAGGCGAGGTCCTCTGGGATGGGCAGGTGCTGTCCCGCGCGCACGAGGGCCTCGATGCGCTCGTTGTCCTGGGCGGCGACGGAGGCCCGGATCTCCTCTGTGAGCTTGTTGGTCAGCGGGCCGCGAGCCAGCTGTCGCAGGTGCTCCACGACCTCCTCGAAGCCCGCGTCCCGGAGCACGTTGTCCCGCGTCAGGGTGTGCTCCAGCTGGGCTGCTTCGATCCGGAAGGTGACCCCGGGCACTGTGTCCTCGCGGCCCTCGAGCAGGGTGAGTCCGCGATTGACGTAGGCGACCGGAGTCACCTTCTCCGGCCAGGGTCCGAGCACCGCCCGGAAGCCGGGCGACTCGACCTCGATCTTCAGGATGGCGTCGACGTCCCAGGTCCCGACGACCTCCTCGTCCCAGGACCAGCCCTTGCCCTGGCCGACGGTCCAGATCTCCGCCCTCGCGTGCTTGCACCAGTAGTGGATGGCCTGCCTCAGTTCCCCCGCGAGGGCTTCGCCCTTCTTGCCCCAGGTCCGCACGTAGAGCCGCACGCGGGTGCCCTCGAAGGGCTCGTCGAGCTCAGCGAGCGTGTAGCTCCAGTCGGCGTCGAAGATCACGCGGTGGTGGACCCCGTCTCGGGCCGTGTCCACCACGACCAGCTCGGGTTTCAGCGCGAAGAGCGAGACGAAGCCGATGCCGAACTTCCCGATCTTCGTGAGGTCCTTCTCCTTCGAGCTGGAGAAGAGGGTCAGGAGGTGGGTCTCGATGACCTCGCGGTCCATGCCCTCGCCGTCGTCGGTGACGTCGATGACCATGCGCCGCTTCTCCTGGACGACGTTGAGCTCGACTCGGCCGGCGCCGGCGTCCAGGCTGTTCTGGACCAGCTCACGGACGAAGGCGCTGCGCTCCGAGAACTGAGCCACCAGTGCTTCGAGCGCGTCCCGCGCCGGGCTGGTCAACGCTGGGCTCCAGGGAGCGTGAAGTGGAAGGTCGAGCCGTCTCCTGGCTCGCTCTCTGCCCAGATCCTGCCGCCGTGCATCTCCACGATCTTCTTGCAGATCGCGAGACCGATGCCGTTGCCGCCGTACTCGCTGCGGTGGTGGAGGCGCTTGAAGATGGTGAAGATGCGCGTATTGTAGTCGGGGTCGAAGCCGATGCCGTTGTCGCGCACGACGAACTCGACGTAGCCCTCGATCGTGCTGGCCTCGACGGTGATGACCGGGCTGCGCCCGGGGTCGCGGTACTTCACCGCGTTGCCGACGATGTTCTGGAAGAGCTGGATGAGCCGGGTCTCGTTGGCGAGCACCACCGGCATCGAGTCCGGCGCCTCGACGGCGGCGTCCGACTCGGCGAGCTCGACGCTCAGGTTCTCCATCGCGGCTTGCAGCGCTCGATCCGAGCGGACCTCGCCCGGGGGGCGCCTGTCGCGACCGACCTGGGAGTAGGCGAGCACGTCGTCGATGAGCGCCTGCATGCGCACGCTGCTCTCGATCGCCTTGTCGATGTAGTGGTGGGCGCCTGGATCGAGCACCTCGCCGTGGCGCCGCTGGAGCAGCTGGAGGTAGCTGGCGACTCGACGGATGGGGGACTTCAGATCGTGCGAGGCGAGGTAGGCGAACTGGCGGAGCTCGTTGTTGCTGTAGGCCAGATCGGCGTTGGCCGCGCTCAGCTGGCGGGTCCGGAGCAGGACGCGCTCCTCGAGGTCTTCGTTCGCCTGCTCCAGCTGAGCTCGGGCCTCCTCCAGGGCTGTGATGTCCCGGAGCACGGCCTGGCAGTACAGGACGCGGTCGCCTTCGCGCACCGCCGAGGCGTTGACGAGCACCGGGATCGTATGCCCGTCGGCATGCATCGCCAGCAGTCGGGCGCCCTCGATCTCCCCGTCCCGGTCGAAGTCGGCGAGGACGGCCTCTACGACGCCGTGCGCCGCCGGGTGGAACAGGTCGAGGATCGGCACCCCGGAGAGTGACTTGGGTGCGTGCCCCAGCAACTCGGCGGTGGTCGCGTTGCACTGGGCTATGCGCCTGGTGCGGGCATCCCAGAGCACGAAGACATCCGGTGCGTGCTCGTAGAGGGACTGGTACTTCAACTCGCTGCGCCGGAGCGCCTTTTCGGCCAGGGTGCGCTCGCGGATCTCCTCCATGAGCTGCTCGAACATGAGCGACTGGGCCAGCGAGATGGCGATCTGCGAGGACAGGAGCTCCAGCACGCCGATGTGGGAGGGCGTGAAGGCGTGGCTCACCAGCGTGTTCTCCAGGACGAAGACACCGATGAGGGTGCTCTGGCGCTGGATCGGGAGGACCAGCAGCGACTTCACACCGGTCGTCCGGACGTGGTCGTCATCGGCCAACTCCCCGTGCTGTGCGTCGTCGACCACGACGGCATCCCATGTTCGCCGGACGCGCTCCACGACCCCGAAGGGCACATGGGAAGATGAGTCCAGATCCTCTTCGATCAGGTCTACCCGGTAGTCCGCGCCTTGCAGCGAGCCGATGACGCGGACCACGGCGCGGTCGGACTCGCGCTCGAGGAGCAGGACGCCGCGGTTCGCTCCAGCAGCCTGCAGGCAGACCCGCATCAGCCGATCGAGCAGGGCGCCGAGTTCGACCTCGGAGGAGATGGCCTCTGCGGCCTCCAGCACGCTCATCAGGTCGAGCTCGCTGCCCTCCCTGGCCTGGGCACGAGGCCTGGTCGGGCGCGGTCGGGCCCGGCCCCAGCGTTCGGCGACCGAGAGCGCGGCCTCGTGGTACACGGTCGCGAAGCGGTCCCAGCCCCGCATCTCGTGGAAGCGGCTGGCTCGCGCGTTCGCGAGAGCCTCGTCGTGCACGAAGCCCTGGTCTCCCGCTCGGTCGATGGCGCGGTCGTAGAGCTCCACAGCCTCGATGTGGCGGTCCTCGAGCCGCGCGATCTCGGCGTCGATCAGCCAGAGGCGGTGGCGGAAGTTGGCTGGAGCCGTCTCCGTCCAGGTGGCGAGCTCCCGGCGCAGCGGGACGAGGTCCGCTCGGCGGTCCAGGGCCGCGAGCGCCACGGCTCCGTGGAAGAGGTGGTCGGCCAGCTGGATCGCGCCCTGGAGCGCGGCCGGGCGGGTCGCCTCGTAGCGTCGCGCCGCCGCGTCGAAGTGCTCGTTGTGCACCGCGAGCATGAGCTGGAGCGACTCGACGAGGGCGCTGGAGGTCGCGTTCAGGTCCGCGCTGGCCAGGAATGCCGAGAGCTCGAAGCTGGCGTCGTCGAGGAGCCCCGGTCCGAAGCTCCGCCCCTGGAAGCTCAGCACCGTCTGGCGCAGCACCGTGAGCACGTCCACCACGGGCTCGCTGCTGCCCCTCGCCGGCGGCAGCGCCGTGGCACAGAACTGCAGCGCCGAGCGGGTGTCGCGAAGGACCTCGTCCAGGGGGGTCCCCAACGACAGGGCGATGAGCGCGTCGGCCGCGCGGGCATAGGCGGAGAAGTGTGCATCGCCGGCAGCCGCGGCGAACTCTCCCGCCTCTTGCAGCATCGGGCGGTTGGTGCGGAGGTGGACCTGCCAGTGGTTGAGGTGGTTGGCGAAGGTGAACAGCACCCGCGCCCGCTCGGCGGCGTCGGCGAGCTCGGCGAGCTCCGAGCCGAGGCGGCCCAGTGCCCAGCCGGACTCCGGTTCGTCGAGGCGTGTCGCGAGCACGACGCCTACCCAGGTCCAGGCGTAGGCCGCGTTCGGCATCGGCCCGTGCTCCAGCGAGTGCAGGGCCATGCGCACCTGCAGCCAGGAGAAGAGGTACGGGTCCGTGAAGAAGGCCGCATTCACGAGCTCTCCGAGCAGCTCGCCGAGGGCGATGGCGTCGGCGTCGGTGCATGCTGGAGTGATGAGCAGGTCACGAGGAGGCCGAGCTCCGGTCTCGATCCTCAACAGGTCCTCTGCGATGGCGCGATCCAGCTCCGCAGGTAGCGCCACGTCGTGCTCGGCCAGGGCGATGGTCCCCCACTCGAGGGCCTCCCGATACCGCCTCTGCTGGACGTGACAGCGGACCGCGAGGCGCGCGACGGTCTCGCTCCCGAGCTCCTCCACGAAGCCGGCGGCCTCCTCGTCGGCGCCGGAGAGCCAGGCGCAGCGGAGGGCCTCCAGCTTGTCCTCGCGGGTCGGTTCGCGGAGGTGCAGGACGCGGGCCTGGTAGGCGCGGGCGGCCTGCGGCGCGCCGATGGCCCTGGCTCGTCGAGCAGCCTCGGCGTTGCGATCGGCCAGCTCCGCGCGTTCCTCGTCGGCGGAGGGAGCCCCGACGCGGTTGAGGTGATCGACGACGCGGAACAGGCCCTGGTCGTGGCTGAGACGGACGAGCCCGGCCTGCCGCTCGGTGGTCGCCCGCTGATCCGCATCGGCCCCCGACAGGATGCGGGCGCGCACGCGGTCATGGGCGAAGTGCCAACCTGCTGCGTCGGGATCCTCGGCCCTGCCGGCGTGCACCAGTCCCCGGTCCAGGCAGGGCCGGAGGAGGGACGTGACCGCTGCGATGTCGACGCGACGGAGCTCGGCGAGCATCTCGAGGCTCGCGGATGACCCGAGGCAGGCCGCGATCTCGAGGAGCCGGCGGCTGTCGGCCGGGAGGTCCTCGACCCTGGCGTCGATCATCTCGTCGATGTCGGCGCGGAGCCCGCCGGCGCCGAGCCGCACGATGTCCCAGGTCCAGGTGCCCGTGTCCGTGTCGAAGCGGAGCACATCCTGCTCGTGGAGCTGCTCCAACAGAAGCCGCGTAGCCATCGGCCAGCCCTCCGTGAGCGACAGGCACATGTCCGCCAGTGCTCGCGCCGCGTTCTCGTCGAGGCTCATCGCGTCGCCGCAGAGGGCCATCAGCGCGCTCGCGTCGAGGGGCTGCAACGGGATGCGGACGACGTCGAGGCCTGCGAGCAGACCGGGGTCCTGGCTCCCACCTACGATCAGCAGGTGGCGCAGGCTCGGGTCTCGCGTCAAGCTCGCCAGGAAGTCGATCGTGGCGTCGTCGGCCCGCTGTAGGTCGTCCAGCGCGAGGACGAGCGGCTGCTCCGCGCGACACAACGAGCGCACGAAGTTGCGCAGCACTGTGTTGAAGCGGATCCCCGACCGCTCGGGATCCAGCGGAGACAGCGGCGGCATCTCCACCAGGCCCTCGAGCTCGAGCTCGAGGTCGGAGAGCGCGGCTGCCCGACCGTCCAGGGCCCGCTCCAGGCGGGCCGCCCAGACCTGCCGCTCCTCCACCGGGAGTCGACGGATGCGCCGGACGAGGTGCCGCAGCGCCGTGGCGAGGGCCGCGTAGGGCGTAGCGCCGCGCTCGGGCTCGAAGCGCCCGTACAGGAACAGGCCGCCCCTGCGCTGGACGGGCTCCCTGACGCTCTCGATCAGGTGGCTCTTGCCGCTGCCTTCGGGTCCCGTGACGAGGGCGACGGTCGCGATGGCGCGGCTCGCGGCGAGCGCCGCGGTGAGCTCGGTGAGCGCGCCCTCGCGGCCGTAGAGCTTGTCCTGGAAGCGGATCGCGGCCCCGTCGTGCCGTCCGAGCTCGAAGACCGCGATCGACGAGGACGACATGGCGCGTCGTTGGGTGCGCCGCAGATCCGCCTGGAGAGCCTCGGCGGACTGGTACCGGTCCTCTGGCGTCTTCGCGAGGCAGCGCTCGACGATGCGAGCCAGCACCTCGGGGATCTGGGGGTCGACGGACTCCAGCGGCTCTGGCGAACGGGCGAGGTGGGCGTGGACCATCTCGAGTCCGTCCGCGAAGTCGAAGGCCGGGCGGCCGCAGAACAGCTCATAGAGCACCGCGCCCATCGTGTAGAGATCCGCTCGGTGATCGAGCCTCCGGTTCATGCGGCCGGTCTGCTCCGGGGCGATGTATCGAAGGCCCCCGGCGGTGCGCCCCTGGATGCCCGTCGAGCGCTGGAGCGCCGGTGCGCGAGAGGCCCGCGCGAAGTCCACGATCGTCAGCCACAACAGATCGGGGTCGATGACGATGTTCTGGGGGCAGATGTCGAGATGGACGATGTCGCGGCGGTGGATGCGCCCGACGATCTCGGCCAGCTGGATCGACAGGTGCAGGATGATCTTCAGGTCGAAGTCGTGGGCGTTCCGCCAGTGGCCGAGGTGCAGCGGGCCGGCGTCAGCGGTCACGAGGGCAGGGAGGTCCTCGTCGGTGTGCGGGAAGTCGAGGGCCTCCGCGACGCCCGGGACCTGGAGGTCCTGCAGCAGCGTGAACTCGCTCTCGAGACGGACCGCGGCGTCCTCGCGGCCGACCTTGATGACGACGCTCGCGCCGTCCTCGTCGCGAACCGCCCGATACACCGTCGAGCGACGGCTGCGGCGGAACTCGCTCAGCTCCCGGTAGCCCTCGACTCGCACTGAGACGATTCTACGCCTTCGGGGACGCTTCTAGCGGTCCCGCTTGATCAAGAGCTTCACTTCCGCGAGGAGTTCGCTCGCGTCTTCGTCCGAGGGGTCCTGCTCCAGCAGGCGCTCCAGCCGGTTCCAGGACCGCACGAGGTCCCCCTCCGCGGCGTCGGCGCGTGCGCGCAGGAGCTGGACCTCGCTGGCGTGGCCGCCCATCGACTCGGCGAGCGCGAGGAGCTCGAGAGCTCGGACCTTGCGGGGCCCTTCGCGCCTGGCCGCGTCGTTGTAGGTGGCCCAGCCGAGCCAGGCGATGTTCTGGGCGTTCTCCGATTGCTTGCGCGCCATGGCGAAGCACCGCGCGGCGAGTGTCCACTCTCGTGCGGCGGCGCGGCGTCGTCCCTCGCCCATCGGGTCCTGGCGCAGCCTGGCCTCGGCGTGGGTCATCGCCTTGCCCGACTTGATGTTGGTGACGGCGATGTTCACCCGTCGACGGATCCGCGAGGCGAGCTCACGGCTCTCGGCAGAGGATCGCGTGTCCCGAGCGGCCTTGTCGTAGCGGCTGAGCATGCGGAGGCAGGCACGCTCGATGATGGCGGGGTCCATGGTCGGGTTGGCGCCGATGACGGTCCAGTCGTCCGCGCCCCGCACCAGATCCCAGTCCCGCTGCAGCCGACGCAGCGCCATCGCCTCCGACGCCGGAGTTCGCGGCGTGCGCTTGCGCAGGGGCACCGAGCGTGGTCGATGCCGACCCCGATTGGCGGCGCGCCGCAGACGGAAGAAGCCGATGGCGACCAGCGCGCTGAGCTCTGCAGCGACCGTGGCGACGGGCACATCGGCGCTCGCGATGAGGTCGAGCAGCGTCAGGCGCGGGGAGTTGGGCTGGGCGAGCACGCGCCGGGTGGTCATCGCCAGCGGGAGGCGCACGGCCGCGACGGCACTGGAGCGCTGGACCCAAGCGGCGTCGAGGGCGTCCCGCAGGGCCTCTGGATTCGCCGCTGCCATTGCGCAGGCCCAGAGGTCGGGGGCCAGGTCCGTACTCGCGTTGGCGAGCACCTCCACCTGCTCGAAGGAGGCCTCTCCGACGTAGACGATGCGAATCGCCGCCTGGAGGCTCCCTCGGTCCACGGGCTTGCCCTCGAGCAGGCGCGCGGAGCTCTCCACGACGGGTGAGCTGAAGATCCCGCTATCGCCTTTCACCCAGGCGCGCGCGAGCAGGCGCAGGGACGCCAGGTCTGGCCTTATGTCGGGGTGGAGCGAAGGATCGGTCACTGGCGCACGCATATTTCAAGGATCCGCACTCCGCCATTTCAGTCGATTAAATACTCGGGAGTTCGGCGTGACGGAACCAGAACGTCACCAGGGCGCGGACCTGCTCGACCAGCTCCTCGTAGAGCACCGGTTTCATGAGGAACGCGTTCACTCCGAGGTCATAGGCCCGGGCGATGTCGTTCTCTGACCAGGATGTCGTCATCACGACGACCGGGATGCGCCAGAGGTTCTCGTAGTCGTGGAGCTTCGCCAGCGCCTCCATTCCCTCCATGCGGGGCATCTGCAGGTCGAGCAGGATGAGGCTGGGGTCGGGGTAGGCATCACGGTCCGTGAACCGATCCCGGCGATGCAGGTAGTCGAGCAGCTCGGTTCCGTCGTCGACGAAGACCACCGGGTGCGCGAAGCCCGCGTCGGCGAGCGCCTCCGCGAGGAGCTCCTGGTCATCCCGGTCGTCGTCGACGACCAGGAGCGACAGCGTACGTTCCGTCATCAGCGCTCCTTGTTGATCTCCTGCCGCACCTCCAGCAGCAGGGCGCGTCCATCGACATGGTCGGGGGCTAACTTCATCAGCTTCTCGAGCCTGTTCCAGCTCCGCAGCAGGTCGCCTTCGAGGAACTCGATCCGGGCCATCAGGAAGATGGGGTCCGGGAGGAACTCCGCCGAGCTCACGGCCATCTCGACGAGGTCGCGCCCCTTGCGGCGGCGGTCGCCACGCGGCCTCGACGGGTCGTTGTAGATCATCCAACCCAGCCACGCCTGGGCGATGGGGGAGCCCGTGTCCTGCCGGGCCTTGGCGAAGCACTTCAGCGCGAGGTCGATGCGGCCCTCGCGGAAGAGGCGCTGCCCCTCCTCGAGGGGATCGCCCATGACCACTGTGCTGGCTGCTTCCGCTTTTCCATCCTGGATCCGCCCGACCGCGAGCAGGACGCGGGCGTGGATCTCCTGGGCGAGATCGCGGACGTGGCCGGGCAGCCGATCGTCGTCCATCAGCTTCGCGTAGCGCGAGGTCATGCGCTCACAGGCCCGCTCGATGTTCTCTCGGGGCATGCGGGCGTTGGCCCCGATGACCGTCCAGTCGTCGGCGGCGTTCACGAGGTCGAGCTCGCGCAGCAGCCGGGCGTTGAGCTGCTGGATCTTCTTTCGGGAGGCCTCCGATGGCCGACGGACCGCGCGCTCGGGCTTCGCCTTGGGCGGTGGTCGGCGAGGCGGTGGCTTGCTCTCTGGCCTGGTGCCTTTCTTCAGGGACCAGCTCGAGCGCCTCGGACGGGCCCCGCCGCCAGCCGGTTGCCGCAGTCGAAGCGCGCCGAGGGTGACGAGGGTGGCGAGGTCCTCCGCGATCCCCGACAGGCGCAGGTCCGCCTGCGTGATCAGGTCCCCGAGGCTCTCGCGCGGGTCGTGGCGCACGGCGAGCAGCTTCCGTGTCATCGGCGCCAGCGGGAACAGCCCGACCGCCTGGATGGCAGGTCCGTCGACCAGGGTGGCGTCCAGGCTGTCACCGTCGATGACCTGCTCACCGGAGTTGCTCCTGGCGGCGTGCCAGAGGTGCGGGGCCAGGCTGGGCTCCGGGCGGTTGGAGAAGGCGTCGCCCTCCTTGAACTGGATTCCGCTGGAGTAGAGCGACTGCACGATGAAGGCGAGGCTCTCTGCGTCCCGGGGCTCTCCGTGCAGGAGCAGCCCCCGGCCGGAGAGGTGCTCGCATCGCACGACCCCGCTCTTCCGCCCTCCCCAGGCGCGGGCCACCACCGCCAGCGCCTCGGCGTTCGCCACGCCGCCGGTTGGATGCAGCGCCGCCTCGGCGGGATCGCGGAAGTCCGACATCAGCCGCCGCGGGCCGGGGAGGGGATCTCCGAGAGCTCGAACCAGTACTGTACGAGCCCTCGCGCCGTGTCCATGAGCTCGTCATAGAGCACCGGCTTGATGATGAAGCTGTTTGCGCCCAGCTGGTAGCTGGCGGCGACGTCGTCCTCTGACCAGCTCGTCGTCATCACCACCACCGGCACGGCTGGATGACGGGCACGGAGCTGCTTCAGCGCGTCGAGGCCGTGGAGGCGGGGCATGTGGAGATCGAGCACGACCAGGTGGGGCATGGAGGACGCCAGCTGCTCGAGCATGGCTTCACCGTCCTCGACACCCACGACTTCGCCCTCGAAGCCGATGTCCGAGAAGGCCTCGCGCAAGAGATCCAGGTCGTCTGGGTCGTCGTCGACGACGAGGATGACAGGCGTCATGAACTCCATCCTGAGTAGCTGTAGACCACGTTCCGGCTACTCCGAGCAGCCAGCCATCGCTTCAAGTCCCTCACATCATCGCGCGGTGTGGACCATTTTCGCTGGCGCGACATCGAAAAGCCGTGAGACGCGGTGGGCACGGGGACGTCGACAGCGATCGGATCATCGACCCGAACGGGACCCCGGCCGCGGCTCGCGCGCGAGAGGACCGCGCTGATCCAGGGGCCGCTGCCCTCGTGCAACACGGGGCCGATCTCTCCACGGACGAGCTCGACGAGCTCGAGCTCCTCGAGCTCGCGGAGCAGACGCCAGGCCTCCGCGACGGGGCGCTCGCCCAGCAGGTCGCGGAGCTGGATCAGCTCGGGGGGATCGCCGTCGAGGTCGAGGCGCAGCGTCCAGCGGACGAAGCTCGGCAGGGCGAGCTCCACGCGGTCGATGACGAACTCCCAGCGCGCTGGTGGTCCCGGGTCGACCAGGGCGGCGTGCGGTGGCGGGACCACCAGGGGCTCGATCTCGCGGATCGCCCTGAGGTAGCGGGCCTTTTCGGCGACGGCCTCGCCGAGGTGCGCCATGCGCTGCAGCAGGTCATCGGCCAGGTCGTGGTCCACTCGCACCCGCAGCCACTCGTCGGCGTGGGGCCACCCGCTGTCCGGGCAGAGCCGCAGCCTCGTGTGGGGAGGGCGGATCGCGATCGCCTCCTGGTGTCGCGCGATGTCCCTCCACGAGGGGAAGAAGAGGTTCAGCCTCAGGGCGCGGAGGGCGCGGGCGCTCACGACAGGAGGTCCTCGACCTCGCGCAGGGCCGCCCTGCGCTCTGCGGCCTCCTCGTCCAGCTCGCGCATGCGGAGGTCGAGCTTGTCGATGTGCTCGCTCACGAAGCGCGCGCTTTCGTCGGCGAGGGTGCATGCCCACTCCATCCCCTGCCTGAGCTCGGCGCGGGCCTTCGGGTCGATGCCCGCGGCCTTGCGGGTCCAGTCCATCTCCACCCCGTAGCCGTCGAGGGCGAAGCGGCCGGCCTCTCGTAGGCCCCGAAGGTCGTCCCGACAACGAAGGAAGCCTGCTCGGAGCTCTCGCAGGAGGCTGTCGTCGGGGCTGACGGCGAACTCCTCGGTCAACAGCTCCAGGTCGGCCTCCACGAGGTCCAGGTGGTGCTCGATCGCGCGCACTCGGGCGAAGGTGCGCTCGTAGCGTGACCAGGTGGTGCCTGGCTCCTCTGCGAGCGCTGCCCACATCTCGTCACGGAAGCGGCGCTCTGCTCGGGCGACCATCTCCAGGGCTACTAGTCGGACCCGGGACACTCTTCGACGACCTCGCGATCCCGCTCTTTGAGCGTGATGTAGTCTTGGTGCTCTGCCGTGATGTCCTCGCCCTTGAGGAACAGGCAAAGGGGCTCGCCGTCGCTCGGGCAGGGCTCGCACTCCACGCCGGAGCCGGACACGAGCTCGCAGACGTAGTTCGGGTCGTCCGCTTCGTCGAACATCGGCGCCATGTTGCGAGTGTCTCCAAGACCCCAGAGCTTCGCGCCGCCGAAGCTCTCTCCGTCGGGTGAGAAGGTGCCCTCGATGTGGAAGTCGTGGACCGGGATCTCGGCGCCGTCGTAGCGGATCGTCACCAGCTCGGCGGTGCCGGAGAAGAAGGGGTCGTTGAAGCTCACCTCTTGGAAGGGCCACGTGGCGACGGTGTACTTCACGTCGTCGACGGTCTCCGTGCACTTCTGGATGTAGGTGCCGTCGTTCTTGAGCCGCCCCTGGGCGCCGAGCATGTCGAAGGTGGTGCCGTCCGGGCTGAGCTCCTGCACGCCGATGAGGATGGGCACGTCCAGGTAGAGCCCCAGGAAGGAGCCGAAGCCGGCGGGCTCCGTGAAGTCCACGTCATCGAGCTCGACGACGTAGGCCCGGCCCTCCAGATCGGTGGCCTCGATGTCGAGGGCGTCCCCGTAGGAGTCGGTCGAGAAGGTGGAGGTGTAGGTCACGTCGCAGACGGTGATGTCCAGCGCGTAGTCCGTGTCCGCGTGCAGGTAGCCCTGGGGTGTGAGATCCACGATCTGGTCGGTCACGTTCCAGGACTCGATGAGCGCGGGCTCGTGGACGGCGACGCCGGTGTCGGTGGGGGTGCTGCGGAGGGCGAAGGCGGTGTCCTCGACGGGCTCGGTGAAGGTCACTCGCAGGCTGTCTCGCCAGTAGACGCCCGAGCCCCCGTCCTTCGGCGAGATCTCCTCCGGCACCGTCATGCAGTCATCGAGGACCTCTGAGTCGTCCCCGGCGCTGTCGTTGGTGGTGATCGTCGAGTCGGTGATGGGGGTGGTCTTGTTGCAGGCCAACAGACAGAGGAGTGTCATTCGCTCACCTCGTTGACGGTGATGGTGTACCAGTAGAGTTCTCCGGTGCCATTGCGAGCCTCGAGGACCTGCAGGTACCAGACCTCGCCTCCTCCGCCTGTGCGCTCGAAGGCCGGATCGTTGCCGACATCGAAGGGGTTGGTGTCGGCCCACTCCTCCCAGCTGCTCTTCAGGGAGTCCCCTTCCTTGGTCGTCTTCCACATCACGAGCCTGGTGTCCAGCGGCGAGCCGAGGCGGTGGGCCACGATCTCGGCGCGGAGCTGCACCTTGGCGTCGGGGGTCGTCAGCACGTACCAGTCGCGCTCGTCTCCTTCGACGAGGGTGGCGTAGACCACCTCGCCGAGAACGATGGGCTGTGCGAGGTCCCAGCTGCCGTGGTCCTCGACCTCGACGCTGTCCGGGGTGATGGGGGACTTCGCTTCGCTGACGTGGAAGAAGTACTCGTAGCCCTCGTCGGCTCCCTGCCCGGGGTCCTGCTCGGCCATGGCGAGCCGCCAGGTGTCGGCCCCCGGGACCGGGACGAGGATGTAGGGGTCGGAGCTCTGGGCGCCCTTTCCGGCCAACAGCGCGTGGCCCCCCTCAGAGCCCAGGCCGAAGACGAGGTCCGCCGCGCTCCCGCGCTCCGCCGCGTCGACGTCGATCTCGATCCAGCCGGCGGTGCGCGTCTCGAACTCGTAGTAGTCGAGGTCGAAGCTCTGGGAGATCTCGCCGCAGGCCTCTCTCTCTCGGGCGATGAAGGTCGGCTCGGTGTCGTTGTTGTTCGGCTCCTGCTCGGGCTGCGCGCACATCGGCGGCGGCGCGGTGTCGCGCGAGTCGACGGAGTCCGCGGACTCCTTGCCCGCCGAGTCGGGCGAGGTGTCGAACCTCGGTGGCGTCACCTGCGGATTGCAGGCCTTGCACGAGGCCCAGCAGGCCAGGACCGACAACAGACCCATGTCAGTCGCAGCCCCGCGCTTCGAGCTCGTAGGGGGCGTCGTCCTCTGCCTCCACGGTGGCCGCTGGCCAGTGGATGATGCCGGCGTTCCAGACCTCGTTGCGGGACAGCACCATCGAGTCCTCCTCGAAGAGCTCGCCGTCGAGGTAGAAGCGCACCGTCGCGGTGAGGGCCCCGTCGCCGTTGTGGTCGAAGTAGTGGACGCGCACGGGGTAGTCGCCGTCTGCGGGGGTCTGGATGTTGATGTTCTCGGGCCCGTAGCCGCCGATGTCGTCGAGGTCGAGGGTCGGGTCGTCCTCTGTCCCGGAGCTACCCCAGCTGGGGCTGGGGTTGCAGTAGCAGACGTCGCCGGGGCGCTCGAAGAGGGAGGCGTCCTCTGACTCGAGCATGTGGAGATCGACATCAGCGGCGGCGGCGTCCCAGATCATCTCGACGTGGATGGCGTCCGTCGGGACGGCGTCGATCGAGTACTTCGCCGGCGCGCTCACGACGCCGAGCTCGTTCTCGACGACGAGCTGCACTTCGTAGCGACCCGCGATGTCGAAGTAGGCCTCCGTCGCGTCCCCGACGGTGTCCTGGAGCTTGCCGCCGGAGCCGGTGGGGGTGACGACCAGGGACCACTCGTAGTCCGTGATCTCCCAGCCGCCGGGGTCGTACGAGTCCGAGCCGTCGAGCCCGATGGTCTCGGGCGGGTCGACGGAGTCGGGGCCGTCGATGACCGCGACCGGGTAGTCGAAGTCGCCGCCGCCGTTGCCGAGGAGGGTGACGATGACCTCCGGCTCGTCGGGGTCGTTGCTGGTGATGGCCAGGGAGCCGTTGTCGCCGTCGATGGTCGTCGGCGAGTACAGCACGATGACCTGCGTGGAGCCGTCGGGCGGGATCGTCTGGAAGGCCGGGTCTCCGAGGATGGAGAAGGTGCCGCTGCCCCCCTGGGAGGTGGTGCCGATGAGCAGGTCTCCGTCGCCCTGGTTCTTCAGCGTGAACCACATGGTGTCGGCGTCCCCTGGCGCGACGACGTCGAAGTCGACGCTGCTGGGGTCGAGGTGGATGTCCGGGGTCGGGCCGTCGCCGCCGAGGCCGGTGATTGAGAGTCCGAGCTCGGGGCTGTCCTCGATGTTGGTCGTGAAGACCAGCTCGGTGTCGTAGTCCTTGTAGGTCGCGGGGGTGAACTGGACGATGATCTCGGCGCGCTCGCCGCGAGGCAGCTCGAGGGTCTCGGGGTCGACGGAGTAGACACCGCCGAACTCGGCGAAGGCGAGCTCCGCCGTCAGCGGCGCCTGGCCGGTGTTGATGACCTCGACGACGGCCTCCTCCGTGAAGTCGACGACGACTTCACCGAAGTGGAGGGCCTCCGGGCTGAGGGTCAGCTCGGGGACGAGGACGTTGATCTGCTGGTCCTGCTCACATGAGAGCAGGAGGCCCACAGTGACCCACATGGCGCGTTCTCCTCATGGTCTTCGAGGGTAACCGGCCGCTCGGGAGGTCGGAAATGGCTGCATCGGGATCGGCAGCGGGGAGCGGTCGCGGAGGCGGAAGCGGTCGCGGAAGCGGAAGCGGGAGCGAGAGCGGAAGCGGAAGCGGGAGCGGAGAGCGGGAGCGGGAGCGGAGAGCGGGAGCGGGAGCGGGGAGCGGGAGTGCACGTGCCGAAGTCGCTCAGGCTGCGTAGCTGTCCCGCGCCGGGTCTCTCCAGTGGGGCCTCCGGGGCATCGTCGGCGGCCCCGCCGGGGGCGAGGGGCCGCCTCCTCAACCCCTGCGGCCCCCCCATGGAGAGACCCTCATGCGCAGCACGACCAACTACTTCCCCTTCGAGCGGACCGACGTCTACACACTCTCGGTGAGCGTGAACCGCCGGGTGGCCAAGCTCCGGTGGCCGACCGGCCGAGGACACCTGAAGGACCAGGCAATCCGGGCGGCGGACTCGATGGTGCTGAACCTGGCCGAAGGGTGGGAGCGGGGCCACCAGACAGGCGCCGCGCGGAACCACTTCCGTATCGCAAAGGGCAGCGCGGCCGAGGTGTTCGCAGTGCTGGACATCCTCGAGGTCGAGACGGAGCTTCGAGACGACCTCCGGAGGGTCGGGGCGATGCTCGCCCGGCTCGCTCGGTGAGCCCTCGCCCGCCAAGCGGCCCGCCGGTCGAGGATCGAAACTGGAAGTTCTTTTCCAATCTGGTCGGCCAGCTCAGAGGCGACCTCGGGCCGGGCAGGCCGAACACTCCCCGTGCGACGCCGGGAGCTGTAACAACGCTGATACAGCCACCCGGTCCTCCAGCAGCCCACACGCCCGGTACAACGTCAGATGTCGAGCGCCGTCCCCATCGCCCGCCTCGCGCCGCTTCGAAGCACGGCCCAGATTCACTGATTCACCGAGTCACTGGAACCCCAACAGCCCCATCCCCTGGTACGTCAGGAAGCTCGCGACCCACGCCAGCGCTGTCATGTAGGTGAACAAGAACCCCGTCCATCCCCAGCTCTTCGTCTCTCGCTTCACCGCCGCCAGGGTCGACATGCACTGACAGGCCAGGGCGATGAAGACCATCAGTGACAGACCCACGCGCGGTGTCCACACGGGCTGGCCGGAGGCATCGAGCTCGGCCTTCATCTGCTCGCGGAGCGTGGTCGGGTCGTCCTCGTCGAGCTCCTCGATGGCGTAGACCACGCCCATCGTGCCGACGAAGACCTCGCGGGCGGCGAAGGCTCCGACCAGCCCGACGCCGATCTTCCAGTCGTAGCCCAAGGGCTCGATGACGGGCTCCATCGCCTTGCCCATGCGACCGGCGTAGCTGTGCTCGATCTGGTGAGCCGCGGCGACACCCTCGTCCGCTCCATCGAGGTCGGCCTGGGGGAAGCTCAACAGCACCCACATGCCGATGGTGCAGGCGAAGATGATGGTGCCAGCGTCCTTGAGGAAGCGGCTGGTCTGGCGCCACACGTGGCGGAGCACGTCGGGGGGCCGGGGCAGGCGATAGGGCGGCAGCTCCAACAGCAGCGGCGCCGGCGGCGCCCGGAGCATGGTCTTGGACAGGACCAGCCCGGCGGCCAAGGCGATGAACACCGAGAAGAGGTAGATGCCCATCATCATCAGGCCCTGGGTCGTGAAGAAGCCCAGGACCTTCCTCGGCGGGAACAGGGCCGCGATGATCAAGGTGTAGACCGGCAGCCTGGCCGAGCAGGTCATCAGCGGGACGACCATCATCGTCAGGATGCGGTCCCGCTTCCGTGACATGGTCCGGGTGGCCATCACCGCCGGCACGGCGCAGGCGAAGCCCGACAGCATCGGCACGAAGGCCCGCCCGTGGAGGCCCAGGGGCTTCATCACCCGGTCCATCAGGTAGGCGACCCGAGCCATGTACCCGGTGTCCTCCATCACCCCGATCAGCAGGAACAAGAGGACGATCTGCGGCAAGAAGACCAGCACGCTGCCGAGCCCGCCGATGACCCCCTCGACCAGGAAGTCAGTGAACAACCCCGGGGCGAGGTGGCCCGCGACCAGCTCGCCGAGGACACCAAAGAGGCCCTCGATGGCCGTGATCGCCGGGTCCGACCAGGTGAAGAGCCCCTGGAAGACCAGGAGCATCACGACCACGAAGATCGCCATGCCGAAGACCGGGTGCAAGAGCACGCGGTCGACCCGCTCGGTGCGTTCCCGGCTGGCCTCGCCAGGGATTAGAGGCGCGATCTCGCGGTCCAGCCAGTCGTAGCGGGCCCTCACGATCTCCTCGTCGAAGCGCCCCTGTTGCTCCTCGATCCTGGCCCGAGCCCCGGGCGGGATGCCGCTGAGCTCGTCCTCCTCTCCGACGCTTGACAGCGCCCACAAAGCCAGAGCCCGTTCACCACCGAAATCTCCTGCGAGCTCGTCGAGGAGCTCGGAGAGCTCGGCCCGGGGGCTCCAGCGCCACCTGGGCTCTTGCTCCCGGTGCTCCAGGGCGTGGGCGATCACCTCGCGCAGGTCGTCCACACCCTCTCCCGTCCGCGGCACGCAGCCGACCACCGAGCACTGCAGGGCGGTCCCGAGAGCCTCGCTGTCCGGCATGGCCGCGCCGGCCTCGTCGATCATCGTGAGCGCGACGACGACGTCCAGCCCGAGCTCCTGGATCTGCAGCACCAGGTAGAGGTTGCGCAAGAGGTTCGTGGCGTCGCAACAGACCACGACGAGGTCAGCTCGAGGCTCCCCGTTGCGGCCGGCGATCCAGTCGATGGCGAGCTGCTCCTCGAGGGAGTGGGCCACCAGCGAATACGTGCCCGGCAGGTCCCGCAGCTCCAGGGTCCGATCGTCCAGGACGAGCTCGCCGACGAGGGGCTCGACCGTGACGCCTGGGTAGTTGCCCGTGCGAGCCCTGCCGCCGGTCAGGCGGTTGAACAGGGTGCTCTTGCCCGTGTTCGGGTTGCCCGCGACCAGGACACGAGGTCGCGCTCCCGAGTTCACCGGCTGACCTGGATCGCCTCGGCCTCGGCCTTGCGGATGGAGAGGCATCCACCTCGCACGGCGATCTCGAGGGGGTCACCGAGGGGTGCCACGCGCAGGGTCCGGATCGTGGTCCCGGGCACCAGGCCCAGCTCGAGCAGGCGGAGGCGAAAAGCCCTGCTGCCGTCGAGTCCTTCGACGGTGGCTTCGTGGCCGATGGGGAGCTGGCGAAGAGTCATATTGAAAAACCGTTTTCAATTAGGCACTGAACGTATAGCCTTATTGAAAACCGTTTTCAAGAAGATCAGTAGTGGGGCGGGACCTCGTCCTCGAGCTTGTTCGCCTGCCCCCCCGCGGCCACCACCTGGTCCCGGACTTCAGCCAGGTCTCGCCTGAGCTGTTGGACCTCGCGGTTCAGCACCTGGACCACACCGTCGAGCTCGGCGATGAGCTGGTCCTGGTAGGCGCACTTGATCTCCAGCTCCTCGATGCGCTTGTCCATCACTCGCCGCCGACGAAAGCGCGGAGCTTTCGGCGAGTCGGGGCGTCGACGTCGACGAACTCGAAGGCCACCCCGTCGCTGTCGCGGCGGGCTACCCGGCCGGAGACCACCAGGTGGGTCTTGCTGTCGGGCTCCACGATCACCAACTCGACGGTTGAGGTGTCCGAGATCGGCAGGTGCGTCGTGACGTAGACGCCGCCGGCGGACAGGTCGTGGGTGTCGAAGCACTCGCCGTCGAGCCCCCCGATGCGGCAGACGACCGCGACCTGCGCTCGCGGGAAGGTGCGCCGCTCGTCCGCCTCACCCCGCTGACCCTGCTCCAGAGAGGCGATGAAGCGCTCCCAGTAGCGCCGGCTGCCGTGGACGAAGACCGAGAACGACAGGCCGCAGCCGCTGGTGTCCTCTGGGGCCGGGCGGGCGATCATCGTGGCCTCGACGATGTTCGTGTCGGGCAGCTGGAGCCGCAGCCAGACGAGGTCGCCGGTCTTGCAGCCCGGGTGGCTGTCGATGTGGAGGCCGAACCGGGAGACGTTCGTCGTCTCGCAGGTCAGGCGAGTCTCGAAGACGCCGATGTCCACCGGAAGCTGGACTTCGAAGCGCGGAGCGCGGCGGCCTTGGTCCGACACGCTCAGAGCATACCGAGGAGGCCCTCGCAGGCCTCTCTCATGGCTCTGACCTGCTCCGGACTCATGGGGTCCGAGGCGGTGTAGGTCTTCATCAGCTGGAGGTTCATCTCGAGTGGCTCCAGCACGCCGCTGGGGATGACGTCGCCCCCGACCGTCGCAGCGTAGGTCGCGAAGTAGTCGCCAATCGGCGGTTTGTGGAACAGCGCGTGGCCCGCCTCGTAGCGCTCCGTGTCCTCCATCGCGCCTGCCAACAGTGCGAAGGCCTGGAGCCATGCCCCCGCCGCCATCAGCGGGATGATCTCTTCCCCACCGTGGTCCTCGACGAGATCGAGGGCGTGCATCCGGCCATTGTCCAGCCGCGCGAGGACCTCTTCTGGAAGGGGTCCGGTGCGCAGGAAGGCCTCCATGTCTTGCGCGGCAGCGGAGGCTGGTCCGTCCACCTTGATGGCGTCCAGGCCGGTCTGGATGCGCGCCATGCGTTCGGCCACGAGATCCGGGTCTGCGACTCCGACCTCGATCGCGAAGGCTCCGATCTCTGCGCCGGTGCGCGCCGCCGCGATGTTCGCCACCACCACATCCGGCTTGTGCTCGACAGCGCGTGCCCGCACCACTGCGGCTTCCTGGAGGCCAGCCGCGGTCATCGCGGCGTGGAGTTCGACGAGGCTCGGCACGAGCTCCACGCCCTCTGGCCGGTACTCGAAGGCCATCTCGCGCCCTGGCGCCGAGCCCTCGACCGGGGCGGGCTCCGGCGGCTCCGGCTCCTCGACGGAGCATGCCAAGAGGAGGAAGATCACTACTCGGGCAGGAGTCCGACGACGGATGCCTGGGAGGCGATGGCCGCCTCACCCCAGAGCTCCTCGCTGGACAGCAAGTTCGGTGTCATCCAGATCTGGCCCGTGTGGTTGATGACCACGAGCCCCCAGGTTCCGGTCGGGACCTCGTCTCCGACGAGCTCTTCGCCGTAGCTGCCGTCCTCGAGCACTGGGACGGCGGTTCCGGTCCATAGCAGCGGCAGGCGCGAGCTCGAGTAGGGCGCATTCGGCACCATCGCCGCGGGCAGGACCCAGTCGTCCGAGTGGGTCAGGGCACGCTGGAAGGGAGTGGCTCCGCCGTCGTCCGGGTTCGGCCGGAAGTCGATGAGCGCCTGGGAGATGGTGGCCTGCTCCGGGGGGTTGCCGTCTTCGTCCAAGAGGTGCCGCATCACCACGACCGGCCACATGTCGATGGCGCCGAGCCCCGCCGCCGCTTCGACCGGGTGGGGGTCTGCAACGCCGTCGCCGTCCTTGTCCCGCGCGATGACCGTGAAGGTCGTCGGGCAGTCCTCTGCGGTGGGGTCCTCGAGCTCCAGGAGGGGGTGCGAGATGCCAGTCGAGTCCAGGTCGAACTCGTGGTCGTGCACGTTGAAGACGTTGTTCTCGAGGTTGCGGTGGGGCAGGGTCTCCAGCGCCATCGCTCCGAGGCCGTATGCGGGACGCTCCCAGGGCAGGGGATCACCGACGAGGATGGTGATGCCGTCGACGTGGTCCGGGGCCTCGACCGACAGCGGCAGGATCTCGCCGCTGGCCGCGTCGAGCACGTAGGCGCCCAGCTGATCGCCGCAGGTCGCGCCGCCCGCGAAGTCGGTGAAGAAGGGGTTGAAGTCGTCGTCGTTGTCGATCAGCGCAGAGACGACGTAGTCGCCGGAGGCCAGGCCGGTGACCCCCCATGGCGCGCTCACCACGCCCTCTGCATAGGTCCCCAGCCGCTCGCCGGAGCCAGCGCCCCACTCGTTCGAGCCGATGGTCGCCAGGGCGATCGGCGAGCCGAAGCCGTTGGGCGGCGGGAGGTCGTCAGCCTCGTAGATGAGCACGTGCCCGACGCGCCGGTCGAGGAGCTCTCCACCGCTGTCGATGCTCTGGGTGGACGCCGAGCCGCTGGTCAACACGACGTCTCCGGAGAGCACGACCGTCTCCGGGTAGTCGCCGTAGTCGACGAAGGGGGCTTCGTAAGCGCAGCCGAGGAGGAGGGATCCGGTGAGGGTCATGATCAGAACCGGTACTGGACGGAGCCGTGGTAGCGGGAGCCGATGGGCTGCCCGAGGGGATGCTGGACCGTGTCGCCTTGGATGTCCGCGAGCCAGTTCCAGGCGTTCAGGGACAGATCCATGCGCTCCTCGCCGAGGGGCACGTGCCACACGAGCTTGTTCGACAGCACGATGCGACCCGGGCTGTCGGTGTCGACCGAGATGAACCGGCCCTCTTCGTCGAAGCCGCGGATCGGCCAGACCTGCCGGTCGACCCAGTTCGCCTGCATGCCGATGTCGAGGGTCCACGGGCTGCGCCAGGCCACCCCGGCGTTGACCTTGTGGCGCGGGGTGGCGCGCAGGACGGTCTTCTCCTGGCCGACCTCGGCGATGCGCTCGTAGGCGTAGTTGGCGTAGGCGTCGACTCCCTCGATGCCGAAGTACTCGGCGCTGGCCTCGGCACCCACTGCCCGGAAGATCTCCCCCTCGTTGGCGAAGCTGGCCTGGCCCGCGACGTAGGCGCCGATGTCTTCGTCGAAGCCCCCCGCCGGCGCGGTAGAGGAGTCGAGGTCTGTGAGGTCGATGAGGTTGTCGACCTGGAAGCCATAGACGGCCAGCTCGGCGCGGAAGACATCGGTGGAGTGGTCGAGGTAGCCGATCTCGAGCGACGCGATGCGCTCGGGTGCGAGCTCTGGATCGCCGACGGTGTTGACGCGGACGCCGTCGATGCCGCTGTCCAGGTAGAGGTTCGAGTAGGACTCCATGAAGGTCGGGGTCCGGAAGGCGGTGCCGGCGTTCACACGCACCGCGCGGCCCTCGCCCACCCTCGTGACCACCGACAGGCGCGGTGAGGGGATCGGGTTGGCGATCAGGGGGTGCTTGTCCACCCGGACGGCGCCGGAGAGCAGCACCGGCCCGAAGCGCGACTCGTCCTGGATGAAGCCCGAGAAGTGATGCTGGACGTGGTCCGCGTCGAGGAAGCCCCAGACGATGCTCTTGTAGCGGTAGTTCACGCCGACGAGCAGCGTGTGGCGGTCATCTGCTCCGAAGTGGAAGTTGCCGTCCGCGGTCGCGTCGAAGACGTCGGAGAGCAGCTGCGAGGTGAGCGCGTAGCCCTCGGTCTGGTGGTACCAGCTGCCGGTGTCACCGTTGAGGCGGTTGTAGAAGGCGCGCACATGCAGCGGCCCGTAGCCGGCGTCGCCGCGCACATAGCTGTTGCGCTGGTCCAGGTAGAAGTCGCGGAGCGCGCCGAGGCTCATGAACTCGATGAGGCCCACGGCCGAGCCACCGGAGACCGAGACGAAGCCCCTGTCCCCGACTCGCCAGTCGACCTGCCCGTTGGCCTTGGTCATCTCCAGCGCCGTGTCCTGGTCCTCGACGTCCGAGTAGAGGTCCGGACGGGTCGACAGGTCGACCGGCTGGGCCCAGCGGCCGTAGGTCGTGTAGCCGGCGGAGACGCGCCACCCCATGTTGTCCTGCCTGCCGCTCATCATGGCCGAGCCGTCGGCGTAGCCCCCCGTGCCGCCGCCGACGCGCAGCACGTTGTCGTTGGCGGGATCGCCAGGGGTCTTCGTGATGATGTTGACGACGCCGGCGAAGGCGTTGGCGCCGTAGATCGCCGAGCCGGGACCGCGGATGACCTCGATGCGGTCGATCTCGGCGAGGGTGATCGGAAGGGCCTCCCACAGGGTCGCGCCGATGAAGTCGAGGTAGACGCTGCGCCCGTCGACGAGGACGAGGAGCTTGTTGGACAGGCGCTTGTTGAAGCCACGCACCGACAGGTCGGACTGCCCGGCGGTCAGCGACAAGGCGTCCACGCCGGGGATCCGCGCGAGCAGCTCCGGCACGGACGTCGCCGAGCTCATCGCGATGTCCTCTGCCGTGAGGATCGTGATCGCGGCGGGTGCCTCCAGCGGGTCCTGGCCGTAGCGTGACGCCGTGACGACCACCCGGGCATAGAGGTCCTCGACCAGCGCGCCCTCCAGGGCGAGGGACTCGGGCTCGACGGTGGTGGGCTCCTCGATCTCGACCGCGACCACCTCGCCTGCTGCCTGCTCTCGTGCCGCCAGCTTCTCGGCGAGGGCCTGGAGCTCCTCTGCGTGGCGCCGCAGCTCGGCGAGCTCGTCCGCTGTCGCGACCGGGCCGGTGGAGGTGGTCTCGGGGACCTCGACCGGTGCCAGTGCGGCCATGCGGGTCCGCAGGGTCGCGATGAAGCCCTCGACCGCTGCGCGGTCGATCGGCTCTGTGGCCAGGTAGAGCTCGAAGGTCTGGATCGCTTCTTCGTAGTGTCCCGCGTCGGCGTAGGCGCGGGCGATGTTGTAGAGCACGGCTGGGTGGGGGACGAGGTCGTAGGCCTTCTCGAACTTCTCGATGCCGCCGATGTAGTCACCGGTGGCGATGAGCTCGAGGCCCTCGTTGAAGGCTCGTCGCGCCTCGTCCTTCGGGGCCGCGAGGGCAGTCGAGGACCAGAGCAGGGACAGTCCCAGCAGGCAGCGCGAAAAGGAGTTCTTCATGGCCTCAGCAGCAGCAGATCAGTCGTCGAAGGGGTTGGCCTTGTACCCGGCGGGAGCTTCTTTGGTCTCGGATTCGGTCGTCGTCTCGGGTTCGCTCCCGGAGCCAGCGTCCTCCGTCTCGGTGGCGACGACCTCGACGGTCGGGGTCGTCTTGACGGGGACAGGTCGTCTCGGCTCGGGCTCGAAGTCGAGATCGGGGTCTGGCGGGAGCTCGAGGACCGCCGGCGCTTCGAGTCGCTCCAGCGTCGCGTCGATCTCGAGCTCGCTGGAGGTCGAGAGGTCACGCTCGATGCGCGCCGAGACATAGCCGGGCAGGCTGAACTCGAAGCTGCGCAGGTCGGGCGACGCCGTCGACTCCAGGGTCAGGTTCATCGGCGTGTGGCCGAGGACCCGCTCCTGGCTGCGGACCTCGGCCCCCAGCGGTGTCGAGCGCAGGCTCAGCTCCACGCTGCGCGCCGCGGGGGTGGTCGTCCGGGTGGTCGCCGTCTCGGTGTCTTCGCCCATGAGCAGGGCGCCGCCGACGATGAGGGCTGCGAGAAGGACAGCAGCGGCGATGAGCAGGGGCCGCTTCTGCGATGGCCGTGGCTCTACGATCGTGGAGAGCGCCGTGAGGTCCTCTGGTGGGATCTCGCCGCAGGCTGCGAGGCCCTTGATGACGCTGCCCATGTCCGAGAAACGGCCGCTCGGGTCCTTTGCCAGGCAGCACTCGATGAGCCTCTCGAGGCCCTCTGGCAGCTCCAGGTCCGGGTAGCGCTCGGTGAGGCGCGGGATCGGCTCGTTGACGTGGGCGAGCATGGTCGACGTGGTCGTCTGGCCGTGGAAGGGGTACTCGCCGGCGATGCAGCGGTAGAGCAGGACGCCCAGGGCGTAGATGTCAGCGCGCTCGTCGAGGTCGGCCCCCTGGACCTGCTCAGGGGCCATGCAGTGCGGGCTGCCGAGGATCATGCCGGTGACCGTGATCGACTGGTCGCCCTCTGTGAGCTTGGCGAGGCCGAAGTCGACGACCTTGATGTGGTCAGCGCCATCCTCTTGCGCGATCAGCAGGTTGCCAGGCTTGAGATCGCGGTGCACCACCCCGTGGCGATGGGCGTGCTTGAGCGCCCGTGCGACCTGGATCATCAAGGTGATCGTGCGCATCGGCGCCAGCGGCCCCTCCGCCTGGAGCAGGCGGGACAGGGTGCGCCCGCGGACGTACTCCATGACCAGGTAGTAGGTGCCGTCCTGGGTCTGCCCGTAGTCGTGCAGCGTGACGGTATGGGGGTGGCTCAGGCGGGCGAGGGTCGAGGCCTCGAGGAAGAAGCGCCGCTCGAAGCTCGCTGAGTCGTTGGAGTTGGGCGGCTCCAGCAGGATCTTGATCGCCACGCGACGCCCCAGCGGAACCTGCTCCGCCTCATACACCGACCCCATGCCGCCTTTCGCGATGCGACGAAGGACGCGGTAGCGGCCCGCCAGCTCCCTTCCGACGAGGGGGTCCTGCTTGGGGGTGCGCTCGGTGCGCTTCTCCTGAATGTGTCGGTCTCCAGCCTGAGAATCGGAACGGGCATCGCTGATATGCGACGGTAATCGTAGCACTTGGAACCAGCGTCAGCGGCGAGGGCCGCGGTATCGACGGCGGCAGCGGGAGCGGGAGCGGCCAACGTCAGCTCCTCGAGCACGCCAGCGGCTCCCGCTAATCGCTCACCGCCTCCGCAGGACGTCCAGCGCGATGTCCCCCTGCGAAAAGGCCATGTCGAGCACGTGGGACGCGTTGTTCCCCGTGAGCGCCCCCGAGTCCCACGGCACCGGGTTGTCGCGGTCGTCCTCCCCACGCCAGGCCACCTCGAGGGCCGCGGGGGAGCCCGTGCACCCAGCCGTGTAGGCCTCGCGGTAGACCACGAACTCGGCGTCGGTCTGAGGGTGGGCGTAGAAGTCGTCGTTGTGGAACATCGAGGCCGCCAGGACCTCGTCGGCCTTGGGCTCCACGCAGACCATCTCGTCTCCCTCCAGGAAGGCCTGCCCGGGGCTGTCGTGGCCGGAGAGGAAGGTCTTGAAGGCCACGATGCAGCCGCGCTCGTCCTCGCTCGTGCAGACCGGCACCTCCTCGCTCGAGCCCCCGGTGGTCGAGCCGCTCGCCACGCCGATGCCCCAGCCGATGGGGTAGGCGGCGACCAGCCGCTCGCGCAAGGCGGGATCCTCGTCGAAGCGCTCGCTCAACAGCCTGGAGGTGATCTGTGCTCCCTGGCTGTGACCGACGAGGACGAAGTCCCCGTCGACCTCTGAGAGGAAATGGTCGAAGGCGGCCTCGACGTCCGCGTAGGCAGCGTCGAAGCAGGGCTCTGCCTTTCTCTCCTTCTTGAGGTAGGTGCCGAAGGTCACCTGTCTGTATGCCGGAGCCCAGACGCGACAGACCTCTGAGAGCCTGGCCGCTTGTGCCTGGACCGCCGTGGTCTCGTCTTCGAGGTCCTCGATGTCGGCCAGGCCACGAGCGAGCCGCAGGTCCATCGTCGGGTAGACGTAGAAGCAGTCCGTTTCGGGCTCCGCGGGGACCTGAGCTCCAGGTCGACCACGCTCCCGTCCGCGAGCACCTCCGCCATCGAGAGCTCGGAGGTGCAGACCTCGTCGTGACCGGGGCGGCAGAGCCAGCTGTCGTCCTTTGCGTAGTCGACGTCGGTTCGTGTGCGGCAGGGGTTTCCAGAGGACAGCAGGAGCAACATCATGCCGAGGCGGCCTCCCTCGAGTCGGCGACGATCTTCCGGAGGCTGATGCCCTCCTTGAAGAGGTAGCTGCCACCTAGCCCGACGATGAAGAGGAACTGTGTCAGGTGAAAGACCAGCGCAAAGGTCGTGGCGACCTCGCGGTCCACCCCCCAGAGGAGCAGGGACGCGGTACAGAATGCCTCGTAGCTGCCGAAGAAACCGGGCGTCGGGGCCACGGTCATGCCCGTGATCGTGATGGTCCAGGTCGTCATGGCGGTGTCCCAGCGCGCAGGCAGGTCCTCGAAGCCGAGCATCACGAACCACGTCCCGATACAGATTCCGGTCCACATCAATGCGCTCATCGCCAGGGTGGCCGCGGCCTGCAACGGACGCCGGACCAGCGAGACGAGCCCACCGTGGAAGGCCCGCATCAGCCCCTCGATGCGAGCCGCCGGGACCAGGCGCGCGACGAGTCGGATGAGGGGCTCTCCGACCACCAGGAGCAGGACCAGGCCCGCGAGGCCAACGGCGATGAGGGTGCCGACGACGCGCTGGCCGACCGCGAAGACGTCGACGCCCTCTACGACCACTCCCTGTGCGGGCAGATCGACGAAGAAGCCCACCGCCAGCAGCAGGCCCATCAGGCACAACAGGTCGAGGAGACGCTCGACGAAGATGGCAGCCAGGGACTGGCCGAAGGGCACCTCGTCGCGCTCGAGCAGCATGTAGGGGCGGACGAACTCGCCCAGCCTCAGCGGGACCACGTTGATGGCGAGGAAGCCCACCGCGGTGACGGCGAACATCTCCGAGAACGGGATGTCCGGACGGTCCAGCAGGATCCGCAGGCGCAGGCTGCGGATGCAGTGGCTGAAGAGGTAGACGCCGAAGACCGGGACCACGTAGATCCACTGGGCGTCCGACAGCGAGACCTGCATCTCGGACCACTCGATGCCCCAGAGCACCCAGAGCAGGCAGGCCGCCGTGACGAGGAGGACGATCCCGAGCTTCAGCGCCTTCAAGCCACCACTCAGTCGACCAACTCGATCGCCAGGACCTGGATGTTGAGGCCGAGCTCGGAGCTCACGTTCGCGACCTCGTCGCTCCCGTCGGCGATCGCGCCGCCCTGGATCAAGATGCCGGACTCGTCGACCTCGAGGCCGGAGCCGGACAGCGTGTTGCCCTCAAGGGTCGCCGCCACACCGTCGAGCAGCACACCGGCTCGCGCGGAGTCGGTGACGGTGCTGTCGCTCATGGTGAAGGAGAAGGTCTCCGGTGCGGAGCCGCTGTCCCTGCCGGTCACGACGAGGCCGTCCCCGGTCTCGTCTCCCTCCTCCGTCAGGCCGGTGGAGGTCGTGTCGATGTGGAGGTTGTCCACGACCACCTGGCCGCCCTGGACGGCGAGGCCGTAGCCGATGTCCTCGTCGGGCACGACTCCGGTCACCTGCACGTCGACCAGCTCGGCGCTCGTCCCGCTGCCGTCGATGATGATCCCTGTGCGCCTCGAGTCCGTGATCGAGACCTCCTCGACACGCACTTCAGCGCCCCCGCGCACGACGAGCCCCCGGCCGCCTTCCCGCAAGGCGAGGCCGGCGACGGTCATCTCCAGGTCCGAGATCCAGATGGTGGCCTCCTCCGTGCTCCCGACGAGCTCGGACTCCGCCCCGCAGCCGCAGAGCGCGAAGCCGTCCAGGTCCCCGGACGAGGTCGAGAACCGCAGCCCTTCGACGTCGTGGGTGCCGGGCCAGATCATCACCGCGGGGGCGCCCACTTCTCGGGCCAGCTCCAGCGCCGGGGGCAGGCTGCCGAAGGGGGCCTCCATCGAGCCGTCGCCGACCGCGGAGAGCTCCGCCACGTGGATCACCTCGAGGGGGTCCAGCCGCCCGTCCATCCATCCCCACGTGCCGTCGCATGGTGGCTGGATTCCGGCGCCGCCGGAGTCGCTGTCCGTCGGGAGCAGGCTGGAGTCATCCGACGGGCCACACGCGAACAGGACGAGCAAGAGCATGGAGGGATCTTAGCGGCCCGGAGAGGCCCTCACCGGGACGTCCAGGGGGGCGTCGGTCCCGACCGGCCGGTGGAGGCCCGCGAGGGGATGGTCCACACCCTCGAGGAAGGCCCCTGTGGGGAACACCTCGGCCAGCGCGTTCCGCTCGAGGGCATCCAGTGGCCCCACGGCCAGGCCGTAGCCGAAGGCCAGCTCCTCTGGCTCCTCGGCGTCTTCCAGGGCGCGCGCGAGGCAGTCCCGGCGCTTGCCGCAGCGCGCCAGGAGCGCCGCCCCACCGGCCGAGGCCAGCCAACCTTCCGCAGGCGCCTCGGGTCCGAGGTGAGCGACGAGGTTCGCCGCCATTCCCCGTCCGATCGCCGCGTCCTCGGGGGGCTCCCAGTCCCCGAAGGGCTCCCTGGCCTCGTGCAGTCCGACGCCGAAGCGGATCGATGGATCGGAGCTCGTCCCGCCCTCACGAGCGATCGCGATGCCCTCGAGCAGCCGCAGGAGCAGCTCCTCGCGGAGGCCGTCGCCGCGGGCCTCGTGGAGGTCTTCGAGGTCCAGGCGATGGCTGGCCTCTGCGGCGAAGAAGACGAGCTCGGTGGCTCGTGGCATCGGGGTGGGGTCCGGAGCCCATGGTCGCGTCACCAGCGCGGCGATCACCATCGGCAGGGCGAGCAGGCCACGGTGGCGCTCGGCGGTCGCGGCGACGAGCAGCATGAGGCCGAGGACCCAGGGGCCCCAGTAGCGCCCGTTCATCAAGACCGTGACGCCGGGGTCCTCTGGGAGGGCGACTCCGGAGAGCGCGAACCCGGCGGCGAAGGTCAGGGGCAGCGCCACGAGGATCGAGCGCCGCGACAGCAGGGCGGACACCAGCCCGCCGATGAGCAGCGGCGCCGCCGCCCAGGCTCCCGAGAGGAAGACGCGCTCACCGACCACGACCGGATCGATGAGCTGTATGAGCCGCGACAGCGGGGCGCTGGAGAGCTCGGTGAAGCTGTAGCCGATGGAGTCCCCGCCGGCGCTGGGGATCAGGATCCAGCTGACTCCGAGTGCCCACGACACCGCCAGTTTGGCCAGCTCCTTCGGGGAGCGCCGATGGGTCCAGGCGGCGGCGAGCAACAGGGGCAACCCGAACACGGCGGTGCGGCAGAAGGCCAGGCCGAAGCCCAGGGCTCCACCGACGAGCCAGCTGCGCCGGGTCGCGTAGCCCCACAGGGCGAGCATCACGAAGAGCTGCACCTCGTGGTGGTTGCCGAAGATCACGAGCCCCTGGGCGGACAGCGCCGCCGGAGGGGCTGCGTTCAACAGCGCCCATGTGCAGGCGGCCCAGGACCCGCACATGCGGCGAAGCGCCAGCCAGCCGAAGACCGTCGTAGCGGCGGTCCAGGCGAAGCCCTGGAGCTTCCATGCCCACAGGGTGTCGCCGAAGACCGACAGCGGCCCGGCTCCGATGACGCTGACGACCGTGCAGCCGCCGCAGAACTCCTTGTAGCGGAGGTCCAGGAGCGCCCCGCCGAGGTCGCCGTGCACGAGCATCCAGGCGACCGTGGCGTTCCAGGCCTCCTCCACCTCGGAGAGGGAGGCCGGATCGATGAAGAGCCAGTGCGCGTCGAGCAGGATCCGCACCGCCAGCGCCGCGGCGAGGACGGCGAGGTCCCGTTTCTCAGTCCAGGCGAGAGAGCGCAATGCGAGTCGCCTCGATCTGGTCGGGCTGGCCGATGCCCTTCCACTGCTCCAGGGCCAGCTCCAGGACGACGCGAGCGCGAGATGGGGCGGCTCGCCCGGCCAGGGCCCCGGCCAGCTGCAGGGCCCGCGCCACGTCCCCGTCGACGATGCCGGTGCCGAGGAGATCGCGCTGGATGCCCGCCATGTGTTCGTCCCAGGACTGCCAGTCCGCCAGCGCCGCAGAGGTGGGCAACAGCAGCGCGTGCGCGATCCCGGCCCAGGCTCTGCGGCCACCCCGCTCGGCGAGCTGCAGGCCGGTCCGCAGCGCCTCGAGGGCACCCTCGTAGTGTGCTCTCTCGAGGCGGACGATGCCCAGGTTGAGGCAGGGCTCCAGCGTGTCGGGGTTTCCCAGCTTCCGCAGCAGGTCGAGCGCCTCGAGGTAGCCCTCCTCTGCGGCGACGAGGTTGCCGCGCCGGCGCTCCCAGTCCGCGTGGCTGTTGAGCGCGGAGGCGCGGCCCAAGAGGCTGCCCACCTGCTCGTACCCGGCCCTGGCCTCCAGGGTGAGTGCGACGGCCTCGTCGAGCTCGCCGAGCTCGCCGTGGGCTTGCCCGAGCAGCAGTTTGACCTCTGCCAGGCGGCGGATGTCCGACTCGGCCCTGGCGATGTCGGCCGCCCGCCGACCCAGGGAGATGGCCTGGCGATAGCGTCCCTTGAGGCTGGCGCTGCGCGCCATCTGGCAGATGCCCAGGGCCTCAAGCTTGCGGTCTCCGAGGACCCGCGCCAGGGCTACGGCGCGGCGTGTCCTCAACTCGTGGACCTCGAGCGCCCCACGCTTGAAGGCGGCGATGGCGGCCTCGCAGAGCGCGGAGGCGCCGATCGTTGAGGAGCCGTGGAGCTCGACCAGCTGCTCGGCGAGGGTCTCTCCGTCCACAAGCCGGCCTCGACCGATGAGCACCCGCACCCGGACCAGGAGCGCCTGGCCGACCTCGTCGTCGGCGGGCTCCAGGTCCAGCTCCTTGCAGCAGCGGGCGTGCAGCCGCAGCAGGCTCATGGCGCCCGGGTAGTCGGTCCCTTCGTAGCGCTGGGTCGCCCCGAGGCGCAGGGGCTCCAGCGCGTCTCGCAGTCTTCCGGCGGCCACCAGGTGCTTGCCGAGACGGGAGGCGATCCCTCGCTCTTCGACGCCGTGGAGGCTGGCCAGCATGCGCGCGCAGGCCCCGTGGAGCTCCGACCAGCGTCGCTCGTCTCGCACGGATCGCTCCAGGCTCTCCCGCAGCATGGGGTGGGACCAGCTCCAGCCTCCGGGCTCCAGGCGCACCAGGCGCCGGGCGACCAGCGCCTCGGCCAGCGCCGCTGGCCAGTCCAAGCCCGCTTCCTTCAGCGCCAGCCTCCACTCCTGCTCGTCGATGACGCCGCCGAGGAGGGCGGCGAGCTCCAGCGCGATGCGCTCGTCCTCGCTCTGGAGCAGCTCGGAGACCCGGCCATCCCAGAGGCTGTGGAGGTCGTCCGGGATCTCGGCTCTGGCGCCGGCCTTGAGGCGGAAGCCCCCTCGACCGACCTCGAGGAGCTCCCGGCGGACCCAGTCCTCCACGAGCTGCACGGCGAACATCGGGTTTCCGTGGGCGCGGCTCCGCACCTCTCTCGCCAGCTTGCGGTCGAGCAGCAGGAGCTCCTCGATGAGGCGCCGGAATGTCTCCACCGGAAGCGGCTCCAGGCTCAGCGTCCGGCACTTGGGGTCTCTCGAGAGCCCCCCGAGCGCCTCCGCCGTCTCCGCGTCGAGGCCCTCGTCGCGGGCCGACAGCAGGAGCAGCACCGGGCTGGGTGTCTGGTCCTGAGCGTCGAGCACCCAGCGCGCGAAGTCCAGGGCGTCGCGACCCCACTGGAGGTCGTCGAGCAAGACGATCGCTGGCCGATCGAGGCGGCCCAGGTGCCGGCTGAGCATCGCGTAGCGCTCCTCTGGGGAGGAGGTGTGCATCTCCGGCGAGGGGCTCATCCAGTCCGCGAGCGCTCGCCACTCCCAGCTCTCCGCCACCCCTTGGCGCCGCAGGATGCGCTCCAGCCGGTTCTGGGTGTCCTCGTTGGAGAGACCCTCGCAGCCCGTGTGGCGCGCGAGCATGCGGCCGAGGCCCCGAGACCCGGCTCCAGGAGAGTGGGTCGCCGCCAGGATGCGCGCCGCGCCCAGCTCCGCCGCGCGCTCGGTGGCCCACTGGGCGAGGCGTGACTTGCCCACGCCGGGCGCTCCCCTGAGCAGCACGGCTCGAGCCCGAGAGGTGAGCGCCACGTCCCGAAGGGCATCCCAGATCTGGTCCCGTCCCTGCTCCCGTCCCACCAGCGCGACCGTGCGCAGTCCCCACAGGCCGAGTCCGGCGCCGACGAGCCTGGGGGAAGGAGGAGGGGCCTCTGGATGACGCCAGGTCGGGGGAAGCGGCGGGGGCCGGGTCGGGGCGAGCTTGACCGGGGGCGGAGCTGCGAGGGCGTCGTCGTCCGCGATGTCCTCGTCGAAGCCGGCGGCGCCGTAGCCCTCCGCGAGCCAGGCCTGCGTCGGGAGGGAGCGTCCGTGGCCGACGAGGGACAGGGGCACGGTGAGGTTCGCCGCGGCGCGCTTGCGCGGGATGGCCAGGGGAGTGGCCGAGCCGGGAGGGTCCGGCAGGCGGGTGAGCGCGAAGGCGGCGTCGGCGGCGCAAGCGAAGCGGCAGTGCGGGTCCTTCTCGAGGAGCCGGTGGAGCCAGCCGTCGAAGGTGACCGGCAGGCCCTCGCTGTAGGCGAAGGGCTCCGGCTCGTCGTAGAGGTGGGCTTGCCTCAAGACGGCGTAGTCCGTCTCTGGAAAGGGGCTGACCCCGGCTGCCATCTCCCAGGCCATGCAGCCCAGCGCGTAGAGGTCGGTCCAGGGCCCGTAGTCGCGCCAGCGCCCGTGGAACTGCTCGGGGGCCATGTAGCGCGGGGTTCCGCTGGCGCCCCGGTAGCGCTTGCCCAGGGCGTCGCCGGCGTGGGCGAGGCCGAAGTCCGCGAGCTTCAGCCCCGGTCGGGTGTCATCTGGACCCGAGACGAGCACGTTGCCCGGCTTCAGATCCCGGTGGACGACGCCGCGGGCGTGGGCGTGGGCCAGCGCGTCCAGCAGATCCAGGAGCGCGCCCTTGAGATCCGCCCACGTCCGGATGAGGTTGCTGGTCGACATGCTGCCGCCGCTGGCCAGCTCCATCACGAGGTAGGGGCTGCCCGCCAGCATGCGCCCGCCGCTGAGCCGCTCGGCCTCCAGCGGGACCTCGCCGTGGTCGAAGACCAGCACGACGCCTGGGTGATCGAGGCCAGCGACGGCGCGCACCTCGTCGCGGAAGGAGGCCAGGTAGGTCGCGCGTCTGGCCAGGGCGTTCGTGATCACCTTGACCGCGACGGGCACGCCCTGCTCGGGGTGCACACCTCGCCACACCTCCCCCATACCGCCAACTGCCAGGGGTGAGTCGATTCGAAAGGGTCCCAGCAGGATCGCAGCCATCGCGCCGGTGCATCGTAATGCTCCGGGGCCTTCTGCCGTAAGACACCCCAGGGTCGGAGCGTTGTCCCATCCCTGGACAGGTTCTGCACGAACCCTGCTCTACGGACCGAGGTCACACCGTCCATGTTCGGATTCGCGCTCAAGGCCGACGGCTTCTTCTCGAGGACCCGACCGGGCTGGGTGGGGCTCGGCCAGCTCGCCGTCGCGGCCCTCGGCGTCCACCTCGCCGCCGACCGGCTCGACGATCACGTCCTGCAAGGACTGCTCAGGCTCAACGAGCACCTCTTCAGCACCATTGCCGTGAAGCTCAGCCTCGGTGGCATCGAGCCGGACGCCTTCGTCAGTCCCGCCGTGTGGCTGGCCTTGCTGATCGAGCTCGCTGTCGATCTCTACATGTTCTTCGCGATCGCGCTCACCGCCCAGGATCCGGAGCTGGACTGGAAGGGCTACCGGCGCAAGCTCTCGGTCGAGGCGGTCGTGCTCCCGCTGTTCTGGGCACCAGTCGCCCTCGCCGGGAGCTGGGTCGTCGGCATGGCGGTCGAGGACAAGCTCGCCGCCTGGCACCCCGGCGCGGCCATGGTGCTGGGCTGGACGATCGCGGGCCTGGTCGGCTGGCGCCTCGCATGGACCGGCTGGAAGCGCATCGTCGGAGGCCTCGACGTGCCCAAGCGCCGCACCAAGGGCATCGTCTGGGCTCCGGCGCTCCTGCTCTTCGCGGCCCTCGCCGCCTGGCACGGCCTGCCCGTGCACGGGGTGCTGCCATGAGAGCGAAGAAGCGAGTGGCGAGAGGAGGCAGCTTCGACCTGCTCCTGGTCGCCATCGTGGTGGTGGCCCTCTTCGTGCGCACCCCGATCGGTGGGGTCGGCGAGTGGGCGATGTCCAAGGCCACCGGCGAGGCCTACGAGACCAGCCTCATCGCCTCCTTCTCCACCGGGATCTCGGACGAGTTCGCCACGCGCATCGAGGCGATCGTCGAGGCCCCGGACGCTCATGCCATCGGCGAGGGCCCCTTCCCCGAGCCCTACCGCACCGCCGCCGCCGTCGTGCTCGGCTCGAACTCCCTGAAGGAGCTGGACGCGCTCCACGTCGGCACCAACCCGGAGGCCACGCTGGAGATCATGGCCATCGGCGAGGAGGCTCGAGATCGGGCGGTCCAGCGGGCCGTCGCCTCGGGTGAGACGGATCCAGAGGCCTACAGCAGCCACCGGCGGTACCTGCCGGGGTCCGACCAGCGCGAGGGGGACCGCGTCGTGGCCTCGACGATCGGCGCAGCGCGGATGTTGTCGCTGGCGTGGCCGGTCGAGGACAGCTGGCGGGTGAGCAGCGGCTACGGCTACCGGACCCACCCGGTGCTCGGGACGCGCAAGCTGCACAACGGTGTCGACCTCGCTGTGCCCGAGGGCACGGCCATCGTCGCCGCTCAGGACGCCACCGTCTCGGTCGCGGGAGAGGACGCCGTCAACGGCAAGTACCTGGTGCTGGACCACGGCTACGGCGTGAAGACGAGCTACTGCCACCTCTCCCAGCTCTACGTCGAGGACGGCGACGAGCTCGACAAGGGGGTGGAGATCGGCCTGTCGGGGAACACCGGACGCAGCACGGGGCCGCACCTCCACTTCGTCCTGCGTATCGGCAAGGACACTGTCGACCCCGAGCGCTTCCGCCCGGAAGATCAGGGGCTGGCTCTCCTCTGAGTCGTCCTCGGGCGGATGCGGGCGACCGCAGAGGAGACCCGTTGGTGGAGGATGCGGGCAAGGTCACGGGCGTCGTTCGGGACGCTGGCGTCCGCGACGAGGTGGCCGTAGCGACCGAGCATCTTGCTGCACGCGCGGCTGATGGCTTCGTCGCTCATCATCGGGTTCACGCCGACGATCCTCCAGTCGTCCGCGCCGTCGAAGCGGTCGAGGTCCCGCCTCAAGCGACGAGCGAGGAGATCCGTCCGCTTGCGCGGGGGCGGCATCGCATCCGGCACCGTGATGCGCGGGCTGGCCGGCCGGACTCCGGCGCGGAAGCGGAACAGCCCCAGGGCCAGCAGCACCGAGAGGTCCTCGATGACGGTGTCCCTGTCCACCGGGAACATCGCCAGGAGGCTGCTCAGGGGCACGTTCGGGGTCTCTCGCCGCCGCATCATCAGGGCGCGGGTGGTCGGACGGAGGGGCAGGCGCTGAGCCGCGGGCGCGCCTGGAGCGTCGGTGAGCACGTGGTGGGCCCTGGCCACGATCGCCGACTGGTCCGCCAGGCGTCTGCCGGCTTCGTAGATGTGGGGGCCCAGGCTGTAGTGTCCCGGCCGCTCGAGTCGGGGGCCCTCGCGGAAGACCATGCCGTCGTTGTAGAGCCCCTCCACCATGCAGATGAGTCCGTCGGTATCGGCGGGCCGCCCGAGGATGACCAGCGCCTCTGCGTGCGGTCCGTGCAGGATGCCGCTGCGGCGACGGATCCACACGCTCGCCAGGAGGGACAGCGCGGGTCCGTTCGGCTCGAGCCCATCCGGGTGGATGAGGGCGTCAGAGCTCTTTCGGAAGGGGTGACTCATCTTGGAAGAGGGGAGAGTACGGGGAGTCAGCGGGTCTGACCAATGAAAAGAGACACCGAGATGCCCCCGTTCGAGAACCGCGCGATCGCCTCCACATTCCGACCGAGGCGACCCGCGAGGGCGGCGTCCGCACACACTACGGCCACCCGCCAGCCCTGAACCTGCTGCCCGAGGGCGTCTCCGGCCCGTCGGTAGAGCGGGGCCAGCTTCACGTTCTCCGCGACCCTCCGGCCATAGGGCGGGTTGATCATGACCAGTCCCGGACCTGTCAGTTTCCTGTCGAGGCTGGCCGAGATGTCCTTCTGCAGGATCGGCAAGGCGACGCCAGCGCGCTCTGCGTTGGCACGGGCTGCCCGGACGGCGCCGACGTCGCGGTCGGCGGCCAGGACCTCGGTCGGCTCCGGACGGCTCGCGCGGGCCTCGTCCAGCATGCGCTTCCAGGTCCTGGGCGGGAAGGCAGGCAGGGTCGTCACCGGCGGCGTCTGTCCGATTCCCGGAGCGGCCCCCCAGCGAAGGGCCTCGATCGCGAAGGTGCCGGAGCCGCAGAAGGGGTCATACAGCGGCACTCCCGGTTGCCAGCCGGCGGCGACGAGGCAGGCGGAGGCGAGGTTCTCGCGAATGGGGGCCCTGGCGGTCGCCCTGCGCCAGCCGCGCTTGTGCAGCCCCGTGGCTGCGACGATGGACACGACGGCTCGCTTGCCGAGGAGGCGGACCCGGACTCCGACGGCGTGCGTCGGTGGCCGCTTTGCTCGGCGTGGTCCACGGAGCGCGTCGCGGACGGTGTGGACCACTTTCTTCGCGACCACGTCGGTGCGCCCCAGGCGTCCGCCGTACACCCGCACGTCGGTGGGCTGTCCCGGGTGGACGAAGTCCTTCCAGGGCAGGCGCGACAGCTCCTTCCTGAAGTGCTCGAGGGAGGGGGCGTGGATCTCTCCGACGCGTATGAGCACCTCTCCGGCGCAGCGGCTCCACAGGGCCAGGCCCGCTGCGTCCACGAGGTCCCCGTCGAGCTCCACGCCTCCCTCGACGGGCACGACCTGCCGCTCCGACAGCGCGCGGACCTCTTCGGCCAGGGCCTCCTCGAGCCCCGGGGCGATGCCACAGAAGAGCCTCATCGGAGGGACTCTTCGTGTTCCGTGGCGAACATGGACAGCGCGTCGGCGAGCTCGTCCTCTCCGCCTTCTCGGGCGAAGAGGGCTGCGAGGTTGCCCGCCTGCACACAGTCGAGGTGGGCGAAGCCGGTTCGGGCGAGGGCCTCGCGCGCACTCACGAGGGACCCGCGCGCCTCCTCGTAGCGTCCCAGCGCGACCAGGCTGGGCAGCTTCAGGGCCCCGATGCTGGACTCGAGGTAGGTCCAGGTGGCCCTGGAGAGCCCAGCGCTGGAGGCCTCGAACCACTCCAGCGCCTCTCCGTGGCGCCCCAGCATCGCGCAGGTCTGGCCGAGGTTGAGCTCGGCGACGTGCTCGTCGGTGCTGCAGGCGGCGTGGAAGCGCTGCCGGGCCTGGCGGTAGCGCATCTCGGCGCGGTCCAGGTCGCCTCGCTGTCGCGCCACCTCTCCGAGCGAGTTGTAGCTGCCGCCCTCTCCGTGGAGCACGTGCTCCCGAGCGAAGAGACCCAGGGCCTCGCGGGAGGCGTTCTCCGAGGCGTCCAGGCGCCCGCTCTGGCAGAAGACATCGGCCAGGGCGAGCTGCGAGCCTGCCTCGCAGAGGGTGTCGCCGCAGACCCGCGAGAAGCGCACGGCCCGAGCCAGGACCTCTCCGGCTTGGGTGAGATCCCCGCGGCGCTGCAGCGCGAGCCCGAGGTTCCACCAGCAGCGCGCGGCCTCCCTCTCGTCGTCGAGCTCCAGGGCGATGTCGAGGGCCTCGTTCATCAGCGCGATGCCCTCCTCGTGTCGTCCTCGCTTTGCGTAGACGGTGCCGAGCTCGCGGAGGGCGAAGACCTCGTGGACCCGCCAGCCGTGTGTCCTGGCCTGCTCGAGCAGCGCGAGGTTGGAGCGCTCCTCGACCTGGGTCGCTCCGCGGACGAGGGCCTGGCGGCTGCGCTCCCGGGCGAGGTTGCCCCAGCGCGCGTCCTGTGGAGGGATGTCTGCCGCTGTCAGGGCCTCCTCGTAGAGCCGGAGGAGCTCGACCGCTCGCTCCAGATCGCCCTGGGCGCGGCAGGCTCGGACCGCGATCATCGTGGGGACGAGGGCCTCTTCGGGGCGGCCGGCCTTCACGAGGTGCTCGGCGTAGCGGGCGTCGATGCCTGCGCCCAGGCGGCCGCCCAGGGCATCGGCGCATGCCCCGTGGTGGCCGGCCAGTCGCTTGCCCCGGCGCGCCGCCAGCACGAGCGACTCGCGCAGCATGCCGTGGACGAAGGTGAGCGCGCCCTCGTCGGGTGCTGTGAGGTTGGCCTGGATGAGGACCTCGATGAGGTCATCAGAGGGGGACAGTCCGCGGATCTGGCAGGCGTCCTGCCACTCGTCGAGCTCGGACCCGGCGCCGAGCACCGCGCCGATCTCCAGGGCCTGCATGTCATCTGGTGGTCTACCGCCCAGGATGCGCTCGAGGGCGCCGCGCCAGATGCCGTAGAGGTCGCTGGGCAGATCCGGCTCGGAGATCGACAGCAGCCAGCCATCGGGACCACGCTCGAGAAGCCCGCGCTGCACCCAGTCTCCGACCAGCTCCACGGCGAAGAGGGGGATCCCGCCGGCGCGGGCCTGGAGCTGCTCTGCCAGGGTCGGGTCCAGGCCGAGCAGGCCCTGGACCAGCGCCGCGCTCTCCTCCGCGTCGAGTGGGCCGACCTCGACCAGCACCGTCTCCGGCTGGGCGATCAGGTCCTCCAGCAGGGCCTCGGCCCGCTTGGGGATCGGGCCGTCGCGCACGGTCAGCACCAACAGACCCGGGATCCGGCGCTGCAGGTACCAGCGCGAGTAGCCCAGGGCGTCCGGCCCCCACTGGACGTCATCGAGCCAGGTCACGACGAGCTCCGACAGGGCCCGCTGGACGACCCCGTAGCGCTCGGCAGGCCTCAGCCGGGTGCGGCCGTCCAGCCAGTCGGCGAGGAGCTGCTCTCCGCCGAGCTGGGCCAGGGCTTGACCTTCGAGCCCTTCCGCGGCCAGCTGCCGGCGGACCAGCCCCGGGAGACCCTGGCGGGGTCCGGGGGTGGGGCTGTGGAAGGCCCGGCCCGCGCGCAGGCCTCCCAGCTCGTGGGCTCGGGCGCAGAGCCAGGCGGCGAGGCGGGACTTGCCCACACCCGCGGGGCCGCGCAGGACCACGCAGCGTGTGCGCCCTTCGACGGCCTCGCCGAGGAGCTCCCAGAGTCGGGTGCGGTGTGCCACTCGACCGATGAGGGGGGGTGGCCGGAGCGCGTAGAGGCCGAGGCCCGCGTAGATCAGCTCCGTGCGCTCCTCTGTCTTGGGTCGAGCCCACTCATCCGGGAGGATCACGGTCGTGTGTGTCTCGCCGAGGTCCAGGAGCATCGCGGCTGCGTGCGCGGCGCTGGGGGGTCGGCCTCGGCGCTCCTTGGCCATGAGGCAGGCGATCCAGCGATCGACGCCCGTCGCTGGCTCCACCGGGAGCGGTGGCACGGGCTGCTCGAGGTGGCCGGAGACAGCGGGGCCCAGGCCACGTCCGAAGGGGGGCTCCCCCGCGATGAGGGTGTAGGCGGCGGCGCCGACGGCGTAGAGATCGGTCTCGACGCCGAAGCTGCGCCACTCGCCGCGGAGCTGCTCCGGGCTCATGTAGGCCGGGGTCCCGGCCGAGGGCTTCGCGGCGCCGGGCTCGAGCAGGCCTTCTGCGAGGCCGAAGTCCGTGAGCACGAGGTCGTCGCCGTCGAGCATCAGGTTTCCGGGCTTGACGTCCCGGTGGACGAGGCCGTTGGCGTGGGCGTGACCAAGGGCGTCGAGCAGCTGGAGCAGGAGGCGCTTGAGGTGGGCCCAGGGGAGGGCGCCCCGGTGCTTCGTGAGGGTGCCGTCGGGGCAGAGCTGCATGGCGAGCCAGGGGGCGCCTGTCTGGAAGCGACCCTTGAAGGCCTTTGCTTCTCGCGGGCTCACCACTCCGAGCTCGAAGAGCTGGACCACGTTGGGGTGGTCGAGGCGGGCCACTGCGCGGACCTCGTTCCGGAAGCTCCGGACGAGCTCCGGTGAGGCGGCGTCCTCGTGCGTGAGGACCTTCACCGCGACCTCCAGCCCGCTGGCGTGCACGCCGCGGTAGACCTCGGCCGCGGCGCCCCTGCCGAGGGGCTCTGTGAGGGTGAAGGGTCCGAGCGAGAAGGACATTGTTAGGAGCCCTTGGAGGTCGCCTTGGGCTATCACGCCATCATCACTGGAGCGTCCGCCGGCATCGGCGCGGCGCTGGCACACGAGCTCAGCAGGAGCGGCTACAGCGTGGGGCTGATCGCCCGCCGCGAGGCGAAGCTGGCGGAGGTCGTGGACTCGGTCCGGGGCTCCGGTGGGGTCGCCGAGTACGCCGTCGCCGACGTGACCGATCGAGAAGCTCTCACGGCGGCGGTGCGCCAGCTCGAGGACAAGCTCGGTCCTTGCGAGCTCATGGTGGCCAACGCCGGGGTCATCGGCATGCAGTTCGCGGACGAGTTCAAGGCGACGGACGTCACCTGGATCATGGACGTCAACTTCAACGGAGTCGTCCACAGCGTCGAGGCCGTGCTGCAGGGCATGCTCTCCCGGGGCCGCGGCCAGCTCGTGGCCATCTCGAGTGTGGCCGGCTTCCGCGGCCTGCCGACCTGGGGGGCCTATTCGGCGTCGAAGGCGGCGGTCAGCACCTTCATGGAGTCCCTGCGCGTCGAGCTGAAGCCCCGCGGCATCACGGTGACGACGGTCCAGCCAGGCTTCATCGACACGGACATGACCGCCGGGAGCAAGAACCCCATGCCGTTCCTGCTCTCCAGCGATGACCTCGCCCACCGGGTCGCCGGCGCCATCGCGCGCAGGGCAGGGGAGTACACGGTCCCCTGGCAGATGGGGGCCCTGATGTGGGTGACACGGCGCTTGCCGAACTGGCTCTACGACAAGGTGCTCTACAGCAACGTCCCGAAGTCGAAGAGGGGCCCCGCCCGCTGAGCGCCCACCTTGGGTGCACGAGGCCTTCTGGTTAGGGGCCTCCACCTGCATTTGGAGCCGCCCGATGATCGACATCTCCGCCATCGAGAAGGTCTACGCCCGCGCCGGTGAGCGCGCTGCTATCGGTCGTCGCCGGCTCGGCCGTGCGCTCACCCTCGGCGAGAAGATCCTCTTCAACCACCTCGTCGAGCCCGAGACCGCCTCCTTCGATCGCAAGACGAGCTTCCTCGATCTCCAGGTCGACCGCGTCGCCATGCAGGACGCCACGGCCCAGATGGCCCTGCTCCAGTTCGTGGTCGCCGACAGGTCAGCGGTCGCCGTGCCCAGCACGGTCCACTGCGACCACCTGATCCGCGCCTACGAGGGCGGCGACTCCGACCTCGCCGTGGCCAACGCCGAGAACTGCGAGGTCTACGACTTCCTGCGCTCGGTCAGCGCCCGCTACGGGCTCGGCTTCTGGAAGCCCGGAGCGGGCATCATCCACCAGGTCGTGCTCGAGAACTACGCCTTCCCCGGCGGCCTGATGATCGGCACGGACTCCCACACCGTGAACGCTGGCGGCCTTGGCATGATCGCTGTCGGAGTGGGCGGCGCCGACGCGGTCGACGCCATGGTCGGCATGCCCTGGGAGGTCCTCAACCCCGGCTACATCGGCGTTCGCCTCACGGGCGAGCTCAGCGGATGGGCCAGCGCAAAGGACGTCATCCTCAAGGTCTGCGAGATCCTCACGGTCAAGGGCGGCACCAACCACATCGTCGAGTACTTCGGCCCTGGCGCCAGCAGTCTCTCCGCCACCGGCAAGGGCACCATCTGCAACATGGGCGCAGAGCACGGCGCGACCACCAGCACCTTCCCCTACGACCAGCGCATGGGCGACTACCTGCGGGCCACCGGTCGCGCCCGGATCGCCGAGCTGGCCGACCGCTACGCCGAGCACCTCCGGGCCGATCCCGAGGTGCTGGCCGAGCCGGAGCGCTACTACGACCGCGTCGTCGAGATCGACCTGTCCACGCTGGAGCCCCACGTCGTCGGGCCCCACACCCCAGACCGGGCTCGGCCCATCTCCGCCATGGCGGCCGAGTGCGAGGCCGAGGGCTGGCCGCGAGAGCTGAAGTTCGCGCTCATCGGCAGCTGCACCAACTCCTCCTACGAGGACATCGATCGCTCCGCCCACATCGCCCGCCAGGCCCGCGACAAGGGGCTCAGCGCCAAGAGCGGCTTCATGATCAGCCCCGGCTCCGACCAGGTCATGGCCACGATCCAGCGGGACGGGCAGGCCTTCGACTTCGCCGACGTCGGCGGCGTCGTGCTCGCCAACGCCTGCGGCCCCTGCATCGGCCAGTGGCAACGGGTGGACATCGACAAGGGCGACGTCAACACCATCATCAACAGCTTCAACCGCAACTTCCGTGGCCGCAACGACGCCAACCCCGCCACCTTGGGCTTCATCGGCAGCCCAGAGCTCGTCACGGCGCTGGCCATCGCTGGTGACATCGGCTTCAACCCGCTCACCGACACCCTCACCGACGCCGACGGCAACACCTTCTTGCTCCAGCCCCCCCAGGGCGAGGAGCTCCCCCCGGAGGGCTTCGTCGCCAAGCTCGACGGCTTCGTGGCGCCCCTGCCCGTGGAGCAGCGCGGATCGGTCGAGGTCGTCATCAACGAGGGCAGCGACCGCATCGAGCGTCTCACGCCTTTCGCACGCTGGAACGGCCGGGACATCTCGGGCCTGCGCGTGCTGGTGAAGGCCGCCGGAAAGTGCACCACCGACCACATCTCGGCAGCGGGACCCTGGCTGAAGTACCGGGGTCACCTCACGAACATCAGCGGCAACCTGATGCTCGGGGCCAACAACGCCTACACGGGCGACTTCGGTGTCGGAATGAACTTCCTCACCGGGGAGAAGGCGTCTCACCCGGACCTCGCCAAGCAGTACAAGGCCGCCGGGCAGGCCTGGGTCATCTTCGGCGACGAGAACTACGGCGAGGGCTCGAGCCGCGAGCACGCCGCGATGGAGCCTCGCCACATGGGCTGCAAGGCCGTCATCGTGCGCTCCTTCGCTCGCATCCACGAGACCAACCTCAAGAAGCAGGGGGTCCTGCCCCTGACCTTCGCGAACCACGACGACTACGACCTGGTGCGCGGCGACGACCTCGTCTCCATAGAGGGCATCGGCTCCATCGCCGACGGGGGCTCGCCAAGGCTGGTGCTCTCTCACAGCGACGGCACCACCGACACCATCGAGACCGACAACACGGTCTCCCGCGAGCAGTTCGAGTGGTACGTGGCCGGCTCGGCGCTCAACAAGATCCGCGGCGCCTGATGCTGTGGCAGAGGACCTGATCGCGGCTGAACCCCGGCGACCGCGTCGCCGCAGTAGGCTTCGGCATGCATCTTCTCGCTTCAGTCGCCCTCGCCACGCCGCTGATCACCTTCATCGAGGCGCCGGGTCTCGGGACCTCCGAACAGGCCGAAGCGACCCACCTTTTGAGCCAGGCCCACGAGGCGTGTCCTGGGGACACGAGTAGAACGGTGACCTTCGGCGCCGAGGACGGGGAACTGAGCGGCCTGAGCGTCGAGACGTGTCCTGGGGACACGAGTAGAACGGTGACCTTCGACGCCGAGGACGGGGAACTGAGCGGCCTGAGCGTCAAGCCCACGGAGCCTTGCTTCGAGCAGGCTCTTCGGAGTCTGGACGCGTCTTCCGTCCCCTCCGGCCACTACGTCGTCGAGCTCCTGGAGATGGAGTCCGCACTGCTCCTGTCCATCATCGGCACCACGGGCGACGAACCCGGGGTCGAGGACATCTTCTCGGATCCCGTGGACATGGCGGCCCTCGACGCAGCGTTCGCGGCCTCCACAGGTGTCGTCGTCGCCGCTTCCCCGTCGGTCACCCCCGTGTCCGCACCGCCGGGTCTGAGCTTCCCGCCGACTCCGGCCCAGAAGTGCGACGGCAAGGAGGGCTCGAACACCTCGCATCGAGCGGAGCTCCTGTTCCAGAACGGCCACGCGATGGTGATGTCGATCTCACCCGAGGACGACTTCTCCAAGTGCCTCGAGACCGAGCTCACCACGCTCCGAGCCGACACCATGGACGGCTCGGTCGTGGTCGACGTCATCGGCACGCACTGATGCTCCTGCTCGCGTCGCTGGCCCTCGGCGCCTCCCGATTCGGTTAGTCCAACCCCATGATTCCCATCCTCACCATCGCGCTCTCGAACCCCAGTGGCGACGAACTCCCCTTCCGAGAGCTGGCCGAGCACGTGAGTCCTGCGGCCTACACCTGCCTCGTCGAGGCCAACGCCGACGGCCCGGTCCTGGTGGACGTGTCGTCGCGTGGCGGCAACCTGTCCGTGAAGCCCGCCAGCGCCCACGAGGGCGACCTCGAGATCTGCGTGGTCGCTGCGGTCCTCGACGCCAAGCGCCCCGAGCTGCCGGATGGCTCAGCCCAGCTGTCCTTTGGCCTGGAGCGTGGCGAGCCCGAGCCCGAGGTCGACCCCATCGAGTGAGGCGACGCAGCGGCTCACTGGAGCCCCCACCAGAGAAGCTCTGAGCTCCCCCCGGTCGGCTCGCCCAAGACCCTCTCGAGGGCAGGAAGCAGCTTCCTCTTCGTCGCGTCATCCGGCGTATCGAGGGCCACGATGGCGAATCCGGCACCCCTCAATCGCTGCACCTCGTCCCCCTCGCAGCGCCCCTCGTAGCGCTCGATGCACTCGACGAAGGCGTCGAGGTCCGGATCCTGCGGTCGCGAGTTCATCTGGGGCAGGTCTCGCACAGGACGCCCGTGGACCTCGTGTCCCGCGAGCCGAATCGGGTTGTTCGGCAGGAGCTTCGGGCCGGAAAGCGGCATGTGCAGCACTGCGCCCTCCGTCTCGTAGCGCTCCCAAGCCCTCCACTCGGCGACGGGGAGCTCCATCGTCGGCCAGGGCAGGCCGTAGCTGGCCACGCTGCGGATCGCGTCGGCGGCCCCGAGGACCAACACCAGCCACAGCCACCTCGATCGCGACACCGCCAGCATGCCGGCGAGGGCCAGGTGGGCCACGACCAGCCCGCGGTAGTAGTGGCCGCCGTGGGCCAGCGACAGGTCCAGCCACTGGAAGACCACGGCAGGCAGCGGGATGTCGTAGACGGGCTCTCCGGCGAAGGCCAGCACCGGCCCCATCGCGACGAGCACGCCCAGGGCCAGCGGGTAGATCCACAGCCGCCGCTTCCCTCCCAGGACCAGCGCCCCGACCAGCCACACCGCCCCGAGGTAGGGGTTGTGGAGCAGCACCGAGTCGACCTGTTGCTCGGGCGCTCCCCACAGCAGGGTGTCGAGGTCCGCGATGGGCATCGGGTGGCCGAACAGGGGCGGGAAGCCGTCCGGGTTGTAGGCGGGGGTGAAGATCGGGTCCAGCTCGCCTGCCCCGACCGGGTCGAGGTAGGCCCGGGCCAGCAGCAGCGCCACGGGCACCAGGGCGCTGGCGGCGACGAAGCGCTTCCACTCCGCTCGGCGCAGCCACAAGAGCCAGGGCAACGACAGCGCCGCGAACATCGCCAGGTAGGGCGAGGTGCAGGCCCCCAGGAGCCAGATCGGCAGCACGACGGCCACTCGCCACAGCGGCCCGCGCGATGCCCACAGGACCACGGCCAGGCACAGGGGCAGCACGTATGACTGGGCTTTCTCGACCTGCCCGGACAGGGCCATCGCCAGCTCTGTCGGGGACAGGGCGTAGAGCACCGCGCCGACGAACACGCCCAGCGGCGAGGGCTCCTCGAAGAGCTGCCAGGCGAGCACGACGAAGGCCGCGGCGCCCAGGGCGGGACCCACCCAGGCCGCCAGGTTGATGAGCGCCGTGACGCTCACCAGCGGCGTCAGCGGGGTCAACACCAGGTGATAGGCCCAGCCCATGAAGGCGGGGGCGCGCTCCTCGGGGAAGCCGGCCTCAGAGGTCGGCGAGGGCCACTCCAGGCTCCAGAAGGCCTGGGAGATCACGTCGGTGGACCAGATGTGCACGCCGTGGAAGGCGTTTGCGATGGTCCTGCCGGCCGGATCGACCAGCCAGCCCGCGTGGAGGGGCAGCTGGATCGCGAGCGCCACCAGGAAGGCCCCCAGGGCCAGGGTCGCGGGCCGCTGCAGGTGTCTCACGGCTTGCCCCGAATGAGCTCCCCTATGCGACCCATCCTGCGGAGCGCCGGGATGAAGCCGACGATGAAGGGTGGGCCGCTGGCGACGATCCACGTCAGCGCGGTGTAGGCGAGGGCGTCGGCCTCGCTCACCCCGAAGGCGCCGAGCACGAACACGGCGGTCGCTGCCGTGCCGGCGGCGGTCGAGGGTGGCAGGACGATCGCCGCCATGCTGCCCAGTGCGATGACGCCACAGACGGCGAGCACGGGGAAGTCGAGCTCCAGCCCCAGGGCCGGGAGCAGGGTCCAGAAGGCCACCACCACCGCGGCGACCTGGGCGAAGGCCAGGACCACGTTCCCTGCCACCGGGCCCCAGGCGGTCATCCCCGTGCCTGCCTGCACCACCGTCTCGCGCACCAGGGCGACCACGCCCTTTTTCTCTGGCTCGGGCTCGCCCTTGCGCAGGCGCCTGGAGACCAGGACCAGTCCGACGCTGCCAAAGACGGCTCCGAAGATGGCGAGGGTGAGCCAACCCTGGGCCTGGGCCGTGCGCGCGGCGCCGACGAGCTCCTCCCACTCGCTGGCTCCGAAGGCGATGACGGCGAGCAGGAAGAGGCCAAAGACCGCGGCCTCGATGAAGGCCGTGATGCCCACGGCGGCGACCGCGGCGGGAGCGGGCACGTCCAGCTCCCTCTGCAAGAGCCCCATCGCGATGAGGTCTCCACCACGGATCGGCAACAGCGCGTTCATCAGGCCGGAGAGGAAGCCGATGCTCATCACGTGGAAGAAGGGTGTTCGCCTCCAGGCCAGCAGCGTGACCCAGAGGCGGACCTCGTGGAGGAACAAGCCAACGAGCTTGATGCACATGCCGGCGAGGACCCAGCGCATGTCCGCCTGTCGCACGGCGGCGAGGACCTCTCCGGGCTCGGCGGAGTACAAGAGCGCGCCGACGATCAGGGCCGAAGCCAGGATCTGCACGGGCAGCTTCCAGCGTCGGCGCTCGCTCATCGGTCCACGCACTCCACGGACAGCGTGAAGGCCCCGGTCACCCCGAGCTTCCCGTCCACTCCGAGGAGCCATGTCTGGGGGTTGTCCTGGGTCACGAGCCGGAACTCGCCGTCGCCCTCGAGCACGTCCGCCTCGCAGGCGGTGACGCTGTGTTCGAGATCCGGGCAGCCCTCGTGTGGCCAGCTGGCGGCGAAGAGATCGAGGTCCTCGCAGGGGCTCTCCAGCGTCACGGTGGCGACCATCATCGGCTCCATGCGGAAGCTGTAGACGCGCTCGGGGCCGTCCCAGTCGTGGTGGATGGGTGCGCAGAACTTCTCCATGTAGAAGTCGTTGCTCCAGGCCGAGCGCCCCCCGCGCGTGTGTCCGTCCAAGCTCGATCCGCAGTGGACCTCGGCGGTGACGCAGCCCTCTTGCGGGGTGCCGTCTCCCTCTGGGCAGGGAGGGTCGTCCTCGACCACCGGGTGCTCCTCGACGACGGGCTCGACGGGCTCGAAGAAGTCCACGACAGCGAGGTCGCAGGCGACCTGGAGCAGGATCACTCGATCCGACCCCCGGCCCTCTCCCAGGCGACGACTCCTCCGCGCAGGGCGACCACCTCGTCGAAGCCTCGCCGGCGCAGGAAGCGCGTGACGCGCATCGCCGAGGGGCCGTCCTCGTCGTAGGCGACGATGCGCACGTCCGGGGGCAGCTCGGCGAGCTGGATCATCACGTCGATCTCGCGCATGTGCTCCGCACCCGGGAGGTGTCCCGCGGTGAAGTCCTCTGCAGCGCGGACATCGAGGAACCAGGCGCCCTCGATCACGGCGTCCGGGTCGATCCACCACTCCGGCTGCTCCGGGTCGAGCTCGTGCTCGGGGATCCGCTCCTTGTCCACTTCCCTGGCAGCTGGCGCGCTGCGAGCCAGCTCCTCGGCCCGCTGCTTCATCTCCGCCTCCGAGATGCGCTTGCCGACCGCCTTGGCCAGCCGGAGAGGGAGCTTCGCGAGCTTGCCGATCATGGCGTCGAGCTTAACCGCCCCGTGACCCAGGTCAGCTCGCGGAGGCGCTCGGCGAGGGCTGCGGAGGGGGGCTCGGAGAGGCGCCAGCCCCAGTTCCCCTCGCAGGTGCCGGGCACGTTCATGCGGGCCTCGTTGCCCAGACCGAGCAGGTCCTGCATGGGCGCGATGGCGTCGCTGGCGATGCTGGACCAGGCGAGTCGAACCAGCTCCCAGGCCTCGCCAGAGGACCGGGTGCAGACCCGGAAGCGGTGCCTGACCTCCTCGGGCGCGGACTCGTACCAGCCTGACGCCGTGTCGTTGTCGTGGGTGCCGGTGTAGGCCACGCAGTTGGTCGTCTCGAAGTCGTGGGGCAGGAAGGCATGCCGCATCTTCTCCGAGCCGAACGCGAACTGCAGCACCTTCATGCCTGGGGCGCCGAGGGCGTCTCGGAGCTCCTCGACCTCAGGCGTGATGAGCCCCAGGTCCTCTGCGATCAGCTGCTTCCTGGCGTCGAGTCCGAGCCTCGAGAAGAGCTTCATCCCCGGGCCATCGATCCACTCGCCGATCATCGCGGTCTCGGCGGACAGGGGCACGGCCCAGGCCGCGGCGAAGCCACGGAAGTGGTCGATGCGCACGCGGTGGACGTGCTCCAACACCCGCTCGAAGCGTGCCCTCCACCAGTTGTAGACCGCCTCGCTGTCCCAGTCGTAGTGGGGGTTGCCCCAGAGCTGGCCGGTGGGGCTGAAGTAGTCCGGTGGCACGCCGGCGCGCTTGTCGAAGTCGAAGATGCCGGGCTTGGCTCGGGCGTCGCAGCCATCACCGCTCACGAAGATGGGCACATCACCGATGAGCTGCACGCCGCGGGACTCGGCGTGGGCTCGCAGGCCACGAAGCTGTCGGTCGCAGAGGAGCTGGAGCGCGACGGCGTCGTCACCAGCGAAGGCTCCCCAGGCCTCGAGCCACTCCGGGATCGGCTCCGAGCGACCGTGGGCCCGCGCGGCCTTCCGCAGCAGCGGCTCCTTCTCGCGCCACACCGCCTCCCAGTCCACGGTGGAGTTCGGGTAGCGCGCAGCTGGAAGATCGGAGGCATCGAGCAGGCCGTCGTCGACGAGGTCCTCGAGGCTCAAGAGCGCCGGCTCGACCGCGAAGGCCGAGGGGGAGGCATAGGGCGAGTTGCCGGGCCCCACGGGGTTCAGCGGGAGCCACTGCCAGCGGGTCTGACCTGCCGAGGCGAGCCAGTCGACGAAGTCGCGAGCGGCGGGCCCGAGGTCGCCGATCGGCCCGCGCGAGGGCAGGGAGGTGATGTGGAGGAGGACGCCGGAGCCGCGCATCGAAGGTGTTCCGTCAATCGGAGGTCAAGGTCCTATCGACCGGGAACCCGACCTGCGATCACAGGTCGGACCTTCCATGCGACGCCTCGCACGCCCCCACGTCCGACCACAGCAGCTGGCCATCCCCGTCATGAGCCTCTGTGCGGCGCTGGTGCCGGTGTTGGTGGCGGGCGCTCAGTTCGTGGACCTCGCGGTCATCGAGTCGAGCCTGCCTGCCATGTGCTGTTGCCCGGACGCGGAGCCCTTCCACCTCACGGTCTACGTGCACGACTGGGGCTGGGAGATCGACGGCAGCGACGAGGCCCTCTACGGCCGCGCCACGGTCGAGGACCTCTCGGCTCTGCGCGAGGTGCTCGTCGACGTGAAGTCACGCCATCCCCACGAGGGCCAGATCGTGATCGTGCCCGACTCCGGCATCTCCTTCGGCCGAGTCGTTCGCACCCTTGACACCACCCGCTCCTTCGAGGGGCAGGAACTCTTCCCCTGGCCCGTGTTCGCGGGCGGCATCATGGAGTAGGCATGCGACGTCGAGACAACACCCCGGGAGAGCTCAACCTGGTTCCGATCATGAACCTCGTGAGCATCCTCATCCCCTTCCTGCTCGTGGCGGCGCAGTTCGTGAACCTCGCGGTCGTGGACACCTCGCTCCCGGGCATCCAGAAGGACTCTGACGTCCCGGAGCCGCCGGAGCGCCAGCTCAGCGTCGCCATCACGGAGAGCCAGCTGATGGTGCTCGGCGCCAACGACGTCCTCGGAGTCGAGGACACCGGCGGCTACGCCATCCCCAGCGAGGGGCAGGATCTCGACACCGCCGAGCTCACCCGCGTCCTCGGCCTGGTCAAGGACGAAGCCCCGCAGATCGAGGACCTCGTGCTCGTCCCCGATGGCAGCATCTCCTACGAGCAGCTCATCGACGTCATGGACGCCGCCCGCAGCGAGTCGATGGACGAAGGCGGCCGCCTGCTGTTCCCGAACCAGGTCATCGCTGGGGGGACTTGATTATCGGTGACTGATGTGGCTCCTCCTCCTCGCCGTCGCCCTCGCCGAAGTCCGCCTCGAAGGCACTCCAGAGGTCCCGGCTGACCTCGCAGAGAGGCTCAGGCCCTACCTCAGTCCGCGCAGCGCAGCGCTCGTCGATCTCTCACCTGATGGGAGCGAGGTGCTCGTCAGCACGCGCTTCGGCGAGACCAGCCAGATCCACCGGGTGTCGACCCCGCTCGGCATGCGCGAGCAGCTCACCTTCCTCGAGGAGCCGGTCAGCGGCGTCGAGCCGATCCCAGGCTCGGAAGACCTCTTGTTGCGAGCTGACATCGGCGGGGACGAGCAGTGGCAGGTGCTCCAGTGGTCCGATGGGCGCACGACGCTGCTGAGCGACGGAGAGCATCGCCACGGCGGGCTCCTCTACGACCGCTCGGGCGAGGTCCTGGCCTTCACGAGCAACGCCCGGAACGGCCGCGACACGGACGTCTACGTGAGCGGGCCGCGCATGGAGGAGCCCCGGCGGGTCACGGAGTTCGAGGGCGCCTGGCACGCTCGCGGCTTCAGCGCTGACGGCCAGTGGCTGCTCGTCGGTCACTACGAGAAGGTCGATCGCACCGAGCTCTGGCGCGTCCATCTAGCCAGCGGCGAGGCCGAGCGCCTGACCCCAGAGGACCACCCTGCCGCCTACCACGGCATCTTCTCGTCGGATCCCCAGGTGCTCTACGTGCTCACGGACCGCTTCGGCGAGTTCCGCCAGCTCTACCGCCTGGACCTCGAGGTGCGTCGAGAGTCGAGAAGGTGGACGCTCTTGAGCGAGCAGATCCCCTGGAACGTCGAGGACCTCGAGCTCTCCCCCGATGGCCAGACGCTGGCCTTCGTCGTCAACGAAGAGGGCTACCGCAGCCTCCGCCTCATGGACACGGAGACAGAGGTGATAAGCGAGCCGGCTGGCCTCGACGCCGGGCTGGTGACCGGGTTGAGGTTCGCCCGGGACGCCAACGTGCTGGGGCTCACGATGTCCGGCCCGACCATGCCCGGGGACGCCTTCACCCTGGACCTCGACAGCGGTGAGCTGACGCGCTGGACCCGGAGCGAGCTCGGAGGCCTCGACGAGGGCGACCTCGTCAGCCCCTCCCTGGTGCGCGTGGAGAGCTTCGACGGTCTCGAGATCCCCGCCTTCGTCTACCGCCCGAGCACGCCGGGGCCCCATCCGGTGGTGATCTTCATCCACGGCGGGCCAGAGGCCCAGGCGCGACCGAAGTTCTCGGGCCTCGCCCAATACCTCGTCCGCGAGGAGGGCATGGCGGTCGTGATCCCCAATGTCCGCGGCAGCAACGGCTACGGAAGGACCTACCTCGGCCTGGACGATGGCTACGATCGCGAGGACAGCGTGCGCGACATCGGCGCCGTGCTCGACTGGATCGCCGAGGATCCGGAGCTCGACGAGTCCCGCGTGGCGGTCCGCGGTGGCAGCTACGGGGGCTACATGGTCCTCGCCTCGCTGGTCATGCACGGCGATCGTCTGAAGGCCGGCATCGACAACGTCGGCATCTCGAGCTTCGTGACCTTCCTCGAGAACACGAAGCCCTACCGGCAGGATCTCCGGCGGGTGGAGTACGGCGACGAGCGGGACCCGGAGATGCGGGCCTTCCTGGAGGAGATCAGCCCGGTCGCCCACGCGGACGAGATCACCAGCGCCCTGTTCGTCGTGCACGGGGCCAACGATCCCCGGGTTCCGGTGGGCGAGGCCGAGCAGATCGTCGCCGCCGTGCGCGGCTCTGGCCAGGAGGTCTGGCTGATGGTGGCGCTGGACGAAGGCCACGGCTTTCGCAAGAGATCCAACCGGGACCTCTTCTACGAGCTGACGGTGTTGTTCCTCCGCCATCAGCTGATACCGAATTGAAAGCGACGGAGAACGGGCTAATTCCATATGTTCACCCCTCGATCCCCCAGGAGTCCGCCGTGTCCGTCCTCGTCTTGTTGCTGAGTGGTTGTGAAACCACCTCCGATGTCGATGCCCAGCAAGCTTGGGTCGATGTGGACACCGGGCTCTATGACGACCTGGATCCCTCCGAAGGAATCGCCTGGGACGACCCGAACTATCGGCCAGAGATCGACCGCTGGGCCCCCTACGGCGTGCCCATCGACCTCCCGCTCGGGACCTCGAACGCCGAGAACGTCGCGGACGCTCAGTGGAAGGGCGAGGGGGAGGACGCCAAGCTCGGCATCAGCGTGCGGAACGCTGGCGACGTCAACGGCGACGGCCTCAACGACATGATCATGGGATCGCTGAACGATTCGACCGGCTCGAGCATCGACGGCGCGGCCTACATGAACCGGGCCAAGTTCGACACGGCCGGCTCCAACAAGCGCGCGGACGCTTCGAAGGGACGCTGGTACGGGAGCCCGGCGGAGAAGGCGGGCGAGCAGGTCAACGGCGGCGGCGACATGGACGCCGATGGCCTGGACGACTGGATCATCGGCGCCCGTTCCTGGGACGACTCGGTCGACACCTGGAAGGTCAACTCCGGCGCTGCCTATGTCGTCTTCGGCTACCACCGAGGCAACAACACCCTCCCCGCGAGCGAGTACCGGATCGACGGAAACGCCGCGAACCAGTTCTTCGGCGCGGGCATGGACATCATCGGCGACGTCGACGGCGACGGCTACGACGACCTCGGCATCGGCGCCACGGGCGCGGACACCAACGGTACGAACAGCGGCGCGGTCCATGTCTTCCTCGGTCCGGTCACCGCGGCCACGGACGCCTCCGCCGCCAGCGCGAGCATCGGCGGCGAGAGCGCGGGCGACGCGGTGGGCACCCGGATCTTCGGGCTCGGCGACGTCGACGGCGATGGCGCAGACGACTTCGGTGTCGGCAACCGGGCAGAGGACACCAACGGCACCGACGCTGGGGCTGTCTACATCATCACGGCCAGCACGATGCCGACCGACCTGGGCGACGCCGACTTCATCTACCGGGGCAACACGGCGAGCTTCGAGGCGGGGAACTCCCTGAAGCACGCCGGCGACCTCGATGGCGACGGCAAGCAGGACTTCGTCGCTGGCGCCCTGGGCCACGGCGGCACCCTCGGTGGCGCCTACGTCGTGCCCGGCGACACGGCGAGCGGAAAGCTCGGCGCTGTCGCGACCGCGAAGGTCTATGGCCAGCTCGCCGGCGATCAGCTCGGCTCGGACGTCGCCGTCGGGGACATCAACGCGGACGACATCGACGATCTCCTGGTCGCGTCGAATCGCCAGGGCTCCACGGACCGTGGCGCCTTCTACGGCTTCTACGGTCCGGTCACCGGGACCATCGCCGCCTACAGCGCGGACGTGAAGGTGGTCGGCGTGGCCAGCTCCGACAAGTTCGGCTCCTCCCTCGACTACATCCCGAACACGACGGTGGACGGCAAGAACACCGTGGTCGCCGGGGCCAGCTCACGCGGCACGAACAACAAGGGTGCCGTGTACCTCTTCCACGTGGACTGATCCTCGAAGGGGCGACCTCTGCAGGTCGCCCCTGGCCGTGAGCGGGCAATCCCCCCGGGAATCCCTCAATCCACCCTGAACAGGTAGACCGCGCCCTTGTCGCCGCTTCCGCGCTTGGAGGCGCCGACGACGACCATGTTCCGGCCGGCGAAGTCCGCGTCCTCGACGTAGTCGACCCAGCTCCCGAAGTAGTCCCCGGCGCCGACACCGACGATCTTGGCGTCCGAAGCGTAGGCCTGGATCGTTCCGCCGCCGCTGAAGGGGCCGTAGAAGCCGTAGACCGCGCCGCGATCGTTGGTCGCCTGGCGGTTGGCCGCGACGAGGACGTCCGCGACCGCGTCGCCGTTGATGTCGCCGACCGCCACCGAGCTCCCGAACTGGTCGCTGGTGAGCTGGCCGGAGAACTTGACCGTGGCCACCGCGCCCAGCTTCGCGCCGCTGGTGACGCTGTCGCCCTCGAGGTAGTAGGCCGCACCGGTTCCACCGTGGCCGAGCGCGCCGACGACGATGTCTGCGAAGCCGTCTCCGTTCATGTCGCCGCCGTCTGCCACGCCCGTTCCGGCCTGGCTGCTGGCGAGGTTGCCGCGCACGATGATGTCGGCGTCGCTGAGGTCTGCGGGCATCGTCGAGGACGTGATGATGTAGACCGCGCCGGCGTCCGTGCCCGTGGTGTCCTCGAAGCGCACGCCGAGGGCGAAGTCGTCGAAGCCGTCGCCGTCCCAGTCGCCGATGCCGCGGATGCGGGCACCTGCGCCGTCTCCAGCGCTCTCTCCGCCGATCGTGGCGTCGGCGCTGGCCGAGCTCGTGTCGGAGGTGACCGGTCCGTAGAAGAGGTAGGCCGCGCCTGAGCTGGCGCCGTTGTCGTCCGCGCCGGTGGCGCCGATGACGATGTCGTCGTAGCCGTCGCCGTCGATGTCACCGACGATGTCGGCGCCAGCGCCGAAGTAGTCGTAGGCCTTGTCGCCGTCGATAGAGGCCTCGGCTCCGGTCGGGAGGTCGTTTGCGCCGCGGGTGAAGCCGTGGACCACGTGCACGATGCCGTTGTTGACCTTCCAGGTCTCGACCGTGTCGTCGTAGTAGCGGCCACCGACCACGAAGTCGTCGCTGCCGTCGCCGTTGAGGTCGCCCCCAGCCCCGAGCGCTTCGCCTGCACCGCTGCCGGAGAGGCCGTAGTAGCGACCCTTGGCGCTGCCGATGTTGGCGTCGGTGGTGGAGAACGCGCCCTTCTGCATGTAGGCCGCGCCGTCGCCGCCGCCGCTGCCCGACTTGTAGAGCGAGCCGGCGATGATCTCCTGCACGCCGTCACCGTTGAGGTCGCCGCCCGCAGCCACCGAGATGCCGAAGCGGTCGCCGTCGCTCTCACCCTTCCAGGTGACGTGATCGATGGTGTCCGCGCGGCTGGTGCCAAGGGGGATGTCGATCGGGTAGCCGTCGGGGGCGGTGCGGTCGATCCAGGGCTTGTAGCTGGGATCGTCCCACTGCACGTCGTACTCGGGCTCGGCGAACTCGCCGGTGTCGGCCTCGAGCTCGAGCTCGCCCTCGGTCGCACAGCCGCTGGTCAGGGTGGCACTGATGAGACCCGCGCCAGCGAGCGCGAGGATGGAGAACCGTTTCGTCATGGGGGGCACCCTGTTTGCAGATGTACAAGGACTTCCTCGGACCGGGATCCCCCTGGCTTTCGGCTTTTTTCCGATAGGCTCCGCAGCCATGGGAGAGATGTCCGTCCGCCGCAAGCTCGCGATCGCCTCCTGGGAGGCCCCTCGCGAGGGGAACATCTACGGCAAGCTCACGGTCGACGCGACCCAGGCGGTTGCCTACATCGACTGGGCGCGGGAGCGGACCGGTGAGAAGGTCACCATCACCCACCTCGTGGGCCGCGCCGTGGGCGAAGCGCTGAAGCAGACCCCCTCGCTCAACGGGCGCATCGCCTGGGGTGCCTACCACCCGCACGAGACCGTCGACGTGAGCTTCCTGGTCGTGCTGGAGGGGGGCAAGAACCTCGCCAAGGCCAAGATCGAGCGGATCGACGAGAAGTCCTGCGCAGACATCGCCGCAGAGGTCCGCGAGCTGGCGACTCGGCTTCGCGAAGGGCGGGACGATGCCTTCAAGAAGTCCCAGGGTCCGCTCGCGATGCTGCCGACCTGGATCATTCGCCCCCTGGTCCACTTCACGGGCTGGCTGACGTCATCCCTGGGCGTCGAGGTCGGCTCCCTGGGGCTCGAGCGCTACCCCTTCGGCAGCTGCATCATCACCAGCGTAGGCATGTTCGGCATCGACGAGGGCTTCGTCCCGCCGACCCCCTGGGCGCGGGTGCCGGTCTACGTGCTCATCGGTGCCATCTCGGAACGACCGGCGGTCGTCGACAGCGAGCTCGTCGTGCTGCCTCAGCTGACGATCACCGCGACGATCGACCACCGCTTCATCGACGGCTTCCAGGGCGGCGTGCTCGCGAAGGTCATCCGCAGCGTGCTCGAGAATCCCTGGCAGCTCGAGGGCATGGACGGCCCCCCCGGAACTCAGTCCTCGTCTTCCGAGGAGTAGTCAGGCAGCTCCTGCCCAGCCAGGGTCAGGAGTGTCTCGTCGTAGAAGTCGACGACGTAGACGACGAGGGGCTCGGGGTCTCGTCGCATGGCGGCCAGGTGCTCGATGTAGGACCAGTGAGTCGTGTCGTCGTCGAGCTTCACCAGGTGAAGGCTTCCGACCATGCGCTCGATGACGTCGGTGCCGTCGATCTTCTCGAAGCGGATCGCGACGAGCTCCATGTCGTCCTCGGTCCCCCAGACGAGCGCCTCTCGCCAGGCGGTGACCCACTCGATCGTGATGACGTCGTGGACCGTGTTGTCGAGCACGCAGCTCTCGTCGTACTCGGGCTCCGTGTCCCAGGTGATGTCCCACTCGTCGACCTGTCGGCGGTCGATGAAGACGTCCTCGACGAGGATCGCCGTCCACACCTCCGAGAGCGGAGCGTCGATGCGGCCCGCAGCGTGGACCCAGTCGTAGTCGTCCTCCTGCCCGCTGAGGACGTTGAGGGACTCGGTCTCCGGGAAGCTCGCCGTGTTGTCTTCCAGCGCCCTGAGCCCCTCGGGTATCGGGGGGAGTTCGTCGGCACAGGCGAGGAAGAGCAGCATGGGCGAGTTTAGCGCTCCGTGGCGTCCATGGTCATTCGCCGCGTGAAGTCGTCCCAGTGCACCGGGCGAGCCTCGATGGTGATCCGGTGGCCGAAGCGGTAGGCCTCGATGTCGGGATTCCGGGCGGGCGGGAAGCGCACGACCAGCTTCTTGAGCGGGTGACCCGGTGGGTGCCCCTGGACCGTGCGGCCGCGCTTGAGGTCCTCTGGCAGGTCGCCGCTGGACCGCGAGACGCCGTCGACCTCGATGACGAAGGACAGGGGCCCGATAGCGGCGAGGATGTTCTCCTTCGCGGCCTCCGACAGGCTCCGTTCGAGCAGCGTCTCCATGATCTCGACCAGCGGGATCGAGAAGTCAGGGAGGGGGGCGGTGTCTTCCTCGGTGGCGGGGTCGACAGGAGCATCCGGGATGGGCTCGGGGGGCTCCTCGGTCCAGACCGGCGCGATGATGTCCTCCGTCCTCGGCGGCGGGGGAGGCGAGACCTCGGGGTCCGTGATCTCCTCGGCGGTGTCGACCATGCCGAGGGTCGAGCCCGTCAGGTCGCGGTTGGCGCGGTCGAGGGCGTCGGCGGCATTGGTCAGGGCGTCCAGCAGCGCCACGAGGTCTTCTGGCGGGCGGGTCGTGCGCTTGCGAACCATCGACACCGAGTCCTTCTCTACGAGGGCGCCGGGGTAGCGGCTGAAGAGCTGGCCGAGGCGGCGGGCGACGGTCTTGTTGGAGAGCAGCGCGATGATGTGGCGCTCGCCGATCCCCTGGATGCGGAGCAGGTCGTCCAGGGCCTCGTTGCCTACTTGGATGTCCTGGAGTCCCGCATACTTGCCCATGGCCGCTGCGCCCTCCTCACGGCGCAGGACCAGGCCGGTGGCCAGCAAGGTGTCCGTGGGGACCTCGATGTGCAAGAGGCCGATCGGCGCGGGACCGCGCTCGATCTCGACGGCGCGTCCCTTCCAGTTCCCGGCCACCTGGGCGGGCCGCACGAGGTCGCCAGCGTCGAAAGACAGGTCGTTGGCCTTCGCGAAGTCCTCCCAGAGCTGCAGGCTCGGGTCTCCGGCCTTGCCCAGAGCGCTCCGTAGTTTGAGGCCGATGACCACGAGCGCGAGCAAGGCAACAGCGGCGGCGATCCAGTTCATCAGTTGGATCATAGTACTTGACACGTCAAGAAAAGGTTGATCTCATCGATAGGACGCAGCGAGCAGGGTTGCAGTGCGAAAGCGGATGTTGGTGAGAGTGGCGTCGACGGCCATCGTCTTGGCGATGGGCCTGTTCTGTACGGACATCGCTCTGGACGGCACGGCCCAGGCGGACCTCGGGCAGCCTGGCGTCGAGGAGCCCGAGCCGGACTGGGCGCCGCCTGACTGGCACCCCGACAGCGAGACCCTCCTGGGGCTCTCTGACCTGGACGCCGTGGGTCCGCGCGAGGGGCTGCGCTTGAGATCGCAGGCTGCCTTCGTCTACGACGTCGACTCGGGAGAGGTGCTCTACGAGAGAGCGGCGGACGATCGGCGACCGGTCGCTTCGCTGACCAAGCTGGTGACGGCGCTGGCGGTGTCCAGCGAAGAGGTCGATCTCGACGCCGAGACCTGCGTCTCCGAGCTCTTCTGGCCCTCGAGGTCAGGGGCGCGCAGCCGGATGTCGACGGGGGAGTGCTACACGGGCTGGGACCTGCTGGGCGCGGCGCTGGTCGCCAGTGACAACCGGGCAGCCTACGGGCTCGGGGTCAGCTCCGGGCTGAGCTACTACGACTTCATCGCACGCATGGACGCCGTGAGCGTGGACCTCGGCATGACCCAGTCCACCTGGGCCGACCCCAGCGGGCTCGAGGACGACAACCTCTCTACTGCCCGGGACATGACCCGGGCGTCCCTGGCGGTGGCGGTCCACCCGGTCCTGTCGATTCCGGCATCAGCGCGGAGTTGGACCACGGAGAAGACAGTCGAGGTGGGCATCGGGCCGCGCGTCCGCTCGCTGCACACGACGAACCGGGCCTCTGGGCGCGACGACATCGAGTGGCTCTCGGCGAAGACCGGCTACACCGACACGGCGCGCTACTGCTTCTCGGGGGTCTTCCGGACCATGGAGGGACGGACCATCGCGGTGACGCTGCTGGGAGCGAACCGCGGGCACCACCGCTGGACGGACCTGGACCGGGTCATCCGGAGTGTTTGGGACTGAAGCGGGCGACGAACTCCGCCATGCGCCGGATGCCGTCGAGGGTCGGCGCGCACACCTCTTCCAGGTCCGCGCCCTCGGCCAGTGCCGCGGCGCCGTCGAAGTCCACGTAGGCCAGGCGGAAGCTGAGCTCGCCGGCGGGTCGCATGAAGTCGGCGCCGGGGAGCACGGCCACCCCGGCTCCCTCGAGCAGCTCTTCGCAGAAGGCCCCTGCGTCGCCGCCGCCGGGGATCAAGCCGACGAAGTAGAAGGCGCCGGTGGGCTCATGGATCTGCACGCCGGCCGAGCGCAGCGGCCCGGTGCAGCGGGGTACGAGCCACCTCAGCACGGCGCGCTGTCGCTCCAGGAAGCCAGTCAGATCCTCGTTGAAGGCAGTGACTGCGGCGTACTGCGTGGGGGCGGAGACCGCCGAGAAGGTCTCGCTGGCGACCACTGACATGGCTCGGTGGATCCAGGAGAGCTCCTGTGGGACGCGCAGGGTCCCTACGCGCCAGCCGCCTGCGCCGCACCACTTGGACAGTCCCCCGGAGACCAGGGTGCCCTCCGGGTAGAACTCTGCGAGGCTCCGGTGGTCGCCGTCGTGGGCCATCGGCCCGTAGATCTCGTCGCTCACCACGAGCACGCGGTGCCGCCGCAGCACCTCGGTCAGCGCCCGGAGCTCGGCGGGGGTGTAGGAGAGCCCGTCGGGGTTGCCCGGGTAGTTGAGGATCAGGAGTCGCGCTCGGTGTCGTGTGGAGCAGTGCCGGTCCAGCACCTCCGGCGTGAGCCGCCAGCGACCCGAGAACGAGGTCGGCAGCAGGGTGCAGGGGCGACCCGCGATGCGGGCCTGGGGCGCGTAGCTGACCCAGCAGGGCGATGGCACCAACAGCTCGGCGTCGCAGACGAGCTGCACAGTGAACAGGAGCTCCTTGGAGCCGGGGCCGACGAAGATCTCGTTGGCTCGGGTCCGGAGCCCACCGCGTTCGTACCAGCTCGCGACGGCCTCGCGCAGGGCGGGCAGTCCGGCGACGTGCAGGTAGTCCTTCTCGTGGGCGTGGCTGCGGAGGGCTTCGACGACGACCTCTGGCACCGGGAAGGGCGACTGACCCAGCCCGAAGCGGGTGACGACCCGGCCCTCCGCGATCAGGCGCTTGCTGTCCTCGTTGATGGCGAGGGTCGCGCTCGGGCGCATTCCCTCGAGAAACGGAGCCCTCACTCCTCGATGCCAGGGTCGGTCGGCGACTCGGCCTGTTCTCTCTCTACCTCTTCGGTGTGCTCCTTCTCCGTCGCCGTGGACTCCACCGTGCGGGCCTCCAGGCTGTCGGTCCGGCCTTCCATGCCGTGCTTCGGATCTGCTGCGTCCGCTTCGTCGGTGACGATGCCGATGTCGTCGCCCTCGAGCCTCGCCATCATCGCGGTCACGCTGGAGTCACCGGCGATGTTGGTGGCGGTGCGGAACATGTCGAGGATGCGGTCGACACCGATGACCAGCGCGATGCCCTCGGCCGGCACGCCGATGGCGGTGAGCACCATCGCCAGGGTGACCATGCCCGCCCCGGGCACCCCGGCGGCGCCGACGCTGGCCAGGGTGGCGGTGCCGACGATGGCGGCCTGGTCGCCGAGCGTCAGGTCCATGCCGTAGATCTGCGCGATGAAGATGGCGGCGACGCCCTGGTAGAGCGCCGTGCCGTCCATGTTGACCGTCGCGCCGAGGGGCAGGACGAAGCTGGTGACGGCAGGGCTGACCCGGAGCTTGTCTTCGCAACACTCCATCGTGACCGGCAGCGTGGCAGAGGAAGACGAGGTCGAGAAGCCGACCAGCAGCGCCTCCTTCATGGCGCTCAGGAAGCCGAAAAACGGCAGCTTTGCGCCGAAGCGGATGATCAGCCCGTAGGTGATGCACAGGTGGAGCAGCAGGCCCAAGAGGACCACTCCGCCGTAGGCCATCACGGCCAGGAGCACCGATATGCCGGTGTTCCCGACCACGTCGAAGAGCAGGGTCGCCACACCGATCGGCGCGATCTTCATGACGAGGTGGACGACCATGACCATGGCCTGGTTGATGCCGTCGAGCATGTCGACGACGGGCTTGGCGCGAGCCACCTGCAACAGCGTGAGCGCGACTCCCAGCATCACCGCGAAGAAGATGATGGCGAGCATGTCGCCGTCGGCCGCCGCGGCGACCGGGTTGGTCGGTACGATGCCTACGATCTGCTCCCCGATGGTCGGGGCCTCTGCCGCGCCCTCGACGTAGTCCCCCGCCTTGTTCGAGTAGCTCGATAAGAGCAGCCGCTTGTCGGCGTCGCTGACCAGGGAGCCAGGATCCAGCAGGTTCGCGAGGGTGACGCCGATGATCAGCGCGACCACGGTCGTGCCCGTGAAGGTGAGCAGGGTTCGCCCACCGATGCGTCCCAGCTTGCGGAAGTCGCCCAGGGAGGCGAGGCCCACCACCAGCGAGCAGAACACCAGCGGCACGACGACCATCTTGATGAGCTGGAGGAAGAGCTTGCCGATCCAGACCGTCCACGCCACGAGCGAGTCGCCCAGGGGCGAGTAGGTCCGGTAGGTCTCTCGCCCGCTGTCCACCCAGCCCGTCGCGCTGTCTCCCTCTGGGACCTCGACGCCGTCCGCGGCCAGCCGGAGCTTGTCGGCGTTGGAGAGATCCCACTGGACCTGGACCCAGGCGCGCCCATCGTCGCTCCATGTGGCGCCGGTGAGCTCCGCCTTGGCCTCGCCGGCGGCGAGCCCCTCTTCTACGCCCTGGGGCGCGCCGTCCTGGTCCGCATAGACCGGCAGATCGCCCAGTCGAACGCCATCCTGGGGCATCAGCGAGCTGTTGGGTCCGAGGAGAAAGCCAGCCAGGATGCCGATGAACATCCCGATGAGGATCTTGGTGTAGAGCTTCACGTCACCACCACTGAGCAGCGGGCGAGGCTACCATCGCCGTCGTGATCCCCACCCATGTCGTCACCGGCTTCCTGGGCGCAGGAAAGACGACCTTCCTCTTGGACCAGGTCCGTCGTAGGCCCGAGCGCTGCGCCGTCGTCGTCAACGACTTCGGCGAGGCCCGCATCGACGCAGGCGACTTCAGCGGCGAGGTCCCGGTCATCGACATCCCCGGTGGCTGTGTCTGTTGCACCGCGCCGGAGAACCTCGTGCCCTCGCTGCGGCTGTTGATCCAACAGGCGCGACCCGACCGGATCTTCATCGAGGCCACCGGGCTGGCGCGCCCCGCGGACATCGTCGACACGCTCGCCCGGAGTGATCTCGACCTGTCCCTGGCGCCGGTGATCTGCGTGGTCGATCCTCGCCGCGTGGACCCCTCTCGCCCCCTGCTCATGGAGCAGATCGACGCCTCGGACATCGTGCTCGCCAACCACGCGGGCGACTGCACCGAAGGGGACTTCACCGCGTTGGAGAACGCGCTCCAGGGGCGCTACCCGCCGATCCTCGCCGTGGAGCGCTGCGATCGAGGTGTCGTCGACCTCGACGTGCTCGAGCGGCGTCCAGAGGTCCTGTTCATGCGCGGCGCATCGGGGGCAGCGGCGTCGACCAGCGGCTATGTCGCCGCGAGCCGCGTGTGGCCTGCCGACAAGCTCTTCGACAGGGAGAGGTTGGTCGCCACCCTGCGCGAGTCCGACGCCGAGCGCGTCAAGGGCCTGTTCCGCACGGACCTTGGTTGGTTCCGCGTCGACCGCGCTGGCGGCGAGGTCCACGTCCTGGAGAGCCCTCTGCGCAGCGCCTCCGCTGTCGACGTCATCGCGGAGCGGGGGGCCGAGGAGCTGGTCGACCTGCTCGATCAGCTCGACGCCGTCGTGCTCGACGACGAAGAGGGCATCCGCCTCGGCGAGCACGTCTTGAACCGCTGGGCGCTGGCGGCCCTGCCCGGGCAGGTAGATGACGTCGGGGTCCTCGTGCCTGGAAAGGAGGGTCGCGGGGTGCGCTTGGTCGAGGTCCTCGATCTGGCCGACGGCGAGCACTTCATAGTCGTGGCCAGCGACGGGATGACCACGCAGCCGGTGCCCGTCGCGGCCGCCGGAGTCGCCGTCCTGGTCCACAGCCTGTCGGGGGACCTGCCGCTGCCAGAGGACCTCGGCGGGCCCTTCCGATTGCTCGCGCCGAAGGGCGGGACCTGCTCCAACGTGAAAGGCGTCGTACGCATCGAGGTCCTATGAGGTGGCGAGGTTGTGGAATCACCCTGGACGTGCGCCGGATGGGCCTCGTCGCGCTCGACTCGGGGAGGCGCGAGGCGGCCCTGGAGGCGATGCGCAAGCTCGAGGCAGGCGCGATCGCGAACCCCGACGAGGGGCGACGGGTCGGTCACTACTGGCTGCGCGCCCCTGGTCGAAGCCCGGAGGGGCCCGCGATCGCCGCGGAGTGGGAGGCCATCGAGGCGCTGGCGCGGAAGGCCGAGGACTATGACCACCTCGTCCTCTGCGGCATCGGCGGCTCCGCCCTCGGTCCCCAGCTGCTGGCCTCGGCGCTCCCGCGCTTCGGCCTGCGGCCTGTCTTCCTCGACAACACGGATCCTGTGGGCGTCGCAGATGCCCTCGACGACCTCGAGCTCTCTCGTGCGCTGATCCTCGTCGTCAGCAAGTCCGGGGGGACCAAGGAGACGAAGAACAACCTCGCAGAGGTGCGAGCGCGCTGTCCAGACCTCGCCGAGCGCGCAGTCGCCATCACCTGTGAGGGCTCTCCTTTGTGGGACGAGGCCGAAGGCTGGCTCGCCCGCCTGCGCATCTGGGACTGGGTCGGCGGACGGACCAGCGTCACCTCCGCGGTCGGGCTGTTGCCGATGGCCCTGATGGGCCAGGACTGGCGGGGCTTGCTCAGAGGCGCGGCCGCGATGGACGAGGCCACCCGCGCGCCAGAGGACAACCCAGCGCTCATGCTGGCCGAGGCCTGGTGGCAGGCCCGCCCCCGAGCGATGGTGGTGTTGCCCTACCGCGACCGCCTGGCGCTGCTCGGCCGCTACCTCCAGCAGCTCGTGAGCGAGTCCCTCGGCAAGGAGGGTCAGGGGATCACTGTCTACGGGAACAAGGGCAGCACGGACCAGCACGCCTACGTCCAGCAGCTGCGCGACGGCCCGGACGACTTCTTCGCCACCTTCGTCCACGGCCACGGTCGCACCCTCGGGGTCGAGGTCGAGCCGGGCGTCCACTCGGCTGACTACCTGGTGGGCTTCCTCATCGGGACTCGCAAGGCGCTGTCCGAGGCGGGCCGGAGGAGCTTGACCATCATCCTCGACGACCTCACGGCCGTGCACCTCGGGGCCCTCATCGCGCTGCATGAGCGAGCCGTCGGTTTCTACGCGAGCTTTGCTGGCATCAACGCCTACCACCAGCCTGGAGTAGAGGCCGGGAAGCGAGGCGCCGCAGAGGCCCTCCGGCTCATAGCGCGCTTGAAGCTCGGCGAGGATCTCGACCACACCGATGATGTGGAGCTGCTGGCGGATCACCTCAGACGCACTCGGAGGCTCTGAGGCGGTGCACCAAGCGCTGGTGACCCTCGTGTGAGGGATCCAGGCCCCGATTCACCGATTCACTCCGCCAGGAGCTCCTCGGCGGCCTCGTGCATCTCCTCCACCTGGGGGAACAGGATCTCCTCCAGCGAGCCCTCGAAAGCCGCCGTCGAGCTCAGGGTCGTGTAGGGCTCCTGCTCCTCCAGCGCGTAGGGCTCGACCAGGTCGTGGTAGCGGGTCATGCGCTGTCTTTGTGTCTCGAGCTCGAAGGGCGTCTCGACCATCTCCGCCATGTGCTCCAGGTAGCGCTCGCGGTAGACCGGGTCGTCTGCCAGGTAGCGGATCAGGGGCCAGTCGTCGTCCACCTCGTCCATGCCCAGGGTCAGGGGCGCTGCGTGGCCCTCCCAGCCGTAGCTCATGTTGAAGTCCCAGGGGATCCACACCAGCCGGCCGTCCTCTTCGGGGTCGCCGTAGAGGTAGTAGTTGTGGGACATGTTGCCGTAGCTGTCCCAGTTCTCCAGCAGGTTGTTCAGGGCCAGGTAGCGCAGGAAGGCGTCGACCTCGAAGGTGGCCTCGAGCCCCTCTCTCCAGGCCTCGGCGTCGCTGCGGTCGGCGTTGAGGGCATCCACGAAGGCCTCGACGTCGCCGAAGTCGTCCTCGGCCTCGTTGGTCTTCTTCTCGAAGCCGGTCGCGTCGAACTCCATCAGCTGGGCGGGACCCCCCTCGGGCTTGTAGGCGTTGCCGCTGTCGCCTCCGAACCAGTCGTCCAGCATCTCCCCCGCGGGGTCCTCGAAGGCGGTGTAGAGCCCCCAGAAGACCGGCCCGTCCCCGACATCGACGTAGACGCGCATGAAGCCACCCCGTGCCGCGGGCACGCCCGCATCTCGGAAGGTCTCCGCGGTCGCCTTGTCCCGGATCAGGCTGTCGTCCTTGAATCCGCTGGAGAACTTCAGGACCTTGAAGCCCCAGAAGCGCTGGTCCTCGATCTCCGGGATGTCGTCCTCGAACTGGTCGAACTCCAGGCGGAAGGGCAGCTTGCCGGAGCCCTCCATGTAAGCCTGCATCAGGCTGGAGTTCCCCTTGAAGCGCATGCCCACGCTCGGCCAGGTGCGGTCGTCGAAGGAGACGTCGACCGGCACGTAGACCGGGTCAGCCAGCGCTTCTGGCGGCTCGCCCCCGGGTCCTCCTCCTCCCGGCCCGCCTCCTCCGGGTCCTCCGTCCATGTCCCCGTAGAGCGCATCGAGGTCATCCACCATGACCTGCCACCTCGCATCGCAGATGCTGATGTCGAGGCGAGGCACGGCATCCTCTGGCAAGACGAGGTCGGCCTGGCCGTCGACCCCCTTGGCGTGAGAGGTCTCGGACCAGCCGACGGCTTCCATGCTCGTGCAGTCGTCGTCGGAGTTGGTGGTGGTTTCAGGGCTGCAGGCGAGTACAAGGTAGAGAAGCAACGCGCACTCGTGACAGGGGTCACCAGGTAAACGCAGCAGGGCGGAAAACCTGTGCCGGATACTCCTATTACTTCAGCGCCTCCTCCGCGTAGGCCTCCAGCTGGCTCCAGTCCCCGGTCCAGGTCGTGTACATCATCCCGGCGAGCTCGATCCCGGCGGCCTCCTCCTTTTCCGAGGCCGCGGAGGCCGCGCCGTCGCCGCTGTCGTAGAAGCCGGCGATGACCTGGTCGTGGCCGAGGCCGTCGAAGTGGGCCAGGGACTCCGGGCTGTGGAGCCAGTTCACCAGCAGCACGTCCTGCTCCAGCCCCTCCCAGCTCCCGGAGATGTCTCCGTCGACGAGGTAGTAGTCGTCGTGGGCGTTGTGGTTGGGGTCGAACATGTCCGACCAGACCAACAGCCGGGACCCCGGCCGCGCGGTCTCCACCGCGGCCTGGATCGAGACCATGTGGTCGGCCAGGAGTTCGCCGGCGCTCTGGCCAGTTCCGGCGCAGGCCCCGCAGGTGTTCATGTGGCGCATCTCGTCGTGCATCGAGAACACCGCCGGGGCCTCCGGGAAGCGCTCCGCGACCGCAGCGAGGTTGTCCGCCACCCAGGTGTGGACCGCGGGCTCGGTCAGGCAGGCGCCGACCTGGTAGCCGTAGACCGGCGCGACCGCGTAGTAGTCGAGTTCGACACGGTCTCCGACCGACAAGGAGCTCCCCTCCGGCACCGTGATCACGACCGGCTCGTGCCACTCGTCGAAGGTGCCGTCGTCCCTCAGTCGCGTGTCGACGAGGTCGTCGAGGTCCACCCCCTCGATCAGCTCGCGGCCATCCGAGCGGGCGTCGATGGGAGCCCCGTCCCGGCGGATCAGGTTCACCGGGGCGGTCTCGGTCACGCTCACGTCGTCGAACCACGCAGTGCCCGAGTGGTTGCCCCAGACGCCCAGGTAGAGCGAGACGGTCTGCGCCTCTGCCGTGTTGACCGTGATGTCGTAGCGGGTCCAGTCCTGGGTCGAGGACATCTCCCAGGTGGTGCTGTTCAGCGAGCGCCCGGCGTCGGTGTCGTAGAGCATCACGTTGAACCAGTCCGCCGAGAAGTCCTGGGTCTTCAGGCGGAACGAGACGTGGAGCTGGCGGTGGGGCTCGACGTCCAGGGTCTGGACCAGGCGGGCGTTGTCCGAGCCCTCCTCGACACGGGCCGCGCCGTCGTCCGCGCTGACTCCGTCGTCCCACCAGGTCCAGCCGGCGAGGCCCGAGCTGAAGTCGCCGCCGGGCAGGGACACCTCGGAGTCCACCTCGAGCACCCCGGCGCTGCCCACGACGAAGGGCTGGGCGACCACCGCCTGGCCCTCCGCGAGGTTGGCGTCGCTTCGCAGGATGCCCTCGCTGTAGCCGAAGGGCAGCACCGCGGGGATGGCCACCATGCCGTGCTCCTCGATCCGCGCGAGCAGCGCGGCGAGGTGCTCGTCGTAGGTCTCGTCCAGGGCGCCGGTGTGCAGCAGGTGGACCTTGAAGTCCGCCACCACGACCCCGGTGTAGCCAGCGGCTGCGGCCCTATCGACGATGGACAGGGCCTCGTCGAGGTTCTCGTCCACGAGGAGGTTGTGGCGCAGGTAGATCCAGAGCTGGAAGCCCTCTGGCCAGTCGGCCTCCGGAGGCTCGCTCTCGAGAGGCTCGCTCTCCGAGACGAGTCGGCTGTCGTCTTGGGGCTCGGGGGTGCTCGAGGGAGAAGGGCAGGCGAGCAAGGCGAAGAGCATGGAGCGGTCTAACTCGCGTCCCGATGGCCTCGGTGTGGTTTCTGGCATCTGCGCGCTCCTCGGGCCCTGGCTCCTGGCGCTGGTCCTGCTCCGACGACGCCCCGTCTTCCGAGCGGACGACCTCGGCTGAACCCAGCGCTCACGACGTTTCGAGCGCGACGACTCCAGGAGCAACGTGATCGTCACGACCCGGGCCCGATTCGCCTGATAGACCGGCGTCAATCGAGATCCACTGCCCGAGGAGCCCATGTCCGCCACCGCCCGTTTCGCTGCGATCCAGACCGCCAACTCCCGCACCCCCCGCAAGATGCAGCGCATCCAGGGAGAGGACGGGCGTCCCCTGACCGCAGCCGAGCTCTACGGCCGGAACACCTTCTCCCTCGAGTTGATGGGGAACAAGCTCCCCAAGGCGGTCTTCAAGCGCGTCGAGGCGAGCATCCTCAGGGGAGCCACCCTCGAGGCGGCTGACGCCGATGTCATCGCCCACGCCGTGAAGGAGTGGGCGCTGGATTGCGGCTGCACGCACTTCACGCACTGGTTCCAGCCGATGACCGGCGCCACCGCCGAGAAGCACGACGCCTTCCTCACCTTCGACGGCGAGGGCCGGGCCATCGAGCGCTTCAGCGGCTCCATGCTCATCCAGTCCGAGCCGGACGCCTCCAGCTTCCCCTCGGGCGGCATGCGCTCGACCTTCGAGGCCCGCGGCTACACGGCCTGGGATCCCTCCAGCCCGATGTTCATCATGGAGGGCGACAACGGCAAGACGCTCTGCATCCCCTCGGCCTTCATCAGCTACACCGGCGAGGCCCTGGACAAGAAGACGCCGCTGTTGCGGTCCATGCAGGCCATCAACGCCGCGGCCAACACGCTGTTGGCCAGCCTCGGCATGGAGCCCACCCACGTCACGCCCACGCTGGGCTGCGAGCAGGAGTACTTCCTCGTCGACAGCGCTTACTGGGCCCTGCGCCCCGACCTCGCCATCGGCGGACGGACCGTCACGGGCGCCGCGCCCCCGAAGGGCCAGAGCCTGGACGACCACTACTTCGGCAGCATCAACGCCCGCGTGCAGGCCTACATGCAGGAGGTCGAGCAGGAGCTCTACAAGCTCGGCGTCCCGGCCAAGACCCGCCACAACGAGGTCGCTCCCTGCCAGTTCGAGCTGGCTCCGGTCTACCGCGAGGCCAACGTCGGGGTCGATCACAACCAGCTGACGATGGAGGTCCTCCGCCGCGTCGCGCTGCGCCACGACTTCCGCGTGCTGCTCCACGAGAAGCCCTACGCCGACATCAACGGCTCCGGCAAGCACAACAACTGGTCACTGTCGGACTCCAGCGGCGACAACTGGCTCGAGCCCACCGACAGCCCCAACGACAACATCCGCTTCCTCGCGGTGCTCGGCGCCGTGCTGCTCGGCGTCCAGCGCTACGGCGGCCTGCTGCGTGCCTCGGTGGCCAGCTACGAGAACGACTTCCGGCTCGGCGCGAACGAGGCGCCCCCTGCCATCATGAGCTGCTTCCTGGGCGAGATGCTGACGCGCATCTGCAATGCCCTGGCGGAGGGCGGCAACCTCCCGGCCGAGCCGGAGGCTGCGGTCATCGAGCTCGGCGTGAAGAACCTGCCCCACGTCGCAAAGGACAGCACCGACCGGAACCGCACCAGCCCCGTCGCCTTCACGGGCAACAAGTTCGAGTTCCGCGCGGTCGGCTCCAGCCAGAACCCCGCGTGGCCAGTCACGGTGCTCAACACCATCGTGGCCGAGGGCATGCTCCAGATCGCCGCCTGGGCCGACGATGCAGGCGGCGGCGCCCTCGGGGCCATGGACGCGATTTCTCGCGCCATGAAGGAGTCCGTCGCCGTCCGGTTCGAGGGCGACGGCTACAGCGATGAGTGGCTGGCGGAGGCCGAGAAGATCGGGCTCAAGAACCTGCGCAAGACGCCAGAGGCCCTCGACGAGCTCCGCCACGACGACGTCGTCAAGGTCTTCGTCAAGCACGGCGTGCTCAGCCCCGCAGAGGTCGAGAGTCGCTACAACGTTCTCTCCGAGCAGTACGTCACGGCGGTCGCCATCGAGGCCGACGCGCTCGAGATCGTGGTCGACGAGATGGTCCTCCCGGCAGCCATGGCCGACCGCGCATCCCTGGCCGATGGTCTGAGGGCGCTCTTGGACCTGCAGGCTCGCGGCGTGACCGTCGACACCACGCCAGAGGTCGCCCGCCTGGACGCCCTCGGCGGCGCCCTGGCTTCCCTGACCTCGGCCAGGGCCCGGCTGGACGTGGCGCTGGAGACGGCTGGCCACGACGCCCACGCCAACGTGCGCGAGGTGCTCCCGGTGATGGAGGAGATCCGCGTGGCCGTCGATACCCTCGAGGGTGTCGTGGCGGACGGCCTGTGGCCGCTCCCGAAGTACCGCGAGATGCTCTTCCTGGTCTGAGGCCGCGCCGGAGAGCCGGTACCCTGCGAGCGTGAAGCCCACCGACTGGCTCGGCCTGTCCCTAGCAGTGGCTTCCGGGGTGATCCTCGTCATGGTCACCCTGAACACCCCTGTCCCCGCCTCGGATCTGCCTGGCTACCTGGCCATGGCCCGGGACGGGGTCCTCGACGTCGACGTCGGCACGTGGGCCGAGGGCCGGGAGTTCGTCAACGGCAGCTGGCTCTACCAGCGAGCGGCCTGGGAGCTCTTCCAGCTCGGCGGGTGGGAGCTCCTCGTCGCCCTCAACGCGCTGGCGGTAGCTGGTGCCCTGGTCCTGGTCGGGCGCGTGGGCTGGGAGCGTGGCCGGGGAGTCGGCGCTGGCGTCGCCGTGCTCATCGCCTCTCTGCTCATGATGCAGAACACGGCCATGCGGCCCCAGACCGCGGCCTTCCTGCTCGCGGCGCTCGTGCTGTGGGCGCCTCGGACCTGGCACGTCGGCGTCTTGACGATCCTGTGGGCCAACGTGCACGGCAGCTTCGTGCTCGCTCCCGCCCTCGCCGGGATCCGCGCGCGGGATCCCTGGCGTGTGGGCGTGGCGGCGCTGGCCTGGCTCGCCAACCCCTTCGGCTGGGAGCTGTTGTCCTACGTCTTCGACAACTCCTCGCTCCCTGCGGAGAGGGGGCTCGACGAGTGGTCCGCGACCCCCCTGTTGTCTCCGATCGGCTTGCGCCTGTTCTGCGCTCTGGCTGTCGGCCTCGGCCTCGCCATCAAGCGCCGGCCTCCGGTCTTCGAGGTCATCGTCGCTGGCGTGCTCGCCGTGCTCGCGCTCACCGCGGTGCGGCACGTGGCCTGGCTCGGCCTGGTGCTCGGGCCTCTCGTCGCCGGGTGGCTTCCGCGCGCTCCCGCTGGCCAGAGCCGCTTCGCTCGGGTCGTCTTCCTGGCTGTCGCCGCGGTCGCCTTGTGCGGGATCGTCCGCTTCCTGCCCTGGCTTCGAGCGCCGCCCACCTCGCGCGCAGAGGACGCCTGGCTCGAGCCCCAGGCCCCCGTAGAGGTCCTCTCTGCGCTCGATCAGCTCGATCCTGGCGAGGTCCTCGTGCCCTTCGCCGTCGGCGGGCTGGTGCGCTGGCGGCACCCTCGCTGGCGGGTGCCTGTCGATGTCCGTGTCTGGCTCTACAGCGACGCGGAGTGGGCCGCCTACGAGCGCACGAGGAGCAGCCCAGCGGCGCTCGTCCTCGTGGACCGCCACCGCGAGAGCGGCCTGGACCGCCACACGGGCCACTGGGTCGTGCTCGCCGAGGACGGTCGCTGGAGCCTGCGCTCACCCCCCGAAGAGGTCCCGGTTCCTGAGGTGCCGCTCCCGGACGAGCCCCTCCCCGCGGAGCTGCTCGAGCGCCTCGATGACCTCGACGACATCAGAGGGCTCGCTGCGCCCACCCCGCCTTGACTGGGGGGCCTGACCGGGCCCGTCGGACTCCACGAAGAGCCGTTCGAGCGGCACGACCGCGGCTGCTCGTCTGGGTCTCCTGGCCTCCGTCCAGGTCACGGCCCCACCGAAGCTGAAGCACAGCCCGAGCTCTGAGAAGGCGGGCACCAGCTCCGCCGAGCCCGAGTAGCTGTGCATCAACCCGCTCAGCGGCGCGAAGGGTCGGAGCATCTCGAGGAGCGCCACATGGGCGCGAACGCAGTGGAGCAGCACTGGCAGGCCCCAGTCCTTCGCGAGCTCGAGCTGGCGCCTCAGGACGGCCCGCTGCCGCTGCATCCGGGGTCGAGTCCCGTCCAGACCGCACTCCCCGACGGCGCAGGCCCCCTGAAGCGGGATGTCATCGAAGTCCGCCAGGAACCAGGGGTGCACACCGAGGGCCCAGGACAGGCCGTGCTCCTCTGCGCACGCCCGGGTGCGCGCCCAGGTCGACGGATGGGTGCCCGGGATCAGGACGCCGTCGACCCCCGCGGCGCGCGCCCGCGCCACAACCGCGTCGCGGTCTTCGTCGAACTCGGGGAAGTCGAGGTGGCAGTGGGTGTCGAGCGAAGCTCAGTCCGTGGACGACTTGACCGCGCCGTTGCCACCCCAGGTGACGATGAACTCGGCTCGCCTGTTCTGCGACCAGGCGCGCTCGTTGGAGTCGCCGGTGAGCGGGGCCTCTTCGCCGTAGCTGATGACCGCCAGCCGAGAGGGCGCCACCCCAGAGCTGATCATGTAGTCCTTGACCGCGTTGGCGCGCCTGTCGCCAAGGGCCAGGTTGTACTCGGTCGCCCCGCGCTCGTCGGCGTGACCCTGCACCTGCACCTTGACGTTCGGATGGACCTGCAGGATCTGGATGTTCGCGTCCAGCGCTGCGCGGGACTCCGGCGAGAGCTCGCTCACGTCGAAGTCGAAGTAGACCTTGTTGAAGTTGTCGACGATGGTCTGCACGTGCTGCGGGATTGTCGACGCGTCCTCGCTGCCGGAGCCGTCCGTACCGTCCGCCGTGCCGTCCGTGAGCTCGGGCGGGACCTCTGTGACCTCGCCCTTGTTGCGCTTGCAGGTCGCGGCCATGGTCAGTGTCAGGAACAAGAGCGTGGTGATGCGCATGCTGGGATGCCTCCTATTCAGGATCCTATCGTGATCTTCAAGAGTTCGCACCGATCTTGGGCGTGATGGAATAGCCTCGCACTTGTCATGTCGACACCGCCTCTCCATCACTGGTCGGAACTGGCCGGACTGCCATGGCGGCCGCTGTCCGGCGGCTTGATCAACAACACCTGGGTCGTCGGGGTTCCTCCTGTCGCGGTCGTGCAGGAGCTCAACCCGATCTTCCCGCCCCGCGTGAACGAGGACATAGAGGCCGTCACCGCTCACGTCGCCTCGCGGGGCATGTGCACGCCGCGGCTGCTCACAACGGTCGGAGGCGAGCTCTGCTCGGGTCGGTGGCGGGCCCTGAGCTTCGTGCCCGGGCAGACCTTCGACAAGCTCTCCGAGCCGCGCGTGGCGGCCGCTGCCGGCGCCCTGGTCGCCCGCTGGCACCGGGCCACCAGCGACCTCGAGCACGACTTCGCCTTCTCTCGGCCCCTGGCCCATCACACGCCTCACCACATGACCGTGCTGGAGAGCGCCCTGGACGAGCATCGGACACACCGGCTCAGGGGTGACGTCGCCGGGCTCGCAGAGGGCATCCTGGGGGGCTGGCGGAGCTGGCAGGGCGACCTCGACGAGCCGACCCGCGTGGCCCACGGGGACCTCAAGGTCAGCAACCTGCGCTTCGACGAGGAGGGCGGCGGCGTCTGCCTGCTCGACCTGGACACGATGGGGCAGCTGCCGCTGTCGGTGGAGCTAGGGGACGCCTGGCGCAGCTGGTGCAACCCCGCCGCAGAGGACGTCCTGGACGCCCAGTTCTCCCTCCCGCTCTTCGAGGCCAGCGCCAGGGCCTACCTCGACGTCCACCCACTCTCCGCCGAGCAGCGCGAGCGCCTCCCCGCCGGCATCGAGCGCATCTGCCTGGAGCTCGCCGCCCGCTTCGCCGCCGACGCCTTGAACGAGACCTACTTCGGCTGGAGCGCCGAGGTCGCCCCCACCAGGGGCGAGCACAACCTCCTCCGTGCCCGAGGTCAGCTCAGCCTTGCCCGCTCGGTCCGCCGCGAGCGCGCCTCGATCGACTCGCTCATCGCCTGAGCAGGGCGACGACCTTGCCGAGCACCCCGCCCTCGAGGGCCGTGTGGGCCTCGGACAGGTCCTCGAAGACCCCTCCGACGTGAGCCCTCAACCGTCCCGCCCGGACCTCCTCCCACATGGCCTGGAGGTCCTCGCGGGTCCCCATCGTCGAGCCGATGAGCTCCTGCTGCTTGAAGAAGAGCACGCGCAGATCGATCTCCACCGTCGCGCCGGTGGTGGCGCCGCAGGTCACGAGCCGTCCTCTCCAGTCCAGGGCGCGCAGGCTGCGTGGCCAGGTCGCGGCGCCGACGTGCTCGATCACCACGTCGCTCCTCGGGAAGCGCTCGGCGTCGGAGTCGAGGACCGTGTCGGCGCCGAGCTCGAGGCAGAGCTCGCGCTTGGCCGGGCTCCGGGCCGTCGCCACCACGTGGCACCCGGCGTTGTGAGCGATCTGGACGGCGAAGTGCCCGACGCCGCTGGTCCCCCCGATGACGAGGACTCGCTCACCCTGCTGGATCCTGGCCTTTCGCAGCATCTGCCAGGCCGTGAGCGCTGACAGGGCGATGGGCGCCGCGTCCACGGTCGAGAGCCCCTCGGGGATGGGCAGCAGGCTCTCCTCGGGCACTGAAACGAGCTCGCGGTACCAGCCGTCGATGGACTCCCCGCGGATGTGGCCGTCGAGGGTCTGGGGGGCCAGGGCGACCCGCTGACCGGTGTCGACGACGACCCCGGCTGCGTCCGAGCCGGGTACCAGCGGCAGGGGGAAGCGATGGCCCGGGACCCCTCGGCGGACCCAGAGATCCAGGTGGTTGAGACCCACCGCCTCGACGCGCACGAGCACTTCGCCCTCGGCCGGATCCGGGGCCTTCACCTGCTCCTCGATCAGGGCCTCGGTGCCCCCGTGTTCGTGGACGCGGATCTGACGCATAGGGGGTCTCCAGGGTGTACAAACCGCGCGTGTTGCTCCTATCCCTCGCGCTGGCCTCGCCCCACACGGAGCAGCTCGTCGTCCCGCCTCGCGTGGGGGAGCGCGTGCCCCCCGGGCCGCCGCCCGAGGTCTGGGTCTACGGCTACTGGGCGTTCTGGGCCGGGGATCTGGAGGACATCGACTGGTCCCGGCTCCACACCCTCTATCGACTGGCGCGGCGCCTACGACTACGACGAGCTGGCTTTCGCCTCCGACGGTCTGTTCATCATGGGCTACGGCTACCACTCGTCGGGGTCCAACCCGGGGCCGCTGTCTCCTCTCCACGGCGGGGACCCCTGGTCGCGCTACAGCCTCGAGTGGACCGTCGAGGACTACATCAAGTGGGGCTGTCCTCCGGACAAGATCATCGTCGGTCTCCCGCTGTATGGCCGCGAGTGGCCCACCACGGACAACTCCGTCCCTGGCACCGCCACCGCGGACAGCAGCTCGGTGACCTTCTCGAAGGCCTGGACCTACGCCGAGAGCAACGAGACCTTCTACGACACGGTCACCGACACGCCCTACATGTTCCGCAGCTCCACCTCGCAGCTCTGGTACGACGACACCGACAGCATCGGGGTCAAGATCGCCTGGGCGGTGGAGACGGAGCTCCTCGGCGTCGGCTTCTGGGCCCTGAACTACGATGGCGGCGATCCGGACTTCTGGCAGATGGTGTCTGACCAGACGACCTCTGATGAGCCGGTCGACACGGGCTCGCTGGATTCCGGCACCGACTCGGCCTCCGACTCGGACGCGCGCCCCGGGCGAGGCTCGTCCTGGGGGGACGAGGACACCCCGCGCGCCTGCGGCTGCGACGGCAGCGGTGGTCTCGGCGCGGCCTGGGTCCTGACACTGATCCTCGTGTCCCGGTCCAGGCGCAGGGCTCCTGACGACAGTTAGTGATTCCGACCCCTTGGCCAGATGGCACAATGCTTGCTGCAGGGCTGTGACGGAGGCCTGAATGTCCGTCTTGTTGTTCCTCTCGCCTGCACACGCCGACGCCGACGCCATGGAGCCGGAGTGCAGTCTCGTCACCGTCACCGACACACTTCCCGGCCCAGAGGCCGTGGGTGTGCCCCTCGATGTGTCCCCGGCCGCTCTCTTCTGGGGTGACTGCGACGGTCCAGACCAGTGGACCCTCGAGATCACAGAGGACGGCGAGGTCGTTGCCAGCGACGTCTTCGACTTCGACTGGTCCGGGCGCCCCCAGCAGATGCGCCTCCACCTGGACGTCGAGCTCGCCCCCGACACCGACTACGAGCTCCGCGTCGTCCCCGGCGAGGGTGGCTACTCCGAGCCCGCGACCGTCGGCTTCACCGCGGGCACAGAGCTCTCCGGTGGCCTCAGCGGCGACCCGCTCATCACAGAGGCCGAGGCCTGGTTCTACGACTTCGACACCTCCGTCGAGGTCGGTGGGTCGTTCACGGTCTCCCCTGCCATCGACGCCGATGGGCTCTCACTGCTCCACTTCGTCGACGAGGACGGCGAGATCCTCCAGACCCGCGTTGTCGGTGATGGAGAGGTCGAGTTCACCGCCCAGACCACCTGGGCGACCTCTGCACCCACAGAGGACATCTGCTACTCCGTCTTCCAGGAGGACGCCGCGGGGCTGGCCTCGGCGGTGGAGACGGTCTGCGTCGGCGCCGACGAGCGCTTCGTCGAGGAAGACAGGCGCGGCTGCTCCACCGGTGGCCTCGCCCCCACGGCGCTCTTCGGTCTCATCGGTCTCCTCGGACTGCGGAGGCGGCGATGACGCTCGCGCTCATCGCGGTGGCCTCCGCGGACATGGAGATCCAGATCTGCGAGGGCCCCCGGGTCATCGCCAGCATCCCCCGGCACGGGGACGTCGAGGTCCCCGTCGACCTCGCCCCCGTGCTGGTCTTCGACTACTGCGACGCCAGCCAGACCGCCACGGTCCGTCTCTACGAGGATGACCTGATGGTGCTGGAGGAGGACATCTCGGAGGACGGTCTCACGACCATCTTCGAGCTGGACTGGGAGCAGTCGGCGGGCAGCAGCTACCACGTCCGCGTGACCCCCAGCGACGGCGGCGAAGAGGTCATCATCGACTGGCTCGTCGGTGAGGAGCTGCTCGTCGAGAGCGACATCGGTCCGACGATCAGCAGCGTCGACGAAGACAGAAGCGGCAGGATCGGCACGCTCTACGCCTACGTGGACCCGGGCCCCCAGCCGAACGAGCTGCCAGCCATCTTCGAACTCCGCGACGACGACGGCGAGGTGCTCGACCGCACCTGGCGGTGGGACGCCGGCTCCTCGGTCACCCTCTGGGGCGCCTTCTCCGGCGAGCAGCGCTTCGACGCCTGCGTGACCGCCTTCCAGCGCAGCCCCGACGGCGCCTGGCTCGAGGGGGACACCCACTGCGAGTCGAAGGTCGGCTGCTCCACCGCCGGTGGTGTCGCCTCTCTCTTCGCGGTCCTGCTCAGCCTGCTCGGACTCAGGAGGCGCAAGTGATCCACCTCCTGATGCTCTCGTCTGCCCACCCCTACGTCGCCGGTGACATGGCTCCGGCGTGCACCTTCGACCGCGTCACGGCGACCCTGCCTGCTGCGGAGGAGCTCGACGTCGCCACGGACATCGTGCCGACCTTCTTCCTCTCCGACTGCGGTGCTGTGAGCTCTACGGGCACTGCCAGCGTCTACGTCGACGACGAGCTCGTTCACGAGCAGTCCGTCGAGGACATCGGCGGCGTCTACAGCTTCATCGAGGTCGACGTCCTCCTCGAGCCGGACACGGACTACGAGATCTGGCTCGCACCCGACGGTGGAGGCGAGGACACGCTGCTGAGCTTCAGCACGGGGTCGCGCTCCGCCGAACTCGGCGCTGGCGCCCCGGTCGTGGATGACGGTGTCGACTGGGAGTGGTACCGCAAGTCCAAGGTGGCGAGCTTCTTCCTGGAGTTCGACGCAGCGGTCGATCCGGAGGGTGTCAGCTACGTCGAGGCCATCGGACCCGACGACGAGATCTGGGGCACGGTGCTCGTGCTCGGCGAGGGCCCCCACTACCTCAGCGGTGATGTCGCCCAGGAGTCCCGGCCACGGGATGTCTGCTTGACCCTGTCCCACCGCCAGGCCGATGGGTCCTTCGTCGAGGGAGACACCGTCTGCGAGGATGGCCGGGTCGGCTGTTCGACTGGGGCCCTTGGTGCGGCGCTGATGCCGGCGCTGTTCGGCCTCCTGATGCTGCGGAGGCGTAGATGATCTGGATGAGCCTGGCGCTGGCGGACCCTGCCGCGGACACCGGGATCGGCTGCTCCTCGGACTCGCTGTATGCCACGAGCCCGCACAACGACTCCAGCGACGTGCCCGTCGATCTGCTGCCGACCATCTTCTTCTCCGACTGTCCGGGTGTCGGCGCCAGCGGCCTCGTAGAGGTCCATGTCGACGACGAGCTGGTCCACACAGAGGTCGTCGCTCACGACGGCGAGGGCGACTATTCCTGGGTGGCCCTCGGCCTGGAGCTGGAGGCGGAGACGTCCTACGTGCTGGTCTACACCCCGGAGGATGGCGGCCAGGAGACGCAGATCGGCTGGACCACCGGGACGCGCTCGGCGAGCCTGCTGTCCCGCGCACCGGAGCACGAAGAGCCCGTCGAGTGGGGCTGGAACCGCGGCACGGAGAGCGGCAACGTGGTCGTCCACGCCGACGCCGCCGGCAGCTCGGAGGGGCCGACCTTCATCGAGGCTCGGGACTCGGAGGGAGAGCTCTGGGGCAACGCGGCACTCGCTGGCAGCCACAACGGCACGCTCTACGCCCGAGCCGCCGGCGAGCGTCCAGCGGACGTCTGCCTGACCTTGTGGCAGCGGGACGTCGAGGGGAGCTGGCTCGAGGGCGGCACGGACTGCCTCGACGGCAAGGCCGGCGGTTGCTCCACCGGGGGCCTCGCCGCAGGACTGCTTCCGGCTATCCTGGGGCTGATCGGGCTCCGGAGACGCAGATGATCCTGCTCGGGCTGCTCGGCTGTCCGGAGCCCGAACCCATCGAGGGCTGGGATGACGGCCCATGCCTGGAGGCGGCCGAGGAGCTCGGCAAGCTGCCCTGCGTGCACAACGTGCCCGACCTCGATCACTGGGTGGAGATCACGGTCTCCGCGCAGGCGGTGGACCAGACCCGGGCGACCAAGTGGATGATCCCGGCCGACCAGGACGGGATCCCGCCCCTGGTGCTGAACTCGAACGAGTACGAGCTCCACTCCGACATGCTCGCGGAGGCCTTCGCCGACCGCTACCCGGGGCTTCAGCACGCGGACTACGTGCGCATGGTGCTGGACGACCCGCCTCGGTACTACTCGGGGAACCTGGCCCACTACATCCAGCCCGGCGGCGCTCGCGTCTTCGGCTTCACCGTCTGGGACGACCCGGCGGACGACTCCACCACCATCACCCTGGACGAGGCCCAGCTGGTCTACCAGGAGCTCCTGGAGATGGTGTCGCTGCGACCGCTGTTGTTCGTGCCGTCCTCTTCGAACCAGCGGACCGCCGTCGAGGGATGGGGCGACGCCATCCCGGTGCGCTCGGTCGATGGCGTCACCTACGAGCCCTACACCCGCGGCTGGGGCTACGGCACGCTCACCCTGGTGGACCTGGAGGACCTCGAGGATGCCGAGTACGGCTTCCAGGACATCCTCGTGCTCGACGAGGCCCCCCTCGACATAGAGCGCGTCGTCAGCGGTGTCGTCACCGGGACTCGCCAGGCGGAGCTCTCCCACCTCAACGTGCGATCCGCCGCTCGTGGCACCCCGAACTGCTACCTCGCCGGCGCCCAGGACCAGCTCCGGGCCTGGGAGGGCCAGCTCGTCCAGTTCTGCTGTGGGGCCGACGGCATCGAGATCCGCACGGCGACCCAGGACGAAGCAGAGGCGTGGTGGGAGTCCATTCGCCCCGAGCCCGTCGAGATCGTGGAGCCGGACTTCTCGGTCGAGGACCTCGTCGGGCTCCTCGACCTCCCGACCTCCTCGGCGACCGAGCGCGAAGCTGGCGTCGCCGCATACGGCAGCAAGGGCACGAACCTGGCCACGCTCTACCAGCGCATCGACGCCGAACTCCAGCTGGAGGGTCTCCTGGTTCCGATGTCTGCCTACCAGGCACACCTGGACGACAACGGCATCGGGATCGGAGGTGACCTCGAAGATCTGCGGGCAGCGATCGAGCAGGCGCCGAAGGACCCCGAGCTCGTCCTGGATCTCTACGACGCGATCTTGGAGGTCTACGGCGACGACACGACCATGGTGCGGTTCCGGTCATCGTCGAACGCAGAGGACGCCGTCGGTTTCTCTGGCGCGGGCCTCTACGACTCGGAGAGCGTCTGCGCCGCGGACAGCTTCGACGGCGACGACCTCGGCCCATCCCTCTGTGATCCGGATCAGGATGAGGAGAGGACCATCGAAGCTGGCCTCGGGAGTGTCTGGGCCAGCCTCTGGACCGAGCGGGCAGTCGAGGAGCGCGCCTGGTACGGCATCGACGACGACGACGTCGCCATGGCCATCCTCGTGAACACTCGCAGCGAGGATGAGCAGGCCAACATCGTCGCGTTCACGGGAATCCCCGGATACTCGAGTGATGACCGGTACATGGTCGAGTCCCAGATCGGTGAGCTCGACGTCGTCTCGAACCGCTCTGGCACCTGGCCCGAGCGAGTGCTGCTGCAGCTCGATGGGGGCGAGGTCGTGGACATCGACCGGGTGTCAGCCTCCACCGAGGTCGATGTCGTCCTGGAAGACGCCGCGCTCGAGGAGCTGGGGTCGAACCTCTGGGACATCGAGCAGATCTTCCCGGTCGATGGCTCGGCCGAAGGCAGGGTGCTGCTCGACACGGAGTGGAAGGTGCTCGCGGATGGGCAGCTGGTCGTGAAGCAGGTGCGGCCCTTCCTGGACTGAGTCCCACACCCCATCGAGGCGAATTCGCAGCTTCGATGCCGATCCCTCCGGATTGCGCGCTGGCGAGGAACGTGCGAAAACGCGCCTGGAAATCCACCCGGAGCCCAACATGCGCCTTGCCGCCGCCCTCTTCCTCGTCCCGCTCGTTGCTTGCGGGACCGCCGAGACCCCTCCCGAGCCGCCTGCGCCGACAGTTGAGCCAGCCCCGCCAGCGGAGGAGGCCCAGCCTGCGGAGGCAGCCGAGCCCGCCGAAGCAGAAGCGGCGGCAAGCTACTCCTGCGCGATGCACCCCGAGGTGACCTCTGCCGAGGCAGGGGCGTGCTCGGAGTGCGGAATGGACCTCGTCGCGGTCGAGCCCGCCGAAGAGGCTGAGGGAGAGGCTGAGGGAGAGGCCGAGCCCGCCGAGGAGGCTGCCGAGGAGGCTGCCGAGGAGGCTGCCGAGGAGGCTGCCGAGGAGCCCGCAGCAGAGCCCGAAGGGACCTGAGAGCTGTAGTCCGCGCCTTCGCCGGCACCCGAGCAGATCGGGTGCGCGGCGGAGCTGACTCTGCTGGTCAGCCCGTCACGGACAGGGCCATGAGCCGCACCTGGGCCATGCGGGCCTCCTGGACCCAAGCCGGTGTGAGCGCCCGTCCTTCCCAGCGCTCGAGCACCTGGGCGAGGCGTGTGATGACCCCGATGCGAAGCTCCTGCACGGGACCACGCTCCAAGACGGGACTGCCCACCTGCCAGAGCTTGTAGCGCCCCGGGTCCTCTGTCGGGCGGGGGTCGATGAGCCAGCGCGTACCCTCGTCGGGGAGGATCTCGATGATGCGACCATCGGCGATGGAGTGGCCGACATGCCCAAGGTCCTTGGCAGCCACCGCGTCCAGGGCGGTGCTCAGACTCACGCCACGACCTCGTGGGCGATCGTGAGCATGCCACTGAGATCGTTCACGTTGGTGGCGTCGCGCTGGCCGATGGCGGCGCGCACGCTGCCCTCGAGAGCCTCGCTCTCGGCGCCCTCCGCGAAGTCCAGCACCCACTTGCCACCGGCGACGTAGACATAGCCGAGCACTCCCGAGCTGCCCGAGAAGCGCAGGTGGGGCCTGGGCCGCTCGGACACAAGCTGGCTCTCTTGGACCTCCAGCTGCAGGGGTGTGAGCAGGCTGCCGGGCAGCGGCTCCTGGATCTCGTATCGAACGCGACTGAGCTGCTGGAGGACGCGGTATGCGCGCAGCGGCGGTCGCTGTTTGTCGAAGGGCTGCACCCTCTGGTCCAGGAACTGCTCTGCCTCGTGCAGGCAGAGCTTGCGCCCTCTCTCCGGCAGGGACGCCAGCACCGCCATCGCCTTCTTCTCTGCGTCGGCTGCGCTCATGGCCCGGCGCACGGGCACCGGTCCGAGGTCCCAGGCTCGACCCGCCTTGCGGTAGTGGTCCTGGAGCGCCACGAGAGCCCGCATCCGGACCTCGCTGATGTGCATCGCGTCGCCATGCTTGAACAAGAAGGGTGCGTCATCGTTCAGCATCCCGACCATGGCGTCCCGGTCTTTTTTGAGCCGTCGGATGCCCTCGAGGCGCCAGTCCACGGCGTCGGCCTCAAGGAGCTTGTAGTCGTCTGGCATGTCACTCATTCATGTGCTCCAGCGCGTCCATCGCGCTCACGTCGCGACCCTCGAGCGCGGCGGACTCGTAGGCTCGCTCGGAGGCCTGGAAGCTGCGCTCGAGCTCGGTGAGGCCGTCACGGGTCGCCGAGCGCGTGCTCTGGGACAGCGTCGGGGTGCTCCCGGAGGTGGCCTCCAGCGGGATGAGCTCGAAGTTGTCGTGCCCGAGGATCTCCTTGAGCCGGGCGTGGAGGTCCTGCATGTTCTCCATCGGAGCGTAGGCCCGGACGAGCCGCTGGCGCAGATCGATCGGGTCGTAGACGCTGCCTTCGCCACCCAGCATGCCGTCGGAGCTGACGCCCGGACGGCCCCGGTGATTCAGGCCCTGGCCGTCGAACTCGAACAACACCGGGTAGTTGTCGAGCTGTCCCGGGCCGCCGAGGCGCCGCGGGCTACCCTCTGGCAGCGCCAGCCTGATGTCCATCTCCGAGCGCAGCTTGCCGAGCTGGGACTGGAACTGGTCGATGTCGCGGCCGAACATCTGGCCCATGGGCCCGCCCATCTCGTTGTTGGGGATGCTGCCCCAGTTGTCCACGATGTTCTGGAGCCGGCGAATCTCGTCGTCGAGCTCGTCGAAGGTGTAGAGCTTGACGTTGTAGTGGGTGCTCGAACCGCCAGCGTCGGCGTATGCGAGCGCGGTCCCGAAGCCGGACTCGCCGCTGCCGACCGAGACGAAGTCCTTGCGGCCGGCCCGGCCGCTGAAAGCATCACCTTCTCCCGTTGCCTGTGTGACGTTGCTCTGGTGAAGGTCCTCTGCCGAGAGGATTCGCCCTTGCGTCTCGTCGAGTCCGTCCAGCATGTCGCTGTTGGAACCGTGGTACATGGTCTGGTCGAAGTCGCCTTGGCTGGCCAGCTGTGCGACCCGCCGGGTGTAGTCGTCCATCGACTGGGGAATGAAGCCGTGGGCGTCGGTCAACGCCGCGCGAATCCGTGCGAGATCGTCTGCACCGACCTTTGCACCCAGATCGTCGAAGATCCGTGCGGCATCGTCCATCCTGTTCGCCCCTAGCGCGGCGTCGGCGCTACCGATGGCCTGGACGACGTCCATCGACATCTCCTCCAGGTCGGCCCGGACGAGTCCGTGGCGTGCCAGGTCATCCATCAGGCCCGGAATACGCCTGGCCTCGACGAACGCGGACAGTGCCTCTGCGGGTCCACCGACGATGCCGCCGGTGGCCGCGCCGATGCCACCGCCACGAAGGACGGCGACGCCGAAGCTGCAGACGACTTCCCACACAGACTGTCGCCAGATCTGGGCGTCGGCAGCAGTCATCACGATCTCTCCGACCACACCGCTGAGGAAGCCCTCGATCGTCCCGCGCAGAGCGCCGCCTGCGAAGTTCCGGCCGGCGTAGCGCGCGGCCGCGCCGGTGGTCTCCAGCGCACCGGCGGCCATCTGGCCTGCGAGTCCGGTCCGGCTGAGTCCGACGAAGTTCGAGAAGCGCGCAGCCAGCCCGGCGCTCAGGACGGCGGTCGCACCGTCAGCGAAGCCGGTGGCTGCGTCGACGGCGCCTTCGGAGCTGATCGCGTCGTAGTGGTCTCCGGCCATGAGCTCGGAGGTGGCGACCTTCGCGGCGGCACCGGCGACGCCACCGGCGAGGGCTGCTGCGCCCCACTGGGACAGGAGGGAGCCGACTGCTGGCCCTGCGCCGCCGCCTGTGAGCACAGTGACCAGGATGCCGACCGCGATGGCGGCGACCATGCCCGCGATGTTGCGGATCATGTCGACTGTCTGGACGTGCTCCCGGTAGCGCTTGGCGAAGTTGGCATCCAGGGCTGCCAGCACTGCCAGCTCGTCGGCGGTGATCGCGCCGTCCTCCATCGCCTGGTTGTAGGCGGCGTCGAGCTGGACGGAGGCCTGGTCGCGGGTCTCGTCGGCGTCCGTGAGGCCGTCGGCCAGGGTGAAGGTCAGGAGTCCGGAGCCCAGGGCCATCTTGTCCTGCATGCGGTGGTGGAGGATGCCCGCGGCCATCAGCCGCCCCTCCTCGGTCTTGAGCTCCTCGCGGGAGGGCAGTCCGATGAGCTGGTCCATGGCCTGCTGCAGGTCGTCGTCCCCGAGCTCGGAGTCCATGCGCGCAAACAGCGCCTGGAACTCGCGCAGGCAGCGCTGCTGCTCCGGATCGGCTGGGGAGACCCCCTCTGACTGGAGCCAGTAGCCCATGCGATAGGTGGCTCTCTCCTCCGGGCTCAAGAGCGCGAAGGTCTGGGCGATCATCTCGTCTTCTGTGCCGTCCCAGCTCCCGCCGAAGGCCCAGTCCAGGGCGCGGTCGGTGGGGATGCGGCCGGTCTCGGCGCAGGTCCGGAGCATGTCGCGCTCCTCGGACGTCAGCCACCCGCTGCCCATCAGCGTGCGCCAGATGGCTGGCCGCTCGCGGGTCATGCGGCCCCGGTCGTCAGATGACATGTTGCCGACGATGCGGAAGAGGCCCTCCTCGTCGGTGTCCATGCCGTAGTAGGCGTCCGAGAGGCGCTGCAGGTTGATGTCGTACTGCGTGCCCTGGGCGAAGGTCTCGGCCTCTGACTGCTCCGAAGTGTTGAGGTGGGTCAGGGCCTGCTGGACCTCCGCGTCGTTCCACAGCTGGTCGCGCAGGGTCTGGTCGCCGGCGCTGAGCCGATCGAAGGCATCGTTGATCGAGGCCTCGTCGTCGTTCCAGAAGCCGATCGCGTCGAGGATCTGCTGCTTCGCGAGCTCGAACTGGGAGACGCCGATCTGCGAGCTGAAGGCCTGGAACTCGTCCCCGCTGACGTCGCCGTGGAGGTCGCCGAGGAAGCCGCCCGAGACGTCGCCGTCCTCGTCACGCTCGACGGTCAGGAGGTTCGACTGGATGCCGCCGAGCTCTGAGAGGCGCTGCTCCAGCGCTGCGCGGTCCTCCTCCGACAGAGGCTGGCCGTTGGGGCCGACGTTGGTTCGCAGCAGGGCCTGGATCGTGCGCTCCTCGTTCGCCGAGCGCTGGGCGTGCTCGATGGTCTCGGCGACCTCTTCGTCTTCCGTTCCCCAGCCCTCCGTGGCGAGCTTCATGCGCTCTTCGAGGGCATCTGCCTCCGAGCCGAGGCACATGCGGCGAACGCTGGAGCGCTCGCTGTGGTTCATGAAGTCGAACAGGCCCGGGTTCTCGTTCCAGATGCGCCGGCGATCGCCGACGTTGAGATCGAGCAGCACGCTGTAGACGGCCTGCTCGTCGTCGTTGAACCAGTTGTTCGCGTTCTGGATGCGCTCGAGCACGACCGGGTAGAGGTTGTCCGGCTGCATGATCTTCCGAGCCTGGTAGTACTCGGTATCGTTCAGGTATTCCTGGAGGAGGCGACGCACTCGGCTGCTGTTGGCGGCCGCTGCCAGCTGGGAGCTGCTGGCGCTCCGGAGCACGTCGAGCATGCCCTCTTCGTCGCCGCTGTCCCACAGCCAGCCGGGGTCGACGTTGCTGCGCAGCCGGTCGTAGATCGACAGCTGCCGCCACAGGATCGACAGGGCCTCGCGGTACTGGCTCGAGTTGCAGTACTCGCGGAAGTCGCTCTCGAGGTTGTGGCCGGTGATCTGGCTGTACTGGGCGCGGATCTCCTGCAGCATCAGCGTGGACTGTCCGCGGATCTGACGCAGGGCTTTTTTCTCGTCCTCCGTCCAGTGATCCAGGAGGGCGTCCTTGATCTCGTAGGCCCGGCGCCGAGCCTCCTGCCAGGTGTCGGCAGGGTCCAGCTGGACCTCGGCCGAGGGAGCCTGCTGCACCTCGATGCCTCCACCGCCGGCGGCGTCGCCTGCCTGCCGGGACTCGTGCTCGGCGGCGTCGTTGACCGAGGACTGGGTGCCCGGGGTCCCGGGCCCGAACTCGTGCTCCTGGACGAGGTGCGTGACCTCTCGGATCACCTGGGCCTTGTCGGGGTTGGTGTCCGCAAAGACCAGGACCGTGCCGCTGGCTGCAGCGCTGGCGCCGCGCCGATCCATCTCCGCGTCCTGGCCGAGGTAGACCTGGACGTCGGACAGATCGATGCCAAAGAGGGCTTCCAGCTCCTCTCTGAAGGGCAGCGGGCTGGGTCCTCCTAGGACCCGGTCCTTCAGGGAGGACCCACCGCCGTCTCGCAGTCGCTCGGTCGCGAAGTGGTTGCCACGTGCGGCCTGGTTGCCGGGACCTTCGCCTGCACCGGTCCCGTGCTCAGCAGACCCCGACCTCGGGGACTGCTCACGTCGCTTTGCCACGTGTTCTCCTGGTGCATGACGGAAATGTACCAGCCCGAGCGTGATCTCGCCCGCCGATCTGAGCTTGGATCAGGGAGGGGCCGCGGGTTGGGATTCCCGCGACCCCAGAACGGTCCGTGCTCGAACCGCAGCGCCGGAACGCTTATGTCCTGAACTGCTGCATCTGGTGTGGCAACCGGGCGTCGGCCGGGGTTCAGAGGAGGGGGAGGAGAGTGGCCTCGGGGGCCTGCGTCGACGAGGGGAGTGCGCGAGGGCGGTGTCGCACGCAGGCACAACATATTGGGGGTCGAATCGGGTGGTCAACCCAAGACCTTGGGGTCTGGCTGAAAGCGGTGGGGGAGGGCGCTCGCGGCGATCGGTACCCGATCGTCGAGACGATCACCCCCGCTCGTTCCGGGCCGTCGGGACGCTAAGCTGTCGCCCGTGGTCCTCTTGTTGCTGGCTTGCGAGCCCTCGCCCTGCGGGGTCGATCTGGACGGAGACGGCTACGCATCCGCTGCGAGCTGTCCGGCTGGGGACGACTGCGACGACCTCGATCCGAAGGTGCACCCATCGGCCTCCGAGATCTGCAACGGCCTCGACGACGACTGCGACGGCTGGACCGACGATGTGGTCGTGGACTTCGACGGCGACGGCTACTACGCCTCCGGCTGTCCAGGCGGGAACGACTGCGACGACCTCGATCCGGAGGTCCATCCGGGCGCCACAGAGGTCTGCAACGGCGTCGACGACGACTGCGACTGGCGGACCGACGACGTCGACCGGGACAAGGACGGCCACTACCCCATCGAGTGTGGCGGTGGTGACTGTGACGACATGGACCCGACGCGCTCGCCGGATGCCACGGAGGAGTGCTTCGACGGCATCGACAACGACTGCGACAACTCCACCGACGACGAGGATCACGACGGGGACGGCTACTACTCCGACGACTGCGGCGGCGACGACTGCGACGACGACGACGACGAGATCCATCCCGGCGCCATCGAGCTCTGTGATGGGATCGACGCCGACTGCGACGGCGAGGTGGGCGACGTCGACGACGACGGGGACGGCTACGGCGCGGAGTGGTGTGGCGGGACCGACTGCGACGACGACGACGCCAGCGTGAACCCCGGCGCCATCGACGACTGCGAAAACGGCGTCGACGACAACTGCGATGGCTACGTCGACGTTCGGGACACCGACGACGACAGCGACCAGCACCTCGACTGCGGGGGGCTGGACTGCGACGACCTCGACCCGACCGTCTCGGGCAAGTTCGACGAGGTCTGCGGGGACGGGGTCGACAACGACTGCAACGGCACCGCCGACGACGCCGACCTCGACCGCGACGGCGTGCTCGACGAGGCCTGCGGTGGCGGGGACTGCGACGATCTGGACGAGCAGGTCCACGAGGGGCTTCGCGAGGTCTGCGACGGTGTCGACCGGAACTGCGACGGCTCGACCTCTGATGATCGGGACGGGGACGGGCAGAGCTGTTCCAGCGACTGCAACGACGGCATGCCGTTGATCTACAGCGGCCGCTCCGAGACCTGTGACGGCATGGACAACGACTGTGACGGCTCGATCGACGAGGGTGTCGGCACCTGCGCGCCCTCTCTTCCCGGGGGCATGGACTTCGCCAACGGCGCCTCGGGCTGGGACCTGGACGGCTCCACCTGGGTCGTCGCCGACGAAGCGGTCGTGGGGACCGGCACCGGCAGCGATCAGTGGCGGGTGGCGGCGTACACGACGGAGTTCCTCAGCCCGCCCTTCGTCTACGAGGTCGACGTGACCCGCATCGGCGGTACGGGCACGGGGGACATCGGCATCTACCTCTCCAGGAACGGCGGCAACGCCGACGGCTACTACCTCACCATCAACCACGACAGTACGAAGGTCGAGTACGACATCGGGCGGCTGCTCAGCGGCAGCCCCTCCTCGACAACCGGCGAGGTCCACACCCCGGTCATCATGCCGGGCAACGACCTACCCAACCGGCTCCGCATCGAGCACGACGGCAGCGAGCTGAAGTTCTACATCTCGGACCAGAAGATCCGGGGCTTCTCGGTCTCCAGCGACCTGGAGAAGGGCTACCCGGCCCTGATCTTCGAGGACCGCTCGGACGACTCGGTGAAGGTGGCCTTCGACAACGTCTACGTGGAGAACTGAGGCTTCCAGGTGTAGTCCTGGAACCCGCAGACCCGGCGGAACCCCAGGCCTGCGAGGATCGGGGCCGAGGTGTCCTCGAGCGCGACCACAGAGGCCTCCTCCACGTCTCGTGCGCGCAACAGCGCGAGGCGGTAGTCGACCATCGCCCGGTAGACGCCGCGGCCGCGGGCGTCGGGACGGACCCCGCCACCCATGAGGTAGCCGCTGCCCGGGGCCAGCAGCACGTGCGAGCTGCCGACATCGTCTCCGTCGATCGAGGCGATGACGTAGATCATCCAGCCGCTTCTGATGTAGCGGACCATGTCCGAGGCGATGCTGGCCATGAAGTCGTCCGGCAGTGACCAGGCGGCGCCGCAGACCTTGGCGAAGCGCTCGGCGTCCTCTGCGCCGACCGTGGAGACCTTCACGTCCCCTGGCACCCCCTCGAGGGGCTCGGTGGCGCGGAGCATGCCCGCGGTGGCCCAGGAGCGCTGGAAGCCGGCGGCCAGGAGCAGCTCGCCCAGCTCGGCGGGCCGGCAGCTCGGCGTGACCGTCCAGCGGATGTCCGCCCCGGTCTCGCGATGGTGCTCTTGTGTGGCTCGGATGCGGAGCTCGCAGGCCCTGGGATCGAGCCGGCATCGCCGCACGGAGTTGTGGTTGCCGAAGAGGCTCGAGGGCGTCCGGTTCTCGAACCAGTCGGGCGTATCGAAGACCACGGTGTCCGGCCGCCGCCACGCGCTCGCGATGTAGGCGGCGACGACGACCTCGACGTCCGTCAAGGCACGACGCAGGGTCCGAACTCGCCCTCCAGTGCGGGACCGAGCTCGTCTTCGAGGATCACGTCGACCTCGAAGGGAAAGGACAGCGAGATCCCCCAGTCGTCCTGGACCAGGGACAGGGTGCGAAAGGTCTGGGCTGTGTGGCCGGCGTCGAAGGCGCCGCTCTGGCCGGTGGGCTCCCAGTCTGGCCAGTCGACCTCGAAGAGCTGGCCGGCGCGGGTGCACTCGGTGATGTCCGGGTTCTCGCAGCCGCTGTCGACGACGAAGAGCCGGTCCCCCTCTGGAGCCAGCTCGATCTCCCGGACGAAGCCGAAGCCCTCGAGCCCCTCTGGCAGGATGCCGTCGCCAAGGTAGATCGGGCCGTCCAGGTCGAACTCGGCGACGCCCACGGAGCCGTGGAAGCCCTCGTAGGACTCGCTGGCGCCCAGGCTGTGGGCGTAGACGAGGAAGCGCTCGCCCCCGACCTCCATGATCTTGCCGTGGTGGACCGCTGCGATGAAGCCCTCTGGCGGGTAGGACCAGGCGTGCTGTGGGTCGCTGGGATCTGTGACGTCCCACAGCACGATGCGGCCGGTGTTGCGCGAGGCGACGTCGGGGAAGTCTCCGCTCTTGAAGGTGGTGAGCAGCCAGGTGCGGCCGTCCTCTTCGAAGAGCTCGACGTTGTTCGCGTAGAGGAAGCCGTCCCACGCGGGGTGCTCGTCGTCGAGCACGGCGTAGACCTGCGGCGGGTCGCCCGGGAGCAGCCAGACCACCCGGGAGCTCAGGGTGTCGGCGAGGACGAGGTAGCGCCCGTCGGGGCTCGGCGTCGTCACGTGGGTCATGTTCAGGTGGCAGTCCCCGCTCCACCCGTCGCTGTCGATGCAGGCGCCGTCCCGGTAGCCCGGGAGGTGCTCGTCGTAGGCCAGGGTCTCGATCTCCCAGATCGTCGACGGCGGGTGACCCGGTTCGAAGGCGGTGACGTAGCCGGGCAGGCCGCTCTCGATGTCCGTGTCGCGCCGGGCCCAGGTCAGCCTCAGCGACTCGAGACCGTCCTCGAAGGCGTAGTCGACGCCGAAGGGCAGGCACTCTGCGATCTTGCTGCTCTTGGCCGGGCGGCAGAGCTCCGGGGCGAGCTCGAACATGCACTGGGTGCCGCGCACGACGTACTCGTTGCGGTCGATCAAGGTGAGCTGCGAGCGCCCGGTCTCTACCAACAAGAGCGCGTCGCCGGAGGGGGGCTCCGGGTCGGGTCTGCAAGAGAGGCCGGTGAGGATGAGCAGCATCAAGGGTCGTCGAACTCGGAGGGGAGGGCCCACTCGGTCGTGCCGTCGAGCACGAAGCGGGCGTGGACATCGAAGAGCCAGGCTTGGAGCCTCGCCCCTCCACAGTCACCCGACCAGAGCCGGCCGTCCACGGTGCACCCTTCTGTGTAGTCCCAGGCGCCGAGATCCGGAAGGTGGAAGGTCCAGGTTCCGTCCTCGGCGGCCAGCGCGCGGTGCAGCAGCAGGTCCAGCACGATGATGTCCTCGTCGTCGAGGATCTGACCGCCGCCGCGGCCCAGCTGCTGGCACTCCCGCAGGAAGAGGTTCGCGCAGCCGCCCTGGGAGAAGGCCGGGATGTTGTCGCCGGCGTGCAGCGAGGCCTGTCCCTCGGTCCACGGGGCAGTGAGCTCATCGAGGCGCTGTGGCCACTGGTCCTTGCTGCGCGGGTCGGTGTGGTGGGCGATCTCCGGCAGGACCGACATGCCGAAGAAGACGAAGCGCAGCGGGAGGTCGGTCTCCGCGAGGGCGTCGGACCAGGACAGGCCGAGGTCCTCGACCGGCGACAGACCGCTCACCCAGGTCGGCTCGCTGAGCTCGCGGATCGCCTCTGCCTCGGAGAGGAGGAAGTCCGCAGCGCAGGCCTCGTCGTCGCACTCCTCCGGCTCCTCGTGAAAGAGCACGCCGACCTCTGTCCTCTCGTCATTCCAGACGGGCTCGAAGGCCTCGCGCACCCCGCAGCTCTGGGCGCGCCGAGACAGGTGCGGCGTGATGCCCAGGGCCACGCTGGCGGGGAGGTCGTCCAGCAGGCAGCGGTTCTCGGCAGCGGTCTCGACCAGGCGGGTGACGGTCTCGCAGTCCTCGTTCTCGGCCGGGCTGCGGGGCTGCTCGGCGAAGGCGGCGATCGCGATCTGCAGGCCACCGAGGCGCGTCTCGTCGAAGTGGACGGCGACCGCTGTGTCCTGCAACAGGGCGATCTCAGGGCCGCGGAGGTCGAGGTCCACGGCGGCGCCCGGGTAGAGCTCGCCGTCGAGCCAGATGCCGTCGGGGGTGGTGAGCGCGACGTGGTCGCCGTCGGCGGCGACCGGGCCCAGGGCGCTCAGGGACGTGGTGCTCCCCGTGGCGATCTCGTAGAGGCCGACGGTCGTGGTCGCGAAGCCGGGGGCAAGCCCCAGGACATCGAGCTCGACGAGGCCCTCTGGGCTCCACAGGCCCTCGGCGACGTGGACGACACCGTCCTCGACGGCCAGGGCGGTCGAGGGCAGCGCGTGCACCTCCAGCTCGGCGCCGTCGAGGGCCCGGATCTCGAGTGAGTCCCCGGCGATCCAGAGCTGGTCTTCGTAGACATCGATCATCCCCGGGGCGACCTCGGCGATGTGCTCGGGGCGGAGGTGGTCCCAGGGGTTGTCGAGGCGGGGATTGGCGTCGGCGCGCCAGAGGCCACCGTCTGTCGTCACCACGAAGACCTCGCCATCACCGACGGCAAGGTCGACGGGCTCGGAGTCGAAGACCCAGGCCCCCCGGCGCAGGTAGACCTCGCCCTCGGCGCAGCGGCCCTGGCGTCCCTCTGTCTCGAACTGGGGCCAGTCCTCCGTGTCGAGGCAGGCTGGGGCAGCGCTCTGGTGCCAGCGGCTGTCGAAGACGTGGACGCGATCCCCGTCCAGCACCAGGGCGAGAGGGTGTGTCTCGAGGAGCTCGATGCGGCTCGGCGCGATGGGATCCTCGATGGGGGCCTCGAGCAAGGCACGGAAGGGCTCTCGCTCGATGGGGGCGAGCTCGGCCCAGGGCTCCGGCACGACCGGATCGGAGTCCGGCGTGGCGGCGGGTCGACAGGCCAGCGACAAGAGCAGCAAGGCCTCAGTCTAGCCGCTCAGACCTGGAGCAGCCCGATGCGCCTCAGGTCCGGCCAGAAGGCCTCGGCAGATGCGGGGCAGGTAGCCACGGCCTCATTGACCGACAGCGGTTCGGTCCCTGGCCTGGCGGCCTCGAGGACCTCGGTGAGCCAGTCGAGCACGTCCGCCTCAGCGCTGATCAGCGTCCTGCCCCAGCGTCCGTGAAGGGCCAGGGCGCCGTCCTCGTCGAGGGGCTCGCCGCCGATCCAGACGAGCTGACTCCCGCCCTCGGACCGGGGCACGTGGAGGGCGCGGTGGATGCGGTCGGGGGCCTCGGTCGTGCCTGGCAGGGGGTGCTCCAGATCCTCACCCTTCATCCAGCGGCCCAGCCAGCGCGGCAAGAGCGCATCGAAGCGGTCGTGGTCACCGCCGGCTGGGTCCAAGTGGTCTATATCGTTGGCAGCAAAGGCCGCCGGCTGGTCCTGGATCTCGACACCGTAGCGAGCCGGATCCTGGAAGATCGGCGCGTGTCGCGTCAGGACGAAGCGGTGCCAGAATGCCGAGTCCAGTGCGCCCTCGTTGAACAATTGCCGAACGATCTCCGCACTATCCAGCGTCTCCTGGTCGCTCTGGGACGGGAAGCCGTACATGAGGTAGGCGTGCACCATGACGCCGGCGTAGCGGAAGTTGCGAGCGGCGCGGGCCACCTGCTCTACGGTGACGCCCTTGTCCATGAGTTCGAGGATGCGCGTGTTGGCCGCCTCGAGACCTCCCGTCACGGCCACGAGCCCGCTGGCGGCTAGCAACCTGCAGAGATCGTAGGAGAATGCCGTCTCGAACCTGATGTTGCCCCACCAGGTCGCTTGCACGCCACGGCCCAGCAACTCCAGGGCGAGGGCCTTCATGCCGCGGGGCGGCGCGGCCTCGTCGACGAAGTGGAAGCCCCGCCGGCCGCTCTGGACGATGCGCTCCTCCATCGCGTCCACGAGGCGCTCGGTGGAGGCTGCCTGGTAGCGGTTGATGTAGTCGAGCTCGACGTCGCAGAAGGTGCAGCGGCGCCAGTAGCAGCCGTGGGCGAGCGTGATCTTGCTCCAGCGCCCGTCCGCCCAGAGGCGGTGGGCCGGATTGAGCCTGTCGATAAGGTCCAGGTACCTGAGATCGTCGAGCTCTCCATACCAGCCGGCGCAGGTCATCGAGGACGAGGGCTGCTCCATCCGGAGCACTCCAGCGGCTGTCCGGGTGCGATGCCGGTCGTCCTCGCCGGTCTCGCGGTGTTTGATCAGGGCGAGCAGGGGCTCCTCGCCGTCGTCGTAGGTGAGGGCGTCGACGCAGTGCCAGAGCCGAGGCTCGTCGACCTCGCGCAGCTCGGTGTTGATGTAGCCGCCGCCCATCCAGACCTCGGCGCCGCGCGCCCGCAGTCGCCGACCGAGGCGCAGTGCCCCGTACAGGCTCCCGGGGAAGGGCACGCTCAGGCCGACGACCTCGGTGTCGATCGTGTCGGCGAGCTCATCCAGCAGCTCGTCCACCACGCTGGTCATCTCCAGGCGGCTCCACAGGTCGTCGAAGCTGGCCGGACCGACGGCGAGATGGTGCTGGTAGCGCGCGAGGCCGAAGCCATCGTCGACACAGGTCGTGACGAGGTCGGCGAGGTCTTCGAGATAGAGCGTCGCCATGTGGCGGGCGGCGTCTTGGCCCGACATGCGCCCGAAGTGACTGAGATCGTTGTTGTCCAGCCTGGGTCCACCGGGAAGAGCGCCGGAGAGGATGCGGGGACCAAAGCTGCGGTCGAGGCCTTGGAGGAAGCGAACGAGCGGCTCGACGACCTCCAGGTGCTGCTCGCGCATGGACAGGGCGCGCCAGGCAGGCTCGGGGAGGTCCTCTGGCAGTGCCTCGAAGATCCTCGTGAGCCCCTCGCGAGAGAAGAGCCGCAGCGCGAGCTCCAGCCCGAGATCCCGCTGGACGCAGGCGACGCCGTGGTCCCGCAGAAAGGCCGCGAGGTAGGCGGTCGAGGGATAGGGCGTGTTGAGCTGGGACAGCGGCGGCAGGACGAGGGTGAGGGTCACCGCAGGCCCTCTCGCAGGGTGCGCGCCGTCATGCCGCCCAGGTAGCGCAGGGCGCCGCGGTCGTGCATGGAGGCCCCGCCCGAGCGCGGTCGCATGTTCACGGGGACCTCTCGGATGAGCAGGTCGTTGCGCCTCGCGAGCACGAAGATGTTGGCGTCGGCGTAGTCCTCTGGGAAGCACTCGGCGAAGACCCCGACCGCTCTGGGGCTCAGGGCCTGGAAGCCGCTGGTGACGTCCCGGATGCGCTGGCCGATCAAGGCCATCGTGAGCCAGGACAGCCCCTCGATGGCGACCCGACGGCGCAGCGACATCCGGTAGCCCGAGGGCTCGAGGAAGCGGGAGCCGATGACCAGGTCGGCCTCTCGGAGACCCTCGCGCAACAGCGGGATGGCCTCTGCCGGGTGCTGTCCGTCTGCGTCGAGCTGCACTACCGCTGATCCCTGGAGGTGGCGATAGCCGGCCTTGAGCGCCTGGGCGTACCCGGCATCGGACTCCATGACCTCTGCGCCGGCGGCTCGGGCCTGCTCGGCCGTGTCGTCGATGCAGCCGTTGACGACGACGAGGACGCCCTCGACGTGTGCGCTCGCAGCCCGGACGACCTCGCCGACGCGGGGACCCTCGTTTCGCGCCGGGATGAGCGCGAACACCTACAGGAGCCAGTGACGGCCGCGACCCTCTGGGGCTTCGAGCACGTCGCCGGAGGCGTCGAGCCATCGGGCTCGGTTCTCTCCGACGATGCGGAAGCGCCGTCGCCAGATGAGGGTGCCGCCGTCTCGGACCTCGAGCTCCAGCCTCACCTGCTCTGCAGGGGGTTGCACGGCGGTGTCGCGGGCGCGGCTGAACACGCCGACCGCCATGGTCCCGGGCTCCTGCGCCAGGCGGATGGCGAGGTCGCCAGCGGCGTGCTCGTCGCAGTCGCGAGGCAAGAGCCGGACCTCGAGCTTGTTCTCCTGGAGCCGCACGACGCTGGGGGGCACGAAGCCATGGCTGACGAAGAAGGACTCCATGAGGTGCCCGGCCATGCGGGCGACGTCCTGTTCGGTGGCTCCCTCGGGGACGTCCTGAACAGCGGCGGGCGCGATGGTCTCGTCAGAGTCGCGGAGGAAGCGGATCCGGGCGTTGCGGGGCTTGGGGAAGAGCGGATGGAGCAGGTCGTGGCCTGGCTCGAGGCCGGCGTGGCGGGTCCAGCCGCCGAGCCAGACAAGATCGTCGGCCCCGATGAAGGGACGGACAGCGGCTTCCCAGGAGCCATCGGGGAAGGTGCGCAGCACGAAGACGTGGCGGAGCACTCCCATGCCAGAGGCCAGCACGGCCTCGCCGCAGGTGAAGACCCAGGCGATGTCGTCGCGCTCGAGCAGCGTGGTGCCAGCCAGCGCGCACTCCTCTGGATCGAGGTCCGGACGCGAGACGGCGAGCCGCTCCCGCCCTGTCCCGGCGATGACGGTCCAGGACAGACCCTGGTTGCTCTCGGCGTTGGCCTCCGCCTCTCGCGTCATCCAATCCATGGGGTCGCCCTCGGGCAACGGGAAGCGCGTCAGAGGTAGCACGAGGTCCACGGCTCGATCGTAGCAGGCCGGGCCCGAGGGCAGGATCGCGGGGGGCGCGTGTTGGCGGTCGGGAGTGGCTACCGTCAACCCGGGGGCGCTACGTGGAGGTCCCCCTTGGGCCCCTGACACGGAGCCCTGGGACGTCGACGCCGCCTTCGAGGAGCTCTTGTCATGGCCTACCACCGCGACCGCGACATCACTAGCGAGATCCCCGGCTTTCGGCGAATGCTGGCGCACGTGACCCCCTCCCGGGTCCACGCGCAGGTCACCTATGTCCAGACCCTCGATGTCACCCGCACCCTGGCTTGGATGCGTGAGCGTGACGAGCCGGTGACGCTGCTCCATGTCTTCACCGCAGCGGCGGCCCGGCTGTTCCACGGACGACCCCGGCTGAACCGCTACGTCACGGGCACGCGGTTCTTCCAACGGGACGGCGTGAGGGTCAGCCTGTCCGCGAAGAAGTCGATGAAGGACGGCGCGCCACTGGTGGTGATCCCACTGGAGCTGCCGGCGGACGCCGACCCGGTGATGGTGGGCGCCCTGCTCCGGGAGCGCCTCGACCCGCCTCGTCGCGGCGAGGTCATGCGGCAGGAGAAGGAGAACGCCCTGCTGCTGAAGATCCCGGGCTTCCTGATGGGCCCGCTCCTGGCGCTGGCGATGTGGCTCGACCGTCGCCACTGGCTGCCCAAGGCGCTGGTCGATCCAGATCCGTTGTTCTGCTCCCTGTTCATCGCGAACCTCGGCTCTGTCGGCCTGGAGGTCGCGCACCACCACCTCTTCGAGTGGGGAAACTGCCCCTTCTTCGCCGTCATCGGCCGCATCCACGAAGAGGACGGTCGGGCCGAGGTCCAGGTCGGTTGGACCTTCGACGAGCGGGTCGAGGACGGCATGGCCTGCGCCTTGGCGATGAAGGACCTCCAGGCGCTCGTCGAGGATCCAGCGGGCTTCGCGGTGGTCTCCGCGTAGAGTGCCTCGATGAGGATCGGACTCGTGGTCTCCGGCGCCCAGTGCCGGCGGCGCCAGTGGCTGGAGGTCAACAGTCCCGTCGAGGGTCGGAACCTGCGCGCCTCTACGACGAACAGCCGGCGCCTGCGCGAGGCCATCCGGGGCAGCGTGTCCGGGCGCTTCGACGAGGTCTTCGAGGCGGAGGGCATCCGTGTCCGCGCCGACTTGCTGGAGGAGCTCGATGGAGGGCTCGGGCTGCGCAGGTTCCGGGCGGCGACGCGGCGGCGGCCCTGGCATGTCGATGAGCTCGCGCTGCAGGTCCACGTCCTGCGTGCCTGCGGCCTCCGGGTGGTCAGCGCCCAGCTCTGGCGCCTGAACCGGCGGTATCGGCGAGGGTCGGAGCTGGACGTCATGGCCGCGCTGAAGCGCCTCGAGGTGATCGACCAGGTCGACGCCCGGCTCGAGGCGTGGATCGAGCGCCTGCCCGAGCTGGCCGTGCTGCCTGCAGAGGAGCCGGAGATCGAGGCGGGTCCGCACTGTACGCGGCCCCGACAGTGTCCCTTCCGGGAGCGCTGCGGGTGGGTCCCGCGTGCCCTCGAGCCGAGCCCCTTGACCGAACGCATCGATCGAGCGCGGGTGACCGGGGCTCCGGTGGTGGACGCCTCGTTGGCAGAGGACCTCCGAGCCGAGGGGACCGTGCACGCGCTGGACTTCGAGGCCTGGGCGCCGGCCCTGCCGGCCTTTCCAGGGACCGCACCCTTCGAGTCCGTGGTGGTCCAGTGGTCGCTCCACACGAGGAACGCCTCGGGGCTGGTACACCGGGAGGGGTTCATGGAGCCGCACTCGGACGGGCGCCGGGCGCTGGTGGAGGCGCTGTTCGACGCCCTCGAAGAGCCAGGTCCGATCTATGTCTTCTCCGAGTTCGAGGGGCGAGCCCTGGGTCGGATGCGGGAGATGATGTCGGCGCACGCCGAGCGGCTGGAGGCGATCCGTGCCCGCCTCGTGGACCTGCTGCCGCTGCTACGCGAGAAGTACGTGCACCCCGACTTCGACGGAGCCTTCGGGCTCAAGCGTGTCCTCCCGGTGCTCGTTCCGGGTGAGGGCTACGAAGACCTCGACCTCGATGACGGCGGCGAGGCGGCGTTGGCCTACGGGGAGCTGGCGGACCCGTCGACGACGGGGCCGAGGCGCCAGCAGATCAGGGAGATGCTGTCGGCCTATTGCGCGCGGGACTCGTGGGCGCTGTTGCGCATCAGGGAGGCGCTGCTGGCGAAGCTGGGAGTAGGATTCGAGCCATGTTGACCCGAAGATGCCTGCTCGGTGGGGCCGCGGCGCTTGTCCTCGCGTGCAACCGAGACCCTGGTAACAACAACGATATCGACGAGTTGGCCAGCGAGCCGCTGGACGTTGACGCCTACGCCAGTGCCTTGGAGGAGGCGCTGGCTGGCACGGGACACGAGGACGCCGTGGCCCCGGGCTGCGCTGCCTTCGAGGACATCCGGGTCCTGTTGGCCGAGCACGCGCCCATCAGCGCCGCTGTCTTGTCCCGGACCTTCAACGAGCTGGCCGTTCCGATGGCCCAGGGGCTTGCCGCCTGCCGGGACCAGACGGATCCGACCACCATCCGAGAGGCCCTGGCCGCCGGCATGGACGCAGCGGCCTTCGCCGAGATCGCCGGGCTCTGGGGGCGCATGAACGAAGAGCTGGAGGGGCTCGGCGTGCAAGGCGCCGCGGACGAGGATCGCCTGGACGAGGTCCGCTCCTACTTCACCGACATGCCCCGGGCCCTGGCCCAGGCGAGCATCGATCTCGAGGACATGCAGCCGGGGCTGGAAGACAGCCCGGTGACCCTCGGGACCCTCTCCCAGCTGCACGACTTCATCGCCCACATCGGTCGGGACGACCTCGACGAGGCCCTCGACGACGGCGCGGTGCTGGCGAACCTCTCGACGCTCTACTTCGGAATCGCGGAGGGCAAGGCTGTCGCGCTGCCGCCTCCGTTGGACTGCGAGTCCGAGTGGGAGGAGATCAAGTACTGGCTCACGGTCATCGCGTTCATCATCGCGGTGTTGGCCATCGCTGCAGCTGTCGCGGCCCTGTTGGGCGGGCCCGCGGGGCTGTTCGTCGTCGCCTTGCTCGGCGCGGTCTTCTCAGAGGGCTCGGCGATGATGATCGCCACCCTGTTGGCCTTCATCTTCGTCGGGCTCACCATCGCGAAGTCCAGCGGTGAGACGGTCGTCACCAAGCCGGTCGACTGTGTCTGCCAGGCCATGACGGGGGCGGAGTGATGCTGGTTCTGACCCTGATCGGCTGCATGTTCGAGGTCGTCGACTGGCTGGGAAACGCGGCCAGTCGCGGCTACGAGAGCCTGGAGTTCGTAGCGCTCGACATGGACTGTGCTGCCGACGTCTACACGCTCGATGCCTACCTCCAAGGCGAGACCCCCTCGACCGTGACGGCGGAGATCTACACGGACGAGACCGGCTCCACCGTAGACCGGAAGGTGGCGCTCTCGGCGGACTACGAAAACGGCGGCGCTGGCATCCACCGCTTCTACGCGGAGGACATCGAGCTCCCCTGCACCTCCTCCCGCCTGGTGGTGATCTCGGCGACCAACATGTGCGAGGAGCTCTCGGAGCAGGTCACCTGGGAAGCAGCGGAAATAGGCGACATCGTTCCGGATGTAGGTCCGTCAGACGGTGGACAACAGGTGCTGGTCGGGCTTCGAGAGGGGAGCTACGACTGGTCGTCTGTGGAGCTCTACTTCGGACAGGGCTCCTCGACGTGGGCGGCCGCATCCGACGTCCAGATAGGGACCGACTGCTCGGATCTCGAGACCGACGCCTGCATCACGGCGACCTCCCCCGACTACGGCTCGGCGGAGACCGTCTCGCTGCGCCTCGTTGACGCCAACGGCAACGAGACCCTGTCGCAGGACGCCTACACCTTCCACAGTCCCAACCGCGACATGCCCACCGGACTGGGCCGAGCGATGATGATCGCCTTCGACCCGACCTGGTTCTACCTGGGCAGCCCCTACGGCAGCATCGGCGTGTCCTACGAGTACCTGCAGGTCGATCTGCTGATGCACGAACCCATCGACGGGCCCTACCACATGTGGGACGCGGCGCCCGCCGTCGGCGAGTGCTCCTGGGGCGAGTCCATGTGGACCACCTTGGATGTCGGCACCTATGTCGAGCTCCACGGGGACGTCGCCGACGCGACGCTTCCCAACGTCGGAGGTGGGGTCTACTACTACCTGGACTCCAACAGCGGACACGAACTGTACGCCGGCGAGGCGGTCGACCTGGAGATCCCCGATGGTGTGGAGAGCTATCCAGCACAGACCATACCCGACGCTTTCGTCTTCCCGGAGCTGCTGAGATCCACCTCCTTTGGGGATCCCTCAGAGGACGAGTTCGGCGTCCAGATCGTTCCGCGCGGGGACGACATCGTGCTGAGTTGGACCCCGGGCGAGGACATGGACGGTCTCACCTACACCCTGTCCGCGGTCCAAGACTACACGACGCTCTCGACGACGACCTGCACGGTCGACCCTGACGCGGGTGTCCTCGTCGTTCCGTGGACGGACCTCGTCGAGAGCGGCGACACCGGCTCGGTCGATGGCATCCTCGTGGACATGGAGTTCTGGAAGGACAACCTCGCGGTGGTGCCGCATGACGGCTCGACCTTCTGGGCTCGCTCCACCATCTGGCTCGAGAGCTACGTCGCGGTGGTGGAGCCGTGATCGTGCTGCTGGCCTGCGTGGGCACACCGGACTCGGGGGGGAGCGCCGCCCCGGACGACAGCACCGCAGAGGGGCTCGATGTCGCAGGTGACTGGCTCGACGTCGACTCGGGCCTGTACGTGATCAAGAACGAGACCTGGCGCTACCAGGCCTTCGAAGACACCTGGAGCGACGACGAAATCATGAGCTATGACAACGCGTTGGGGTACGTCATCGCCCAGAATGATCCCGACCACGAGCCGAACGCCGCGCTCTTCAGTCGCTACGACTTCAAGGCCGTCGATGGCTTCTGGAACTACTGCCACTCGACCGACGAGGCCCAGAGCGCAGAGGTCGCGGAGGCGGCCTCGGCTCCCGCGGACTGTGCCTGGATCGAGCTGATCCCCTCGATCTGATCTAGAGGAAGGCCACGAACAGCGCCGTGAGCGCCGCCTGGAAGGCCGCTGCGAGGAGGAAGGCCTTCGTACGCGAGCGCACGAATGACCCCAGCATCAGGCCGATCATCGTGCTCTCGACGATGTTGATGAAGGTGAGGGTCACCAGCCCCGCGAGGCCCATGTCCGCAAACGGCATCAGGGCGGGGATGAGGTTGTGGAGGATGGCCCAGGTCCCGAGGCTTCCGATGGTGGCGGCGATGAAGGGGTCCGCTGGGATGTTGCCCTCGCCGCGGGGGATGAGGACCTTCGGCTTCAGCCGCCCGATGGTGACCACGCAGGCACCGGCGAGGACGCCGTAGGCTATGCCCCCGGCCCAGAAGCCGTCGAGCAGGCCAGGGAAGAGGCCGAGGAGCTCCGCCCCGAAGGGCAGCACGGCGTAGGCGGTGAGGAAGGAGAGCCCCAGCCAGGCGGCGGTCGCCTTCTGGAGCTGCCGCGGCTTGGGCACCAGGTAGTGGCGCTCGATGATGGCAGCGTCGGGGATCCCTCGCTGGAAGACGACTGGGGTGTTGGCCATGGCAGTTCCGACAGCTGTCGCGCGTGCGCGTTCCGAGCACGGTACGCGCGGCGCCTGCCGGATCTTTCACTCTCGGCTGCGCTGCTTCCTCTTTCGCTTCTTCTTGAAGCTCCAGGTGAAGGTGAAGCGGGCGACCTCGACGCCGTCGGGGTTCGTCCCGATGGTCTCGGCGGTGCACTCGACGGACTCCCCGGTAGCCAACGCAGTTGCCACGGCCTGGGCCATCTCTGCGCCGGCCCTGCACGTGAAGGTCGTGAGATCGGTAGCCTTCTTCACGAACTGGCCCTCCATGCGGACGATCAGGATGGAGATCGGCTCGGGGGCTGCCTCGACCACGCTCAGGCCGAGGGCGCCGGTGGACATCTCGGCGGCCATCGACAGGGCGGCGAAGTAGGTCGAGCGAAAGGGGTTCGTTGTCAGCCAGCGGTAGGGCACGCTGACGGCGCAGTGGTCCGCGTCGAAGCTGCGGATCCGCAGCCCCGCGATGAGCGCCAGGGGCAGCTTGGCCAGCATGTACGCGGACAGCAGGGCCGGGCTGAGCATCTTGTCGCGGAGCGCCTGGACCTCTGCGCTGTCGGTGTCGAAGCGCGGTTCGTCTCGCTCGGGGTTGGTCACCAAGGGGCCTCCGGGAGGACGAGCTCGCGCTCGCAACGCCTGGTGGCGTTTGCCCAGGCGATCTCGTCGTCGGTGTAGGGCGTCGGAGAGGTCTGTATCTCGAAGAGGATGTACTGCTCGACGGCGACGCGGACGGCGTCCCCGTAGGGGTTGTCCGTGCGGCTGATCCAGTAGTCGAGGATCGCGCGGCGGCGCTCTTCGGGGGTCTCGTAGGGAGGCACGTCGTGCCAGGCGTCGGTGCCCTCGTACCAGATGCCGTCGAGCCAGTCTGGCAGGTCCTCGTAGACCTTCTTTGCGAGCTCGCGTCCGGCGACCGCGTCCCCGTAGTCGGCGACGAGCCCCCCGGCTGCGCCGGCGACTCGCTCCTTGTCCTGCTCGATGAGCTGGGGACGCACGGTCCACGAGCCGAGGCTGACGCAGGCGAGGGGGTTCACGAGGCAGGGGGTCCACTCGACGACCGGGACCCCTTCCCACCACGCGCCTCGGATGGTCCTCGGCTTCTGGATGTGGGGGTTGCGCTTCCGGATGTACATCCAGCCGTCATCGTGGATGACCACCGTGTTTCGCCAGCCCGTGTCGTGGTGGTAGAAGACGCGGTCGCCCTTTCGCCTGGCCGAGTAGCCCATCGCGATGAGCTCTTTGGCGATGGCGTTCCGGGCCTCCGCCACCGCGGCGTCGTCGCTGACCAGGATCTGGAGTTCGGGCACGTTGAAGGCGAGGCCGTCGTAGACGACCTCGTCGCCCATCCGTGTCTCTTCGGCGTCGAGGTCGGCGGCCTCCGGGAGCTCCCCTGCGAGCGCGATGGTCAGACAGAGCCACACGCCATCAAGCTAACGCGAGCGATTCCGAAGGACTGTGAAGACCTCGAAGGACCAGGCGGCGCCTGCGTCAGCTCCCGTGAACCCCAGGCACTGGAGCCACCATGTTCAGCACCCTCGTTGTCCTCTCCGCTCTCTCCATGACCGCCGACGCCCACAACCCGCCGCAGCTCTCGAGGGACTGCTTGGAGGACGTTCGCGACCGTCGCGAGGACCGCCTCGACCGGGCAGAGGACATCCGCGACGCCCGGACCTTCACCGGCCCCGCGGACCTGCGCGAAGACCGCCTCGATCGGCTGGAGGACATCCGCGACCTGAAGGAGGACCGCCGCGACCGGTTGACCGGCCGCTGCAGCTAGAGTCGTGGTGGGTCGGCAGGCCGACCTCGTGGTCACGGGCCCACGACCACCACCCTGTCCGGCCAGGACCACACCATCGCGTCCCCGATCTGCTTCACCGTCACCGGGGCGCCCGAGGCGTGGATCAACCGCAGGTGGCAGCACCGACACAGGGTGATCTGCCGCTCCGGGTCGTCATCGCTCCCCTTGGAGCGCCACCAGACGTGGTGCGCCTCCACCGTCGAGGACCGGCGTCCGCACTCGGGGTTCTGGCAGGTGTAGCGGTCGCGCTCCTTGACCTGTCCCGAGACCCCCTTTCCGCGAGGCTCCGGCACCGTGTCCAGGAACCACCGAGCCGCCTCCACGAGGTCCGGGTCCACAGGCAGGTAGTGGGGGGTCTTGCGCCCTCGAGCAGCGACGCGGCCCAGATCCCCGAAGGCGATCCTGGTGACACGACCGCCGGTTTCTGTCGCGCTGGGGGCACCGCCGGTTTCTGTCGCCTCGCCACCGCCGCCGGAGAGGCCGCCGGTTTCTGTCGCGCTGGTGGCACCGCCGGTTTCTGTCGCCTCGGGGACAGCGCTGCTCGGAGGCCCGCCGTGCTCCGCCGGCTCCGCTGTCTTCGCGAGCGCCGGTGCCGCACTGAGCCGGCGCCGACACTCCGCCAGCACCCGCCGGCTTCCCCGCTCGATGACGTGGTCGCCCACCTCTGCCAGCATGCGGGCTCCCAGACAGCGGCAGACCCCGATCCAGTCCCGAGCCTCGCGACCGCTCTGGGCGATGCCACCCACGAAGCAGGCCCGGTCCAGATCCAGGCCCTCGGCGACCGCGGCTCGGATCTCGGGGTGCATGTCGAAGGTCTGACCCAGCTTGCGGTAGCGCTCCAGGCTCCGCTGGCTCACCCCGACGACCTGGGTGGCGAAGGCGTCGAGGGTGTCGAAGCCCATGTCGAAGTGGAGTCCCTGTCGGACCACCGTCTCGGCCAGCTGCCCCAGGGCCGCGACGCGGCCATCCCGAACGGCCACCAGGGCGTCGAGGAGCTCGAGGGCGTGCCAGGGATCTCGCGGCTCTGTCCACGGGCCCAGCAGGGACGTGGCCGGATCCGGGGTCTCGCACCACGAGGGGCTGAACTCGAGCCTGGGCCGCGGCACTCGGGCGTCTGCCCGTATCTGCTCGGCGCTCCGCCCCTGTCTCCAGCAGGCCAGGATGTAGCGGTCGACCTCTCTCGATGGAAGGTGCGCGCCCAAATACAGCCGCGCCCTCCGCCGGGCCTGCTGGATGTCGGCCACGTCCTGCCCGAAGACGAAGACCCGGAAGCCGTCGTCTTCGCCGCCGCGATCGATGCCGGTGGGGCAGCGTCGAGAGACCAGCCCCGCCCGAGCCCTGGACAGCCACTCGAGCTGGTCGACTACCTCGACCCTGCCCGGGGCCAACAGCGCGATCGAGAGGGGGATCAGGCCGCTGGAGGCCGCCTCCTTCACCAGCTCCAGCGGGCTCCCCACCAGCCGCAGCAGGTCTCGGAGCTGGCTCGTGCGCCAGGGGACCCGCTCCTTGCAGAAGGCGGTGAAGCTGGAGTAGCCGAGCCTCGCGACGTCGTTGGCCCTGATCCAGCCGATGAGACGGGCCAGCCGAAGGTCGATGGCGGCGCCCTCTGTGGCCAGCTGCTCGACGGTCCCTCGCAGCTCCGCTAGCCGATCAGCTCGAGGGTGGAGCGGCCACGGCCCCAGCAGCGCGGCGATCACGGGGGATCGCAGCGCGGCAGGAGTGACGGTGGGGTCTTCTGGCGAGAGCACCAGTGCATGTATCGAGGGGGTAGGCCAGAAACTGTCCGGCCCGCGAGGCGTGGAGCGAAAGCGGCGAAGGGGCTTTCCGCCGGCGCTTCGCCCGCCCGTCGCGCGGTGGGCGGCTGTTAGGCTCCACCAGTGCGCCTCGCTGTCGCCGCTTCGCTGACCCTCCTGCTGTCCGCGTGCATCACGGCCCCGGCCGGCTACCAGGCGCTCGTGCGCGACGTCGTCGACACGGACGGTGACGGCTACGCCGAGGAAGGCCTCGAGGAGCGGGGCGCGGAGCTCGGGCTGGAGCCCGGGGACTGTGACGACGAGGATCCCGACGTCAACCCTGGCGCCGACGAGGTGCTCTACGACGGCGTCGACGACGACTGCGACGCTTTCACCAGCGACAGCGACGGCGACGGTGACGGCTTCGACGCCATCGAGGTCGACGGTGACGACTGCGACGACACCGATCCGAGCGTCAATCCGGCCGCTGATGAGAGCTGGTACGACGGCGTCGATCAGGACTGCACCGGCGGCAGCGACTACGACGCCGACGGAGACGGAGAGGACCACATCGACCACGGCGGGGCGGACTGCGACGATGACGACCCGGAGGTCACCGGGGCCTTCACCTTCTACGAGGACCTCGACGGCGACGGATACGGCACCACCGAGATCCTCGCCTGCGCGCAACCCGCGGACAGCGCCCAGCTCGACGGGGACTGCGACGACTCGACCTCCGAGCGCGCCCCGGACCTCGACGAGGAGTGCGACGACGGGCTCGACAACGACTGCGACGACACGACGACCTGCCGGTGGGACGGAGATGTGTTGCTCGACCACGGCGTGCGGCTCAGCGGGGACGCCGGGTCTGGGTTCGGGAATGGCGTCGCCCCATTGGGGGATGTCGACGGCGACGGTGTGGCCGACTTCATCCTCGGGGCGCCGAACGAGGGTCACGGCTGCGCGCACATCTACCGGGGGGGCACGCGCGCACCGACTTCACCTTGGCGCTCCATTTGCGATGAGGGGAGCGAATACGAGTTCGCCTATTCAGTAGGCGGCGGGCGGGATGCCGACCTGGACGGGGCGAACGAGTATCTGGTGGGGGAGAGTAGCGGCGCCGTCTACCTCTACGATGGGGCATCCGGTACCGAAGTGGCCGTGTTCGGCTCGGTTCAAATGGGCAGGCCAAGCTTGATCCAGTCTCTGTCGGGGGCTCCTTACCCAGACCTCCTGACGGGCGACTCGTTTGGGATGGACGTGGGCGGCCACGTGTACCTGTTTCAGGGCATGGAGGGCGGTTGGTCTGGGAGCTACACCGAGAGCGATGCTATCGCCGTGATGCGAGACGAAGAGGCTGGACTCTTCGCCGCCACCTTCGGGACGGCTGACCTGAGCGGTGACGGGCTGCCCGATGTCGCGGTTGGCGACCCGGACGCAGATGCCGGGGGCTTCGATGCCGGGGCGGTGTTCGTCTTCGAGGGGCCCGTGGAGTCCACGCTTGGGCCCGCCGATGCTTCCACCAGCTTGCTCGGTGAGGACGCTGGAGACAAGGCGGGAAGTGGCATCTGTGCGGGAGATCTCGATGGCGATGGAGCTGCCGACCTGGTTGTGACTGGACTCGGTGCCAGTGCCGGCACGACCTGGGTTCTGATGAGCGCCGACCAGCCTGATGAGCTGGCGGATGCAGGACTCCGTGTCGAGGCGTCCTCAGCAGACGAGGGAGTTGGGTACGGCTGCGCTGTCGGCGACTTCGACGGCGACGGGGCCGCTGATCTCGCGCTGGGCACGCCGGCCAACGGTGCGGGTGGTAGCTACGCCGGAGGCCTCCTCGTGGTCTGGGGGCCCGCGTCGGGGACCGCACTCCCCGGAACCACGCTCGCTGGGGACACACCGGGGGAGCTTGCGGGCTTCCGCGCCGCAAACCTGGGGGATTTCGACGGCGACGGCACGGATGACCTGCTGCTCACCGCGACGGCGAGCTCTGAGGCGGACGGCGCGGTGTATCTCATCTTCGGGCGGGGTTTGTAGGGACCATCCGGCCCGGCGCGGCAGCTATCTCACAGAGGTGTAGACCAACAGACGCGCCGGCTTGGCGTCCTCGCCGAAGTCGACGCAGACGAGGTCCGGGTGGAGGTAGTCCTCGAAGTCCCAGCCGCTCCGAAGCGCGGATAGGTGTGCATTCGCGGCGAGTCCGAGGTCGAGGCGGATCTGGTCCACGCCCTGCCAGGCCAGGCTGGCTGTCTCGGGCCGGTGGGACTCGGGCATCCACATGAGCTTGTCACCGCCTCGGCCTCCAGCGGTGACCCGGCGACCCCAGAGATAGCGCCGGTTCTCGAAGAAGGGATTCCAAGGCAGGCGGTCTCGCCAGTCCACGAGGACCTCGGGCACCTGCCGAAAGTCACCCGGGCGATCCTCGGCCATCCAGTAGTCCTTGGCCGCAACGATGGCGTCGTCGCGGATGTCCAGGCAGACCGCGACCGGTCGCCAGCCTTCTGGCCGAGGGGGTGGCTGGTGGCCAGCCAGCGCGAAGACCGCGTCGATCAGCTCGGCATCATCGAGCTCCTCGAAGTACAGCCCGATCCGGTCGAGGCGGCCGTTGCGGTACTTGAAGGAGGCGGTCGTCTGGACAGCGCCGGGAGGGGACAGGGCCAGAAAGGCTGCTGTGACTCGTAGACCGAGAGTCTCTAGACGCTCACGAAAAGCGCTGGGCTCACCCTTGTCATTGAGCGACCAGCGCACCTCGCTGTCGCCGCAGGCGAAGGAGACGTCGAACTTGAAGCGCCGGGCCTCGCGGCTGGCCACATCCCAGTCGATGAAGCTGGTGTCGGGTACCGAGGCGAGGACGCGCTCGATGGCTTCGCGCGGGACCGGGTGCTCGGGGCGGTGGTCGGGTCCCCGAGAGCTGGAGGCCATTGGTCCTCGGCGCGTGGTCTTCCCGACGATAGCGCGGCGGTAGGCTCCGACAATGGCGAAGCCCCCTCACCACCTCGGACCAGCGGTCCCGGTCGGAAGCCATGCTGGGGTCCAGGTCTTCAGGGTGGAGACAGGCTTCGTCAAGTGCTTCGACGAGCCATCCCGCTGCCGGCGGGAGCTCGCGGTCCTTCGCGACCCGCCGCCCTGCGTCGTGCCGGATCTCCTCGAGGCAGGCGACGACTGGCTCATGACCGCCGATGTCAGGGCCGGACGCGACCCGCGGGTGCGGCGGGTGGAGGCCCTCGTCGAGGCGGCTCGGGTCCTCGCCCGGGTCCACGGCCACCGGGTGTCGGGCAGCCTCCCTGCCGCGGAGCACATGCGCAACCTGGACGCGCGGGTTCACAGCGCCGGTGTGCAGGGTGTCTTCTCGGGGTTCATCGGCGTCGGGGACGCCTTCTGTCATCACGATCTGCACGCCTCGAACTGGATCATGGAAGGGGGGCGACCCGTCGGGTTGCTGGACTGGGCCAGCTCGGGACACGGCGACCCCGAAGAGGATCTCGCCCGCCTGCTGCGCGGCTCGTCGTCCGATGTCGAAGTCGCCGTGATCGCCGCCTGGGAGAGAGAGGGGCAGCGCGCTCTGGACCGTCGGAGGCTGCGGGCCTACGCGGCGCTGTTGGCTAGCGAGGAAGGAGGGGTCGCCCCAGCCCTCGAGGGTGCTCCCTTCCACGGTCAGCGCAGGACCGTCCGTTGCGTGGACAAGGAGGAGCACCCCGCCCTGCGCTGGCTCCCGATCTCGGCACCGGCGATCGAGGTCGCGCTGGAGAGGGAAGGTCTCCGCGACGCCCAGGTGGTCTCCAGCTTCGCCGCTCACGCCTGCAACGACGTGCTCCGCATTCGCTGGCAGGACCGGGACCTGATCCTGAAGGTCTACAACAAGCCAGTCGAGACCTGGCTCTTCGAGCTCGAACGAGGGCTCGCCAAGGTACTGGAGCAGACGGCTGCCTGTGTCCCGGCACCGCTCGCGCTCCCAAGTGGCGGACACCTCCTACGCATCGGCCCGCGCCTCGCCGCGGTCTACCCGGACTGTGGGGACGAGCGTCCCGACCTCTCCGCGGCTTGCTTGAGGCGTCTGGCCATGGCCCAGGCCGCCTTCGTCTCCGCCGAGTCGATGAGCGTGCCACTTGCGGGCCTGCCTGATCCGGCGGTGGACCGATGGACCGGTGGTGGGCTGTCCGAAGACACTCGCGGGCGCCTGGCGGCCATCCTGGAGCGCACTCGGGAAGCCTCCGTGGGTCTACCTGTCTCGACGATCCATGGCTCCTTCCATCGGGATCACACGAGCCTGATGGCGGACGGGCGAGTCGCCATCTTCGACCTGGAGAAGGCTCGGCGCGGCCCGAGGATCGTCGACGTCGTGAACACGGCCTACCACCTGGGCTACCGCAACAACGACGAGCGCCTCGAACCACGCCTGATGGTCTTCTACCTCTGCGAGGTCCATCGTCACCTGCGGCTCGGTGCCGAGGAGATCGAGCGGATCCCGAACCTGCTGTTGCGTGCCTTCGTTCTGGACCTGGCGGCTGTCGGGGCCTCGCCGGCGCACCTGTCTTCACACCTGCGGCTCACCTTCGAGTTCGAGGCCAACGTGCACAACATCGCGAGATCGCTCGACCGCTACCTCGACTGAGTCGCTCAGGTCCCAGAGAACTGCACCCCATCGAAGACCAGGGTCGGCACGCGGTAGCTCGAGTGCTTCCACACGTCGCTGGCGGGCTCGACGAAGCGGGAGATGAGGTCGATGAGGTTTCCCGTCACGTTCATCTCGCTGAGGTTCTGGGCCCACTCGCCGTGGCGGTAGAGCTGGCCCCGGATGCCGAAGCTGAAGTCCCCGCTGGCGGGGTTCGAGTTGCCGCCGAGGAAGCTCGTGACTCGGATGCACTCGGGGTAGCTCGCGGCGATCTCCCGCCAGGAGCGTGGGCCGGGGGCGATGACCACGTTCCCGGCTCGCCCGGTCGTCGGCTCCACGCCGAGCTTGCGGGAGTGGTAGAGGCCGACGTACCAGGTGTTCAACACACCCTCTGTGAAGATGGGGCGCGCGCGGGCGACGAAGCCGTCTCCGTCGAAGGGCTTCGAGCCGAGGCCACGCGGGATGGTCGGATCGTCGAGGACCGAAAAGGCGCTGGAGCCGAGCTTGTCTCCGAGCTTGTCGTGCATGCAGCTGCGGCCGTGATGAAGGGAGGTGCCAGAGAGCGGGCTCAACAGGGCGCCGAGGAGCCGGGGGGCGACCCGGGCGTCCAGCAGCATCGGGCAGACCGTGGAGGCGCAAGCAGAGGTGTCCCGGACGGCCGCGGCGCGGGTCCAGAGGTCCTCTGCCACCGCGCTCATGGTCGGCAGGTCGTCGAGGTGGGCGGCGTTGATGAAGCTGTAGGCCTCTGGCAGCTTTCCGCTCGGCTCCTTCAGCGTCACCATGCCGCCGAAGCCGAAGTGGGTGCGCTCGGAGTGACCCTCGAAGCCGTTGCTGAAGGCGCAGTCGGAGCGATTCCGCATGTCCCACAAGAAAGCCGTGGCGGAGACCAGGTCGTCGCCGGCGCCTGCGAGCACGGCCTCCTCCAGCCGGGCGATGCCCCCTCGCCGGATCACGCTGTCTCGCCCGTCGAAGCTGGTCTCGTCAGCGGCGTCCAGGGAGGCGACGTCCAGGCTGCCCATGCGCTCCCGCGCGGCCATCGCCCGGTCGGGATCGGGCTCCAGGTAGCGGGTCCCGTCGACCGCCCGCTGGAGGAAGGCCTCGACAGCCTCGGGCCGCAGATCAGAGGTGCTGTGAGAGGAGAAGCGCTCGTCGACCAGGAGGCTCACGGAGAGACCGAGGGTGCTGGCCTCGTGGACCCGCTCGAGCTTGCCGGCGCGACGCTCCAGCTCGACCTCGCTGCCCGAACGCACGTAGGCCTTGACCTCGTCGGCGCCCAGTCTCCGGGCGGTCTCGACCGCGTTGTTGGCCGTCTCGATCGGTGTCATCCCTCACCCCCGACGGTCAGCGAGCCCACCCGGACCGTGGGCTGGCCCTGGCTCACGGGCACGCCCTGGCCGTCCTTTCCGCAGGTCCAGCCGCCCTCGTCGAGCAGCAGGTCGCCGCCGACCATGTCCACCTGTTCCAGCGCCGCGGGGCCGTTGCCGATGATGTTCACGTCCTTGATCGGTCGCGTCAGCTTGCCGTCCTCGATGAGCCAGCCGGTCTTCATGTAGAAGGTGAAGTCGCCCGCTCCGATCTGGACCGCGCCGTTCTGGAAGGAGGTGCAGTAGATGCCTCGCTTCGTGTTGGCGATGATCTCCTCGGGGGAGTGGGGACCAGGCTCCATGTAGGTCGCCCGCATGCGCGGGATCGGGTGGTGGCGGAAGCTCTCCCGCCGGCCGGATCCGGTGGGCTGCACCCCGTAGTGGGCGGCGCTGATCTCGTCGTGCATGTAGCCGCGCAGGACACCCTCCTCGATGAGCACGGTGCGCTCGGCGAGGTTGCCCTCGTCGTCCACGTTGATGGCGCCCCTGCTGCCCTCGACCGTGCCGTCGTCGACGACCGTGACGAAGTCGGGAGCGACCTTCTTGTTCAGGCGAGAGGCATAGATGCTGATGCCCTTGCGGTTGAAATCAGCCTCCAGCCCGTGTCCGATGGCCTCGTGGAGCAGGATGCCGCTGGCTCCGGCGGCGAGGACGACTGGCATCTCCCCAGCCGGGGGCTTGCCCGCGTCCAGGAGGAAGGTGGTCCGCTCGACGGCCCTTCGAACCATGCGATCCTGCCGCTCCAGGTCGTCGAAGTACTCGAGCCCGCCGCGAGCGGCGAGGTTGTAGCTGTTGCTCTCCAGGCGGCCGCCCTCGGCCTCTGCGGAGCAGACGACCATGGCCCGGCACATGGGCTGGTAGTCCTCTGCCAGGCGTCCGTCCGGGCGCACGATCAGCAGGACCCTCTCTCCGTCGACGAGGTGGGTCTGGACCTTCTGGATGCGTTCGTCGAGGGCGAAGGCCTGCTCCTCCCAGCGACGCACCATCGGCACGCGCAGGTCCATGCCGACGGCCTCCCAGCGCCTCTGGACCGGGTAGTAGGAGGGCAGGTCCAACAGCGCGAGGTCCACGGTCTCCCTCGAGCCACCACCGGCAGCGATGGCCGAGGCGGTCTTCGCAGCAGAGAGCATCGAAGCCAGGCCGAGGTTCTCCGTGTAGGCGTAGCCCACGGCCTCGCCGAAGCGGGCGCGCACTCCGAGGCCGAGGTCCACGTGGGTCGAGGCCTTGTTGACGGAGCCGTCCGACAGGGAGACCGAGGTGACCACGCTGTGCTCGAAGAAGAGGTCGCAGTCCGTGGCCCCTCCCGAGAGGGCGGCGGCGAGGACGTTGTCGAGGACCTCTCGGCTGATGCCGAAGCGCTCGAAGTAGCGTCCACGAGGAGCCCCGTGGACCGTGATGGGCTGACTCATGGGGTGGGCTTAACTCCAGACCGCCAGCTCCAGGGCGGTGGCGCTGATGTTCAGGCAGACGTGAGCCACGATGGCGCTCTCGACGCCGCTTCGGCGTGCCAGCCAGCCGAAGAAGAGGCCGATGAGGAAGATCTGGAGGATCTTCATCCCGGGGGCGGTCGTGTTCGGCGCGTGGAGGATGGCCCAGAACACCGAGGTCAGGACGATGGCGACCCAGCCGGCTCTCTCGGTGCCGCCGAACCACTTCTCGAGCCAGCGCTGGACCACGCCACGGAAGAGCAGCTCCTCGCCGACCGCCGCGGCGCAGACCGCCGGCAGCACCACCCCCCACTGGAACCAGCCGGCGTCGCGGTCGAGGTCGGGTGTGAGATCCATGGCGAAGTCGAGGAGCGAGCCGATCTCTATGCCGAGGAGGTGGAAGGCCAGGGTGCTCAGGATGCCGAAGAGCAAGCCGGCGCCTGCCCCGATGAGCCATCCCGAGGTGGCGTCCGGCAGCCCGTAGAGCTTCGGGAAGGGGTGGCTCGGCCCCCCTGCTCGAAGCGCCACCGGCACCATGATCCCGTACAGCCCGAGGGTGATGAGCGCGCCGGTGACCACCCCGGTCAGCGCGGCCGCCGGGTTGTCCTGGTTCGGCAGGAAGGGGATCAGCTCGCTGATGTCCGTGTACAGCGCCCCGACCACCCGGTTCGGGAGGTCGAGCAGCACCATCCCCCCGGCGATGACGAGGCCCTTCTTGAAGTTCGCCGTGGTGTGGGTCCAGGACCGCGCGGCGGCGATGAAGACAGCCAGCATGGCGCCGCCCTGCAGCGCGGCCCCGAAGAAGGTCAGGAGCAGGACGGGGATCGAGACGTTGTCCATCGCGCGCAGGTTAGCGGAGGGCATGGCGTGGATTCGGACCGTTGGCGACGACGAGGCCCTCGGCAGCCTCGCCAAGCACTACCGAGGCGCGCTCAGGCGCGCCGGGCGGGTCTTCGGGATCGTGCGGCTCCACAGCCTGGACCCCCGGCTGCTCGGGGCCTCGATGCGGCTCTACCACGCCACGACCACCGACGAGGACCTCCCCCTGACCCGCGCGCAGCGAGAGCTGATCGCGGTCGTGACGTCGAAGGCCAACGACTGCTTCTACTGAACGGAGGCGCACGGAGAGGATCTCCGTGGTGCTGGCTTCCCGGACTCCCTCGTCGATCACATCGTGCGCGACTGGAAGAGCGCCGAACTCTCCAGCGTGGATCGGGCTCTGTGCGAGTACGCCGAGAAGCTGACGCTGTCACCCTCCGAGATGAAGCGCGCGGACGTCGACGCCCTGAGGGCAGTCGGGCTGACCGACGAGCAGATCCTCAACGCCGCCGCCACCTGCAGCTACTTCAACTTCATCAACCGGATGGCGGACGGGCTCGGGGTGGATCTGGAGCCCGAGATGAGGTGAGCTGCCGCCCGCAGAGGGTGGCCAGGGCCAGGATGCTGGTCTGGGGGTTCACGCCGGTGTTGCTCGGGAACACACTGGAGTCCGCCACGTAGAGACCCTCGATGTGGTGGTGGCGGAAGTCCGGGCGCACCACCGAGGTGGCCGGATCGCTGCCCATGCGGCAGGTGCCGAAGAGGTGGGTGACGGCCATGGAGTAGTGCGTGCCGAGCAGGGGGCCGTCGTCTTCGAAGGCGCGCATCTGCTCTGCCCCGGTGACCACCGACGGCATGCCGAAGACCCCGGGCTCGACCTGCTCCGCGCCTGCCGCGAAGAGCAGCTCTCCGAGGACCCGCACCCCCCGACGCACCTTGAACAGGTCCCCACGACCCAGGTCGAAGCGAACCACCGGACGGCCCCGGCGCAGGACGACCCGGCCCTCGCTCTCGGCGCGGACCGCGCAGCCCCAGTGGGCTGCCTCGTGCATCCGCTCCAGCTCACGGGCGAAGTCGACGCCGAAGCCTCTCAGGCGAGCGGCGAGGATGGTCAGGTCGTAGCCAAGGGCCTCGAACTTCAGGCCCTCTCCCCTCAGCCCGGTGACCTCGTGGCCCTGGGTCGCGCCGGTCCACATGCGCACGGGCTCGCCGAAGCGTCCGGCGACGGCCACACCCGGATGACACTGGAAGTGCCGGCCCACGGGGCCCTGCCGGATGCCCGAGGCCAGGAGCAGGGCAGGGGACTGCACCGCGCTGGCGGCGAGCACGACCGCGTGGGTGGCCCGCACCGAGACCCGGGCTCCTCCTTCGGCGCGTCCCGTGACACCGACGGCGCGACCTTGGGCTGTCTCGATCCGCTCCACGCGCACGCTGGCGGCGACGCGCGCCCCTCGCTCGCAGGCCTCTGGTAGCCAGGTTCGCTCCAGGCTCTGCTTGGCGCCGACGGGGCAGCCCTGCAAGCAGCGCCCAAGGCCCTCGCAGTCCCGCACGTTTCGGCGAATGGGTCGGTGAGCCAGCCCCAGCGCCTCCGCGCCACGGGCGAGCAGGGTGTTGTTGCGCCCGGCCACGGCCGGATCCGTCGGCGTGATGTGGAGGCCGGCTTCGACCTCGTCCGTGGCGGCCTCGATCCACTCCCAGGGCAGGGCCTCGGCCAGCGCCGGATCTTCGCGACGCCAGCCGTCGAAGACGTCCTCTGGGAGCCGCCAGCTGATGGCCCCGTTGACGACGGAGGTACCTCCGACGGCTCTGCCCTGGAGCAGCGCCATGGCCGGCTTCCCCCGCGTCACGCCGACGCCCATGTCCCGGTACAGGCTGCTCATGGCTCCGAAGCTGTCGCTCGAGGTCTCCGCCGGCTGCGGCATCGGGCCCTCCTCCAGCACCAGCACGTCGGCCCCCGCTGACGCCGCCGCTCGGGCCACCGCTGCACCGGCCGGACCGCTGCCGATGATCACGACCTCGGCCTCCAGGCGCTCGTCGCCGCGCCAGCCTCGGCCGTCCAGCAGCTTCACCGAGCCTCCGCGGCCCGTCGGACGTCCGGTCGTTGGAAGTGGGCGAAGCAGAGGACCAGCTTCAGGACCAGCGCCACCTGCCTCAGGGGGTACAGCGCCGAGTCCCCGAGAGCCTGCACCAGCTCCGCGCGCTGCGGTGGACTGAGCGAGCCCAGGCAGCGCCCCCGAGCGAGCGCCGAGGCCCAGACCACCCAGACCGCAGCTCGCAGACCCCAGCGCAACAGCGGCGGCGCGTGAGACTCGAGCTCTGGCCAGAAGAGCTCGACCGCGGCTGGCTCGAAGCCCGGCTGGCCTGGCAGCGGCGGGAGCATCGCGCTCAGGATCTGGTCGCGGGCCCGGCGCTCGGGCGAGGTCCAGGTCTTCAAGCGAGGCGGGCCAGCGTGAGGGCGTCCAGCGCCTCGAGGGTGGTCGACACGACCCCGCGGGCCTGCTCCGGATCACCGGCTCGAAGCAGCGCCACCACCGCCGGGTAGCTGGCCGCGACGGCCGCGCGGTCGGTGTGCATCGCGGCCGCCAGCTCGGGGTGGACGGCGTAGGTGCGCATGACCGTGTTGAAGAGCAGGACCAGGGCCGGGTTTCCGGCGGCGCGGACCACGCGCTGGGAGAAGGCGATGTCGCGGGCGGCGAAGGCCTCTGCGTCGAGTTCGGCGGCGCCGACCTCGGCCTGCTGGGCGCGGGCCATGACCTCGAGGTCCTCGATGTCACCGTCGGAGGCTCGCTCGCAGGCCCGGGCCACGGCCTCTGCGGCGACACAGCGGCGCAGCTCGAGGAAACCCGCAGCCAGGGCACGATCGGGCTGCGCGAGCAGGTGCGGCAGCAGGTCGAAGCCGCCCGTCTCACGCCAGCTCCGGACCCTGTAGCCCGAGCCCTGGCGAGCGCTCAGCAGGCCAGCAGCGCAGAGCTGCGCCAGCGCCGCTCGCAAGGTCGGGCGACTGACGCCCATCGACTCCGCCAACCGCCGCTCTGCGGGCAGCACGCTCCCTACGGTCCACTCGCCCGCGATGACCCGGCGGGTCAACGCCTCTGCCGCTTGCTCGGTCCTCGTCATCTTCCTCGATTGGTCGAGCCAATTGGTTTGACCAATATCCCGAGGCCCGACGCTACGTCAAGCGATCAGATGGGCGCGATGAGCTGAGGCCCGGTGGCCCGGACGTTGCCGATGGTCTTGGCGACCCGGTGACGCTCGACCGTGCTCGCCTCCGGAGGACGCAGCATCCTGGCGAGGTTCTTCTCGTCGAGGTCGGAGAGCCAGCGCAAGGGTTCATCGAGCAACAGCGGCATGCGATCGTGGATGTCCTCGAGGTCCGGGCTCGCCGGCACCGTGATGATGCTGAAGCTGCCGTTGTCGCTGAGACCGGCGAAGGCGAACATCGCACCTCCGCGGTGGAGGTACCAGGGCTGCTTTCCGCCCTTCGGACCTGTCCACTCGTACCATCCGTTGGCCACGACCAGGCACCGTCCGGAGTGAATCCCGGTACGGAACAGCGGCCTCTTGAGGACCGTCTCGGCGCGGGCGTTGACGAACCGGGACGCCATGTGCGGAGCCTCGAACTCGGCCCACTTGGGCAACAGGCCGAACTGGTAGGACTTCAACTCGTTGGCTGTCGCCCCCTGGAGGACGATGGGGGCCATGTCGGTCGGGCAGACGTTGTAGTTGGCCTGCACGGCGGTATCGCTGGCGAGACCGAAGGCCTCGATCAGCTCCTCAGGCCTGCAGTAGATTGCGTAACGGGCGCACATCGTTCACGTTTCTATGGACAGGGGTTGAACTCGGGGCCGAGGTCCCAAGTCTTGATGATGGTCGACAGGCCTTCGTGCGTACCGCAGACATCGTCCGCGAGCGACTCCGCGTCCTCCCAGTCGTCGACGTACTCGGCGACGAAGGCGGCCTTGTCTGCGGAGGTGAAGACCGCGAGCCGGTCGCACTCGTCGTACTCGTGGCAGGACTCGTCGAGGTGCCAGTCGAAGTAGTCGACGAGCTCCTCGAGCTGGTCGAGGTCGTTCTTCAGCGCCACCGACAGTCCGCGCTCGTGAGCCTCGTTCGCTATCCACTGGTTGAAGTCGAGCTGCTCGGTCTCGTTGAGGCCGAGGCCGTTGTCGTTGGCGTAGCCGTCCACGTTGTCGGGCTCGACGCCGTCGCAGCCGCGCTCGAAGGCGAGGTCCAGGCGCGCCTCGAGGATGTCGCGCACCCGGTCGTCGCGGACGTCGACCCACTTCTCGCCCTCCCACTCGTCGAGGGGGTCGCCCAGCACCGCCGAGGGATAGTCCCCGGCGTCCTCGCGCCAGTCCTCGTAGGTGCCGGCGGAGAAGTAGCAGATCAGGGTGCTCTCCTCCGTGACCTCTTCGATGACATCGTCGCTCGCGTCGAAGAGGTCGAGGTTGTACATCTCGACGTCCAGCGAGGTGTCGATCTCGCCCTGGAGCTGCCACTGCCAGGTCGTGCCGACGGCGGGTTCCCAGACCTCGGCGTCGACGGGGTCCGTGCGGGTGAACCCGACGCACGCGCCGTCCATGTAGATCGTGCCGATGGGGCAGTCGGGGGTCCTGTTGCAGGCCATCGATAGGAGGAGGAGCATCAGACCTCGTGGCTCGCGGACTCTGCAGATGGGCCGATGTCGATCGAGCCCTCGTGGGTCGAGGCGGCGGCGGAGCAGACCTGCTCCAGCTCGTCGTCGCTCCGAGCAGGGTCGTAGTGGAAGAACAGGAGCCGCTTGGCGGCCACGGTCTCTGCGTAGCGAACCGCCAGCTCGGCCGTGCAGTGTCCCCACCCCGCGCGGCTCGCGTACTCCTCGCCGGTGTACTGGGCGTCGTGGACCAGGAGGTCGGCGCCCTCTGCGATGGAGAAGCCAGAGAGCCACTCTTCTCTTGGGAGCCCGTTCCGGCAACCGAGCTGGGGCTCATGGTCGGGCATGTAGGCCAGCGTGCGCCCGCCGCATTGGATCCGGTAGCCGACGGTGGGGCCGGGGTGGGTGACGAGGTGGCCGCTGAGGCGGAAAGCGCCGATGTCCCAGCCGTCCCGGGTCACGTCGTGGCAGCTGACCAGCGACGGGACCTCGCGAATGCGGACGGGGAACAGTGGCGGCGAGAGGTAGCGATTGAGGCGCTTTCGCAGCGTCCGCGTGGTGCTCGGTGGACCCCAGATGTGGACCTGGACGTCGGGGGTGTAGAGAGGGGTGAAGAAGCCCAGCCCCTGGATGTGATCCATGTGGAGGTGGGTGAGCAGGACGTCGACGCGCTTCGTGCCGGGGGGGATGGCCTCTCCGGCTGCGCGGATGCCGCTCCCGGCGTCCAGGATGAGGACCTGGCCCTCGTCGTTCTGGACCATGACGCAGGACGTGTTTCCACCGTAGCGGGTCGTCTCTGGACCCGGCGAGGGGAGGCTGCCCCTGGTTCCGTAGAAGGTGAGTCGCACTCAGCCCGCCGTCTCGAGCAGCACGAGGACGCCGGCCTGCCCCTGGGACAGTCCGCGAATCGGGAACGAGGTCAGGGTGACGACCCGACGCTGGCCGTCCATGCCGCGGAGGCTCAACGTGTGCTGGGTGGCGTGCTCGGAGGCCAGCGCTCGGGCGAGCGGGCTGTCCTCCCAGCCGACGACCTTTCCGTCCGCCCCTTCCACTCGGAAGGCGGCGTGCCACTCCTCCGGTGCCATCGAACCCGACTCGCTGAAGGACCGTCCGACGACCAGCGCGGCAGCCTGGTTGAAGTAGACGAGCGCGCCGCAGTCATCGAAGAGCAGCGTGGGTGTCGTCAACAGGGCGCTCCACTGGCGCGCCATCACCAGTTCGATCGGTCGACCCAAGGCTCGCTCCTTCCGGGCGGCATCGTAGCACCGGGATAGAGGCGCACCTCGGAGGTGTGTCGATGATGCTGATGGTGACCTGGGAACCGGGAAAGGAGAGCGAAGACTTCGTCAACGAGCTGAAGTCGTTGGGGAACTGGTCCAATCGCGTCCCTGGCGCCTGGATCCTCGACACGCCGCTGGCCCCGCAGAAGGTGCGGGATCTGCTGGGCACCAAGATGCCCGGAGAGCGGCTGTTCGTCGCTCGGATCACGCAGAACTGGGCGGGCAGGAACATGGGGACGCAGTTCCCCGAGTGGATGAAGCGCCGCCAGTTCTGAGAGTCGGCCTCAGTTCAGCCACTCCCAGGCGCCGAGGTTTTCGTAGTCGAGGACCCGCCGCCCGGAGATGCCCGTCGACAGCGGGTGCCACCACAGGACGTGCTCCTCGCCGGATTTCCAGCAGAGGTAGACCTCGCGTCCGTTGCGCATCGCCGGGAAGTCCAGCAGCGGCTCCTCGATGCCCTTCACCTCGACACCTTCGGCGTGGATGTGCTCGACGACGCGGGCGATCTCCGCGCGGAGCTCCTCCACCTGCCCCATGAGCTCCTCCGGGTCGACCCGAGGCTCCGGCGCCCGAAGGGTCTGGACGAGCTGCCTCACCTGGCCGTAGCAGCCGCTCGCGTACTCGATGAGCTCGCGCAGACGGGGCAGAGCGGCGTTGGCCTCGGCGGGCGTGAAGTAGCGGACTCGGGGCGGGCGCTCGGTCTCCACGCTCCAGAGCCTATCGCGGTCAGCGTCTACCGGTGGCGAAGGCGTCACGTAGAGGGCAGTCTTGGCGTAGGGTTCAGTGATCGTCTGTGGGACTACTCATGCTTCTTCTCTCCCTCGCGTGCATCCAGTACGATTTCAACAAGGACGGCGACGTCACTCCGGGCTTCGAGCACGACTCCTCGGAGCCCTGCCCGCCGGGCGTCGACTGCTCAGAGGACAGCGAGGTCCCCGACGACTCGGACTCGCAGGTGGAGCTGGACTACTGCGATGACAAGTACTTCGAGGCTGGTGAGCTCTCTCCGGTCGACGAGTGCTACAACGAGCCCACGACCGGCACGTGGAACCCGGTCATCGAGTGGACCTCCTCGGCGCCGAGCGGGGTCTACACGACCCCCGTCATCGGCAACCTCACGGACGACAACGGCGACGGCAAGATCGACGAGGACGACATCCCCGACGTCGTGGTGGGCAACACCTCGGGTGTGTACTGGGCTCTGGAGGGGGACTCTGGCGCGACCATCTGGTCAGCCGGCAGCCTCGGAAGCGAGCCCATGACCGCGGCCATCGGCGACGTCGACGGCGACGGCAACCCCGACGTCGTAGGTGCTGGCTCCGGCGGAATCCAGGCCTTCAACGGCGAGGACGGGAGCTCGCTGTGGCTGGTCAGCGCCTACTCCGGTGGCAGCAGCCCGCAGTGCGGCGCGGTCGGGCTCCACGACCTCGACGGCGACGGGGATGTCGAGGTCATCATCGGCAACGCGATCTACGACGGGTCCACCGGGAGCCTCAACGCCCAGGGCAGCTACGGCGCTGGTGCGGGACATGCGTGGGCGGCGCCCATGGGTGTGGCCGCGGACATCGACGCCGACGGTGACCTCGAGGTCGTGGTGGGCAACGCCATCTACGACGAAAACGGCAACGCCGAGTGGTACAACGGCCTCTCCGATGGCTTCGTCGCGGTCGGTCAGTTCGACTCGGACCCATACGGCGAGATCGTCGTCTCCCACACGGGCTCGCTGCGGCTCCAGGATGACGACGGCACCGAGATCTGGACCCTGAGCGGCCTGACCGGGAGCACCATCGGTCCGCCGACGGTCGCGGACTTCGACGGTGACGGCGACCCCGAGATCGGCGTGGCCGGTAACGGCGTCTACATCGTCGTCGACAAGGACGGCAACGAGCTCTGGCAGAACACGGTGCAGGACTACTCCAGCGGCTTCACCGGCTCCTCGGTCTTCGACTTCGAGGGTGACGGCGCCGCAGAGGTCGTCTACGCCGACGAGGTGGCCGTCTGGGTCTACGACGGGGCCACCGGGGCGGTGAAGCTCAAGGAGACCCAGCACTCCAGCGCCACCTGCAGCGAGTACCCGGCGGTCGCCGATGTCGACAACGACGGCAACGCCGAGATCATCTACAGCTCCAGCCCCTACGGCTCACCGAGCTACTCCGGCGTCACGGTCATCGGCGACGACGACGACAGCTGGCAGCGGGGCCGCCCGGTCTGGAACCAGCACGGCTACTTCATCACCAACGTCGACGACGACTCGACGATCCCGAAGACCCAGGACACGAACTGGCTCACCTACAACAACTTCCGGTCCGGTGACATCCTCGCCGGCACCGGCGGCGTGATGCCCGACCTCGTGGTGAAGCTCGACCACGTCTGCGACACCGAGTGCGACCGCGGCACGCTCTGGGTCTGGGGCCGGGTCGGCAACCAGGGCCACGAGGACGTGGTGGACCCCTTCGAGGTCGTGCTCTCGGTCATCACCCCCGACGGCGAGAAGCAGATCGCCAGCCAGACCGTGACCAGCGGCCTCGCCTCCGGTGAGCTCAAGGACAGCATCGTCTTCGAGGTCGGCGGACTCGAGGGCTGGACGATCTACGACGTGCGCCTGGAGGTGGACGGAGGGAACGCCGACGAGGGCGACATCCGCGAGTGCAACGAAGACAACGACGAGGACAGCTGGGGCACCAGCGTCTGCCTGTAGGCAACGCCGCCTACAGCTCCCCGAGCTCCCCTCCGGCCGAGGCCCAGGCGCCGAGGCCGCCCTCCAGCGAGGTGGCGTTGATCAGGCCCTTCTGTCGCAACAGGGTCGCGGCCTCCAGGCTGCGCGCCCCGGTGGCGCAGTAGCAGACGATCTCGTCTGCGTCCTTCAGCTCCTCCCACCGCGTCCTCAGCTGGGAGAGCTCGATGTGCAGCGCTCCCGGAAGGACGCCGCTGGCGACCTCCGCCGAGGTGCGCACGTCCACGATGACGATGTGCTCGCCGACTTCGAGGCGTTCCCTGAGCTCCTGTGCTCCGCACTCGATGTTCGCGAGGTTCGAGTAGTCCTCATCGGAAGCTTCCCTTCGGGGCTCGCGGGGCGGTCGCGGGGGCCGCTTCGGGCCGGAGTCGTCCAGGCCGAGGGCGCGCCTGGCGATGCTCTTGAGCGTGCTGCGAATGCCCATCTCCGAGACCTCCGAGCCGACCTCTACCACGAACCCCAGTCCGTGGGTTCTGGACTGCGGAGGAAGAGGAGGTGGCGCTCTCCGGTGAGCCGTCCGTGGGAGATGATTGCGCTCTGCAGCGGCTCGCCGTCCAGCAGCACAGCCGCTGTGTAGTCCCCCTCGCCGTGTGCCTCGATCGTCAAGGCGCCTCCTGGCCGATCGATGACCGCGACCTCGAACCGCGGGGTGGTCAGGACGTAGTCGTCCGTGCCGTTGAGGGGGTAGAGGCCAAGGGTCGCGAAGCAGTACCAGGCAGACAGCGTGCCCCCGTCGTCGTTGCCGTCGAGCCCCCCCGGACCGGCGGAGTAGCGGGTCTCGAGGATCCACTTCACCCAGCGCTGGGTCTGACTCGGGTCTCCCAGGGCGGCGAAGAGGAAGGCGTAGTGCAGGTCGGGCTCGTTCCCGTGCCAGTAGTAGGGGTCCGGCGCGAAGGTGTCCTCCTCGTCGGCGGAGAGCTCGAAGATCTCGGACAGCCGCGCCCGCAGCTCCGCGGGGCCACCGTAGAGCTCCGCGAGACCCTCGACGTCGTGGGGTGCCAGGAAGGCGTACTGGTAGGGGTTGCCCTCGACGTAGGGGTCGGGCCAGCCCTCCATCTCCATCTCGACCCAGCTGCCGTCGGAGTTCCGCCCCTGCATCCAGCCGGTCTCGGGGTTGAAGACGTTCTGGTAGCTAGCAGAGCGGGAAAACAGCATGCGGGCTTCGTCTGCGCGACCCAGCTCCGCCGCCCACATCGCGAGGCCGGCGTCGTCGATGGCGTACTCCTGGGTCTTGGAGACTCCCCCGTGCTCCAGGTCGTGGGGGATCCAGCCGTGGTCGAGGTAGTACTCGCCCCGGGAGCGCTCGGCCTCCGGGTCGGTCGCGGTGGTCCAGGCGACCTCGAAGGCCTCCTCCGCGGGCCAGTCGGTGACTCCCTTGCGCATGGACTCGCCGAGCACGATGTCCGCGCTGTGGCCGACCATGGACCCGGACTCGATGACCCCGGCGGGCCAGCGGGGGATGAAGCCGCGCTTTGCGCCCATGTCCGCCAGGCTGTGGGCGTGGTCCGCGGCCAGCTCTGGCCAGGCCAGGATGACCCAGGGGTGCAGCGTCCGGTACGTGTCCCACAGGCTGAAGTCCGTGTAGTAGGTCCAGCCATCGGCTTCGTGGACCTCCAGGTCGAGCCCCCGATAGCGTCCGTCGATGTCGGTGAAGAGTGTCGGCATCATGCGCGTGTGCATGAGCGCGGAGGAGAACAGCACCTGCTCCTCTTCCGTGCCGCCGGCGATCCGCACGTTGCCGAGGGCCTCGTCCCAGGAACGCCACGCCTGCTCGACGGTCGCCGCGAAGTCCCAGCTCGGGAGCTCGACCTCGAGGTTGTTCCGCGCCCCGTCGAGGTCCACCGCCGAGAGCCCGACTTGCAGCTCGACGTCCGCGTCGAAGCGGAAGGCTGCCTTGTCACCCTCTGCGACGACCTCTGCCGCGGGGACAGAGAACCGTCCCACCGTGAACAGGGGCAGGTGGTCGTCCTCGTTCGAGGTCACGTTGCCCCGGAACTCGATCTCTCCCGAAAAACCAGCGGCGTCGGCCTCGATGCTCGCGACGTGCTCGCTGATGTCGCTGGCGGACCCGGCGCTGAGATCGACGATGAGCCAGCGCTCCTCGTCGTGCCACTGGTAGCGGTGGTGCGCCGCGCGGGGAGTCGCCGTGAGCTCGACGAGCCCCTCCGGGATCTCCACCCTGTAGAAGCCTGGCCAGGCCTCTTCGTCCTCGTGGGACAGGGGCGCGCGGAGGTCGTTGGCGTCGAAGCTCGAGGAGTCGGACATCACCACGCGCACCGCGCCGCCGTCGCTGACGCCGATGCCCGGGAGCCGGTAGTGGGAGAAGCCCTCGAGGTGGGTGTCGGGGAAGTTGTAGCCGGCGCTGTGGTTGAAGGAGGGGCGCGCGCCGTCGACGCTGGTGTCGGGGCCGACCTTGACGAGACCGTCTGGCGCGCTCGCCGCCGGGCTCAGGCCGCCGTAGCCGAAGCCGAGCCCGCCGGTTCCGATGAAGACGTTGGCATGCTCGGCCAGGTCGACCGGTTGCCAGGGGTCTGGGGTGCAGGCGAGGAGGAGGAACATCGAGGGCTGAGACAATAGGGCTCCGCATGGACCGGCGCACCCGCCAGATCTCCGCAGTCGTCACCGCGCTGGCCGTGGCCTGGGCCGTCTGGCGGGCTCGAGCGGAGACCTGGGTCTGTGACGACGCCTTCATCTCCTTCCGCTACGCGCGCAACCTCGTCGAGGGGCACGGGCTCGTCTTCAACGCAGGCGAGCGTCTCGAGGGCTACACGAACTTCCTGTGGACCCTGCTGATCGCCGGAGGCCTGGCGCTGGATCTCGACCCTGTCGCGGTCGCCGCGGCGCTCGGCATCGCCGCCTATGCCGTGCTCGTCGGCCTGCTCGGCTTCCGTCGGCTCGAGACGGGCTGGCCGCTGGCTGCGCTGGCCTGTGCGCTCCACCTCCACCTCCAACGCTTCGCGACCGGGGGCCTGGAGACCATGCTGTTCACGCTGCTGGTGACGGCGACGGTGCTGCAGGCCGCTAGGGCCGAGACACGCCGGGCCTGGCTCGTGGTCGGCCTCCTCGGCGCCCTGGCGACCCTCACTCGCCCGGAGGGGGCCGCGGTGCTGCTCCTCTGCGCTCTGTCCGGGCGCCGCAAGGGCGGCTGGGCGCTGGCGGTCGGCGCCGCGATCGGGATCCCCTATGTCGCCTGGAAGCTGTGGTGGTTCGGCGAGCTCCTCCCGAACACCTGGTACGCCAAGGGTGGCAGCGACTGGGCTCAAGGGCTCCTCCACCTTCGCCTCTACACCCAGGCCTATTGGCCGGTGATGGTCGGCATGCTCGCGGCCTGCGTCTTGGCCTGGAGGACCCGGGGTCGCCTGCCCCTGCTCATCACCGCAGTCTGCGGCGTGCTCATCCTCCACTTCGCGAGGGTCGGCGACTTCATGTTCGCGCGCTTCTGCCTGCCCTTTACGCCCCTGCTGCTCGTCGCCCTCGAAGAGGCCCTTCCGAGGAAGTACGGCGCCCTGTGGACCGCGCTCGTGGGGGCGGCGATCGTGATGTCCCCCTACCCGGGACAGCTGCGAGCGAGGCCAGGAGATCCTGGCGGTGTCTCGGGCATCCTCGAAGAGAAGGACTGGTACCCGCCCGAGTGGGTGGCCGAGGCCCAGCGGCAAGGGTCGATCATCGCCGAGAAGGCAGGGGGCATCGACCTCCACGCGGCCTACTACGGGACCCAGGCGATGCTCGTCTACCACGGGCGCGTCCGAGCGCTGGAGGCCCACGTGGGGCTCACCGACTTCGAGGTCGCGAGGCTTCCGATCCCAGAGGACGCCCGGACCGGACACGGCCAGAAGACCACTCCGGAGTACCTGCGGGGCCGCGGCGTGGACGTCGTCTTCGACTACCGGCTGTCCCAGGAGGCCAACCGCTTCGAGACCATCGACTTCGGCGAGGGGGTCACGGGCAAGCTGTCGTGCTGGCGGGGAGAGGTGCTGCGTCCCCTGTCCGAGCGCGGGGTGGTCGTCTTCGACGTGCCCGGCTTCCTCGACGGCTACATCGCCGCGATGTCCGACTTCGAGGACTCCAAGGTGGAGGCGGACTTCGCCTGGATGGAGGGCTTCTACTTCGACCACAACGACGACCAGCCTCGCCGCCGCGCCTTCCTGGAGCGCCTGGGCCGTTGAGGTTGAAGGTGGCCGTCTGGGAGGTCCTTGGGACAGCGCGACTGCGCCAGCTGCTGATGGGCGGGCTGGCGCCGGTGCAGATCCTGGAGCGTCTCCCGCCGGAAACGGTGGCCGCGTTGTCGATCGAAGACAACCCCACGCTGGCTCGACGCGAGGCCCTGGAGGCCATCGTCCTCGCGCTCGACGAGCTCGTGGGTGAGGGCCGCGTCAGGCGCGGGCGCCGGCGCCTGAAGAGCTCGATCGTGGATGTCTACTGCAGGCGCTGATCGACCCATTCCTCCAGCCTCGGCCCGATCACGGCCATGCCCTCGGCGACGAGGGCGCTCCAGGGATCGTCGGAGCGGGGCTGGCGCCGGACGAGCTCCAGGCTGGCGAACTCGTAGAGCCGAAGGTGGCGGAAGAGCAGGGCGTTGTGAGGGAGGCCGAAGGCGTCGGGGATGCCGTCGGCGTCGACCTTCAGGCCGTCGAGACGGTAGACGGTGTCGCCGATGCGGGTGGTGTGGTCGATGTCGGTGGCCCAGGCCTCCCAGAGCACGATCTCGGCGTCGAGCTCGGGCAGCCATCGGCGCAGGGCGGCCTCCTTGGCGTCGAAGGTGAAGGCGGGTGCGGCGAAGTTGTGCACGCACCAGGCGGTGGTGCCGTCGAGGTCCATGAGCTCCACGCCCTGGCCGTCGCGCACGACCTGCACCGCAGGAGACGGGTTCCAGACCCGCACGCCACACTCGGCCAGCACCAGGCCGGCGAGCAGGCCGAGCGACAGCTTCGCGAGGCGCCCGAGCTTCACGCCCCGATGATGCGCGATGCGCCCTCGCCGAAGGTGCCTGCAGGGTCTCCCAGGATCTCCGCGAGTCGGCCCATCATCCGGCCCGCGCGGGTGCCGTCGATGAGGCGGTGATCGAAGACGAGCACTATCGGCAGGACGGGACGCACGGTGGGTACACCGTCGACCGGGACGACCTCGTCGACGACGCCGCTGATACCCCAGACCGTGCCCACGTGGAGGAGTCGCTCGGGGGGACTGAGGCTGGCGCCTCGGAACCAGATGCCGGGGACGCCGCGGTAGGTGGAGCCGACGTTGCTCACCGCGGCGGTGACCGGGACGCGCTTCCACACGAGCTTCGCCAGCAGTGGGCTGTGGGCGCTGCGACCCATGAGGCTCCACACGCGGTGGGCCACGGCGTCGGGCATGGCCTCGACGAACCTGGTGATCCGCTCGTTCGTGGAGTCGACGAGGTGCCCCTCGCGCTCGCTCCTGGCCTGCTTCGTCGTGTGCTCGGCGAGCTCTCGCAGGCTCATCGAGTCGACGTCGTGGACGGCGATCGTCGAGACCGCCATGCGCTCCTGGCCGGCGTGACCCACCAGGTTCACGGGCATGGCGAGGCCGACACTGGGCGCCTGGTAGATGTGGCGGCCGACGATGCGGCAGTTCGCCTCTGGATGCTCGTAAAGCACCCGGCCGATGGCCGCGCAGACCAGCGCGTTGATGCCGACCCCCTCGAGACCCTCGAGGTACTGCCGCGCCGCCAGGAAGTCGATGGCGGCGTTGCCGCTGACGTAGGCGCCCGAGGCGGGCTCGGAGAACCACCACAGCATGAAGCGCCGCAGCGCGCTCAGGCGCAGCTTCTGCAAGAGCTTCCCTAGAGGAAGGCGATGACGGCGAGGCCGGTGCCGACCCCGATGACCGTGCCCACGGTTGCGCCGACGAGGCTGTAGACGACTCGGCGGCGCTGGACGCCCCGGCGGTAGCCCTCGATGTAGCCCTGCTGGTACTCGCTGCCGTAGCCCTGCCAGGGACCGGCGGGAACGCCAGGCACGACCACGGCCTCGATCGCGGGCACCGCTACGCAGCCGCAGGGGCCGATGAGGCAGCCCGCGCCAAAGCCGGCGAGGCCATGCAGGGCGTAGTCCTTGGCGAGCTTGGAGTCGGCCTGTCCGGCCTCGAAGCCATGGTGGTAGCCGAGCACGGGGTTGTCGGGCGGGGGCTCCTCTTCGATGACCTCCTCCTCGATGACCTCCTCGTCGAAGACTTCGTCGATGACCTCTTCTTCGCCTGGGTCCGCGTCCTCCCAGCCGTCCTCTTCGACCGCCGGCTCTTCGGACTCTTCGCCCCCGGCGGGGGTCTCCTCGGTAGTAGGGATCTCTTCGATCGCGGGGGTGTCCTCGTCGGCGAAGACCGGGGACGAGCCGAAGCAGAGCAGCAGTCCGAGCAAACATCACCTCTCTCGATCAAGGTAGCTGTAGCCTGCGGCAGCTTGAAACAAAACCCGCATCCCAAGCAAATACGGGCCGGTTAGGCCAAGCCTGACCGGAGCTCTCCATGATCGTCTTGTTCGCCCTGTCCTGCGCCTCACCGGCGCCGGTCGACTGCCCCGAGTGTCCCGCCTGTGCGGAGGCAGAGGCCACGCCACCCTCGACTGGAGCGCTCGAGCCCTGGCATCAGGAGCTCTTGCAGCCCTCGATCGACGATCTGAACGAGGGGGTGCGGCCTTGGGACGAGCAGGGCCTCGGGGTTTGCATGGGGGACCGCGAGTGCGACGCCTTCGTCGGCCTCGACGCCGGCGAGCTCACCGTGGGCGACCACATCGTCAAGGCCGAGCTGGCGGTGCCCCAGCTGGGAGAGGGCTGGCAGGTACGGTTCGAGGTGGCCTGCACCGTCACGCTCCCGACCGGGAGCACCAAGCCCGTCGAGCACGACAAGGTCTACGACGTCACCTACACCGGTCCCAAGCGCGGCTACCGCCTGATGCCGCTCTGGCGCATCCAGTCCCCGCACCCGCAGGGCGCGCGCGACTGCGAGTACCGGCTCACCCCCCTGCGCCCCGACGGCTCCGCCGGTGACGCACTGACGGGAACCTACAAGACCCCAATGCCGGAGGCCTGATGAGCTGGCCAGCCTGGATCGAAGAGCTGAAGATTCGCTACCTCGCAGACGAGAGCAACGTGTTCCTCCTCCACGGGGACGCCGTGCTCAGCGGCCGCTGGGCGGTCCCGGGCGAGATCGTCGACTGCGCCGATCTCGTTCGGCGCTTCCTCGAGCCCAGCCGCGACATCGTGGGGGTCTTCGACCCGGACCCCTCCGACGGCAAGGCCCCGCCGGACGTTCGTCGCTCGGCGATGGACTTCCGCGGGGTCGAGGACATCGGCCAGTTCCGCCGGCTCGTCGAGGTGCGCTTCACCCTGGATGGTGTGCGCGCCCGCAAGCGCATGGACACCCCGGAGGGAGCCCTCGGCCTGGTCTGGATCGCCCTGACTACCCGCGGCAAGGACCAGGGCTACATCGTGAAGAAGACCGACAAAGTCCTGAACTCGCGGCGCAAGAACCCACCCCCCTTCGACCACGGCGCGCCTCCGCTCGTGGAGTGGCCGGGCCACGCCGGCTTCGAGGGCACGAACAACGTCGTCGTGCTGCTGGCCGCGGACCTCTCCACGGTGCGGAGTGACCTCGTAGAGGCCTGCGCGAAGATCGAGGTGACGCCACACCACGCCCAGCTGGCAGAGGCCGAGTTCGCCCCGGTTGGGGACGAGCAGGCCGCGGCGACCGCTGAGATCGAAGACGCGCTCAGCCTCAAGCGGGCCCCGAAGCCGCCGCCGATGGAGGAAGCCGAGGCGGAGCTCGACAGGGCTCTAGCGGGAGAAGACGAGCTGTCGATGCGTCGAGAAGAGGAGGATCCGCCTGCCGCCGAGCCGGTCACGGAGCCGCTCCCGGACATCGTCGATCTGCTCCCGACGGAGCCCCTGCCCGAGGTCGCGCTGCCACCGCCCACTACTGCGGAGGAGATCGACCTGCCCGAGCGGGTCGACCAGGCCTTGCGAGCCACGATCCTGCGTCACCCGGAGGGGGACTGGCCCCAGAACCTGCCGGGTCGCGAGGCGGTCGCGCTGGTGGTTCACGAGGTCGCACCAGAGCGCTGCGGTTTGCTCTCGATGGAGGTCGTGGACGAGCAGGTCGTGGCCGTTGGAGAGGGCGCCGAGTGGTTTTCGGACTGGTACAAGAAGGACATCGCCCTCGACGCCGCCTGCGGCATGGCGCTCGGCGCGCTCGAGGTCCCGGAGGGGGGCTTCACGGCCGAGAACCTGCCGGAGCTGGAGCGTCCGGCGATCAACGCTCTGGCGAGGCGGATCGGCAAGCTGCTGGGGTAGGCTCCGCCAGTGACCGACCTGACCCCGCTGTCCGGTAGACGCTACGAACTGCGCGGGCTGCTCGGTGTCGGCGGCATGGCGACGGTGTACTCGGGCTGGGACACGATGCTGCACGTCGAGCGTGCCATCAAGGTCCTGAACCCGAACCTCAACAAGAGCGCCACGATCCAGCAGCGGTTCTTGACCGAAGCGCGGACCATGGCGCGGCTGCAACACCCCCACATCGTTCAGGTCGTGGACGTCGGTGTAGACGGCGCCCGGACCTTCATGGTGATGGAGCTGCTCGAGGGGGGCTCGCTCCACGACCAGCTCCAGCGCAACGGGCCCCAGCCACCGCATGCTGCTGGCGCTGTCGCGTTGGCCATGCTCGACGCGCTGTCGGTCGCCCACGCGGCGGGCATCATCCACCGGGACATCAAGCCGCAGAACATCCTGCTCGCCCGGGACGGCAAGCCGAAGCTCGCTGACTTCGGCATCGCCCACCTCACCGACGCGACGCGGCAGCTGACCAAGACCGGCGCGGTGATGGGGACCATCGGCTTCATGGCCCCCGAGCAGCGCATCTCCGCTCGAAAGGTCGACGGCCGGGCCGACCTCTACGCGGTCGGGACCACGCTCTACGCGAACCTGACCAGCCAGATGCCCATCGAGCTCTACGCCTCGGCCTTCGACGACGAGCTGATGCTGGGGATCCCCCAGGCGCTCGTGCCCATCATCCAGACCGCGACTCGCTACCAGCCAGCGGAGCGCTACCTCGACGCGGCCGAGATGTCCCTGGCGCTGCGCCTCGCGCTGCAGAAGATCCCGCTGGAGGCCCCCGCCATGCTGCCGTCTCCGCCGACCTCGGGGGCGACGATGTGCGTCGACGACCTCGACGACGGCGACGATCTCGACGATCTCGACGACCCGGCGCCTGGAAGCGGTGCGGCGCTGCATGCCTCCAGCGCGGCGGAGCCGGTGGCGCTGCCGGTCGAGGCGATGGCGGACCCGCTCGGGCCCCCACTGTGGACTGGCGGCACCACGGCGGACCCCGTGCGGCCTCCTGGTGGCACGCTGGATCTCAGCGCCGGGATCGACGAGGACCCGCCTCGGCGATCGCGCGCTCCGCTGTTCCTCGGCGTGGTGGCCCTGCTCATCGGTGTCGGCGTGGCTGCGCTCGCCGCTGGGCTCTACGCCTCGTCGGTCCGCTCGGAGCCCGAGACGGTGGTGGCGGAGGTAACGCCCGGCTCGGAGGCGGAGACAGAGGCCGCGTCCAAGCCTGTGCCAGAGACGTCTGCGAAGTCGCCGACTGCCTCGAAGACGACCTCTTCCAGGACCACGACCCCCGCGCCCCCGCCAGTCGAGGAGATCGCCGACGCGGAGCCCGTGTCGAGCGCCCCGGTGAGCGCGAACAGCCTCGACGGCATCTGGGAGGGCACCTGCGGCGGTCGTGGCCTGACGCTGGATCTGAACTTCATGGAGGGCAACATCGTGGGGGGCTCGAGCTCGCTCTACCTCGCTGGCGTCGAGATGAACGTGCCGGTCTCGGGTACCTACCGTCTCGACGGCGAGGGCAACGGGCGCATCGCCCTGACCGGAAAACGCCGCATCTCGGGGACCGTCACCCTCAAGGGCGACATCACCTCCGCCAAGAGCATGAGCGGGACCATGCTGGTCGGCCAGAGCGCGCGCGGAGGCTGGACAGCGGAGCAGCGCTGAAGCGGGTACAGGGTGTCGGTGCTGTTGCTCGCCACCGTCGCCTGCCAGCGGACCGAGGGCACCCTCGGCATGCACTGGAGCGTCGATCCCAGCGAGGCGGTGACCGGCAAGTTCGTCGACGTCGAGCTCGAGGCGCCCGGCACGGTGGTGCTGACCTGCACCTCCCGCGACGATCCCCGAGATGTCCACGTCGTGCGCAGCGAGACCGCTCGAGAGAACCACTCGACCGGGGTCTTCGGCCTCTTGTCGTCCTCGACCTACGACTGCGTGCTCGAGGCGGATGCGGACGCGGGACTCTGGGCTCGTGGCGAGTTCCGCACCTCCACCGGGCGCCTGCCGCGGGGCCTGGAGGAGGGCTTCGTAGAGGGAGATACCGCGGCGATGACAGGGGCTTGGACGCTGTTCAATCCCTTCGAGAATGGCAAGGCCACAGACGACCAGTGGCTGGTCGTGATCGATCCGGAAGGCGAGGTGCGCTGGTACACAGAGGTAGAGAACCAGCTCGGCAGTGTCGACGCCTCCGTCATCGACGGCGACATCCTCTATGGGGGTGGCTACGACGACCCGGGCAGCCCGCGCATCGTGACCTTGGGCCACGAGGTGCTCTACCGCGGGGACCAGCCCCTGACAGGCGGGACCTACCACCACGACGTGGAGATGACGCCCTCGGGACTCGTCGCCGGGCTCATCACGCGCGAGGGTGATGGCTACCTCGGCTTCGGGGTGGAGATCCGCGACCCGGACGACGACGGGGCGCTCGTCTGGGCCTGGGAGAGCGACGACTCGGTCTCCGACGGCGACCTGCCCGCCCCCCGGGGCGACCTCTACCACGCCAACGCCCTGGAGATCGTGGAGGAGGACGGCGTTCCCCGCTGGGCCTACATCAACGTGCGCAACCTGGGGCGCTACATCCGCGTCGACATCGAAGAGAGCGTCATCGACTGGCAGATCACCTCGTCGGTGTGGAGCATGACGGGCGACTGGTGGTTCCTCTCCCACGAGCCGAAGCTGGAGGGTGACCGCCTGCTGGTCTACGACAACGGCGAGCGCCAGCCAAGCGCGCACTCGCGGATCGTCGAGTACGAACTCGACTTCGAGAACGAGACCGGCGAGCTCATCTGGGAGTGGACGGAGGATGCCTGGCGGGAGCCCGCCTGGGGTGGCGTCGACCGCCTGGAGGGCGGCAACGTCCTTGTGGCCATCGGACACTGCGAGGGTGCCAGCTGCGACGAGGTCCACCCCGAGAGCCGCTCGCGTATCCTGGAGGTCGACCCGGACACGGACGAGGTCGTCTGGGCCTACCGCTACACGGACGAGGACGTGGGGCTCTACCGGGCCGAGCGCATCGACGGCTGCGATCTCTTCGCCAACGCGCGCTTCTGTCCTCAACTGCTCGAGGACTGATCCGAGGGGTCATGGCGTAGGGGGCCCAATCCGATCGCGTGGGCGTGAACGTCACCTCCGCGTGGAAGATCTCTGCTGTCGCGGCGACGGGCTCGTCCTCGACGTCCACCAAGGCGAGGACGGCCAAGGCGAGCCGGCGCTCGGACCTGGTGCTCTTTCACCAGGGCACCTCGGCCCTGCGCAAGTCCCTGGCGAGAATACGCACCGATCTCGAGGGGATGCGGGGCTCGTCACGGACGTGGAGTACACGACCCTGACCTCCAGCGAGGAGCTGAACACCACGCCGACGTCCTACGACGGCATCTCGCCGAGCTTCTCCGGATCCTCGACCAGCAGCCCGACGGTCCTCGGCGAGTACGACGGACGCTATGGCGATGACACGCTCATCTTCAAGGTCCGGCGAAACCGGACGGTCGGCGGCAACAAGACCATCCGGATCAACGTCTACACCGCCTCCAACGGCAACAAGGTCGACACGCTGAAGTGGGCGGCCTGGGCCCCGGCAGGGACGACCGACACGGAGAAGAGCGGGCTGACGGTCTCGCTCAGCGCCGGCCAGGTGAAGAAGAATGACACCTTCACGGTGGACGTCTTCTCCAGCGTCGGGACCGACGTCGACGAGCCCGAGCAGTTCGACGACCCGTCGTCCTGGGTCGAGAGCGCGATCAGCGACGGCTCCTTCGACGTCGACGGCACCAGCATCGCCGTCTACGCCACCGACACGCTGCAGGACGTGGTGGACCGCATCAACTCGACGGTGAGCCACGTCTCGGTCTCCCTCGCCAACGACCAGCTGATCTTCACTCGGGCCACGGCGGATTCCGAGGACATCGTGCTGGACAACGACGACAGCGGCGTCCTCGCCGCCATGAAGCTCGACTCGGCGGTGGCGGACCTCGGCTACGAGGGCACCGGGACCGACGAGTCACTGATCCAGGACATCGAGGACCTGGACTCGGTCAGCAATGGCACGCTGTCGATCAACGGCACCGACATCTCCATCGACATCAGCACCATGAGCCTCGCCGACATGGTCGACGCTATCAACGACGATGTCCCGGGGGTGAAGGCCAGCCTGGATGTGGACGCAGGGGAGATCACCCTGCGCAGCCACGGCAACGTGCGGGACATCCAGATCGAGGACGACACCGGGCTCCTCTCCGCCTTCGGCATCGAGGACGGCACCACCCGCGGTGGCTACGGGTAGTGCTAGTGCTGCATCACGTCTTCGCCAACGAGATCCGTGAAGCTGTTGCCAGATTGAGTCAACGAGGCGGTCTCGCCCAATTCGATGCCGTGACCGGCGCTGTTGCGGAAGACCGAGTCCTCGACCGTCACCGCAGCGCTCCGGGCAAAGAGCAGCGACTCTGCACAACATCCCCAAGTAGGCGCATTGTAGCTGGCCCCACCGTACTCGAAGATGACCGACCGGAAGGTAGCCTCCGTGGTCGCTCCATAGATGCCGACGGCTTCCCAGTCGCCAGCCGCGGGGCTCTCTCTTGACGAGGTGAAGGTGATCGGGGCAACGCTCCCGTCGGCGATCAGGGCCCCCTGTTCCTCGGCGCCAATCTCCAAGGCTGTGTCCTCGCCCATCTTCAAGGTCACCCCTGCGGCAATGGTGAGCGTTGGCGCGGCGCTGCCCTTCACCTGGACCCTTCCGTCCAGGCGATAAGGGGCGCCGAGAGCAGACCAGGTCGCATCCGATGAGACGATCCCGCCCGCGACGGCAACAACATCATCCGAGTCGAAGGTGTTGGGGCTCGAGAGCGTACCGATCGCCTCTGGCGTGCCGGCCACTGCCGCGCCAGAGAGCTCGGTGAAGACGTTGTCGTGAAAGGCAGTTGCCGACCCGTCCTCATGGAAACGCACCCCATCGACACCATTGCTGAAGCTGCTGTTCGTGATCGCGACGTCGCCGTCGCGCACCAGCAGCGATGTCTCCGCACAGCAGCCGGAGTTCGGAACATTGAAGCTCTGGCCGGCATACTCAACATGGACATACTCGAACGTTGCAGCGATCGCATCGAGATTGACCAGCAGGCCTTGCCAGTCGCCTGGGCCCTGCACGGCCTTCGCAGAGCTGAACAGGATCGGCGCCTCCGCAGTACCCACCACCATCAGGCTTCCCTGCGCCTCGTCGCCTACAGAAAGATAGGCATCCTCGGCAAAGTACATCGAAACCCCGGGGGCAATCGTCAGCGTTGGGGCACTATCGTCCTGGACCTGCACGCTCTCGAGCACCTCGTAGGGGGCGCCGAGATTGTTCCAGGTCGCATCCGATGAGACGATCCCGCCCGCGACGGCAACAACATCATCCGAGTCGAAGGTGTTGGGGCCGGTCAGCGTGCCGACCTGAGACGCTTCGATCTGCACCGGCCACTCGGAGTGCCCGGAGAAGCTGTTGTCACTGAAGGCAACTGCACTCCCCCCATTCTTGAACAGCACCCCACTCACGTTGTCTGCGAAGATTGTGTTGCGCAGGGTGACCGCTGAGTTGTTGACGAGCAGCGCTGCCTCGGTGCAGCAGCCGTAGTCCGGCACGTTGAAGCTGGCTCCACCGTACTCGATGATGGCGTGCTCTATGGTCGCTGAGTTCGCACCCGAATGGATGACGATCGCCTTCCAGTCACCAGCGGCTGGTACGGCGGCGCTGGAAGTGAAGAGAATTGGCTCGTCCGCGGTTCCCACAGCGCTCAGGCTCCCATGCTCATCTTCAGCACCGATCACCAGCGAGCCATCCTCCCCGAACTCAACCGTAACTCCAGGGGCGATGGTAAGGGTAGCTGCTGCACTGACATTGAACTCCGACATCACCTGGTATGGCGCGACCGTACAGTCCCAAAGGGTGTCCTGGGAGACCCCCTCCTCGACGAGAATCGACCCGCCCAGTTCGCATTGGTCGTCAACTGGATCGGAGCTTGCGCCACACCCGAGGAGGGCGAAACATGTGAGCACCGTGAGGCACGTCTCGAGTACAGGATACCGATATGCAGGTGACTGATGCGAAGGAAAACAAATCTTGTGAACCATTGAGACCTCGACGGCACTGCCATCCCGACTGGAACAAGCTCAAGCGCTCAATCATTAGAGCACAGGAAATTGCGTATAGGTCCGATAACAGGCGGGGATAAGAACGACAGACAGCCTTCAAGGTGTCAACGCGGGGACCCTCATGGGCTTGCCGCAGCGAGGGCAGGAGATTTTGTCTTCTCGAAAAACTCGCCAGAGGAGAGCTGCCCACGCCAGCCATGTGGGCTCGGGCCCAAGCGCGGGTTCCTTCGTGAGCCGGATGCGGAGATGGTCTGGCGTGGTGTCTGCCGGGGGCTCGGGGCCGATCTCCTCCCAGGCCCAGGTCCAGGCGAAGCGGCGGACGGCGAAGGCGGTGCGCTCGTGGGTGTCGAGGAGTCCCTCCGCTTCTTCGAGCCTGCGCTCCAGCTGCTGGGCCCGCTCCAGGCGGGTGGGGCCACCGGCGAGCTCTCGCACGGTTGTTCCGCCACGAGCCCCGGGAGGAGGCGCAGACCGCTGCGATGCGGCGCTGGCTGCCCCCCAGGACGGCGACCAGTGGCTCCATCGGCCCGCCCTCTGCGGTCTCCAGGGTCCGCGCGGCCAGCTCCGCCCAGCCCGGCACGCCGTCGTCGTCGGGCATCATCAGGCGGTAGAAGAAGCTCTCGCGGAGACCCTCGATGGCTCGGTGAGCGGCTGACGATGGCACCCTGCGGGCCACGAGCACCGAGCGGAATGCTCGCTCGGCGTGCTCCAGGTAGAGGCCCTCGAAGACACGGCGCTGGTCCCAGGCGCCGCCCATCCAGCCGGCCCAGCAGGCGGCTGCGTCTCCGTCCTCCGGCCGATGCCACCAGGGGCCCTCCCAGGCCAGGCGTTCCCGCTCCTCGACCCGGTTGCCGAGGAAGTGAAGCCGCTCCAAGGCCCAGGCCAGGCGGTTCTCTGGGGTCCCGGGCAGCTCCCCGGTCACCCTCGCCTCCAGCTCCTGGCGGTGGATGTGGGGGCGAGCAGGCGCCTGGTCTTTGGGGGGGGGGCCTCGCCCAGGGCGCGCTGCCGGTTGGCTTCATGGCGCTCCAGGTAGATGGACCAACAGATGGCTTCCTCCAGTGCCCTCGATGCAGCGGCGGACCTGTCCCCGATTCGTGTCATCGCAGGCGCAGCGCTGTGGCCGGAGTGAGCAGCAGATCGCTGGCGAAGACCTCGAGCTGTCCGGCGGGGTGGGTGAACTCCTGGCCGGCTCGTCTCAAGATCGCGGTCCCGCTGCCCGGGCGGGCTATTGTGCAGCGAATCCACCGCCGCGAGACGCCCGTGACCGACGAACGCTCCTCCACGCTGTTCCGCCTCACCGTCGCCAACACCGTGCTCCTGGTGGTGCTGGTGGGCCTTGGCCTCGTGGAGGTCTTCGGCCCGGAGGATGAGAGCCCGGTGGCCACGTCCCAGAGCGTCGGGGACCCCGTGCCGACCGTGGGTGACCCTGTCCCGGGTGCCGCTACACCCAGTGTCGCCGAGCCCGGCGTCGCCGTCCCCCCGCCCAGGGCCCCCGTAGCGGTAAAGCTGATCGACCTCAGTGGTCAGCAGCAGGCGCTGGCCGACTGGTTCGGCGCTTCCATCGAGGAGCTCGAGAAGGGAGTCGAAGGAGGGCTGGAGGGTGTGGAGAGCCTGCCCAGCGAGGGGACCGTGGGCTCCTGCGTCCAGGCTGGCGATGTCACCTCGGCGCACTGCGCAGAGGCCATCGAGGCAATGCGGCAGACCTACGAGGACGCAGGCATGGACTTCGAGCCGCCCGTCGCGGGGTGAGCAGACCGCGTCGGGCCCTCCTGCCACGCCTCGGTCCTGGAGCGGTGCGGTGGTGGGTCGCGGCGACCCTGCTGCTGAGCGCCTGGGTGATCCTGCTCCCGGCCAGCGCCAGGCCATGGGAGCTCCTGCCCGGCGACGGCACCTACCCCGATCTCCCCGGCACGGTGCAGTACTTCTGGGTGCTGCAGGAGCACGGCTTCATCGGCCTGGCCCACGACCGGATGCTGATGTGGCCGGCGACCACGGATCTGCTGGCGCTCAACGGCTTCCCCCTGGACGCCCTCGCCTGCCAGCCCTTGTTGGCGGTCTTCGGCTGGCCGGCGGGCTTCACGATCTTCCAGGTCCTCAGCCTCTGGTGTGTCGGCCTCAGCATGGCCTGGCTCGCGGGACGATGGTGGCGCTCCCCCATCGCTGCGCTCGGGGCAGGGGTGGCCTACCAGGTCTCGGGTCCGCTGGTGCGGGAGATGGCCTACGGGCGTCCGAGCCAGGTCTTCGCTGCGATCTTCGCCCCCTTGGCCCTCGGGCTCCTGGCTCGCGCCCTCGTGGAGCGCCGGGACAGGGACGCGCTGTTGGCCGGGGTGATGCTGGGACTCTCCGCGCTGGCCTACTGGTATGCAGGCTTCTTCTATGGGCTGGGTCTCGGCGTGTTGCTGGTGTTCGGCCTCATCGAGCGCAAGGCGCTGCTCCGGCCGAGCTTGCTCTGTGCTGCTGGTGCTCTCGCTGTCGTCGCTCTTCCGGCGGCCTACACCGTCGAGGCGATGGGCCACGTGGGGGGGGCGGACGCCAACCTCTGGACCCTGGTCCACCACTCCAGCGACCGGGTTCCGCTCGCGGCGGTCCTCGAGCAGAGAGACCTCTTCGGCGTGCTGCACGAGGGCATCGTGGGCTTGACACCCCTGTGCTTCGGGGCTGCCGCGTTCGCCCTCTGGAGGGCGCCCGCCCGGCGCTGGGCGGCGCCGCTGTGCTGGGTCCTGGTGGGGGTGGCCTTCGCCTGCGGGCCCTGGCTGAGGCTGTCCTCGGACACGCTGCTACCCGGTCCCTTCGCCCCGGTGCCGATGATTCCGATGCTGCGGCGGCTGTGGTGGCCCGACCGGGCGATGCTGCTGGCAGCTCCGGCCTGGGCGTTGTTGGCCGGAGGCGGGCTGGCTGCCCTGACGAAGCGCTGGCGGTCCGGCTGGGTGGCGCTCCCGGTCACTGGCCTGCTCTTGGTAGAGGCCTTCCTCGCCCTCCCCACGCTCCCCGGCCCGACTACAGATGGCACCCCCTCGGCACACGCCCTCGCCCTGTCCAGGGGAACCGGGCCGGCGCTGGTTCTGCCCCAGGGAGGAGCCGCCTCCGGCGCGAACCTGCACATGCTCCTGGACCAGGTCTTCCACGGTCGCCCCCTGGTCAACGGGGCCATGCCTCCGAGCAGCAGCACTGCGCCGAAGGACTACGCGATCATCTCGTCGCTGCCCGCGGTGGAGTACCTCTACCAGTGCGTCGGGGATCCCGCGTTCCGGTCCTCTCTCCCAGAGTCCATGGAGACCCTGCGCCGCATCGGAATCCGGGACGTCTACCTGGACCCGGAGGAGCTGTCGGTCGGCTCTGCCGAGCGCGAGGAGTACGTTGCTTGCGTCGAGGCGCTCCTGGGGGCGCCCGCCGAGACCCACGCCTCCCTCAGGGTCTATTCCCTGGACCGGTGATCTCCAGGTAGCGGTCCACCGGGTCCACCGGGCTTCGGGGCTCTGGAATCGAGTAGAGCTGGAGGTACTCGCCGCCGTCACGACTCGTGGCCGAGGGCGGCCCCAGGGAGACCTCCAGAGCCTCCAGGAGCGCCTCCCGATCCCCTCCCTGGAAGAGGTCCGGGCGCACCACCACCGCCCCGATTCCCAGCTCCGCGAGGATCTCCGCCACCTCGCTCCCGGTCTCTCCGACGAGCAGCTTCCCCATCAACCAGCCGCTCACCTCCCAGCGGGGGCCTGCGCGCCGCTGGGTGCCGAGGCAGAGGTTCAACAGCGAGCGTCCGTGCTCGGCCTGGTAGGAGCAGCTGAGGTTGTTGAGGTACATCTCCTCGTCCGTGAGGTCGGCGTTGAAGTCCGGAAGCAGCTCCAGCACGGCGCGGTCGGCTGGGGCGGCGGCGTAGGCCGAGGGCGTGGCCACCGGAATGCGAGCCGTGCGCTGCAGCGCCCCAGAGAACAGCAGCACGTCGGCCAGGGCGGTAGCCAGAACCAGGAAGACCACTCGCCCTCGGGATCTCGCGATGTGCGCGGCCGATGCCGCGGCGAGCACGCCCATGCCCAGGTGGGCGAGCTGCAGCAGGCGGGCCGGGAAGTGGAAGAAGGAGGCCTTCTCCAGCCAGGTGAGTGGGAGCAGGACCCAGGGCCAGCCGATGTCCCTCTCGAAGAGGTTCAGCTCTGGCCCCAGGGACAGCACGACCCCTCCAATCGCCAGCAGCAGGTAGGGTCGGAGCTCCGCGCGCCCTCGCAGCGCGGGCCAGGCGAAGAGGCAGAGGGCGATGACCGTGAAGCCCAGCATCGGCGCGATGGAGTGGTTCGCCAGGTCGATCCCGGGTGTCCAGCCCACCAGGGTCCCCAGCCGAGCCGAGCCCACCGCCATGGTCTCGTCCGTGGCGAAGCTCCGCGCGCCGATGTCGAGGCGCTGTTCGCCGCCGGAGCTGGTGAACAGGTACAGGTAGGCCAGCCCCACCGGAAGGGCCACGGCTGCGGCTGCGAGCAGCGCTCGCCAACAGCGGCCTCGCCACAGCGAGGGCACCCAGGCGAGCAGGAGCAGGGTGGCGACGATGCCGGTGTAGGCGGAGGTGAGCAGGCACAGGGCCCACAGCACGCCAGCGAGCACGCCGTGCAGTGTCCGCCCGTCCGGACGGGTGGCCTCGGCCCACGCCCACGCCAGGAGCGGGATCCAGGGACACAGCATCGCGTAGACGTGCCCTTCCAACAGCGCCGTGAGCTGCAGACCGGAGAAGCCGAAGGACAGCCCGGCGATGATCGACCACGGCCAGGGGATGCCGAGGTGGCGGGCCGCGAGGCGCTCGGCTGCCCAGGCAGAGAGCACCGGTCCTACGAGCGCGAGGGCCGCGGCCAGGGTCGTTCCCCTCGCCTGGCAGGCCTTCGCGACCAACACCAGCAGGAAGCTGTCGGCGTGGACCAGGCGCTGGCCGAGGGGCCAGGCGGACAGGGGGGTGAGCAGCGCGCCGTCCAGGGAGGGCACGGCGTGCACCAGCCACACGAGGCTGTAGAGGTCGAACTGCCGCGACACCATCAGCGTCCGACCCTCGACCGCGAGGGGCCAGGAGAAGGCGATGGTGACCAGGCAGAACAAGAGGAGGCTGGCGAGGCCTCGCTTCACTTCCGACCCCGGCTCAGCGTACCCACGAAGACCAGCAGCAGGAGCCCCCAGCCGAAGGCCACCAACATCGGCAAGCCCTCGGCCATCGAGGCCGCGCCCCCGGGGCGAGCCACCGCCACCCGGCGGGCAGTGAAGGGGTCTTCTTCGGCCAGCTGGACCACCTGCCAGCCGATCGTGCTGGAGCGGACGTCCTCTGTCCGGACGAGCCCCGAGAAGAGCACCTCCTCTCCCCCTTCGAGGGGGATCCCCACCAGCGTCACCTCTACGTAGCGGCTCCAAGCGTCCTCGTCGCTGGCGACGTAGGTGCCGTCGTAGGGCCGATCGAGGTTGTGGCTGCCGTCATCCGTGAGGGTCAGCTGGCGGTGGTCGCCGAGGCGGTCCAGCTCGATGACGAAGCTCGTGTAGACCGAGTGTGGTGGTACGGCCACCTCGAAGACCAGGCGGTGCTTCTCGGGCGGCTCCATGGCCGGGGCGGCGCCGCAGAGGAGGGCGAGGAGCGGTCCCACCTAGCCCTCTCCCTGGTCGGGCCAGCTCTGCCAGGTGGTGGGGCCCCCGACCACCCACAGCGGGAAGCGGCGGTCCACCAGCGCGTCCAGCCGTTCGGAGGCCGACTCCGGGCCCATTACGTCGAGGCGCTCCAGCGCGGTGATCAGCAGGGCTGGCGGGGGTCCTGACCGTGCCGCCAGCTGCTCCACCGCGAGCACGAGCTCCTGGGGGAGAGGCCCCGCCTCCGCGCACTGGTGGACCGCCGCTCCTGGAGGCAGGGGGCCCAGCGCCACGACACGGAAGGCGGCGAGGGGTCCCTCGAGGGCTGCCTCGACGCCTGCCTCGTCCAAGCGGGTCGGCGGGATTGGCTTCGACGAGGGACCATCGAGCCTGCTCGGTCGCGCGACCGGGCGCCTGCTGGCCTTGAAGGCCAGGCCGCCCAGGACTGCCCCGGCGACCCCGAAGAGAGCCAACCAGAGCCACCAGCCCCTCGGCAGACGCTCCCGGTCCAGGGTCTTCGCCTCGGCGCCGGGCCCGCCCGCCACGGTGTCAGCTGGTCCGCCGTTGAGGATCAGCCGGCCGTTGTCCTCGAATTGCACCCGGACCATGGGTTTGTCGCGGTTGCGGTCGAGCTCCATCTCGCCGGTCCAGCGCTCCGTCTCCAGGTCGATGGAGACGGCCAGCGTCGTCCCGTCCCACTCGGACACCATGGCGCTCCACTTGCCGTCCCCTGCTTCCAGGTCCAGGTCCTCGCCGTCGTCGACCACGTACACCGCGAACTCGTCGCCATCCGAGTCGACCAGGTCGATTCGGGGGGATCCCTCGAGCCTCTGGGCCTCGTCCACCACCTGGAGGAGAAAGCCGACCGGGTGCTCGGGGGGCACCGGTGGCGGGGTTCCCCCTGGGGGACCTGGCTCATCGGCGAGCGCAATGGCGGCGAGCAGCAGGCTCGGCATCCGCGCATCCTAGCCCAGCTGTGGCGAACAGGGCCGCTTTCGCCTCACTGGGTGTCGACCGTGATGTCCACTTCGATGGTGTACGCGCCCGTGCTCACCGTCACCGGATTGCTCGGGTGGGCCCCGCGGGGGTCGTTGCTGAAGTCCCCGTCGCCCATGATGGCGTGGGCGAAGATGTAGAGCTCCATGCTGGTCTCTCCGCTCAGCTCCACGGGCAAGCTGTAAGGCACGGAGGCGCCGGTCTCGGGGATCACGGCCTCGGCGAAGCCGACCGGGAGGGTGTCGGGCGAGTCCCCGGGCCATCCGTCCAGGAGCGCCTCTGCGGGGAAGGCCTGGACGAGCAGGCCCAGGGCGCCGTCCGTGTTCACGCTGGAGTCCACGGTGATGTCGCCGGAGACGCCAGATCCCTCGGTGTCGGTGTCGGTGTCGGTGTCGGTCTCGATGCCGCTGTCGGACACGTCGATGCTGCCATCACCCTTGCAGGCCAGGGTCATGAACAGAAGGGTCATCTCGGGGCTCCTCTTTTCGTCGTTGGCGGTCGAAGCATGTATTGGACACGCGAGCTCCGCAAACCGGAAAGGCCAGGTCGCTCAGATCTCGAGCACCCACTTGCCGCGTCGCGTGGTCTCGCGCAGGCAACGCTCCAAGGTCGAGAGATACCGGCGTCGCGGGATCTCCCGGGCGCCGAACCTGGCGAGGTGGCGGGTGTAGACCTGTGAGTCGATGAGCTCGAAGCCCCAGAGCTGCAGCTGCCGGACGAGGGCGACGAAGGCGATCTTGGAGGCGTTGTCCAGGCGCGCGAACATCGACTCGCCGAAGTAGACGGTCCCGAGCGACACACCGTAGAGGCCGCCGACGAGCTGGCCCTCGTGCCACGCCTCCGTCGAGTGAGCGAAGCCGAGCCGGTGGAGCTCGAGGTACCCCTCATTCATGTCCCGCGTGATCCAGGTCCCCCGCTGGCCGGGGCGACGGGCCCGGGCGCAAGCGTCGATGACGCCCTCGAAGTCGCTGTCCATGCGGATCTCGAAGGGGCGCTTCTTCAGCACCTTCTTGAGGCTGCGCTGGATGCGAAGCTCGCTCGGGGCGAGCACGAAGCGCGGGTCCGGCGAGTGCCACAGGATGGGCTGGCCCTCCGAGTACCAGGGAAAGATCCCCGTCGCGTAGGCCAACAACAGCCGGTGCGGATGGAGGTCCCCGCCGACCGCCAACAGCCCGTCCTCCCGCGCCAGCTGCGGGTCCGGGAAGACATGCTCGGGAGGCAAGGAGAAGACCGGCACCGACAGAGCCTACTGTCGCGCGCTGGAGTGGTGCATCCCGGCAAGTCGCGGGATACCCGCAGCCACATGGAATCCCTGCAGGATCTCTTCATCGGAATCGCCGGAATCATCGGCGCCGGCAAGAGCACACTGGCGACCGCGCTGGGCAACCACCTGGGGCTGCCCGTCTACTACGAGCCCGTCGCGGACAACGAGTACCTCGCCGACTTCTACGCCGACACGAAGCGCTACGCCTTCGCGACCCAGATCTACCTCCTGAACCGCCGCTTCCAGCAGCACCAGGAGATCATCTGGCACGGCGGGGGCGGCGTGCAGGATCGGACGATCTACGAGGACGCGGTCTTCGCCAAGATGCTCTGCCAGATGGAGCTGATGGAGGATCGGGACTACCGCACCTACCTCCAGCTCTTCCGCTACATGAGCAACTTCATGTGCCGGCCCAACGTCATCGTCTACCTCGACGTGAAGCCGGAGCGCTCCTACGAGCGCGTGCAGATGCGGGCCCGCGACGTGGAGTCCGCGCTGTCGCTGGAGTACCTCAACGCGCTGTATGCGGAGTACGAGCGCTTCATCGGCGACATCAGCCGCACGGTCCCCGTCATCCGCGTGGACTGGGACGACTTCAAGTCCGCCGAAGAGATGGCCACCGTCATCGAGCGCGAGTACCTGACCCACAGCTTCCTCCGAAGCGTGACCTGGAACCCCCTGAAGAGCTGACTCACTCCGGGGGAGCGTCCTCGGTCCCGGGATCGGTCTCCGGATCGGGCTCCGGGGGAGGAGGCGGAGGGATCGGGACGAGGCTGAGGCCGTAGCCGTAGTGGTCGGAGAGGCTGACATCGCCCAGGCCTTCGATGGGCACGGTCCCGTCGTAGCGGAGAGAGCCGTCCTGGCTGGCCCAGCCGCGGACGAAGGCGTGATCCAGCAGGACGTCGGGCGCATCACCGACGAGCGTGTTGCTCGCGCAGTAGGTGCACTGGTGGAGGTCCATGACCGGGTCGCTCCACCCCGCATCGAGCACCGCCTGGCAGCTGGCCGCGCTCTCCGCGTGCAGGCCGGCCTCCTTGTCCTCCAGGGAGCAGTTGAAGTCACCCATGAGCACGGTCGGGCCGCCGAAGGCCTCTGCGTGCTCGAGCAGGCGCTCGACCTGGGCGAGGTTCTCCGCGTTCCAGCTCTCGAACTCCCCCGGGTAGGGCGCGGTGCCGTCGAGGTCCGCCGTGAGGTGCATGCAGTAGACACGGGTCGTGGCCTCGCCGGTCTTCACGTCGGCGTAGAGCGCCCTGCGCCGGTTCAGGGTGGAGACGTCGGTGAAGTCCAGCACGCCGGCGTCCTCGAGGGGCACGCGGCTGGCGAGCACCAGCCCGTCGCTGCCGCCGTAGCTGAAGACGCCAGCCTTGCGGAATGGGCGGATCACCGTCCACAGGGCCGCAGGCGCGCTCTTGCCGACCTGGGCCATCAAGGCCTTGGCGCACTCTGGCTTGTCCGTCTTGAGCTGGGCGAGGATCGGCTCGCACTCCTCGATGATGCAGTCGGTCAGCGCGTCGCCCTCGAGCCCGCCGCAGGAACCCGTGAGGCAGGAGACGAACTTGTCCTCGCCGAAGAGGTCACCTCGCCGGCAAGCCGGAGCGGACGAGGCCTTCAGCTGCTCGTTGTCGGTGAGGTGCAGCTGCGGGTGGCTCTCGGCCAGGGTCTCGACCGCCGAGTCGCGGTCCTCCTCGCTCCAGACCTCCTGCAGGCAGACCAGGTCGGCCTCGCTGCCCTCGATGGCGGTCCAGATCTCGGGGGCGCGAACCTCTGCGTGGTCGACGAAGCCGTGAGCGAGACCGACGTTCCAGGTCTCGACGTGGAGGACGACGTCGTCCTCGGCGAAGGCGAAGGACAGGAGCCAGAGCATGGGACCTACCAGAGGTTGCGGATGTCGATGTAGACCTGCGAGGCGTGGTCCTCGAGCGGTGAGAAGCCGACGTCCGCGCGGATGATGAAGTTCTTGTTGAAGCCGAGCCTCAGGCCCCCGCCGTAGCCGACGACGAAGGCGCCGTCGGAGATGGTGGAGAGGTCCTCTGCCCACCAACCGATGTCCGTGAAGCCGACCGGGGTGACGTCGACCTCGACACCCCTGGCGGCGAAGTTGGCGACGGTCCAGCGGGCCTCGAGCTGGTCGAGGAAGCGGGCCTTTCCGAGCACGCCGTTGCTGCGCACACCGCGGCCCGCGCGCTGCCCCCCGTACATCGCGTAGATCTGCGACCCACCCGGTCGCCCGAGGCCGGTCACGGGCACGTCCCCGATGACCCCGTCATGCACCGCGCGGGTGGTCAACACCAGCCTGTGGACCGGGTTGATGTAGCCCCGCAGGGTGAGGTTGTAGCCGAAGTAGTCCCAGTCGCTGCCTATGTACTTGCTGCCGCCGCGCACCGAACCTTCGATCCAGTACCCGCTGGTGGGGCTGGGCTCGTTGTCCCGGTTGTCGAGGGTTGCGCCGAGCTGCACGGTGCTGAACATGCCCTCCTCGCCGCCCGGGAAGAGCTCGTCGTAGCGGCTGCCCGCGTAGGGTCCGCTCTCGTCGAAGTCGCCGGGGATGAGGTACTCGCCGTACCAACCCGCCAGGATCTCCGCCTTGTGGGGCAGGTCGGTGAGCCGGTACTTGAGGTTCAAGGTGCCGTTGGGGACGATGCGCCGGATCTTGTGGTAGCGACGGATGAAGTCGTCGCGCTCCTGTCCCTCGTCGAGGTTCAGCGCGTCCGCGGCCGCGACGGCGTTGGTCTCGTCGCAGAAGCTCTTGGGGTCGACGTCGCAGAAGTTCGCCGAGCGCGTCGCGTAGAACTCCACCCGGCCGTCGGCCCGCAACGGCAGCCCCGCGACGTCCTGCACGTCGAAGTCCACACGGTGCACGTGCACCTTCTTCGTCGTCATGTACAGGAGGATCGTGGCGGACCACTTGTAGGGCGCGGTCTGACCGTCGTAGCGGTAGATCGAGGCCAGCGCCCCGTAGCCGAAGCCGTCGTCGGAGTTGTAGGCCAGGGCCGGGAGTCCGCCGAAGCCGAAGCCGGTCTCGTCCCAGGGGTTGACGACCTCGACCTCCTCCTCGACCGAGACCTCGTCCTGGGCGAAGGAGGGGGTGGACCACAGCGCGGCGAACAGGAGCATCGGGACCTCGCGGAGCGCATCTTAGGGCTATGGGTGGGAATGTCCGACGTCGCCGCGGGTGTCCGCCGCCTCCTGACCCTGCCTCGACAGCTGCAGCCAGAGGCCCTCGAGCGCCTGCTCGAGTCGTTGGGGCCCGCGCCGAGAGAGCGATGGAACACGGCCTTCGGGCCCGACTCGCTCTTCGACACCTGGACCCGCACGACCCTCACCCGGGGGCTCTACGCGGCGAACGCGCTCGCCCTTCGTCCGCGGCTGCAACCGGGCTGGCGCGCGCTGGAGATCGGCGGCGGAGATGGGCGCTTGTGGGCCTCGCTGTTGACGCCGAAAGACAGGGGATGGCTGGCGATCTGCGATCCGGCCGCCGAGGTCCAGGAGCAGATCGCTCGGCGGCTCCCCGGCGGAGTGGAGCAGGTGTCGCTCCGCGGTCGAGTGGAGGAGGTGGAGCTCCCCGGCAGGCTCGACGTCGTGGTCTGCTCCCTGACGCTTCACCACGTCGCGGGGCGGGACGCCGCAGAGAGGGCCTCTGTGGGCATGAGCGGCCCTGGCAAGCGCGAAGTGCTCGAGCGCATCCGCTCGGCGCTGAAGCCCGACGGCCTCCTCGTCCTCAACGAGGCCGACGTCTTCTGCGAGGTCGAGCTGCCACCCGGCGACGAGCTGCTCGTCGACAACATGCTCGACAGCTACGTCCGCCGCTGTGCTCGCGCGCTGCTCGACGAGCCCGACGACGAGCGCATCGACGCGATCGTGCACCTCTGGTGCCTGGAGCAGGTCCGCCTGGCACACGCGCCCATCGAGAGCCGGGACGTCTACGAGCTGGATGTCACGCGGTGGGTCGAGGTGTTGGAGTCGGCCGGCTTCCAGGTGCGACGGCGCTGCACGGACCCCTACGGCCTCTTCTGGCAGTACCTCTGCAGCTGCTAGGGCCGACGTAGCTCCTGAGACCATGCCTCCCAGCGCGCCTCCACCTTCGGGTCGTCGACCCCAGCTTCGAGACGCCTGACCAGCTCGCGCAGGGTGAAGCGGTCCTCTGCGCGCTTGTCCATGGGGAGACCGCCCGCCTTGCGGTAGCCGGCCATGAAGGCGCCGCGCGCAGGCGGGATCTGGTGAAAGACGCTGATCGACATCTCGACGACGTCCGCCTCTCGAGGACCCCAGCGGCAGAGGACCCAGTCGACCACCCCGTTGACCCGGTAGCCACCGCGCCGTCGATCCCGCACGACCTGTACGTTCGCCAGGTGGTAGTCGAGGTGAAGGAGCCGGGCCCTGTCGGGCTCGAAGTCGGCGATGGGGAGGTCGGGGACCGCCCCGGGGTCCGCTGGACGCTTGGCCGCGTGGATGCCCGCGAGTGCAAAACCCATGGCGAAGCAGACATCCAGGAGGCCCTGCTCACCGAGGCGACCCCGGTCCCAGAGGGTCTGGGCGGACTCTCCGCGGAGGTGGGGCTGCAGGACCGCCGGCGGGTCGGTGCTGATGAGCTCGGATGGCTGAGGCACGGCGACCCGCGCGAGACGGATCGCGTCGATCTCCGCGAGGAGTCCAGCGTGGTGACGCCTGGCAGTGTCCCAGCTGTCTCCGAAGGGGGAGTCGACGCGGGCGATCTTCAGCACGTGGGGCTCGCCGTCGACGTTCACCCGAAACAGGTGGTGCTGGGTGCCGTCTTCGAAGCCGCGAAGGTCGGAGTAGTCCCGCCCGGCCATGAGCTCGTGGGCGACGCCGATCACTCCCGGGTCTCGAAGTGGATCTCCAGCGTCTGCCGCTCCCCACCCCAGCTGACCCCGAGCTCGGCCTCGTAGGCGGTTCCCGGTTCCAGCGGCTCGGTGGGGACCAGGGCGACCATGTCGTAGAGCGACTCGTCGTTGGTGGGGTCGAGCTCGATGACATCGATCGCACCGCCGGGTCCGCGGATCTGGCCGCTGTCGAGCCGCAGGCCTGACTCCGCATCGGTGGAGGAGACGCTGACGGTGACCGGGTAGCCCACGACCCCGTGCCCTGGAGCCGGGTCCGGGGACTCCGTGTCCGAGTCGAAGGAGGTAGGCACGTCGACCTGTCCGTTCACGGGGTAGGCGACGGCGACGTCGCGCTGTTGCGGGTAGGGCATCACGAAGGCCATCGAGGAGTAGGCCCCCGCGCTGCCGAAGCCGGCGGCGACCCACTCCGGGGCCGTGAAGGGAGAGCGGTGGTAGACGCTGTCTACCCAGAGATCGACCGCGGCTGCGGGCTCGGGGCCCTCTGCGACCACCTCGCTGATCAGGAGGCCGACCTGGTCGTCCCAGCCGGCTGCCGCGATCCGGTCCCAGACCTGCTCTCCGGTGAACCCCTCGACCTCGGGGTCCTCTGCGTGGGCGAGCACGCCCTCGCCATCCATGTACTCGGCGTGGGCCTGGCTGGCGGCGTCGAGGCGCTCCTCCAGCACCCCGGGCTCCAGACCCAGCAGCGAGCGGTAGCAGTTGGCGCGGTCGAGGGCCTCGAGCGCGGCGTCACTGGGGTCTTCGTAGCCAGGATCGGAGAGCTCGCAGGCATCCTCCAGGCTCACGTCCGTCCAGTCCGCGGGGCCGAAGCAGGCGAGTAGTGACAACAGCACATCGGGGAGCGTACGGCATGGTGTGCCATCCTCGCCGCATGTGGTGGTTGGGTCTGGCGTGCACCGGCGGAGAGGAGACCGCCCTCCGAGGACCCGCCCCCGCCGACGAGCCGACGCTGTTCGCGGTCGGGGAGGGCTGGAGAGGCGATGTCATGGGCGCGAACCCCTTCCTCGGGAGCCTCCACGAAGGGGCGTGGACCGCGAGCGTGCGCGACCTCTCGTCACCGACCGCCGCGACCGAGCACAGCCAGGCCTTCAGCATGCGGACGGGGCTCGGAGCCATCTCGAACCTTCGCGGAAATCACACCCTCGATGTCGGCGACCTGCGCAAGGCCACCGGCGCTCCCGGGGAGACCCTCCTCGACCTCGTCGGCGACCCGAGCGAGGAGCAGGACCCGACGCTGGTCTGGTCCACCGACCTCGCCGTCGAGCACCTCGTGGGCACTGTCGCTCCGAACGACGTCGTCCAGCCGAAGAGCCGAGGACCACTCCTCGAGAAGGCCTACACCCTCGAGACCCAGTCGGTGGAGTGCGACGGGGAGCGGAGGCGCTTCGAGGCCACGATCGGTGAGCCGGTGGCGGGCGCGGAGGTGGCCGGACACGTGATCGTGCAGTGGCCGGTGACGCTGACGCGACAAGGACAGCGGCCGATCCCCGGGAGCGCACTGTTCTTGGAGTCCGGGGGCCCGATCCGCTCCTCGGCCACCGCGCCCTACCTGAAGCTGTGCGGCAACGACAGGCCGATCAGCGTCGACCCGGAGCTCTACTTCCGCGTCGAGGACGGCCCCCCGATGCTGCTCGCGAGCGTGCAGTGCTCCTGCAGCGACCGGCGCTTCGCGATCGTCGACCTCGACCTGGGCGAGGCCGTCATCTGGAGCTGGTGATCAGCTCAGCGGGAGGAAGAGCCCGGGCGTCCTCGGCGGGATCGGGGCGAGGTCCCCGAGGCTGCGCGCCAGCGCACGTCCGAAGCGCTCCATGGTCGCGGTCCTGTGATCCCGGTCGCTGGCGGTCGCGCGAACGACGGCCATCGCCAGGCTCTGGGGGACCCGGTGGCTGAAGACCCGGAGCACCTCGTCGAGGTCCCGCGGGTCCAGGTTCGCGACGAGGACAGCGAGCGTCACGGCGAGGCTGTAGACGTCGGCGCGTTCGTCCACGCGCTTGGCGTCGCTGATCTGCTCCGGGGCCATGTAGCCGGCGCTCCCCATCGTCAGCCCGGTGCGCGTCATGCCCATCCCGTCCTTGAAGCGGGCGATGCCGAAGTCCACGATTCGACAACGCCCCTGGGCATCGACCAGCAGGTTCTCGGGCTTCAGATCCCGGTGGACGATGCCCTCGGAGTGGGCGGCGGAGAGCGCGTCGGCCACCGGTAGCAGTGCCTCGACGGCAAGCCTGGGCGGCATCGGACCGTACTCGTGGGTCCAGTGGAGCAGGTTCCTCCCACCCACGAGCTCCATCTCGATCCAGAAGAGACCGGCGTCCTCGCCGAAGTCGAGGACCTTGACGATGTGAGGGTGATCGAGGCGCTGCATGAGCTCGGCCTCGGTGCGGAACCGGGCCCGCACAGACGCGTTCTTCGCGAGGCGAGGCGCCAGGAGCTTCACCGCGCGCGAGGCCCCCGTGTGGAGGTCACGCGCGCGGACGACGGTGGCCATCCCGCCCTCGCCGAGGGTCTCGGCCAACTCCAGGCGACCTTCGGCGATGACGCGGCTCACACCGGGGAGTCTAATCGTCCTTGAGCCCCTTGTAGTCCAGGTGCAAGGTCAGCTCCTCGTCGACCACCAGCAGCTTCTCGAAGTAGAGGGCCTGGCCCTCGACGGGCATCGCGACGTCGACCGGGGAGACCCCCGCGTCCACCGCCGTGTTCTGGGCCATGTAGGCCTGCTGCATCGCCGCCTGTCCGGCCATGTCGAGGTAGTTGCCCTCTGGGGTCACCGGCGTGGAGAACCACTCGACCTTGCGCATGGTGGAATCCACGCTCTTCTTCTTGATCTTGGCGTCCCAGGGCACGTACACCGACCAGCGGTAGTAGGTGACCGGAACGTCGATCTCGGGCAGCGCGAGGTCGATGGAGCCTCGGCCGGCGTCGTCGGGCGCGGTGCCGTCCTCGACCCAGATGACCTCGACCGTGAAGGCGGCGAGGCTGCCCTGGGCGGCGCGGCTGCGGACCAGCGGCACGAGCACGTCGCCTTGCTCGTCGATGCCCGGCTTCACGGCCTTTCCGGCGACCTTGACCGACCAGATCTCGGCGCCCTCCGGCATCGCGACGCGCAGGAACTGGCGTCGGTTGTTGCGCACGTACCAGGAGCTGCGGCCCATCACCCGGCCGTCCACCGTGACCATCGAGATGGACTCGGCGGTGTCGACGATAGTGACCAGGACCTCGACCTCGTCGTGCTGCTTGACCGTCAGCGGCAAGGTCCATGCGTCCTGGCGGTACTTGTAGCCCAGGAGCACGGGCTGGTCGGTGCGACCGAGGATCGCCGCCGGGAGCTCCCGGACGTCGATCTTGCGAGCTCCGGAGGCGTCTCCGGCGACGACCTCGAGGGTCGAGAGCGCCGCCACCCCGACGAAGCCCTTCACGCGCTCGACGCCGGAGACCTCGATGCGCGGGACCTCCAGGTCACCGCCGTCTTCAGACAGGGCCTGCTCGTAGTCGAGCATCAGCCGATAGGAGCCGATGGCCTCGAAGTTGAGGTCCACGTCGACGGTCTGCGCGCCCTCGGCCTCGCTGACCTTCCACTCGCGGATCCCGGAGCCGGTGACGTCGAGCACCGTGACGTCCGCGGGCAGGGTCACGGTGAGGTGCTCGGTCCCCTGGTGCACGATCGTGTAGTTCACGTCGGAGTGACCGGAGAGGACTCCCTCGGCGACGCCGGCGAGGGTGTGGACCTCTGCGTACATCCGGCGCTCCTGGGCGCCGTCGGTCCCGCCCTCTTCGACGTCTCCCACCTCGCGCTGCCAGGAGATCGAGAGGTTGCCGGTGGCCGGGAGCACCGCCTCCATCCGCCGCACTCCCCGGACGTCCTCGTCCTTGAGGAAGCGGGAGTCGCCGACGACGAACTCGAGGTCGCTCTCGGTGGGCACGTCGAGGCGCACGGTCGTGCCGCCGCTGCGAGCCATCGGGAAGGACAGCGAGCTCTGCCCGTTGGCCTCGAAGACGCTCGCCGCCACCTCGAGGTCCACCTCGATGATGCCCTTGGCGTCGGTGATGAGCATGTACCAGCCACCGTCGATGAAGACAGGAGCGTCCTTTCCACGGACCTTGGCCGACTTGAGCGCGACGCTGGTCGGGGCGATCGGCACCGTGACCCAGCCCTCGGCCTTGTGGACCTCGATCTGCAATGCGACGTCGAAGAGCGCGCTGGTGCCGTCCTCTGTGACCTCGCCGCTGTAGCCAGCGCGGTTGATCGAGAAGTCCCGGGGCGCAGCCTCGGGCTTGTCCTCGGGGGCCATGCCCTTGTCGTAGAGGGTCTTGAAGTCGGACCAGGGCATGACGACCTTGGCCGAGGGGATGTCCTGGGCAAAGGCGAAGCCGGACAGAAGGATCAGGGGGGTCATCGTTCCTCTCGGTATGTGATCTCGAGGGTGGGGACCTCGCCGGGAGCGAGGAGGCGTTGGACCACCGACAGCGAAGCGCCGTGGTCGGGGAGCGGAATGGCAAGGGTGGTGGCGGAGAGCGTCGGCATCTGCAGCGTCGTCGTCCGGGAGCTGGTCACGGGACCCGCGGCGGGGCTCGGTGGCGGCGTCGCGGTGATCACGGCCATCTCCGCGGGGTCCGGGCTCGACTCGAGCCGGATGCGACGAGCGCGCTCGGGGACGAGGTCGACGATCGAGGTGCCACCGGTCGCGAAGTCGAACTCGCGGTCGTCGAAGGCCTCGGCGGGCTCCTCGACGATGACGGTCACCCCGGGGGCGTAGGAGTAGTTGGCGCGACCCCCGAAGTCCGACGCGTCGTACTCGAACTCGACGTACTCATCGACCTCTGGCACGTCGTAGTACCCGTCCTCGAGCCCATCGACGTCGTAGAGGGTCTCGCCCGCCATGCCAGCGTTTCCAGAGCCGACCAGGCCCGCCACCGGGGCGGCGGTCTCCCCGAGGACGCCCTGCGAAGCGTGCCCGAGCTGGTAGTCACCGGAGGGATCGAGGGTGACCTCGTAGGTCCCGGGTGGGATCTCGATCTCGCTGGTCCGGGTGTCCGGCTCGCTTTCTCCCCGGGACCCATAGGACAAGGAGGCCTCGCGCTCGGCCAGGCGCTTCTTCGCCTCGGCCTTGCCCGAGCTGCTGCGGGTGCCGTACCAGGCCTGCTCGTTCTGCTCGGTCTGCTCGTAGCGGGAGAGTTCCCTCGAGAGCACCTCGACCTCGTCGTAGACCTCCATCGCGCGGTCGTAGTCGCCAGCGGCCAGCGCGCGCTCGGCCTCGTCGAGCTTCTCCTCCTGCTCGACCTCTGCTCCGGCGACCTTGGCCTTGGCCATGTCCTTGACGCGACGGCTCATGGCCTCGTCGCCGCGGGTGGCGACGTCGTCTCCGGAGAGCACGTCGAGGTTGCCCTGGAGCCGGAGCGCGTTGTCGTTGCCCGCGTCCAGGGCCAGGGTCTCGTCGATGTAGGACTGGGCTACCTCGAAGTCGTTGTCCTGGTAGGCGTGCAGGGCCGCGTTCCAGGTCTCGCGGGCGGCCTGCTCCTTTTGCTTCTCTTCGGCCGTGGTGACGGCGTAGACGATCTCCGTCCCGGAGGCGGCTTCCCCGACCGAGCGGGCAGAGCCGCCTTCGATGCTGGCTTCGTAGCCAGGAGGAAGCCGAAACTCCCACTCGAGCTGCGCGACCGGAGCGTCGAAGCCGGGCAGCTCCATGCTTCGCTTGCCACGCCAGCGCTCGCGCCATGGCTCCGCCGCCCCGACGAAGGTCATCTCCACGTCCAGGGTCGTCAGCCCCGAGAGGGTCTCGACGGAGCGCTCGAGCGGCACGGCCATGGTGCCGTCCTCTACGACGACCGGCGCGACTCCCTCGCCGTTGACGCGGGCCGCCCAGAGCTCCGAGCCTCCGGGTGGGCTGACCCGGAGGAACTGCCGCGAGGCGTTGCGGACGTCGAGCTGGCAGCGCAGCAGGCTACGCCCGCCCGCCGAGCTCGCTTCCGTGCAGACGGCCCGGTCGACGACGAGCTCGGGACCCTCCAAGCTGGACAGCTGGAGCGCCTTCAGCGACAGCGTCCCGCTCCCGGTCCAGGCCGCGGTGGGGTTGGCGTCCCCGACGCTTCGCGCGTGGCCCGGGAGCTCTGCGAGGGCAGCGCCACGGAGGCCATCGACCTCTGGTGACAGGAGCACCTCGCCGTCACCCGCGAGGGTCAGGGTCGCCGTGCTCGTCGCCGTACCCGGGAGCCGGGGCTGGCTGAGCTCGGCCTTCTTGTCCTTGAAGGGGACGCGCCAGTCGATGAGCACCTCGAAGACACCGTCGACCGACTCCGTGGGGTAGATGATGAGCCGATCGCCGCTGCGGTCGAAGCGCTCCAGCCCGGCGCCGGTCACCTCGAGCTCGGCGAGCGCACCGCTGAGCTGGACCTCGAAGCGATCCGTCTCTCCCCGCCGCACGGTCCACCGAATGGCGCTGCGGACGCGCAGGTCGCCCTCGTCGATCCAGGCGGCGGTGGACACCCGGCCCTGGACCACGCGTGAGATCGCCACGGGCTTCTCGACGTGGGTCTTCCAGCTGACCTCGACCAGCTCGCTGGGAGGGAGGGCGTCACCGACGGCCCCAAAGACCTCGAAGTCCAGGTCCTCGCCAAGCCCGAGGGCGCGCTGGCGAACAGCGGGGGTCGTGCGCAGGCTGACCGAGTCCCCACGACGCGGGACGGAGCCGCGGAGCGTGATGGTCCTCGGCCGATCGAGCTCCTCGGTGAACCACCAGTGCCCGTCGGAGCCCATGTGGACGAGGGCCTCGCTGTCCTCGTAGAGCCTGACCGAGCCGTCCAGGAGCCTGAGATCCACCCAGCCCGCCTCGAGCGGTTCGATGCGCACGACGAGCTCGAGCTCGACATGCTCCACGCCAGGTTCGACCTCCAGGACCGAGGAGCTCACCATGAAGCTGGTCGGGGGCCGCTCCGGTGTGTCGCGATCGGGGAAGATCACGCTGTCCACCGGCACGACGACGCCCTCGGCCTTCGCGAGAGCACAGATGAGGGGCAGCGACAGCAGTGACATGAGCCTTCGGCGGACAACGATCCGCGAGACGGGTTCCTTACACGTGCGGCGGTCCGACGCCCTGCGCGCTATCTGGGAGGCGCCGTAGAGGAGCCTCTCATGCCCATCGACGCCCCCTACCCCAAGGGCGAAGCCGCTGACGAACTCGCGGGGCGATCGCTCAATCCCCTGGCCCGAGACATGCTCGGATCGCAGATCCTCGGCATCGCGAGCCAGGTGAAGGCGAAGATCGCGGCCGGCGAGGACATCTGCAACCTCACGGTCGGGGACTTCTCACCGATCCACTTCTCGGCTCCCTCGCCCTTGCGGGGGCGCATCGCCGCGATGCTCGGTGACGCCCGCACCAATTACCCGCCAGCGGACGGCATCCTCGAGCTGCGCCACTCGATCGCGGACTACTACGCCCGACGTCTCGGCGTGCGCTTCCCCTTCGAGGCCGTCGTGGTCGGCAGCGGCGCCCGACCGCCGCTCTACGCCGCGTACGCCTGCATCCTGTCCGAAGGCGACGAGCTGGTCTACGCCCTCCCCAGCTGGAACAACGAGTACTACGCCTACCTCAACGGAGCGGTCCCGGTGAAGGTGCCGACGAGGCCGGAGGACGGCTTCATGCCGACGGTCGAGAGCCTCCGCCCCCACTTGCGCACCGCCCGGATGTTGCACCTGAACAGCCCGCTGAACCCCTGCGGGACCTGCATCAGCGAGCCGGCCCTGCGAGCCATCGCCGAGGCGATCGTCGAGGAGAACCAGCGCCGGACCGCGGCCGGAGAGCCGGTGCTGTTCCTGCTCTACGACATGGTCTACTGGATGCTCACCCACGGTGAGACGACCCACTACGACCCCATCTCACTGGTGCCCGAGGTCGCCCCCTACACCGTCCTGGTGGATGCGATCTCCAAGTCCTTCGCTGCCACAGGCCTGAGGGTCGGCTGGGGTGTCGTCCCGCCCTACCTGCAGCCCAAGTTCAAGGCGCTCATCGGCCACATGGGCGCCTGGGCTCCGCGTCCCGCTCAGCACGCCACCGCCTGGCTCCTTGGCCGGGACGACGTGATCGATGCGTGGCTGGAGGACTTCGGCGCGCGCATCGTCGAGCGTCTCGACCTCATCCATCGTCGCTTCACCGAGATGGCGGACGCAGGGCTGCCGGTGCGGGCGATCGCTCCGCAGGGAGCCATCTACCTCTCGGTCCAGGTGAACCTGTTGGGGCGCAGCCTCCCGGGCGGAGCTGTGCTCGCCGACAACGAGTCGATCCGCCGGTACCTGCTGAAGGAGGCCCGCGTGGCCGTGGTGCCCTTCCGCGCCTTCGGCCTGGAGGCCGAAGACGGCTGGTTCCGAATGTCGATCGGCGCCGTCGGCGTCGAGGAGCTCGCCGCTGGGATGGACCGCCTCGAGGATGCCGTCCGTCGCCTCGTCATGTGAAGAACTCGACCTCCAGGACGCGCTCCCGCTCCATGTCGACGAGCAGGAGCCCGTCCGGTTGAAAGACGTGGAGGTACTCAAGGAGCTGGCGCCGGGTCGCCGGGAAGCTCGGATCGGGGGCCCGCTCCCCGGTCTTCACCTCCGCGACGTAGATCTGCCCGCCCCGCCCGACCAGCAGATCCGCCCGGACGCCTGCCTCTACCTCCTCTCCGTCGACCAGGAGCGTCCAGTGCCCGGCGACTTGACGATCCAGGATCGAGAAGCCGGCGCGCCCCAGTAGTTTCTCGGCGCGGCCCTCTGCCTCGATCGCCTTGCGCGTGCGCCGCTTGCTGCGCCGAGACGCACGGGTGGCGGCGATCCGCCAGGCGATGGCGAGCGCGATCGCGATGACAGCGGCGAGGAGCAGGAGCAATTCCATGGAATGAACATGCTTCGTGCAACTACCAGAAACTGTCCGGCATCATCAGAAAGTGTTCCTGACCATCTCGATCGCGCTGGCCGGCCCGTGGGGGGCGCGATCCGCGCAAGCCGTGTGGCGCCGGTTGGGCCCACGAGATCCGAGGTTGAAGGATCGTATCCAGGCGTCGACCTTGGGCTGCGTTGCCGAGCGTGATCTGGTTCGGGGGTGTACCCGGTGCTGGACGCGCTC
>PVBE010692726.1_pt1 | contig 183285 bp, 149 predicted proteins | sample 1631181 | NCBI WGS metagenome assembly PVBE01 (sample SAMN08397723, study PRJNA350692) | Marine metagenome, whole genome shotgun sequencing project. | isolation source: water | place: Pacific Ocean | collected 2012-04 | reverse complement strand
CAACGTCACTTTGAAGTGTCTGGGCGAGAAAGCTGTGACCGTTTTTCTCAGCTTCTCCCAGAATAGTCTCCGCCTGGCTACGGTTGATCAGATCCTGCTCGATCATGCGACGCGCAAGCCCACCGATAGTTTTTTGTTGTTGCCACTCTTCGACGGCTGTAATCGGTTCTTGGGTGCTCGCCATATCCGGAGTCATCTAATAAAATTCGAAGTATGAGTATAGCGCCAAACAGCGATGACCGATGGAGCTTCCGAGGCGATCGGGACAAGCTCGCGCGGGGTCAACTAGAACCTGGGTTTCACTTCAACCCAGCCCGCTATGGTGTTTGAACGGCTCGATCTTGCTCGGGCAGTGGCTGAACCCCTCTCCCATAATAGGCCACAGAGTTTCCTTTATCCTATCCAAAAATGTCTCTAAATCAGAGAGTTAAAGAATCAAAAGTACTGTTATAATCGGACCACAGAGTCGACCGTAAAGCAAGATTCTAAGGTTGCTTTCAGCCATTCATCGTGAGTAATATCAGAAGTTAGCAGCAGAATAATGGTCAGAGGGTGACTGTAGGGTCTGCGTCTTAAATTGAGAAACGTTCTAACAGTTCAAGGAGACGGGTCAATGCGGAAGATACAAAGAGGTTTTACCTTAATCGAACTGATGATCGTGGTCGCGATCATTGGCATTCTGGCGGCTATCGCGATTCCTCAGTACCAGAACTATACGGCCCGGGCGCAGGCGACAGAGGCATTGGCTCTGGCGAGTTCGGCCAAGACCGGGGTTGCGGAATACCAGAATATGGAAAATGCCTGGCCGGCCAACAACACCCAGGCTGGTATAGGCCCTGCAACACAAATCACGGGTGAATATGTAAGTCAAGTGGCTGTGGCAGGCAACGGTGTAATCTCGATCACGTTCGGTTCAGGTGTTCATAGCGGGGAAGTCATCACATTGACTCCGTCAAACGAGGGGGGTTCGATTTCCTGGGCGTGCGGGGCTGCAGTAATTGCAGATAACCAGTTACCGACCATCTGTGTCGGGCAGTAGCAATCATTCTATGAATCGGGCTGCCGCTGGATTGATAACTGCAACTGGCAGAGCAGCCAGGACCGGATTGAAGGTAACCGGCACACTAGGAGGAGACGGGGCAATGCAGAACACACAAAGAGGATTTACCTTGATCGAACTGATGATCGTGGTGGCGATCATCGGTATCCTGGCGGCTATCGCAATTCCCCAGTACCAGAACTACACGGCCCGGGCACAGGCCTCCGAGGCAATGGCCATCGTCTCAGCAGCCAAGACCGGGGTTGCGGAATACCAGAATATGGAAAATGCCTGGCCAGCCAATAACACCCAGGCTGGTATCCCAGTCGCTACACAACACAGCGGTCAATTCGTATCTGCAGTGCAAGTGGCTGCCAATGGCCTAATCACAGTTACGTTCGGGTCAGGCGTTCATAGCGGGGAAGTGCTTACAATGACTCCGTCAAACGAGGGGGGTTCGATTTCCTGGGCGTGCGCGGCTCCAGTAATTGCGGATAACCAGTTACCGACCATCTGCGTCGGGCAGTAGTAATAATTCTCTCAGCTAGGCGCTTCGAGTCTCCATCGCCTGGTGTCGGCGGTCACTCCAAAAAGAAAAAATCTGGACGTCTCTTAATCACCCTCCGGGTAATCCGAGTCGAACCAGACGGGGTGAACAGTGGGCACTTGACACCGTGTTACCGGGAGCCTTCCGGAGTCCGCGCGAAGGCCCACGCGCTGACCTCCGCGGCACCTGCCTTTTTCAGTACTCTGGCGAGTTCGTTTGCGGTGCTGCCGGTGGTGACGACATCATCGATGAGTACAATGCTTTGACCCACTGGTCGCTTCAGCACCTCGAATGCCCCGCGTAGATTCGATTGTCGCTCCCGATATGACAGATTGGACTGGCGCTCGGTCTCCCGGTGTTTGACGATCACTCCGCCCCGTGTCTTGACCCTCAGGCGTCTTCCGACCAATCGGGCAATATAGGCCGATTGGTTGAAGCCACGCCTGCGCACGGCACGCAGGGTCATCGGGACGGGTACCAGGAAGTCGGGCATCGCTTCATCCCGTTGGCGGATTATCTCGACGATCAATTCGGCGGCAGTCCGTGCCCAGGACAGGCGCTCCCGATACTTGAGCTCGCACACGATGCGGTCGACCGGTTGGCGGTAAATCATCGGTGCAACGACTTTATCCAAAGCGCTCGGGTGGGTCTGACAGGCGCCGCACAGCCGGCCACCCGTCAGGGGTAGCGCGCAGACTCTGCAGGGCGTGGTGTTCCGCGGTAATGTTCCCCAACATTCTTTACAAAGGCCATGTTGCCACTCCACCTGGTCATCGCAGAGCAGGCAATTCGAGGGCATCAGTCGGGTGATGGCCCGGATCAGGGCCGATTGCTCGGGTTTTTTTCCAGGTAGAGTATTCATCTTCTAATTGGGTAACTGGCTGGGAATGGATGAGTGGTGCTATTGAGCCTGATGTTTCTGCAGATTGCTGTGAGAAACCGCACCATGGGTCAATGCCCTCGCGAGAGGCAGCAGGTCGCACCCCCTCCACGGTAGCCCTTGGGGGTCGTAACGCCCGGCCATCTGGTGGACAATAGTCAGCGTCCTTTGAAGATAGCGTCAGGCTTGAGACTTCAGATCGCGTGGAGGAGAACGGAAACATGGCGCAATCATCAGCCGAGCTCGAGCGTTCAGCGGTAAAGCGGCATTTTTCAGAAGCTGCCTCGTCCTTTGATTCCGCGGCCCTGCTGCACCAGAGGGTGGCTGAGGAGCTTGCCGATCGACTGCAGTATGTCCGCCTGTCACCGGCAGTGGCATTGGATCTTGGCTGTGCGACCGGTTTTTGTACCGCTCTGTTGGCCGAACGTTATCCGCAAATCCAACTGATCGGGCTGGACCTCTCCTGCGCCATGCTTACGCAAAACGCAATGCTTAAGACGAGGGCTGTCCGCGTAGCAGGCGATGCCGAATCGCTGCCACTGGTAGAGCAGAGTGTTGATCTGGTAGTTTCAAATCTGCTGCTGCCCTGGTGTGAGCCAGCCAATCTATTTGGTGAGGTGCATCGGGTGCTGCGTCCGGCCGGCGTGTTCGTCTTTTCGAGTCTTGGGCCCGATACCCTCAAGGAACTGAAGCGTGCCTGGTCGATCGTCGACGACACGCCGCACGTGCACGCCTTTATGGATATGCACAACCTTGGGGACACGCTTGTGGCGGCGGGGTTCGCTGAACCGGTGATGGATATCGAGGTCCTGACCATGACTTACGATACGCTGAGCGGGCTTTTGGATGACCTTCGGGCAACTGGCGGCTCGAACGCTTTACACGCGCGCCGCCGTACCCTGACGGGCCGGTACCGGGCTGAACGCCTCCAAACCGCGTATGAGTCGTTTCGCGGTGCCGACGGCCGTTTGCCGTCAACCTGGGAGATTGTGTATGGCGTTGCCTGGCGACCTGAGCGGTCCGTTGCGAGTGAGACTGATGGTGTGGGAGTGCCAGTCAGGTTAGGCAACTGAACGGCTGGTTCACCGGCTAATTCCTGGCAAGAGACTGTCAGATCAGGGGATAGAAAACGATCTGATCGATCAGCAGGGCGAGGTAGAGGGCGAACAGATACTGGATAGAGAAAAAGAACAGCCGACGGGCAGGATGCTCAGTATGCGGGGTGTTGTCCGGGGTCTGGCCAGCCTGCCACAGGCTTACGGTATAAAAGGCGAAGCCGATACCGAACAGTACGGCAACCCCGGCGTAAAGAACCCCGGACAGGCCGATGGCTACCGGTAGTAGGGAGGTCGGCAGCAACAAAGCGGTATAGGCGATCATCTGTCTCTGGGTGGCGCGTTCACCGGCTACCACTGGCAGCATTGGCACGCCGGCAGCCTGGTAATCGCCCCGGCGAAACAGGGCCAGGGCCCAGGAGTGCGGTGGGGTCCACAGGAAGATGATCAGGAAAAGCGCAATGGCCCCAAGGCCAATGTCAGCGCTGACCGAGGCCCAGCCCACCACTGGGGGCAGGGCCCCGGAAACGCCACCGATGACCACGTTCTGGGGGGTGATGCGTTTGAGCCAGACGGTGTAGACAAAAACATAGTAGCCAATGGTGGCCAGTAGCAGGGCAGCCGACACCGTGTTGACGTAGATCCCCATGGCGAGTACGGAGCCTGTTGCCATCAGCATACCGAACACCAGGGCGGAGCCCGGCCGCATGCGCCCGGCCGGCAGGGGTCGCTGCATAGTCCGTCGCATCTGCGCATCGATGTCGCGGTCATACCACATGTTGATGGCCCCGGCTGCGCCAGCACCAAAGGCGATGAATACGATCGCCGCAGTTCCGGTCCAGGGATCGATACTGCCGGGTGCCAGCAGCATTCCGACCAGGGCGGTGAACACCACCAGTGACATCACCCTGGGCTTCATCAGCACCGCATAGTCGGCCACTTGGAACCTGGGCTCGGCTGCTTGGCGATTCAGGGGCGCCGAAACGGGTGTGCCGCTGGAAGATCTGGTCCGCACGCGTTCGCTCACTCCTTGGCTTCAAACAGGGAATCCGGCCCGCTAGTATTGACCACGCCGGGCAGTGTCGAGCCTAAGATTGTAACCCGTTCCCATCCACTTATTGGTTCTAGGTCATGAAATTCGCATCGGCCAAGCTTCTTTCCCAACAACGCAGACCAGCGAATCCGTCTCATAGTCGATCAGTCTCGATCCGAAGAGTGCACGGCTGTCCCGTTAGCAAAGCCAGATGGGCTGGTTGCCAGTGAGGCGGCAAGGTCTTCTAGGATTCTGCGAATCAGCACCGGCCCCTGGTAGATCAAGCCGGTATACAGCTGGACCAGGCTCGCTCCGGCCTGAAATTTCTCCCGGGCATCTGGTCCGCTCAGGATACCGCCCACGCCGATGATCGGTAGGCTGCCGTCCAGCGTCTGCGCCAACCGGGCGATCGTGTCGGTCGACAGCGAGGCCAAAGGTGCTCCGCTCAACCCGCCCGTCTCCCCGGATGCCGGCTCGCTGCTTGCCGGGCTAGGGCGAGTGATTGTCGTGTTGGTAGCGATGACTCCATCCATGCGTTGACGGATCAGGGTTCGTGCGATGCGGTCGATGTCGTGACGTTCCAGGTCCGGGGAGATCTTGACGGCCAGCGGTGTGTAGCGACCGTGGTGGTCAGCCTGTCGGGTCTGCTCGGCCTTGAGACCGGCAAGCAACCGGTCCAGAGCCAGTTCACCCTGCAGGTCACGCAGTCCCGGTGTATTGGGGGACGATAGATTGACCGCGATGTAGTCGGCAATGCCGTATACGGCCCGCAGACCTGCACGGTAATCCGCCTCTGCGCCAGCCAGTGGTGTCGCAGCGTTCTTGCCGATGTTGATACCGATTGGAACAGCAGTGCGGTGCCGGGCTAGATTGGACAGGAAGCGACCCAGCCCGACGCTGTTGAATCCGTTGCGATTGATCAGTCCCTGTGCCCGATTCAGGCGGAAGAGCCTTGGTCGGGGGTTACCGGGCTGGGGCAGAGGCGTAACAGTGCCCAGTTCCAAAAAGCCAAAGCCGAGGGCGGCTAGGCCATCCACCGCCCGTGCGTGCTTGTCCAGCCCGGCCGCGAGACCAACCGGGTTGGAGAAGCGGATACCCATGACCTCTACAGGGCACTGTGGCAGGCGACCTCTGATCGCGCCGCTTAAGTGCTGCTGTACGGGTCCAAGGCGACCCACAGCGCCGAGGCAGGCTAGCACGAACTCGTGGCTGGTCTCGGAGTCCAGCGAGAACAGCAGCGGTCGAATCGCCCGGTATGTGTTCATAGGTCAGAAGTGCTCACCCGCCCGAAGGTAGCGCCACTGCCCCCGGCGGAGCCCGCCGAGTCTCACCTGCCCGATCCGGACTCGGGTCAGAGACACTATGGGCAGCCCAACCAGGTCACACATCCGTCGAATCTGCCGTTTTCTGCCTTCGATCAGCACAAAACGCAGGGTCTGCTCGCCGGTTCTCGCCACCTCTACGGGCTTGAGACGCCGCCCGTCCAGGTTCATGTTACCGTTTAACTGGCTCAGGGTATTTTGCGGAAGGTCTCCTTCCACCCGGACGGCATACTCCTTTTCGACCTTGCTCTCGGGGCCGATCAGTTGACGGGCGATACGCCCGTCCTGGGTCAGGACCAGCAGTCCGCTGGAGTCTATGTCGAGTCGGCCAGCGACATGCAGGGTCCGATGCTCTGGCGGAGGGCGGCCCTCGTGTGCTGACGCGCCGCTCCAGTTGGCCCGGGTGATGAGCGACACGGCTTCCCGGTATTCTTTCTCGGGCTGATTCGAGACCACTCCGGGCGGCTTGTTGAGTAGGACCGTCAGCAGCGCCTGCTGGTTGGCCTGTGCTACCGGATCGACAGTAATCTCAGATAGCGGGTCGATGCGGGTGCCGAGCCGTGTCACCGCCTGCCCGTCAACCAGTACGTGGCCGCGTTCGATCAGGCGGTCGGCCTCACGCCGGGAGCACATTCCGCGTTGGGCCATCAGCTTGGACAGCCGGACCCCCGTCATCTCCAGCGTGGCCGGCCTGCCTGGGTCATTGCTTGGGACGGTTGTCTTTTAGGAACTGCTCAGCCAACGACTCAGCGTTACCGGTGTACTGGGCTGGTGTGAGACTTCGCAGTCGTTGGCGAGCGTCGTCGGGTAGTGCCAGGTCGTCGATGAACCGGTGGAGCGTTTCGGCCGTTATGCCAGACTTTCCCCGGGTCAGCGCTTTGAGCTGTTCGTAGGGTTGCGGCAGGCCGTATCGGCGCATGACGGTCTGAACTGCTTCGGCCAGAACCTCCCATGTGTTGTCCAAGTCTTCACCCAGGCGATCAGTGTTGACGGCCAGTTTTGACAGCCCCTTGCGTGTCGATTCCAGAGCCAGGATCGTGTGGCCCAGGGCACTGCCGAGATTGCGCAAAGCTGTAGAGTCGCTCAAGTCTCTTTGCCAGCGGCTGACAGGCAGTTTCTCTGCCAGGTGTCCGAGCAGTGCGTTGGCAAGTCCGATGTTGCCTTCGGCATTCTCGAAGTCAATGGGGTTGACCTTGTGTGGCATGGTACTGGAGCCCACCTCGCCGTCGGTGGGGCGCTGTTCGAAGTATCCGAGAGAGATGTAGAGCCAGAGATCCCGATCCAGGTCGAGCACAATCAGATTCAGTCGGATCAGAGCGTGACAGAACTCGGCGATGCAGTCGTGCGGCTCGATCTGGGTGGTCATCGGTTGGTTGTCGATTCCCAGACTATTGACAAACAATCTGGAAATATCTGGCCAGTCGGCCTCTGGATAGGCTGCCAAATGGGCGTTGAAGTTTCCGACCGCACCGTTCATCTTTCCGAAAAGAACGACCTCAGTCAATGAGTGCCTGGCCCTGAGCAGGCGGGCGATCACGTTGGCGATCTCCTTGCCCAGGGTCGTCGGGCTTGCTGGTTGCCCGTGCGTCCGTGCCAGCATGGGCAGGTCCGTGGTGGTCCTTGCCAGCTCTGACAGATCGGCGATCAACTGATCAGTACCCGGTGCCAGCAGGTCATGCCGTGCGCTCTTGAGCATCAGGGCATAGGCCAGGTTGTTGATGTCCTCCGAAGTACAGGCAAAGTGGATGAACTCGGAGATTGCCGCGAGTTCGGGTTCGGTCGCGACCGCATCTTTGAGAAAATACTCCACGGCTTTGACATCGTGATTGGTCCTGGTTTCAATGGCCTTAATCTCTTCGGCGTCGGCTTCAGAGAAATCGGCGAGCAAGCGGTCGAGAGTCGCATGTGCCGTCTCGGAGAGTTGCGCGACTTCCGGGACCGCTGTTGAGCGAGACAACTGCTCGAGCCACCGTACTTCGACCACCAGGCGGTGCCGGATCAGGCCGTACTCGCTGAACAGTGATCGCAGTGGGGCTAGTTTTCCGGCATAGCGGCCGTCTAGCGGTGACAGCGCCGTCAGCGGAGACGAGTGCTGCGAATGACGGTTTGGGTGGGGCATCGGATCGCGGGGAACAGCATCGGGCCGCAGAATACTAACACACTGGTGCCTGTCTTCTGTTCCCGGTTGCGTTGCCTGGTCGGGGGTGGTTCATAGTGTCCGGCCGTCGAGTTGTCGGACCGTGTTGAATCTCATCATCATCCAGCCGGTCGATAGCAGCAGAACAGTCGCACCAGCTGCGACCGCAAATGGAGCAGAGACCATGGCAGCCAGAGAACCTGCCGACAGACCACCCAGCGCAATCAGGCTGAACGTAATACTGTGTATTCCCATCACCCGGCCGCGCAGTTCATCCGGTACCTTGAGTTGTAGTATGGTCATCGAACTGATCAGGTAGAACGAGGAGAATGCGCTATACAGGATTGCGAACCCACTGGCGACCATGAAAGCATACGATGAGTCGCCGGCAAAACCGGCATTGGCGGCGAAACCGTAGAGCGAGAGGGCAGCCAGTAGAGCACCACCGAGCATGATCCGTCCCAGGTTTTTGTTCTGCTGAAAGCGACTGATGATGATAGTTCCTAAGACAGATCCTACGCCGGTTGCCGAAATCAGGATGCCGTAGCCGCGTTCTTCACTGCCCATGATGTCGACGAAAATCGGCATGATCTGAACATACGATGTACCGAAGAACATCATGATCCAGGTCAGCGCAATCAGTAGATAAAAGAGTCGGTTCTGCCCAATGAAACGAGCCCCGTCTATAAAATCGTGCCACGTGTTGCTTCGGGTTCTAGTTCTGTGAGGTACCGCCAGTGCGATAAGGACCAGTATCATGACGATAAATCCGGTACTGCAGAGCATGAAGACGACAGCCGTGCCGCCAAGGGCGATGAGGATCCCACCCAGTGCCGGTAGAACCATGCGAGTGGCTTGCCACAAGATGGAGTTGAGTGCGACCGCACTCATCATCTGGTGAGGTTCGATCAGAGCCGTGAAGATTGAGATGCGGGCCGGCAGGTCAAATCCATGGACCATGCCGAGCAGTCCAGCGACAGCCAAAACGTGCCAGACCTTGACGACGCCCGTTGCATCGAGCAGTGCAAGTGCTGCCAGAAGAGCGGCGGCCAGCAGGTTGGTCACGATTAGGACGTTCCGCCGATTGAATCGATCAGCTACCAGACCACCCGCCAGCGTGGCTGCAATGGTCGGCAGGGCCGTTGCGGCCCCCAGCAGGCCAAGGTCAAACGCCGAGCCACTCAACTTGAATACCAGCCAGGCCATCGCAACGAAGTACATCTGTGTGGCACCGGTGGATCCGATCGAGCCGAGCCAGAAACGTCGGTAAGGCCTTGACCTTAAGGCTTGGAGGTTCAGGCTTCGCCCTCCCGTTTCAGAAAGCCAGAGCCATGTTCCATCCACATCATCGCCTGGGGTCCCCGCGGCTGGTATCCCCTCATGGAATCACGGGCTCAGACAGTTGGCTGTTGTGGGTGAAAGCCTAGGGGCGATGAGTGGCAAACTACTTTGGGGGATGCGCTGACAGGTCGCGTCAAACCTTTCTGGGCGCGCCGGCACTCAACAGCACCGCGATCCACTGGCTCCGAGGGTCACTCTCAAGGGCAATCTTGACCAGCATGGTCAATGGTGCCGACAGAAACATACCAACTGGGCCCAGTACCCAGCCCCAAAAAACCAGGGAGACAAACACCACCAGCGTCGACAGTCCCAGTCCACTGCCCATATAGCGAGGCTCGAGAATATTACTAACAATCAGGTTAACAATCAGATAACTGCCTGCGACCAACAGTGCGGTCTGGCTGCCAGTGTCCAGGAAGGCGAGAAAGATGACGGGTACCGCCGCAATTACCGAACCGACGTAAGGTACAAAGTTCATGAAGAAAGCGAGCGAGCCCCAGAGAACAGCAAAGTCAACACCCAGGAGAAACAACAAAGCGGTGACAACGCTGCCTGTGATCAGGCTCATCACAGCCTTGATGACCAGGTACTGCTTGACTGACTCCAGGAATCCTGAAAATCGTCGCAAGGTCTGTTCGGGATCGGGAAGAATTGCCTGCAGTTTTTCCGGGATAGTTGATGCCTCGACCAGCAGGAACAAAACAGTCAGGGTGATCAGGAGGCCGTCGCCAAGGATTCCCCCGATGCTGCGGAGAAGTCGTCCGAGGACCCTGACAGCCGCCTGCGGGTCGATCAAGCTGGGGTCGACCGCGGGCAGGATCGGAAGATCGTGCCTTTGGGCCCAGTTAGATATACCGTTGACCATGGCCCGCAGTTTCATTTCATAGGCGGGTAGCAGAGAGCTGAACTGATCGATAGATGATCCGATCAGTGACCCGATGGTCACAATGAAAAGGACTAGCGCGAGCAGGATCAACCCCAGGGCAGCCCACGCTGGTAGCTTGCGGCGCTGAAGCCATAGCATTGGCGGTGTCATGATCAGGGCGACAAACATCGCGAGCAGCAGCGGAATGACGATCTCGCTTGCGGCCTTGATGCCCGCGATCACGACGACGAGCGAGGCCAGCACGAGCAGCACACGGGTTCCAGAACTGGGAATATTGGCTGAAGTCACTGCAATTGACTACTTGCTGGGGTATAAGGGCGAGGGCTTGCCAGGGATACGACCTCTGGCGATCATGACTGTAACGTCGGCAGCCGTCAGGGCAGGCGTGCCAGCGTCTTGCGGCACTGCTTGTCGATGGCATCCAGTTCGTTTAGGGTCACGTCGATGTCGTCTCGCTGTTGCTTGAGCACTGTACGCCGTGCGCTGATCTTATTAATGAAATAGTGTAGTTGCCCTGCCTCTCCGGGTTCTGAATCGTACATGGTGATGATGTCGCCTATCTCACTCAAGGAGAACCCCAACCGCTTGCCGCGGAGAATCAGCTTGAGTCGCACCCGATCACGAACCGTATAGACACGTCGCCGGCCCTTCCGCCGGGGTTCAAGTAATCCCTCGTCTTCATAAAAGCGTATCGCCCGGGTTGTCACGTCGAATTCCTGTGACAGATCGGAGATAGAGAACTGTTCCTGACCAGGATCTCCCGGTGTGAGGTGAATTTCAGTACCCAGGAGCATGGGTGGATTATACTGTTAAATTGACGTTTACGTAAACGGAAATTAAAATGTTACGCTCCCTACAAAGATCGATAACGTTCTCATGAGTCAGTCTGCCGTCTCGACCCGTCGATCAACACAGCTTTCCGCAGCACCGGATTACCGTGTTCGTTTTGTGACAGCCGCCAGCCTGTTTGACGGTCACGATGCGTCGATCAACATCATGCGGCGCATCCTGCAGGCGTCCGGAGTGGAAGTCATCCACCTGGGCCATAACCGGTCGGTGCGCGAAATCGTCGACACAGCTGTCGAAGAAGATGCACAGGGCATTGCGGTCAGCTCCTATCAAGGCGGCCATACCGAATTCTTCAAGTACATGATCGACATGCTGCGGGAAAGCGGCCGCCCTGATATCCAGGTCTTTGGCGGCGGCGGTGGCGTCATCGTCTCTGCCGAGATAACCGAACTGCATGAGTATGGCGTCTGTCGAATCTACTCTCCACAGGATGGTCAGCAGATGGGTCTGCAGGGGATGATCGACGACATGATCGAGCAGGCGGATTTCTACCCCGGCGCTGGCGCTCTCGATCAGGTTGAGGAGATCGGCAACGCCCGACCGGCCGACCTGGCACGGTTGATCACCGCGCTTGAAAACGGTACTGCTGCACAGTCGTTGATCCAGGCGATCAAGTCCGGCGCCCCGGCCGCTGCTCGTCCGGTTCCTGTGCTGGGTATAACGGGCACCGGTGGTTCCGGAAAATCTTCACTCACTGACGAGCTGATTCTGCGCGCGAGACTGGATTTCGGCGGACAGCTAAAAATTGCCGTGATTGCGATCGACCCATCACGACGAAAGACGGGCGGCGCGCTGCTCGGTGACCGGATCCGGATGAATGCGATCGATGGAGATCAGGTCTTCATGCGATCTCTCGCGACACGGGATTCGGGTTCCGAGTTACCAAAATACCTGTCCGAGATCATCGCCGCGGTCAAGCTGGCTGGATACGGCCTGGTCCTGGTCGAAACACCGGGCATCGGCCAGGGCGACTCGGCGATTGTCCCGTTGGTCGACCGGTCCCTATACGTAATGACGCCAGAATTCGGTGCGGCCAGCCAACTCGAGAAGATCGACATGCTGGATTATGCGGACCTGGTTGCGATCAATAAATTTGACCGCAAGGGCGCACAGGACGCATTGCGCGATGTCCGCAAGCAGATTCAGCGAAATCGCCAGAACTTTGCCACTGATCCTAATGCGTTACCGGTCTTCGCGACGATGGCGTCAAACTTTAACGATCCAGGTGTGACGGCGCTTTATCATCAATTGTGTGACCTCCTCGAGCCCTGTGGACTGCCTCGAAGGATACAGAGCCAGGAAAAGACACCACCGACTGGGCCGGAGCAACGCGGCATCCTGCCCGCCGCGCGCCAGCGCTATCTGTCTGAAGTTGCCGATTCCGTCCGCGCGTACAAGCAGTCAGCCTGTGCTGAGTCCCGAATAGCACGAGAGTGTCAGCAGCTGCGCGCCAGCGCCCGCATGCTTGAAGAACAAGGACTTGATTCGCAGAGCCTCACGTCGCTTGCCGATACGCACGATGCCAAGCTGAGCGAAGGTGCTCGGTCAGTTCTTGTGGGCTATCCCCAGTTGCGCGAGCGTTACAGCGGCGAATCGTTGTCCTACACGGTGCGGAATCGTGAAGTCAGTCAGCCTCTGGCTTACACGTCCCTGTCGGGGACTCGGTTGTCGCGGGTCAGTTTGCCACGCTTCAGCGACGACGGAGACCTACTCCAATGGCTGATGCTGGAGAATGTCCCCGGCGAGTTTCCCTACACGGCAGGAGTGTTTCCGTTCAAGCGCGAAGGCGAAGATCCGACCCGGATGTTTGCCGGTGAAGGCGATGCATTCCGGACCAACCAGCGGTTTCACTACCTGTCCAAGGACGCCAGTGCGAAACGGCTGTCGACGGCTTTTGATTCGGTAACGCTGTACGGCGCAGATCCTGCCGAACGTCCGGATATCTATGGGAAGGTGGGAACCTCTGGCGTGTCTATTGCGACGCTGGATGACATGAAGACGCTTTACACGGGTTTCGATCTGTGCAGCCCTCAGACATCGGTCTCGATGACTATTAACGGGCCTGCACCGACTGTGCTGGCGTTTTTTCTGAACACGGCGATCGATCAGCAGATTGAGCGATTTAGAGAGGAAAACGGTCGTGAACCTGACCCTTCTGAACACGGCAGCCTTCGAGTCTATGCGCTTGAAAATGTGCGTGGAACCGTACAGGCAGATATCCTGAAGGAGGATCAGGGACAGAACACCTGTTTGTTCTCAACGGATTTCAGTCTGCGGATGATGGGCGATATCCAGCAGTATTTCATTGCCCACAACGTCCGCAATTTCTACTCTGTTTCTATCTCGGGTTATCACATTGCCGAGGCCGGGGCCAATCCCATCACCCAGCTCGCCCTGACGATGGCCAACGGATTCACCTATGTGGAGGCTTATCTGGCCCGTGGAATGAATATCGACGATTTTGTGCCAAATTTCTCATTTTTCTTCTCCAACGGTATGGACCCGGAGTACACGGTGATGGGTCGGGTTGCACGACGGATCTGGGCTGTGGCGATGCGCGACTACTATGGCGCAGGAGCGCGCAGCCAGAAACTCAAATATCACATCCAGACCTCGGGCCGCTCTCTTCACGCTCAGGAAATGAGTTTCAATGATATCCGCACCACGCTGCAGGCACTGATCGCGGTTTACGATAACTGTAACAGCCTGCACACCAATGCCCACGATGAAGCGGTCACCACCCCCGGTGAAAGCTCCGTCCGCCGGGCACTCGCCATTCAGATGGTCATCAATCGGGAGTGGGGATTGGCCAGAAACGAGAACCCCAATCAGGGCAGCTTTGTAATTGACGAACTGACTGAACTCGTCGAGGAGGCTGTCCTCGCTGAGTTTGATCGTATTACTGAGCGAGGTGGGGTCCTGGGTGCCATGGAGACCGGGTACCAGCGGGGCAAGATCCAGGAAGAATCGCTCTACTATGAGCAGCGCAAACATGACGGCAGTCACCCTATCGTTGGTGTCAACACGTTTCTAGGAGACGAGACCGAGGCGCAGGGCGTGGTTGAACTTGCCCGTGGCACCGAGGCAGAAAAACAAGGACAACTGAAGCGCCTCTCTGAATTCCAGGCAATGCACGTGAATGTCGCCGAAAATGCCCTCCAGGCTGTACAGCGTGCAGCCCTGACAGGTGAGAACGTTTTTGCGGAACTGATGAATGCCGTGCGGGTTTGTTCCCTTGGCCAAATTACGGAGACCCTGTTCGAAGTCGGCGGCAAGTATCGGCGCAACATGTAACCGTTCCAGCGCAGGAGCGGCAGAAAACCTCCAAAATAGTTATTTCCGGCCTCAGCCGTACTTTTGCCGTACAGCACCGGTCCGGCCAGATCCACTGGAGTGCATCTTGAACCAACCCTCTCAGCGAATGCCTGCCAACGTCATGATACTGGCATCCTGCCAGGCTTTGATGATGTCGGGAAGTGCACTCATCATAGTTACTTCGGCCCTGGTTGGGCTCGTTCTCGCCCCAGGCCCACAGTGGGCCACGCTGCCGTTGGCCTGTGTGTTCTTTGGCATGCTGGTCATTACCTACCCGGCATCCATGTTGATGAAACGCATCGGTCGGCGGGCAGGTTTCGCATTCGGGCTGTCGGTTGGTGTTGGAGGCTCTCTGTTGACGACGTTCGCCATTCTTGAACGCAGTTTTATACTGTTCTGTGCCGGTTTGCTGCTGATCGGCGTAATCAACGGCTTCGGTCAGTATTACCGCTTTGCGGCGGCAGACGTAGCGAGTGAAACTTACCGGGGGCGGGCCATCTCCTGGGTCATGGCGGGTGGGATCGTGGCCGCTTTTCTGGGGCCTGGAATTGCGACATGGACCTGGGATCTATTCACGAGCGCACCGTATGCCGGCAGTTATGTGAGCCTGCTGATACTTTACATCGTATCGATGATGCTGATCTTTTTCGCAAAAATTCCAAGACCTTCCCCGGAGGAAAAATCTGGTCCGGCGCGGCCACTCTCGCAGGTCGCTTCACAACCGGAATTCCTGGTCGCAGTGGTCAGTGCTCTGGTCGCTTACGGTACCATGAACCTGATCATGGTGGCCACGCCGCTGCAAATGAAAGGCTGCGGGTTTGATCTGGTGAGTTCGGCTAGTGTGGTCAAATGGCATATTGTGGCCATGTTTCTACCCTCGTTCGTTACCGGTCACCTGATCAGATCCTTCGGAGTGATTCGGATTATGGCCTGTGGCCCGGTCCTGATGGTGTTTTGTGTTCTGATCAACCTGAACGGAATCACAATTGTCCATTTCACTTGTGCATTGGTTCTACTTGGCGTGGGCTGGAACTTCTTGTTTGTCGGCGGCACGACCCTGCTGACTGAAGCCTACCGGCCGGCGGAGAAGGCCAAGGCCCAGGGGTTGAATGATTTTCTGATATTCAGCACCGTGGCCATGACTGCCGTGAGCTCGGGATTCCTGCACGACAGATTTGGATGGACCGCGATCAACTGGGCGGTTCTCCCTGCAATTGGTATTGCCTTGTGTGCGATTGTCTGGCTGGGCCGGCGGCGTCGGGTAATGCTCTCGAGCAGGGTAGCGTGAAGGTTGGGCGGCTGTGAGCCTTGCAGCAGCGTTCGGGGTAGGGCGCGCCGGTAAGGCCAGGGGTGTAAATAGGTCTCAGCCCCGAAGCGCTGTGGCGGCGCGACCGATTGTGCCGGCTAACTGGAAAGTGCTTCGACCGTTTCAGCCAGTGTTTCGGAATTGATCACGGCGTGGTACACCGGTGGGCACGTTGCTCGCCTGAAGGTTTTTCTGACGATGCCAGCGAGGTTGGGCTTCTTCTCGGTCGGTGTTTCACCTTGTCCGATACCACCACCGAACTCGACGATGGTGTTGATGCCACCTTCTACTGCAGTCGTGAGATTGTCGTTCCACAGTACCGGGTGGAACAATTGCCAGAACAGGCACGACTTGATGGTGCGACTGTCCGGGTCGTGAAATGTGCCGGTGTAGTTTGACAGGACCTGCAGGTCCGGTGAACGGATCGTTGCCTGATCCAGGACACTGCGAAAATGCCGGGCTGCCTCCACCATGTAATAGGTATGAAATGCCCCTTCAGTCTTGAGCCTGGCAGATCTCTTCTTCGGGTATTGTTCAGTGAATTCGACGACCAGCGCATCGAGATCCGAGGGCCGGCCGCCGACGACTGTCTGGTCAGGCATGTTGCAGGCCGCGATACTGCACAGATGCTTTTGAGCGAGCGGCATCGCCTCTTCGAGCCGGAGGGGCAGCGCTTCCATTTCTCCTTCACCGTACTGACTCATCAACTCTCCCCGGCGGCTGACCAGGGACAGCGCCGTGCGGAAATCCAATGCCCCTGCCGAGAGCAGAGCGCAGTACTCTCCCAGGCTGTGTCCGGCACTAACCTGAGGGATGACGCGCCGAGTGGCCTGTTCCTCGTACGCTTTAAGGCAGGCAATGGAATGCGTCAAAAGCGCGGGTTGTGTGTAGCGGGTCAGGTGGATCTGCTCATCTGGGTCCAGGAACGACAATTCAGCCATGTCATAGCCCAGAATATCAGTCGCTTCATGGTAGATCTCCCTGACACAGGCATAGTCCTCGTACAGATCACTGCCCATGCCGCGGTACTGGGAGCCCTGGCCGGGGAAAAGGAAAAGAGTTTTTCGTTCCCCGTCTTTTATTGCTGTGTCGCTGTCTGGCATCGTGTGTCTAGAGTTACTGTGCGGTGATTAAAGCTCTATTTAGCAAAGGCCTGATGCTGCGGATTTTACGTGTTATCGAGGCGCTGCGTCGCAGAGTGATCAGTACGAGATGGCGGGCATCGGCATCCTGGACTTCGGTCAGTTGTCGCACGGTTCAGTCGTCGGCCCCTATCGGTAGGCCCTTTGAGTGTGAGAGGCTGGTCGTCGTGGATCGACGCTCCGGGGAAATACAGTGATCAGGCAGATCTCAGTGCTGCCAGATCAACGTACAGGACGGGCAGAAAGCCGCCGACTGTGGGGCCTTGAGTCAACCTGAATGGCCTGGTCGGCTTAACCTCAAAGGCAAAAAAAACCCGTCGCGGAGGGCGCGGCGGGCCAATTAAAGGAGGAGGATATTGAGAATAAATGAATTCCGAGTCCTAGATATATCTTACCTTTCACGCGATAACCTGTCAATTCAGAGCCGACCACGGATCGTTTGTTGGTCAGTGGTGTCATGCGCTTGGGGTCTTTGGATCCACGACTTTTGGCTGGTCGACAGACACCCGCCGCTGGGGGTGGCGTATCCTGGCCTTACCCTGTGGATTACATTATCCTGACGCTGTGACCCTCTATATCGCAAGGCACGGGCAGACCGACTGGAACCTGCGGGGCAGGTGGCAATCCAGGAGTGATGTACCGTTGAACGACACGGGCCGTGGTCAAGCCGAAAATCTGAGGCAGGAACTGGTCCGGCGACAGGTCAACTTCACTGCGGCGCTGTCATCGCCACTTGACCGAGCACTCGAGACGGCCCGGATATTGCTCGCCGGCAGTGATATCCAGGCCCAGGTCGAGCTGGCTCTGGCCGAACTCGATCTCGGTCACTACGAAGGACGTTACGAATCCGCCGTGAAGGTCTCGATGGGCGCTGGCTACGATCGGTGGCGGGACTCGATGATGCAGGTACCTGCCCCAGGGGGGGAAAGCATTGATGACGTGGCAGCACGGCTGACGCCGCTTGTCGAGTGGCTGCGTTCCTCGAAGGAGGTCATTCTGCTAGTTGGGCACCAATACGTGAACATGGCCTTGAAGGCCAAACTGAGTGGCTGCTTTTCTACTGAGTGCCTGAAGGCGTACAAGCAGGCTAATGACGAGATCGATGTCTGGAGTCTGGACCCGCCCGGGTTGATTTCCAGACTCGCGGTCGGTGAACCAGGGTGAAAACTCGCTTTGAGTTTGACCCTGCGACTGCCCTGGCCCACCTCAGGGATGTGGACCAGGGAATGGGTCGGTTGATTGACCGAGTCGGATCCCTTGGCCTGTCTGCCAATCGCAACCGGTCGGTTTTTGAATATCTCGCCAGAAGCATTGTCTACCAGCAGTTGAGTGGTAAGGCAGCCGGTACGATCCATGGCCGTTTGCAGAATTTGTTTTCAGGCCGGCGCATCCTTGCCGATAGATTGCTGCTGTTATCCGATCAGGCCCTTCGGGGGGCGGGGCTTTCCAGGGGGAAGTGTCTCGCTTTGCGGGACCTCGCCACCCGGGCAGTCGCAGGCGAACTGCCTACCGCCCGAAAACTCCGTCAGATGAGCGATGCAGACATTATCTCAGCCCTGACCGTGGTCCGGGGGATCGGTCCCTGGACGGCCCAGATGCTTCTGATCTTCTACCTGGGGAGGCCTGACGTACTACCGTCTGGTGATCTGGGCGTTCGCCGGGGCTATCAGTACCTTCGTGGATTCAAAACGCTTCCAGAGCCGGACAAGCTGGAGCGGGCCGGGCGTCGCTGGCGGCCTTACCGAACTGTCGCGAGCTGGTATCTTTGGCGGAGCCTCGACATCGATTTGCCGACCAGCTAATCAGTCTGCGTTCGAGCGCTCGGTGCGGGTCAGGGCGTGGTATCGTTTGAGCAGTATTTCGGGTGTCTCGTTCCGCCCGGAATCGACAACGATGCATTCCACCGGGCACACCACCACACACTGTGACTCTTCGAAATGGCCGACGCACTCGGTGCATCGCAGCGGCTCAATCTCGTAGATCTCCTCGCCCTGGTAGATTGCCTCGTTAGGGCACTCCGGCTCGCAAACGTCGCAGTTGATGCATTCATCAGTGATCAGCAGGGCCATCAATAAGTGCCAGATTTATTGGGTTTTCTCACTGTCTTTCCTATGGGCAGGATACAGGCCATTTTGCGTTTGCATCAGTTTCCATGGGCGAGTATCTGAGCAAAATTGTGACAATATTGTGACACAGGACAGGATAGGTTTGAGCTTATTACAGCTGCAAACAGCTTGACGAATTCAGTCATACGTTTACGAGATAGCGACTGATTCTCGTCAACGTCATGTAAAGGAATTGGCGGCGGGCATTGCCGACCCCACGCATGTCCCCGATCTCCATAGCGAGCAAAATCTCAGAGCATTCGTGGTGCAGAATCTGTACTTCTTCCTGCCACTCGAGATTACCCAGGTAGCTTAGCCAGGTACGCGCAGCACGGTAGTACAGCAAGTCGGTCATTTCGCGGAGCGCCGAATTACCGATTTGGGCAATGATTAACTCATGTAACTCGTTGCACAGGCGCGCATACACTTTCACATCTCTAGGAGCCTCAATAAGGGCTTCAGCACGATTGCGTAAATGCTTCAGTGCCTCAATTGTTGTTACGCTCGGATTGATAGCAGCCAGGTCGCCCATCATTTCGGCCAGACGCATGCGCAGCTCGTAGATATCTTTGAAGGTTTTGATGTCTACTTCGCTCACAATGGTTCCGACCCCATTGCGGGTCTCGACCAAGCCTTCATATCTCAGGCGCAAAAGTACATTTCGAACTGGCGTGCGGCTGACGCCAAATTCTTCAGCGAGTAAGCCCTCGTTGAGCAACGTACCGGGCTGGCATTCGAGCAGACATATGCGTTGGCGAATCTCCCTGTAGATGCGGTCAAAACGCTCTGCCTGACTTTCGCGTCGGCGTGCCGTTACTTTCGCTGGTGTTTCTGCCATGTTGCGAGATTGGTCAAACTAGTAATCGGTGCCGTTCTTTATTTGGACTCAGAGAGATTCTCCCCAATCCAGTCGAAAGAGCTGGCCGTAACCTGCAATCTTGTCGTCAATACCAGCTCGGCGCAGGCAATCCCAGATCATCGCCTGGTTGGAGGATATTACAGGCTTGCCGGCCGTATCCTCGATTTCCTGCAATACATCAATGGTACGAATGCCGCCACAACTGACAAAGATCGCATCCGCATCGGGCTGATCTATGCTGAGTGCAAAGTCCCGGATGTACGATGGCTTGATACGACCCATCGCCTCATTATCTTCGACGTTTAATCCTTGAATATCGAGCACATCAAAGCCCTTCTGTTGAAGGAATACAGCTTCTACAGTATTGATCTCGTCTAGATATGGCGTAGCGACTACTATCTTGTGCGCACCGACGCGACGAAGTCCATTGACGGCGCCGGTCACCAGAGTCGAGGGTTTAGCCCACGGTGCACCGCGGCGAATTTCGTCGCACACCTGGTCTTCACCGATCACGATAGACCCCGATGTACATGCATAGCAGACGACAGCCGGACGTGCCTGGGGTTGCAGAATCGAAGCGGCCTCTGCCATCCCATCGATTTGTGCCGCTAGCGTAGCAAGGTTGCAATCGCTGGTGCTATCTAGCCGGGTGACACTGGGACCCACTCCTTCCGGACACAGGCGGAAAATATTCTCCTCCATGACCAGATCCATTGAAAGAATAATGAAACCGAGCAAGGCGCGAGAGTGGGTTCCATCGTCATAGAGTACCTCGCGGGGCGGTGAACAGATTTCAGGATCCGGGGTATCGATTAAGTTGGACATAGCGGTCTTCTCCGATCAGAACGGTTTGATTAAGGTCGACGTCCAAGCTATATATAGCTTCTTATGCCCGTATTATAAGTTATTGCAGGGCAGGTTCAGGAAAATGGTTTCCATTGCCGGCGCACGTCATCATGATTAGTTCAGCTCAGGATAACAAGAATTAAGCAGAAGATTAATAAATAATTGAAAATAAACAATAAACAAATACTGATAATCGATGACCCAGGCGGGTTAATCGGTCTCTTCTTGCTGGATATAAGAATTATTGACAGCTGGCTAAGATTTGCTTCAAAATCTATTTTCGAATTGCTATATAAAGATATAATTTAGCTTAACCGCCACCAAGCCCGGAGATTAAGACATGTCTAGTGAGCCGCATTTGATGGGTGCTGAAAGTGAAATGCTACCGCTTTTTCAAAAGCGTACCCAGGAACTTCAACGCCGCCTTAAAGATGAAGGCATTGATATGTTGATCATCACCAACATTGATTCGATCTACTATTTTTCGGCCTATTGGGGTGATCTTGGGTTGGAATTTGGCCGTCCGACACTGCTCACCGTCGCGAGTAATGGTGACGTGGCGTTAATTACCCCGGGGTCAGAATCATTAATGGCGCAGGCGTTGACGTGGATTGATGATCTTCGCCTTTATTCTGATGGGGTCGGTGAGGAATGGCGCAACCCGCTGCGCAGACTCCTCGGTGAAAATCCCCAGAAATTGTGTATCGCCGTTGAAAAGGACGATATCCCCGCTGTTATCTCTAATTATCTGAACCAGGAACTCACTAACCAAAGGGTAGATGGCACACCGATCATCGCGAAAATGCGCGTGATCAAATCTGCTGAAGAGCGCAATATGATCCGTCAGGCCGGTCAGGTCGCGGTTGCCATGGGTATCGGAGGACGCGATGCAATGGCAGTGGGTGTGCCCGAATATGAGGTGTCCCTGGCCTGCATGAACGCGGGCACACGCAAAGCGGCAGAAATTATTGCGGCTGAAGATCAGGATGCACTGATGAGTCCCATGATCCACAATCTCCAGGCAGTCCAATCCGGTCGCTTTACCAGTTATACGCATCTGCACCCCCGGGTAAAGAAGCTGGCTCATGGTGATCCGGTATACATGTGCTTCTGCTCAATTTGCCACTTCAAACAGTTCAAGATCGGATATGACCGGGAGTACTTTGTGGGCAGTGTAGATGATGAAACGGCGCGCACTTACAACACCGCTATCGAGGCGCAAGCGGCTTCACTGCATGAGATGCACCCCGGCGCTATTGCAGAGGACGTGCATAAGGCCGCTGATGACGTTTATCAATCCGCCGGGTTCGCACCGTCTTATCGGACCGGTCGCGCACTTGGGTATTCATCTCTGGAAGAGCCCCAATTGAAGTACGGCGATAAGACGCCCCTTGAAACTGGAATGGTCTTTGCCGTCGATGGAGGTGTCACAGTGCCCGATGTTTTTGGGGCGCGGGTTGGCGATACCGTCATCGTTACCGATGATGGCGTCGAAATTGTGACGGAATATCCGCGCGAGCTAACGGTGCTGTAACTTCAAACGATACGGATCGATTTCAAAGGAAAGTCAAGTGAACAACAACGCATACGACGTCATCATCATAGGGGCGGGCATTATCGGTGCCGCCACGGCATATGAGTTGTCCAAGAAGGGCTATCGCACCATTAACCTCGATATGCTGCCAGCTGCAGGCTACGGATCAACATCGAACTCTTGCGCCATTATCCGACTTTACTATTCAACCCTGGACGGTTGTGCAATGGCCTACGACGGATTTTTTTTCTGGCGCAAGTGGGCAGATTACCTAAGGGCGCCCGATGACGAGCCGTTGGCTGTGTTCAATGAGACGGGTAACCTGATTATGAAGACCAAGGTGAACGATGGGCTCCGTAGTCAACTGGTGCATCTTGATGCCCTAGATATCCCCTACGAGCACCTGTCGAATGAGCAAGTTCTAGAGCGATTTCCGTTCTATAACCTGTCGTCCTTCTCACCGGCCAAGACCTTGGATGACCCGGCATTTGGTGAGCCAACTGGCGGTGAGGTCGACGGTGCCATCTTCTTTCCAAGGGGTGGTTACATCTCCGATCCACAGTTCGCGACCCGTAATATTCAACTCGCGGCCGAACGGGTAGGGGCAACTTTTATGTTCAACAGCCAGGTGGTGAAGATTCCCGTGATTGATGGCAGTGTTAAAGGCGTGCTCCTTGCCGATGGGACCCACATCGATGCAGCAACCGTTATTAACGCCGCTGGCCCGCACTCATGCAAAATCAATGCACTTGCAGGCGCCGAGAAAGACATGAAAATCTCCACTCGTGCACTGCGTCAAGAGGTGGTCCATGTCCCAGCACCAGAGGGGTTGGACTACGGTTCGATCGGGTGTGTAACATCTGACAGCGATACTGCTGTCTACACCCGCCCGGAACTGGGAAATAACATCCTGATCGGCAGTGAAGACCCGCCCTGCGATGCACATGTTTATGTTGACCCCGATGACTATAACCGGAACTTCTCTGATCAATGGACGGTACAGGCCCAGCGTTTGGGGCAAAGATTTCCTAACATTGGTATCCCCAACAGTCCAAAAGGCTGTGTTGATCTCTACGACGTAACCGAGGACTGGATTCCCATCTATGACCGATCATGTATCGGCGGCTTCTATATGGCGATCGGCACCAGTGGCAATCAGTTCAAGAATGCACCAGTAGCGGGGAAGGTAATGGCAGAACTCATCGAGTACTGCCAATCAGGGAATGATCATGATGCCCGGCCAATGAATTACCATTGCGAAAATCTGGATCGGGTGATCGGCCTGGGTACTTTCTCACGGCTTCGAGAAATTAATCAGGACAGCACGTTCTCAGTCTTAGGGTAAGCCCCATGTCGAAACAGTACTTCGCAAAATCAGAGTTTGAAGACCGTCAAAGCAAAGTGCGTGAAGCGATGAGTAAAGCCGGAATAGAACTGCTCCTGGTCATTGCGCCGGTTCATATTAATTATCTGACCGGAGCAAGCGCCAAGGGGTACCAGGAATTCCAGGTGCTATTTTTTCCGCTTGAGGGCGGGCCATTGGTCATCCAGAGTCGATTGGCCGAAGTGCCGATGCTCCTCGCCGATTCATTTATTGATGAGGTTCGAGGCTGGGGTGGACGTGAACCCGAGGATCCTATCGAAGTGTTTAAGGAGATTCTCCAGGCACAAGGCTACAAGGGGCTAAAAGTAGGGCTGGAGGTTCCCAGTTACTACCTGCACCCACATCATCATAATCAGTTGGTCGATTTGCTTGGGGCTGATCTTGTGATGGATGCCACTGATCTGATCGGTAATATCAAGTTGATTAAGTCGCCCGCCGAAATCGACTATGTGCGCAAAGCAGGGAAAATAGTTGATCAGGGTATGGATACCTGCATTGCATCGATCGAATCCGGTAGAACAGAGCGAGCGATTTCGGCAGACATCCACCATACGCTGCTGGCGGCTGGCAGTGATATACAAGCCAGCCCGATGAACTTCCTGTCTGGTCCGCGATCAGCTTTTGCTCACGGTGAGCCGTCTGACCGTGTTCTGGAATCCGGTGATTTCATGCACATCCAGTTCGGGGCCCACTACCGACGATACTGTGTCACCATCGGGCGGCAACTGTGCCTGGGTGAGCCGACACAGCGCATGTGGGATGTTTACCAGGTGGTGCGTGACGCGGGCGATGCCTGTATGGCTGAGATGCGTGCCGGGGTATCGGCTAGGGTGCCACATGAAATTGCGAAAAAGGTCATTGTAGAAGGCGGCCTGGATGAGTGCCGGTTGCACATGACCGGTTACGCCGTCGGTGCGGCGTTTGCACCCTCCTGGGTAGAGCCGCTAATTATGGATGCTGGTAGCGAATACACGCTTGAAGCAGGCATGGTCATCGCTGTTGAGCCACCATTATTTGGCCTTGAAGATGAACTTGGTGTTCGTTTGATCGACAATGTATTGATTACACAAACTGGGTGTGAACGCCTTAGCAGCACGACGCGGGATCTGATTCTTGTCTGAGGTGCACGTTAACTGACCTCGCCACCACATTCACAGTTCCTGTTTCTTGGTAGGCCACCCAATTTACCGCCCGGGCGTCGACCCGGGCACGCCGCATCTCTAGAGGCTTGCAGCTTAACTCGAGGGTGCCCTGAAAATACGGTATTGGAGGTTGCGATATGACGCAGACAGAGCCCAAAGTCAGCACGACAGTCGATTTTTCGGTCGACGGCAAACACCACGGACATTTGAGTATTCCCCATTCTCGTAATGATTCCGGCTGGGGTGCAGTGCATCTACCTATTGTTTCAATTCGCAGTGGCGATGGCCCGACACTGGTGCTTACCGGCGGCAATCATGGAGATGAATATGAAGGACCGATCGCGTTGATGAAACTCGCGAGGTCTCTTGATGTGGAAGAAATCGATGGCCAGGTGATTATCATTCCTGCCCTGAACTACCCGGCTGTGCTCGCGGGTCACCGGGTGTCCCCCCTAGACGGTGTCAATATGAACAGGGCCTTTCCTGGCAGGCGAGATGGGACGATTTCCTCGATGATCGCGCATTTCGTTTACCAGAAAATCCTGCCTCTGGCAGACGCGGTTCTGGATATCCATTCGGGGGGTAAAACGATGATGTTCTCCCCGTTTGCCTGTTATCACCGGCTTCCGGATGCCGATCTCATGGAAAAGGCGAAGCAAGCCGTTCTTGCATTCGCGGCGCCGGTTAGCCTGGAACTGGTTGAGTTGGACGCGGAAGGCATGCTCGATACCGCAGTCGAGGAGTTGGGCAAGGTCTTCATCGGCTGCGAACTTGGCGGCGGCGGTACAACGACGACAGGTACTGTGTCCATTGCCGAAGTCGGGGTGAGGAACTTGCTTTCCCATTTCAAGATCATTAACGAGCCCCCCCAAAGTCTTGAAGACCGCGGACTGCCTGCGACCCGCATGATGCATATGCCCGATTCTGGCTGCTACGTAATCAGTGATGATGCTGGTATTTACGAATCGTTGATCGATTTGAATTCGCCGGTTGAGGTGGGTGACGCCGTTGGCCAGGTTCATTTTCCGAGAAACCCTGAGCTTCTGCCTGTGGTCTACCGAGTAGAACGCCCTGGAATCTTGGTCGGACGCACCCACAAGGCACTGGTCGAAAGCGGTGATTTTCTGGCATTAATTGCCGCCGAAATGTAGACGCGAGTTGGTGTAAAGACAAAGAGATGGCCAAGATACGTAAGTTAAGGTAATGCAAGGGATTACCCGGCTCGCAAACGTCGCGTGTGATGGATTCATCGGTGATCAGCAGGGCCATCAGATCCGTCTTAGACGGACATCAGGTGTTCTGCCTGACTTTTGCTATTTTCTTTACCAGTGCCTCATTAACTTCGGGGGCGAGGAACTGGCTGACATCCCCACTCATCATTGCGATTTCTTTCACCAGGGAAGCCGACAGAAAGGTGTATTGTTCTGACGGAGTCAGAAAGACGGTTTCTACATTGGAGTCGAGTCGTCGATTCATGGCTGCCAGCTGGAATTCGTATTCAAAGTCCGATACGGCTCGTAGTCCCCGCAGTACGACCTGTGTGTTGTGCTGGGAAACACAGTTCACGAGCAGCCCAGAAAAGCTTACTACGCTGGCGTTATCAATATGCGCCAGAGCGTTTTCAGTCAGCCGCAGGCGTTCCTCCAGGGAAAACAAAGGCTCCTTCGATGCGCTGGCTGCGATGGCGATGACCAGTTCGTCGAACATCCGGCTGGCCCGTTCAGCAAGGTCGATGTGTCCTTTGGTGATCGGGTCGAATGTGCCGGGATAAAGGGCTCTAGCCGTCATTTGATGTAGTTTTCTGTTCCGGATTGCGCTATGTTGGTGAATAGTACCAACCCTGGCACGTTGCCACCAGAGATCATCAGACCGGAGAGCGCATGGAAACAGTCAGGTTTGCCCATATGGCCGATGGGACTCGAGACGATTATGCGCTTCTCGACCGGCTCGAGGAACATTTTACCGACGAGTTGCCAGGCAGAATTCTGGAGCACCTAGAAAAGCTCGAAGGTTCCATTTCCGGGTACAAGGTCAGTCGTCTGGAGCATTGTCTGCAGTCCGCGACCCGGGCGCACCGAGCTGGTGAATCCGAGGAACTGATTATCGCTGCTCTTGTTCACGACATCGGCGACATGATTGCGCCCTTTTCCCACAGTGAGCTGGCTGCCGCTGTCCTGCGTCCGTTCGTATCGGAAAAGACCTACTGGGTGATCAAGCACCATGGTGTTTTTCAGATGTACTATTACGCTCACCACTTTGGCGGTGACCGCCATGCCCGGGACAGCTATCGTGGTCACCAATGGTTTGATGATGCGGTTCGCTTTTGCGAGTGCTACGATCAGAACTGTTTCGACCCCGATTATGAATCTGAACCGCTGACATTCTTTGCTCCAATGGTTCACCGGTTGTTTCGGCGGGAGAACATTCGGGATTTCGAGACCGATATACGCTACGGCAAAAAAGCGCTGGCCTGATAACACTCACTGGATGTTCGATGGTGACTGGTGCCCGTTTCCCTCGGAGGAGCCATCAACCTGGTACAGTCGGTAGCAGACTTCGCCCGCTTTTTGCTGGTGTTTTTCTATCCAGTGATCAGGCACTGCGAGCGGTCTGTCAGCACCGGTTTCTACGTAAACCAGCCCACCGGGAGCTATCCGGCTGACATCGAGGAGGTTGAAGGACGCTGCGGTCAGTTGACTCCCGTAGGGCGGGTCCAGAAAAATGATATCAAAGGGCTCTGAGTAGTTTCTGAGCCAGCGCAGCGCGTCATCACAGTAGATACTGACCTGGTCAGCTCCCAGTCGTGACCGATTTTCTTCCAGTTGCCGGCAGCAATGCCGGTTGTTATCCACCATCACGACGCGGGTTGCACCTCGCGATGCCGCTTCAAAGCCGAGTGCACCGCTGCCGGCAAAAAGGTCGAGGCAGCGAGTTTGACTGACTGATGGTGTTAACCAGTTGAACAGTGTTTCCCGTACGGCATCCGGTGTGGGTCTTAAGTTTGTACCGCCGGAAAATTTTAACGTGTGTCGTTTCCAGCGACCGCCGATAATGCGTAAGCGGCCGCGGTTCTGGACTTGGCGTCTGCGTGAAGTTGCCATGTGGGCTGGGCTGTGATCAGCTTTGTTGAATGATACGATAATGCGTATCGTACTGCCCGTGGAAGGAATTTGGAGTTCCGATGACAGAAGCGCAAGAAAAAATTGATTTGTTTACCCGTTTAGGCAAGACCCGTGCTGCAATCGCTGGCGGTTTGTCCGGGCTGTTCAGGGGCAAGCAGGCAGTTGCGGATGACTCGGACTTTGATGAGCTCGAAGACCACCTGATCATGTCGGATATCGGGGTTGAGGCCAGTGCGCGTATCGTTGGACGGTTAAGAGCACAGGCGACAAAGGAGCGTCTCAAGTCCAGCCAGCAGCTTCGCGGCCTGTTGAAAGAAGAACTCTTCCAGATCTTGCAGCCTTCGGTCAGCACGCTTGACCTGCTCGACCGGGCGGCCACTCCGTGGGTAATGGTAATCGTCGGGGTCAACGGTGTCGGCAAGACGACGACCGCGGCCAAGCTGGCGCGTCGCTTCACCGAACAGGGGATGACTGTCATGCTTGCAGCCTGTGATACCTACCGAGCGGCGGCAATCGAGCAACTGGGTGTCTGGGGGCAGCGATTAGGCGTACCGGTTATTGCGCAGGAGTACGGCGCAGATGCTGCAGCCGTCGCGCACGATGCACTGAATGCAGCACGGGCCAGATTAGTGGACGTGTTGATCATCGATTCAGCGGGTCGTCAGCACGTCAACGCTGATTTGATGGAACAATTGCAAAAACTCCATCGGGTCATCAGGGGTATCGATTCAGAGGCGCCCCAGGAGACACTGCTGGTCGTCGACGGGGCGACCGGCCAAAACGCGCTTTCCCAGGTCGAGGCATTTTCGAAGGCGGTCACTATTAACGGGCTGTGTGTGACCAAACTCGATGGCACCGCCAGAGGCGGTATGCTGGTGGCGATGGCGCACAAATTCAGCCTGCCGATTCCCTTCATCGGTGTTGGCGAGGGTATTGACGATCTGCGTGATTTTGATGCGGACACCTTTGCACTCGCCCTGGCGGGATGCAACCCGTGAGTGCCTGGAAAGAAACAGGCCTGGGTGGTCCAATTGTTGCTCAGTCGTTTGTAAATTAAGATATGTAAAGTATTGAAAGTATGAATGTTAATCTATAACAACCATCGAAAAAATATTAGCACTCTAGGTTAAAGAGTGCTAAAATAGGCTCGTGTTAACAGTGTTGGAGAAATCATGAGCCAGACGTTACCCATCGCATTGGAACTTGGGCCCGCTCAGGGTCTGACCCGCTATCTGCAGGCAATCAACGCGGCGCCGATTCTCTCGGAGAAAGAGGAAAAGGAACTGGCCCGCCGCTTCAGCGAGACGCAGGACCTCGAAGCCGCCAGGACGCTGGTATTTTCTCACTTGCGTTACGTGGCTTCCATCGCCCGCGGGTTTACCGGTTATGGCTTGCCGCTCGCCGACCTTATCCAGGAAGGCAATGTGGGTCTGATGAAGGCCGTGAAACGTTTCGATCATGAGCGTGACGTCCGCCTGGTGTCATTCGCAGTCCATTGGATCAAAGCCGAAATTTATGAGTACGTTGTCCGTAACTGGCGCATGGTCAAGGTCGCAACCACTAAAGCTCAGCGAAAGCTGTTTTTTAATCTGCGTAAGAACAGACGCCGTCTTGGTTGGATGAGGCAGGACGAAGTCGACGTGATGGCTGATGAACTGGGTGTGAATACTGACACTGTCCGCGAGATGGAGATGCGTATGACAGGGGTGGACGTATCGTTCGATGCCGATGTAGACGATGATGACGAGATACGATTACCGGCTCCGGCTGAGACGCTCGCCGACTATAGCAGCGATCCGGGCGTGTTGGTTGCCCGTGCCGATGAAGCACGGTTAAAGCGGACACAACTGGCCAGGGCACTTTCGGTTCTGGATCAGCGCAGTCGCGACATCATCCAGGCTCGCTGGCTGAGTGACAGTGGCGAGAAACTCACTTTGGCGGAGCTTGCTGGAAAATACAATGTTTCAGCCGAACGTATCCGTCAGATCGAGAAAAGAGCACTGGAGCAGATGCAGCTCGCAGTTGCCGATTGAAGGGTCAAGATATTATTCAGTAAGCAAGCCCCCAGATAGGGGGCTTCCGTTTTCTGGGGTCGCTATTCGTTACTGTTATAATGAGCACCGTTACTAAGCGTGTTTGCCCCGTCGTCTCTTCACAATCTTCCGGACAGGCCTTGAGCCCGAGCCCACCGAAATGATCAACAAAACCGTACTCGCGTACTCCGGCGGGCTCGATACCTCGATCATACTTAAATGGCTTCAAGATCAGTACGATTGCGAGGTCGTGACGTTTACAGCGGATCTTGGACAGCAGGAGGAAATCGAACCGGCGCGCGAGAAGGCAGCGGGGCTCGGGGTCGCGGAGATATTTATTGAGGATTTACGCGAAGAGTTTGCCCGCGACTATATTTTCCCGATGTTTCGTGCCAACGCGGTTTATGAAGGCGAGTATCTACTCGGAACTTCTATCGCCAGACCGTTAATTGCCAAGCGGTTGGTTGAAATTGCTGAATCTACCCGCGCAGATGCGATCTCCCACGGCGCGACAGGCAAAGGCAACGATCAGGTCCGTTTTGAGCTGAATGCGTATGCCTTGAATCCTAACATCAAGATCATCGCACCCTGGCGTGAATGGGAACTTAGCTCGCGTGACAGCCTGATTGCCTACGCTCATCAGCACGGGCTACCAGTCGATGATCGTTTCTCCCATTCTATGGATGCAAATCTTCTACACATCTCCTATGAGGGTGGTGAACTCGAAGATCCATGGGTGACGCCCGGCGAATCAATCTGGCGCTGGACCGTTTCGGTCAAAGATGCGCCTGATAAACCTGAGATCATTGAATTGAATTTCGAACATGGCGATCCGGTTGCTATCAACGCTGAGAGCTTCACACCTGGTGCGATGATGGAAAGGCTCAACGAGTTGGGTGCACGGCATGGAATCGGTCGAACCGACCTTGTTGAAAATCGGTATGTTGGCATGAAATCCAGAGGTTGTTACGAAACGCCAGGTGGCACGATACTGCTCAAGGCGCATCGGGCAATAGAGTCGATCACGCTGGATCGTGAAGTAGCGCATCTCAAGGACGACCTGATGCCACGCTATGCCAAGCTGATCTATAACGGTTATTGGTTCTCGCCAGAGCGTAGGCTCATGCAGGAGATGATCGACCAGTCGCAGATGTATGTTACCGGTCTGGTGAAACTAGAATTATACAAGGGCAACGTTACTGTACTGGGACGCCGTTCGGATAACTCACTGTACGATGAAACCATCGCAACTTTTGAAGACGATGGTGGTGCTTACCAGCAGCGTGATGCGGAAGGGTTCATAAAGTTGAATGCGCTGCGCATGCGGGTTGCGGCCAGCAAGGGGCGCCGGCAGAGCACCGACTAGTTCGCTTTAGGTAAGGTGCCCTCAGGTGACCCAGCCGCGATTTCAGTGCTCGTTTCTTGCTCCCCGCTACTGGAGCCAGTGGGCCATGATGCTGGGTATCGGTCTCTGTACATTGCTGCCCCGAAAAGCATCGCTGTGGCTGGGTGACAGATTGGGTAGTATTTTCAGGGCGCGCAATCATAAGCGCAGAAAGATCGCGGAGACCAATCTTCGCATGTGCTTTCCGGAGTTGTCCGACTACCAACGCCAGGTTCTGATGCACAGGCACTTTCGATTGTACGGCAGGGCTGTCATCGATCTGGGTCTGGTCTGGTGGGGAACAAGAGCAAGGCTCGATGGCCTGTGCAGGGTATCCGGGGAGCGCATTCTGCGGAATTTGACCCGCTCTGGAAAGCCGGTCCTGCTGATCACACCGCACACCGTCGGTGTCGACATGGCCGGTGCATGTCTGTCGAGACTAGCGCCCGGGGTGTCAATGATGAAGCGCGCTACCGATCCCTTGTTGACCTGGCGGTTGTGGAGGGGAAGAACCCGCTTTGGTGCGACCCTACTAATGCGCGACCAGGGACTGCGACCGATGGTCAAGGCCATGCGCCGGGGGCGAGTCGGTTACCTGATGCCCGATGAAGACCTGGGTGACGACAGATCCCTGTTTGTGCCATTTTTTGGTGTCAGCACAGCGACCTTGCCTGTGGTGGGTTGGTTGGCGCGCCTGACCGCCGCCGCGGTACTGCCGGTGTTTATCGAGTTCGGGGAGTCGGGGCAGTATAAGGTCGCTATCCACCCCCCGCTGGACGATTTTCCGTCCGGAGACCCCCATGTTGACGCAGCAAAGGTGAATGCGGTCTTTGAGGCTGGGATTCGTGAGGCACCAGAACAGACTCTCTGGAGTTTGAAATGGTTCAGGACGCGCCCGGCCGGTGAGCCGTCACCCTACAGCTGATCGCCCGATGGTAGACGCTGGGCCTGTGAAAATTCTGGTGATCAAACAGACTTCTCTAGGTGATGTTCTCCACGCAACGGCGATTCTCCGGTCGATACGCAAGGCTTACCCTACCGCACAGCTGGCCTTTCTGACCTCGACCACAGCAGCAGATATCCTGCGCTATAACCCGAGAATTGATGAGCTGTTGTTGTTTGACAGGTACAGAGTCAAACGCGATTGGTGGCGGCACCCCGGTTGGGTCCTGAGGCATATTTTGGAAACCATGCAGGTTGTTCGCCGCGAACAGTACGATCTGGTGGTAGATCTGCAGGGGAGTTGGAAAACGGTCATTTTTCTATGGGCTGCCAGAGCCAGAAGGCGGCTGGTCAAGGGCCGCTGGTGGTTCGCAGAACAGTTCAGGCAACCACAACTGCATGCTATTCAAGAGATGGAGGGCGTACTGGGTCTTGCCGGAATAGCACCTGCGAGTCGGTCATTGGAGATCTTCGTTTCCGATAGCGAACGGGGCGCTATAACCACCAGGCTGGATGAGTTGGGTCTAGCAGGTCGCAAACTGGCCCTGTTCAGTCCGATGACACGCTGGCAGACCAAGAATTGGCCATTGGAGAATTTTGTATCGCTTGCAGGAAAGCTGCCGGATGACTGGTTCGTGGTGTTGACCGGTTCAGAGGCCCAGCGAGCGAGTCTTAATGCGCTCACCGAATGCCTGTCATCGGGACGCGCAGCCTGTCTTGCGGGCCAGCTGACGCTGCTTGAATTCTCCGAGTTGGTTGGCCGGGCAGATCTGGTGGTTACCGGGGACAGTTTCCCGATGCATCTTGCCGCCGCGCAGGACCGGCCACTGGTGGCGCTGTTCGGGCCGACTGATGAGAGTCGTGTTGGGCCGCTGGGCATTGGAACGGTGGTGCGGGCCGATGTGGAGTGTCGTCGTTGTTATCGCCGTGCGCGATGTGACAGACGCTGTATCGAGAAGATCACTGTGGATCAGGTTTTGGCCGCGGTGAACCGCGCAACGACCTGAGCATCGACGGGGCAAATCGCGGGTTGGCTGAAAACTCAAGTTCGCCAGAAAGCTGGAGACAACAGTACCAGCAGGGTAAAGATCTCAAGCCGGCCCAGCAGCATGCTGACAGCCAGTATCCATTTCCCGGCAACGTTGATTCCGGCGTAGTTCTCAGCAACTGCGCCCAGTCCAGGACCAAGGTTGTTGAGACAGGCGGTGACCGACGAGAACGCCGTCACCAAGTCGGCGCCTGTCGCTGTCATCGCCAGTGAAAGCAGAACGTAACTCAGGATGTAGAGGGCAAAAAATCCCCACACCGCGTCGATGACCTGATCGGGAACTGGTCTGCCGCCGAGTTTGATTGGGATCAGTGCGCTCGGGTGAATCAGTTGGTCAATTTCACGTCGACCCTGTTTGTATAGAAGGATAACGCGGATGATCTTCATTCCACCGGCCGTGGACCCCGCACAACCGCCCATGGCACTCATAAGGATCAGCATGATCGGCAGAAAAGTTGGCCACCAGTGGAAACCCGATGTCGTGAAGCCGGTGGTGGTCGCGATCGACACGACATGAAATATGCCATGCCAGAAGGCCTCGCCGGTTTCCTGGTAGGTATGAAACGCAAACAGCGTTGCAAGTACTACTGTGGCAACGATGACTATGATTCCAAGAAAGGTTCCCACTTCAGGGTCTTTCAGATAGAGGCCCAGCCGGCGGTCGCGCAGTGCCGTGAAGTGCAGGGCAAAATTGATACCTGAAACCAGCATGAAAACACAGGCTATTGCAGCGATGGTCGGGCTGTTGAAGAAACCGATACTCTGATCATGGGTAGAAAAGCCACCGATAGCGACAGTCGAGAAGCTGTGGCCTACCGCATCGAACAGACTCATTCCGGCGAGCCAGTAGGCCAGTGCACAGGCGACGGTCAGACCCAGGTAGATGTACCACAGGGCCTTGGCAGTCTCCTTGATCCGCGGGGTGAGTTTCTTGTCTTTTGCCGGGCCAGGTGCTTCAGCTCGGTAAAGCTGCATTCCGCCGATGCCGAGCATGGGCATAACCGCTACGGCCAGGACAATGATGCCCATGCCACCGAGCCACTGAAGTTGTTGACGGTAGTAGAGGATGGATGGCGGCAGATCGTCAATGCCCATCAAGACGGTCGCTCCGGTGGTGGTCAACCCGGACATTGCTTCAAAAAAAGCTTCGGTCAATGACATCGCGGGTTCAGGAGCCAGCAGGAAAGGAATCGCTCCGAACCCAGCCAGCACGGTCCAGAACAGGACGACGATCAGAAAGCCATCTCGGAGCCTGGGTTCTTGGGGGTGCTGTTTGACGGGCCACCATAATATGAGGCCAGTGAGGAGGGTGATGATTAACGCCAACGCGAAGGGCGTCGCCCCACCGTCGCCGATGATGAGACTGATCATCAGTGGGGGCAGCAAAGAGGTGCTGAACATCATCAACAATATCCCGAGAATCTTCAACACGGCCTGTAATTGCATTGTGGTCGCCCTCGCTTAAACGAAGGTCACTTTGACCTGGAACAGGCGTTCGACGTCGTGGATGTGTCGCTTGTCAATGACGAAAAGAATGACGTGGTCTTCGGGCTCGATAACAGTATCGTGGTGCGGAATAATCACCTCGTCTTTGCGCATCAATGCGCCGAATGTGGTGCCGGAAGGCAGCGAGATCTCATCGATGCGCCGGCCGACCACGCGGGAGCTGGCGGCGTCGCCGTGGGCGATGGTCTCGATCGCTTCGGCGGCACCCCGCCTGAGCGAATGGACTGCCACCATGTCTCCGCGGCGTACATGCGTCAGGAGAGAGCCCACGGTCTCCTGGCTGGGAGAGATGGCTATATCGAGTAAGCTCTCGATCAATTCGACATAGGCAGAACGGTTGATAAGCGCCATGGTTCGATGGGCACCCAGCCGTTTTGCGAGCATCGCAGAGAGGATATTGGCCTCGTCGTCATTGGTCAGGGCGCAGAAAACATCCATCGAGTCGATGTTTTCCTGCAGCATCAGTTCTTCATCGGCTGCATCCCCGTGCAGGACGACCGTATTTTCCAGCTGTTCGGCGGCTTGCCGGGCTCGTATGGATCCGTGTTCTATGAGCTTGACGTGGTAATGGTCCTGCTCCAGTCGTCTGGCCAGCTGCCCGCCGATGTTGCCGGCGCCGGCCAGCATGATTCTTCGCCCGGGTTTCTCTACGCTGCGCAGTTCACCCATCACGATTGGGATGTCGGGTGCACCAGCGACGAAAAAAACCTCGTCGTCGGGCTCGATGACCGTGTCTCCTTTCGGGATGATCGGCTGGTTCTGCCGGTAAATGGCAGCTACCCGCGATTTCACATTGGGCAGATCTTCACGAATAGAACGGAGTTGCCGACCGACTAGTGGCCCTCCGTAATACGCTTTCAGCGCGACCAGCTGAATTTTTCCTCCAGCGAAGTCAACCACTTGCAGTGCGCCGGGGTACTTGATCAGATGGAGGATTCGCTGCGTGATGACCTGCTCCGGGCTGATAATGACATCTATGGGGATCGATTCATCGCAGAAGATCTCCGGGTGACGCAGGTATTCTGCAGAACGGATGCGGGCGATCTTTTTGGGGGTCCGAAACAGGCTATAGGCGACCTGGCAGGCGGCCATGTTGACTTCATCATGATTGGTGACCGCAAGCACAAGATCAGCGTCCGGTCCGCCGGCCTGTTCGAGAACCCCAGGATGGGCCGCAGCACCAACGATGGTACGTATGTCGAGCCGATCCTGCAGGCCCTGGAGTTTTTCTTCGTCGCTGTCTACAAGCGTGACGTCGTTGTCTTCACGGGAGAGGATTTCAGCGGTCGACAGGCCGACCCGACCGGCGCCCAGGATAATGATCTTCATGTTACGCCCTGGACTTGTCCAGTGTTATTGAATTCACGGTCGGTTCTTGACTGACTTCGGGTCTATGCCCAGTCCTTTGAGTTTTCTGTAAAGGTGGGTCCTTTCCATGCCACAACGTTGAGCCAGTTCGGTCATGTTACCGCCGGCTTGCAAAAGATGATAGGAAAAGTAGGCCCGCTCGAACTCTTCCCTGGCTTCTCTGATGGGCTGGTCGAAATCCTGTTTCACGCCTGGTGAGACGTCATGTTCGGCAAGTATAGCGGTGGTCCCCATCGCTTCGCGGGTCTCTTCTGCATCAATTTCTTCGCTGCTGGTTGTAATGAGCACCCGCTGGACGAAATTGCGCAGTTCACGAACATTGCCTGGCCAGGGCCTGTTCCGTAAATAGTTTATAGCGGCAGTCGAGAATCGACGGTAGTCCAGGTTTTCTGCTTCTATGACACGGCTGCTGTAGTAACTGATCAGGTCTGGAATGTCCTCGCGGTGCTGCCGTAGAGATGGAACAGCCAGGGGCACAGCGCTCAGCCGGTAGAAAAGGTCTTCTCGGAAACTGCCGTGCCGGATTTTGGCCTCGAGCTCCTGGTTCGACGTTGCAATAATTCTGACATCGAAGTTGAGCAGTGTCCTGCCACCGACCCGGTAAAACCGACCTTCTTCCAGTGCACCGAGAAGTTTCCCCTGAATGGTAAGGTCCAGATCGCCGACCTCGTCCAGCACGAGGGTGCCACCGTTGGCCTGCTCGAACCGGCCTGCCTGGATCCCGTCCTCATTTTCCAGGCCGAAAAGTTCGATCGCGATGCTTTCTGCTGGAATCGCTGCCAGGTTCACTTCTACGAACGGCTGGTCCCGGTGATGACTGACCTGATGTAGGGCCCTGACAACGACGCCCTTGCCGGAGCCGGGTTCGCCTCGGACCAGCACCCAGCTGTCACTTGATCCGATGCGGCTTATCTGCCCTCTGATCTCCTGAATTGCCGGGCTGTGACCGATCAGCTCAGAAGCCGGTTCAAGCTGGTTTCGTAGCCGGGTATTCTCGGTGTACAGTTGGCTGTTCTCAAGCGCTCGTTCGACAGTAACGAGGAGTTTGGCTGTCGACAACGGTTTTTCGAGAAAGTCATAGGCGCCCAACCGAATCGCCTCTACCGCAGTTTCCACGGTCCCATGTCCGGAGATCATGACGACTGGCGGTATGCGGCCATTTTGATCGGCCCACTCGGTCAGAAGGGAAACGCCATCGGTGTCCGGCATCCAGATATCGAGCAGCACAAGGTCAGGCCTGATATCGTAGAATTTGGTCCTTGCAGAGGAGGCATCTCCGGCAGTTTCCACCTGGAAACCCTCGTCTTCCAGGATGTCGCTGACGACGCGCCGTATATCGGGTTCATCGTCAACGACGAGGATAGTCTTACTGGTCATTCTTTCGCTGGCGGGTCCGTCGCAGGCATATCCTGAGAGTCGCTCGTCGGGATATGAATTATAGCGGTAGCCCCTCCACCCGGCAGGTTTCCGACCCGGATCAGACCCCCGTTTTCTTCTACGATCCGCCGGCTGATTGCAAGGCCAAGACCGCTTCCTTTTGTTTTGGTAGTGACATAGGGATCAAAGATCCGATCCAGCAGATTCTCAGCAAACCCAGGGCCATTGTCCCTGATCTCAAGCTCGAGAAAACTTTTTCGGTTCACGACCCGTCGTGTATGGATCTGTACAAGGCCTGGCGACCCAGTGAGCGCATCCGCCGCATTGATGATCAGATTGTTCAGCACCTGACGCAGTCCGCTCGGGTCACACATGACCATTGGCAGCTGTTCACCGAGGAAGAGATCAAACTCGATCTTCTTTGAGTGTGACAGGTGCAACTCCGTGATGTCCCGAACGAGAGTATTAATATCTATTTGCACAGGACGCGAAACCACCGGCTGGGCATATTCAGAGAAAGCGTCGACCATCGACTTCATGGACTCCACCTGATTCGCGATGGTACGGGTCGCTCTGTCGAGAGGTTCTCGATCCTGATCGGCGACCTTATCTAGGTACTTTCGGCGAATTCTCTCGGCCGACAACTGAATCGGTGTCAGTGGGTTCTTGATCTCATGAGCAAGCCGACGGGCGACATCACCCCAGGCGGCATCGCGCTGGGCTTTGATAAGCTCCGTCGCATCGTCGAATACCACGACCCAGCCGCTGGTGGATTCAGTACCCGGGAGCTTTGTTCCGCTGCACACCAGTGTTTGTCTACCTAAAGCAGAGGTAACGCTGATCTCGTCCTGCCACTCGGGACTGTCGTTGTCGATCCCGCGCTGAATGGCTGCCAGAAGTGGGGCGGTTGTCGGCACTGAGAGGCCGATGTCTCTGGCTAAGATCCCCACGTACAATTGAAGTGGTGTGCCCAGAATACGTTCCGCTGCCGTGTTGTGGGTGTGCAGTCGGGCATCGGTATCGAACGACATCACACCGGACGACAGGTGTGCAAGCACCGTTTCAAGATAAGCGTGCTGGTTTTCGGCTGCCAATTGACTGTTGCGGACCTCATTTTGTGCAATACTGATCTCGCGGGTCATTCGGTTGAAGGAGTCCACCAGGACGCCGAGTTCATCGCTGCTGTTCACCGGCAACTGTTTACGATAGTCACCTTGTGCGACTGCCCGGGTACCTTCAGCGAGATCGCGTAGCGGAGCAACCAGCCTTTTGGCGAGATAGATCGCGGCCCAGAGGGCGATCAGAAGCGTCATTACCGTGACCAATGAAAGCGTCAGAACGAAGCTGAATGTTAGCGGCTGCCGCAGGTACTGAAGTTTCTCGTACTCCGCCGAGGCGGATTCGACCCTCTCTCCGAGTCGTGCGTAGCGCAGCGGCAAAGGGAAGAGCACCTGTAGAACCCGAGCAGGATCGCCAACTTGACGCCCGTGTACTTGCAAGGCGGCCCGTAATTGAAGTCCCCCACCACCAACCGGTTCCAATTCCGCATAGACCTGACCCTGTCTTACCTGGCGGATTACCCGCTCATCGGGGACATCCGGGACCAGTGAGACAGGGTTAGAGCTGCTGGATGCCAGAATCTTACCCGACATGGTGTGAAGGCTCATTTCGTCAAAGTTGCCAGATTCACGAAGCTGGTCAAGCAGACGGATGACTTCGAATGTCGAGGACGTGTCTTCGATACGCTGCGCATCTTGGCGCAGTTGTTCAACGATATCAAGTTTGATCGACGCAAGTGAACTGCGACCAAGCAGTAATGCATCGTCGAGCGCTTGTTCGATCTGAACGTCGAACCAGCTGTCTACGCCTCGGCTGAGAAACTGCACCGCAAAGTAGTAAACCACAGCCAGAGGAATCAGTGCTAGAACCGCAAAGGTTGACACGAAACGCAGCGTCAGCCTGGATCCCAGTACCTGTGATCGGAACTGACCAATCAGGCGCCAGATCTGGAACGCAGTCAGTATTGCCAGCAGGATGATGCCGACAACGTTAAGCAAGATCAGTGCTAAATAGTAGTCGCCAAACAGCTCGTCATTTTCTGCAGCAAGACTGAGCAACACCGATGCCAGCAGCAGCAGCGATGACAGAGCCAGGGTAAACCCGGGTCCGAGAATGCGTGAGATCAGCGGGTAACCTGCCATCGGTGCCAGTCGCCGGTCAGCTGCCATGAGGGAAGGAAAAAGACCATGAGCCGCAACGGCCCCGGAAGGGCTCGGTGGTCAAGCGTGAGGCGCGCGCGGACCTGAAGTAGCTGATCGGATTTCATTGTTTCTGGAATCGCTTCCCGTATCCGGAAGGTGCCTACCCCATCGAGGGTTTCCGACAGTGTCGGGAACACCTCTATATCGTTCGCCGATTGCCGGGTCAGCGTAAACTGATTTGACAGGGCATGATATTGAATTCTGAGTGGGTATTGCCAGACAGCGATCTGACTGTGCCATGAGAATCTCGTCTTCTTGTAAAGGTGAACATCCAGGTTGATTGTCAGGGGTATGCCCTTGACCAGAGCCTCGGCTGCCTGAGGGCTGAGTGTGATTGACGGCAACACCTTGGTCTCGAGAAAGCCTGCTGAAATGTGGGACTGGCCAGCCAGAAGCTGAAAATCGGCGAGTGCGTATGGTGGCAGCAGGACCAGGAACATCACAACTGATACCGTGGGCCAGTGCTTCGCCCGTAGTGATGTTGCCTGTGTCACGGGTAAATGATCAAAGTGCCCGATCGGAAGACCGCATTGCATTATACGGGTAATCTGGCACCTCACCCATCACTGCTTATGCAGCATAGCATAGTAGAGTCCGTCTCCTTGTTTTCCAGGCAGGAACTGGTGGCCGAGTCGGGTCTTGATGCCGTGGCTGAAATCAACCCTGCTGATCTTGGCTTCAGGCTCGAGTTTCAGGAAGGTATTGACCAGATCATCGTTCTCGGCCGGTAGTATCGAACAAGTCACGTAGAGAAGGCGACCACCGGACTTAAGCACTGGCCAGAGTCGTCGCAGTAAGAGCAGTTGCTTGTCGGCCAGGGCAGGGATGTCGGAGCCGCGGCGCAGGACCCGGATGTCCGGGTGACGACGGATTACGCCACTGCCGCTACACGGCGCATCCAGGAGTACGACATCGTAAGGTTCGCCATCCCACCATTGGCCGGGTTGGGTCGCGTCTGCTGCGCTGATCTGGGCAGTCAAGCCAAGACGCTGCAGATTTTCTTCAATCAAATGGATGCGATCGGGCATGTCGAGAGCCTTGAGAAAAAATCCTTGTTCAGTGAGTTCGGCAAGCTGTCCCGTTTTACCGCCAGGTGCAGCGCAAGCATCGAGTACACGGTGGTTCTCGAGCGCTCCCAACAGCAGGGGGCTCAGCTGTGCTGCTGCATCCTGAACAGATACGTCGCCGTCGGCGAACCCTGGAAGTTTGGTGACAGGAACCGGCTTCTCCAGAGTCACGGCCCAGGGACTGAGTTGTGAAGGAGAAGCGCTCAGTCCGGCTTGTTTGAGTCGTGCCAGGTAGGCTTCCCTGGAATTGTGGAGTGGGTTGACGCGCAGGGACAATGGGGGGTGAAGATTGAAATTATCCAGAATTTCCTGCCAGTTGTCCGGCCAGGCATGGCGAACTGCGGACAATAGCCATTCGGGTGTGGCGTAACGGAACTCTGCGGTCGTTTCAAAGACGGGATCCCGATCCCGCAGGTGCGAACGCAGAACTGCATTGACTAGTTGGCGACTGTGCTTGCGGCCCAGAATGCGAGCGGCATCCACCGTGCTGGATGTGATCGCGTATTCTGGCTCATCCAGGTGGTCATATTGATACAGGGCGCACAACATCAGGTTTTCCAGAACCGACTCTCGCTGGCGAACAGGCTTATGCAACCTGTGCCGAAGGATAGGTCGGTAGCGATAGGTCCATCGAATGCTGCCCCAAGCGATCTCGCGTACCTCAGGCCAGCTCTCGGGTCGAGTGGTCCGCAGCCTGTGTCTAGCGGCATTGTCAAGGGTTCGCCCGCGTGACAGCACGTCGTCTACGATGGTTGCTGCTACGGCACAGACCTCAGCTGTCGGCATGTGCTGGATCGGGGTCGAAGCGTTGACCGGTCCGAATCGGATGTCCATTGAGAAATGCGTTCACAGCCAGTGGTTTCCGACCAGGCACCTGTATTTCAAGGAGGTCGAGAGTGCCCTCACCAGTCTGAACCCGAAGCAGGTTTCTGCCGGTCTGAACGACGGTGCCGGGTAAAGCCGTGGTCTGGTCCGATCCGAGGCCAGCCTTAAGGACAAGCAAGGTCTCACCGCCCAGGCCGGTTCGGGCCAAGGGCCAAGGGTTAAAAGCCCGGATTCGCCTTTCTAGAATTGCCGCAGGTAGCCGCCAGTCCAGGCTGGATTCAGCCCGGCTGACTTTTCTGGCCATGCAGGTGCCCTCGGACGGCTGCGGCCGTGATTGGCAATTTCCTTGTGCTATATCGGGCAGGATTCTGGCAAGTTCCGTTGCGCCCAGGTGGGCCAGTCGATCATCAAGAGAGGCCGCAGTGTCAGTGTCGAATACAGGTGTGGAGACCTGCGACAGGATGGCACCGGTATCAAGTCCTTCATTCATCTGCATCACGGTGATGCCAGTTTCACGGTCGCCTGCCTCGATCGCGCGCTGAATGGGAGCGGCACCACGCCAGCGTGGGAGTAAAGAGGCATGCACGTTGATGCAGCCCAGCGGTGGGATCTTCAGTATCTCTTTGGGTAGGATCAGGCCGTAGGCGACAACAATCAGAATATCAGGCGATAGTGCGGTCAGATGATCAACTTCATCGGCGAGCGCCTGAGGTTGCCTAATCGGTAGGCCTTCTTCTGCCACCATTGTCTTTACAGGGCTCTGCCGCAGGGTACGGCCTCGACCGGCAGGTCGATCCGGCTGTGTGTAGACAGTCATAATATCGATTGGCGAATTCAACAACGCCTGCAGGCTGACCGCGGCAAAGCGAGGAGTACCTGCAAAAACCGCGCGAAGTGACACGGGCAAAGAGATATCCGAGCGGGTCAGTAAACTACGACCTTGTTATGCCGGTCGATCTCACTGCTGTCTCGTTCTTCCTTCAACAGGCGCTTACGGATTCGATTCTGTTTTAAGCGCGACAGGTAGTCGACGAAAACCTTGCCATCCAAGTGGTCGATTTCATGCTGTACACAGACCGAAAGTAACTCGTAAGCTTCCAGTTTGAAAGGCCTGCCTTCGCGGTCCAGTGCTCCGATCACGACGCTCTCGGCCCGGCGCACCGGCGCTACTACTCCGGGGACAGAGAGGCATCCTTCCTCGGCTTCGGTATCACCAGTTTCTTCTTCAATCACTGGGTTGATAAACACCATCAGTTGGTTTTTGTGCTCCGAAACGTCCATTACGATAACTCGTTTGTGAACATTGACCTGGGTCGCTGCCAGACCTATGCCTGGCGCGTTGTACATAGTCTCGGCCATGTCATCAACCAGTTGGGTGATCTTCTGATCAACCACCTCTACAATTTTGGCCTGTTTTCGCAGTCGAGGATCTGGGTAGAGCAGAATGTCAAGCAGTGCCATTAGGGTCTTTGCACAAGAACTGTGACTTTGTTCTCTTGGAATGGAAGCGTAATTACCTCTAAACTAGGCGCCATCTGATCCGAAAATCGGTAGCTCTAATCGTGAATTCTAGCGGAATTCCCTATCAGGCTGCACTCGTGGTCTGATGATCGATGTAAGATCGAGGCGAGATAAACAGGAAACAGACGTAGGAGCAACAGGCGGATGATCAAAGTTATTTTTCGACTAATCGCGACTGCCCTGCTGTTACTGACAGTTCCAAGTCATGCCGGTGAACTCGTCCTCAAGCCCGGATCACCGTTGATCTATACAGTCCGCGCAGGGGACACTCTGTGGAGTATTGCATCACGCTTTCTCGCTGAGCCTTGGCGCTGGCCGGAAATCCTCATCCGGAACCCCCAGATCGAAAACCCGGAAGAGTTGTACGCTGGTGATGTGCTGATCCTAGGTTCCCACAGCGATGGGGTGGAACTAAAAGTGCTCCGGGTCGAAAAATTAACTCCGCAGGTCCGCATTGTCTCCAAGGGGAAACCGGTGCCGAGCGTTGCCCCCGATGCTATTCAGCCTTTTCTGGTGTATCCACAAATACTTGATGCACAGCAATTAAGAAGTGCTGGCCATGTGATCATTGGAGTTGAAGGTGATATTGTTCTGGGGCAGTTCCACCAGTTTTTTGCGCAAAACCTGCCCGCTTCTGACAACGGTCGTTATCGAGTCATTCGTCCCGGAGACTCATTCTCCGATCCCGAGACAGGTGAGAACCTAGGAAGGCCAGCCAAGCATCTCGGGACAGCTAAGTTGATCTCCAGCGGGTCGATCGGTACGTTGGAAATCGTTGAAAGCCGGGAGGAAATCCAACCGGGCGACCGGTTGATACCCGTGGTAGATGAAGTCGGGTTGCCATATTTTTTCCCGCGTAGACCGGATAGCCAGGTGGCCGGATACATTGTCGGAATCAGTGACGGGCTCAGCGAGGTGGGTGTGCTGTCTGTAGTGATAGTTTCGCTGGGCCATGAGGACGGAATCAAGCGTGGTGACGTCATACAGGTGAACCGCCAGGGCGAGGTTGGCAAGGACCCTTCGACTGGTCAGATCATCAGATTGCCCGAGTCACCGTCTGCCTACTTGATGGTCTTCAAGGTGTTCGAAAAGGTCAGTTACGGACTTATCATCAAGGCCGACCGGACAGTCCACTTGCTCGACCGAGTCTCCAGCCCGTCCGTATGATGCGAGCTGTTTTACGATCGCCAATGGGGTTTCTTGGAGTCTGATCCGGAGAATCTCACCGCTTTCAACACTAAGGTTCAACTAAACGCTGACCAAGGACGGTCATATGCGAAAGAATTTAAGGGCTTGGGTAAAGATTGCGCGGGCCCGATTACCAGACGTTGTCAAGCAGGCGATACTCGATCGATTTCCCGATCCTAACGATGCGCTTCTCGTTGATTTGAGCGAGCTGTCAGGCACCGCCAGAAAAGCTTTCGCTCCGGGAATGACTCTCGAATCCCACGCCGACCCGGCTGCGGTTGATAAAGATTGCAGCTGGCTCGGTGGTGGCGAACGGTGTGTCATCGGTATATCGGAGGCTGACTATCCCGCACTACTACGACAGATTTCAGATCCGCCACTCGTGCTGTACACCGCGGGTGATCATTCACTGCTGGCTTGTCATGGCCTGGCGATTGTCGGCAGTCGGAACCCGACTCCTATCGGTCGAGAGATCGCCCATGGCATTGCCCGGCAACTTTCGGCTGGGGGGGCTGTTGTGGTCAGCGGGTTGGCAACGGGAATTGACGGCGCTGCGCATTATGGAGCTCTTGAAGCTCGCGGCTCGACTGTCGCTGTCTGTGCCACAGGCCTCGATCTTGTCTATCCACGCTGTCACACTGCCTTGGCCGATCGGATCTGTCGAGACGGATTGTTGATCTCGGAATACCCCCCGGGAACAGGAGTGCGTCGTTATCACTTTCCACATAGAAACCGTTTGATCAGTGGCCTGACACTAGGAACCCTGATTGTTGAGGCGGCATCAAGGAGCGGAAGTCTGATCACTGCCAGGCTGGCCGCTGAGCAGGGGCGAGATGTATTTGCCGTGCCCGGTTCTATTCACTCCCCACTGTCTCGAGGCCCGCACCTGTTGATCAGAGATGGTGCACGACTGGTCGAGTCGATCAACGACATCTACGCAGAACTACCATCGTTGGGCCACGCGGGGTTGAATGAGAACCGATCCCCGGAGCCCGTGATTGAACGAGCCCTGCTGCTCGAGGCCGTGGACTACGTCCCAACGACTTTAGACCAGATCATTGAGCGGAGCGGTTTGACGATCACTGAGATTTGCGCCATGCTGATACAGAAGGAACTGTTAGGAGAGGTGCGCAGTTGTCCAGGCGGATACATTCGTACGGTGGCTTAGAGTGACGATATCACCCAGAATTGTGCAGGTACTACCCCAGCGACGAGTGCGGGCTGATTGCTGATGGTCCCATGAATAACTGCTTCATCGACCGGTCGGACACTCGTTCGGTGCACAATCGACTTCTTTCCCATGCAGCGCTAGTAGCCTGTGCAATGCCAGAGAAAATCCATTTTATTATTGAGGACCATGAGTAAGTCATTAGTCATTGTGGAGTCGCCGGCCAAGGCGAAGACGATCAGCAAGTATCTGGGCAGTGATTTTGTCGTCAAGTCCAGTGTTGGCCATGTCCGGGACCTACCAGTCAGTGGCCGAGGAAGCAAGGTTGATCCAAAAGAAAGGGCCAGGCAGGCGGCCTTGACGCGGAAGATGCCGCCGCATGTCAAAGCGCGGCACAAAAAAGAAAAAGCACAAAGAAACCTTGTCAAGAATATGGGATTAGACCCTGAGAATGACTGGCGGGCCACCTATGAGATTCTGCCGGATAAAGTCAAGGTCGTAGACGAGTTGCGGAAGTTCGCTAAGCGCACTGAGACCATCTATCTCGCAACTGATCTGGATCGTGAGGGAGAGGCCATTGCTTGGCATCTAAAAGAGATCATAGGTGGCGATAACAGTCGTTACCGGCGTGTGGTTTTCAACGAGATTACCAAGAAAGCCATTCAGCAGGCTTTTGGGCAACCCGGCCAACTGGATAGTCATAAGGTTGAAGCTCAGCAGACGCGCCGTTTTCTGGATCGGGTCGTGGGTTTCATGCTCTCACCCTTGCTCTGGGCAAAAATAGCCCGCGGTCTTTCAGCAGGTCGGGTGCAGTCGGTGGCCGTCCGCTTATTGGTAGATCGCGAGCGTGAAATTCGGGCATTTGTTCCCGAGGAATACTGGGAGGTATACGCAGACACAGCGTATGAAGAGCAACAGTTAAGACTGCAGGTCGCGAAGGAGGACGGAAAAAATTTCCGACCTACCAGCAAAGAGCAGACGGACCAGGCGTTGGCGCAGTTGCAAAAAAGTCGCTATCAAGTCGCCTCTCGCGATGACCGGCCAACAAGATCAAAACCTAATCCGCCCCTGGTGACTTCAACACTTCAGCAGGCAGCCAGCACCCGGTTGGGATTTTCTGTAAAGAAGACCATGATGCTTGCACAGCGGTTGTACGAAGCGGGTTACATCACTTATATGCGGACCGATTCGACAAATCTCAGTAACGATGCCGTGCAGAGTTGTCGTGATTTTATCCTGGCTCGTTTTGGCAAGGACTACCTGCCTAAGAGTCCCGTTTTCTACGCCAGCAAAGAAGGTGCCCAGGAGGCACATGAGGCTATTCGCCCGACCGAGGTCACCAGAGAGGGGGAGGCTGTTCCGACAGAGCCCGACCAGCGACGGCTTTATGATCTGATTCGAAACTATTTTCTGGCCTGCCAGATGATGCCCGCGCAATATTTGAGTTCAACGCTGGTCGTGACATCGGGCCCATTTGAGCTCCGGGCCAAAGGCAGAATCCTGCAGTTTGACGGGCATACCCGCGCACTACCACCGGTAGGTAGACAGGACAATCAGGAACTGCCAGACATAGAAATCGGTCAGGTTTTAGCCCTACAGAAGCTGGATCCAGAGCAGCATTTTACCAGGCCGCCAGCAAGATTTAGCGAAGCCAGCCTGGTAAAAATACTTGAAAAGCTCGGCATTGGCAGGCCATCGACCTATGCATCGATCATTTCCACCATTCAGGACCGGGGTTACGTGAGGATCATTAACCGTCGTTTTTTCTCAGAAAAGATGGGCGAGATTGTGACTGACCGCCTGAATGAGAATTTCGGTCACCTCATGGATTATGGTTTTACTGCCGAGATGGAAGAAACGCTGGATGCCATTGCCGGGGGCGACAGGGACTGGAAATCTGTCCTGAATGAATTCTATTCCGACTTCAAGCAGAAACTGGAAGCAGCAGAAGGACAAGGGGAAGGCAAGAATGCAATCGGTGGGATGCGCGCCAACCTGCCTACCGACACCGATATTGAGTGCCCGAATTGTGGCAGGCATATGCAGGTACGAAACGGGGCAACGGGAATATTCCTGGGTTGTTCGGGTTATGGCCTGTCACCAAAAGAACGCTGCAAACAGACGTTGAATCTGTCGGCAGGAGACGAGGTCGAGGATGCTGTACTGGATGAAGAAATGGAGGCAAGGCGGTTGATCGACAGGCGCCGCTGTTCAACCTGTAACAGCGTTATGGATACATGCTTGATCGATGAAAAACGCAAAATCCACATCTGTGCAAACAATCCCGATTGTGCCGGTTTTGAAGTCGAGCAGGGACAATTCCGACTAAAAGGCTATGATGGGCCGGTTCTGGAATGTGATAAGTGCGGTTCCGAGATGCAGTTGAAGACTGGCCGATTTGGGAAATATTTTGGTTGCACCAAAGAAAGCTGCAAAAATACGCGAAAACTCCTGAGAAATGGCCAGGCGGCCCCACCCAGGGCCGACCCAATCCCGATGCCTCATCTATCTTGTCAGAAAGTCGATGATTTCTATCTATTGCGCGACGGCGCGCAGGGCATTTTTCTTGCAGCCAGCCAGTTTCCGAGAAACCGTGAAACCCGGGCGCCGCTGGTTGAGGAAATACTTACCGTCAAGGAACAACTCGATCCCAAGTACCAGTTCCTGGCGAGCGCTCCGGTAACAGACCCTGCGGGAAACAAGGCACAAATTCGTTACAGTCGGAAGACCAAAGAGCAGTACGTATTGACTGAAGTAGACAAGAAGGCGACAGGCTGGAAAGCCTTTTATCGAAACGGTGAGTGGCTGACTCAGGCCGCAGTGAAACCCCGGAAAAGCCCCAGAAAAAAGAAAGCAGGTAGCAAAACAGCCCGCAAAGTGACTCCACTGCCAGCAAAAAGCCAATGACACGGATCAGTGCCGGTAAGCGGGGTACCGATCTAGAATAGTTCATCGACCTGTCCGGTTGGATCGTGCCCAAATCCATCTGCGGAGACCTGGCCTGTTGCCTGGGCCCGTGGTTCAGTGCCCATGACAAAAAACTCTTCGTACCCGTCAGGATCATCTGCGCTTGTAAGGTTGCCGGTTTCATGATTGACAGATACCGTGATGACGTTTTCAGGGGTTGCCCACATTTTCTCCGGCTTGCCAGCGAGAGCCTCGGACATGTAGTCGATCCAGATAGGAAGTGCCGCTCTGGCGCCAGATTCTCGTTCGCCGAGGTTGTGGGGTTGATCGAAGCCCACCCAAACTGTGGTGACAACGTCCTGGTTAAACCCGCTGAACCACGCGTCTCTGAAATTATTGGTTGTGCCTGTTTTGCCGGCAAGGTCACCTCGTCCCAGGCTGTTTGCCCGACGCCCCGTGCCAGTCTTGATAACCTCGCCCATCAGAGAGTTCATAATGAACGCGTTCTCGGGTGACAGCGCACGCCTCGCGTAGCGAGGATCAACCTTGCGCTGGTTGTCTATCCTGGGTTCGCTTATGTCTGCAGGCTCGCAATCCGGGCAAAGCATCACGCGATTGCTGTATTCGACGATGTTTCCAGACTGATCTTCGACACGAGCTATGAAATAGGGTTGTACTAGGTACCCGCCGTTGGCGAAGACAGCATATCCGCGAGCGATTTCCATGGGAGTTACCGTGGCAGAGCCCAAGGCAAGTGACAGCCCATCGGGCAGGTCAGCCCGCTCAAACCCAAAATTCTCCAGGTGATCTCGCACAACCTCGGTACCCATCGCCCGGACCAGACGTACTGAAACGAGGTTGAGGGACTTGCTGAGTGCTTTTCGTAGCCGCGTCGGCCCGAAGACTTTCTTGCTGTAGTTTTGTGGTCGCCAGGTGTCACCGTGGCTTGATTCAATGACGATTGGAGCGCCGCTGACCAAGGTAGCCGCTGTGAATCCGTTGTCCAGTGCTGCGGAGTAAATGAACGGTTTGATGTTTGAGCCGGGCTGTCGTCGGGCCTGGATTGCCCGGTTGAACTTGCCACTGAAAAAGTCGAACCCGCCGACGAGAGCAAGTACAGCGCCGTCAACGGGGCTCAGTGAAACAAGGGCACCCTGGATCTCAGGCAGTTGGGCCAGGAAGTTTTTTTTTCGGGTCCGATCAACATAGACAACATCACCGCGGCGAAGAATACGATCGGGGGTAGTGCCGGTCCAACCCCAGCCTTCTTTGGTTATTCCCAGAATACTGCCGTCACCGAATGTGACGTCAAGCAAACCGTGTGTTGCACCAGACACAATGGCAGGGACGATTTTTCCCAGAGAACGGTATTTAGAAATCTGTAGGGTCGGCTCTTTCTCCTGACCGGCAGCTGTTCTGTCAACAGGGCCTCGATAGCTATGGCGCCTGTCGTAGGACATCAGGCCCGTTCGAAGCGCGCGGTTTGCAGCACCCTGGAAATCGGAACTGATCGTTGTGAACACACGATAGCCGTCCAGGTATGCCTCCTCGCCGTAGTGATCGACCATGTAGTCGCGGGCCATTTCCGCCAGGTACGAGGAATCCACCTCTATCTTGGCAATGTTCTTACGAGCCGACACGGGTGACGAGGACGCCAGCTGAAATTTCCTCGCGTCGATCATGCCTAGATCTCGCATCCTTCGCAGAACGTAATCCCGCCTGGCTACGGCCTTGGCGGGATTAGCCAGCGGATTGCCACGCGAAGGTGCTTTTGGCAGGCCGGCAAGCATAGCAAGTTGGGCGAGGGTCAGGTCCTTAAGACGGCGGTCATAGTACACTGAGGCTGCGGCCTGGAACCCATAGGCACGGTGTCCCAGAAAAATCTTGTTCAGGTACAGCTCCAGAATTTCATTCTTCGACAGTGCTTGCTCCAATGTGAGAGCCAGCAGTACCTCCTTGATTTTCCGGGTATATGTTTTCTCGCGAGTCAGAAAGTAATTACGTGCGACCTGCATCGTAATGGTACTGGCGCCCTGATCAATCCCGCCGGCACGCAGGTTGGCCAGCACGGCTCGGGCGATTCCAGCGAAATCAACCCCATAGTGATCGAAAAAACCGTCGTCCTCAGCGGCCAGTATGGCATTGACGAGTGCCTCGGGCACCTGATCCATGGTTGTGGTAATTCGCTTTTTGTTGCCATATTCGGCGATTAGTCGCCCGTCGATGGTGTAGATCCTTAACGGTTCCTTCAAACGAATATCCCGAATGGCCTCGATAGATGGCAGTTCTCGGTATATGATTGTCAGGATGATTCCAATGCAGGCGCCTCCCAAAGCGGCCAACGTGAGGGCTATCCATGTGATTTTTTTCAAGAAACGTCTCAATGAGGAACCTTTTAGGAAGCCCGGTGTTGGCCCAAGTCTGGACCCGGACATCGGCGAGGCCGGCCAGCAGGGTAGCTTATCAGAGCCTTGAACTACCAGGCATCGGGCTCGAGTTCGGTTGACAGGAGGCAGGTCGATTACTATTTGTCTGTTGTGAGGTCAGTTATTATTCGAATCATGGAGATCGTTGTCTGCTGTCCTCTACTCTCTACAGCCTCAGGTTCAACCTGTGCCAATATGGGGTTGTCCGTGCGGCTGCGCATGGGTGCCCGAGCACGCTCAAGGTCAGGAAATAGATGAGCATATTCAGTCCTAAACGATTGAAAGCGGTAGCCGTAGATATCGGCACGTCTTCGGTCAAGGTGCTTGAGTTAGATCGTAGGGGGAGCAGCTACCGGGTTGGACAATTTGCCATAGAGCGGCTACCAAGAAATGCCGTGGTTGAACGCGGAATCACTGATGTAGAGGCGGTCAGTGGGGCTGTTCGCCAGGCGATCAAGCGCTCAAAATGCAAGAGAAAACCAGCGATAGTCGCAATTGCGTCATCGCACGTGGTCTCACGCACAGTGCAATTACCAGTCGGCCTCAGAGAAGCGGAAATCGAAGAGCAGGTGATGATAGAGGCCAGCCAACACATTCCTCACCCATTAGAGGAAGTCAACCTCGATTATCAAGTTGTAGACAGCTCTGAAACGGACGGATCCTATTTGGTGAAGATCACCGCCTGCAGAAAAGAAATCATCGAGGGTTACTCGCTGGTAATCGAGTCAGCTGGGTTGGAAGCTGCGGTGGTGGATGTCGATTCCTTCGCGGTCGAGCGCGGTTTCGCCTTCGTTACCGCCGGCATGTCAGATGCGTTACGAGGTAAGGTCATCGCCCTGATTGATTTCGGCGAGGTCACCACTCGCCTGGATATTTTTGTCGATGACGTTGCGATATACGATCGGGACCATTCATTTGGCGGGCGAATACTGACGGAGAACATCCGCACCCGTTACGGTATTAGCTTCGAGGAAGCTGAGGCGGCAAAATTGTCAGGGGATCTGCCGGAGAATTATCGTGAAGATCTGCTCGAGCCCTTCAAGGCGACCATGGCGAGAGAGGCGTCGCGGGCTGTCGAGTTCTTTGTCTCGGCAGGCCGGGGATATGAGTCTGTAGACATGCTCTTTATAACCGGAGGGTGTACAAGAATAGAGGGTATTGCAGAGGTAGTTCAGATGCACACCGGGCTGCCGACGGCAGTAGCCAGCCCTTTTTCTCCGAGCGGCATTAAAGCAAGCGCAATACTTCAGAGGCAGTCGCCGCTGCTGCTCAAAGCCTGCGGACTTGCCGTCAGGGGTGCCGGATGAATACTGGCATCAATCTGTTACCCTGGCGCGAGGAACGCCAGCGACTGCAACAACGACGAACGCTGATCGGTAGCGCTGTTATCTGCCTGGTAGCGCTGGCTGTTGTTACCGCAGGCTGGTGGTATTACGCGGGGGAGATCTCGTTTCAGACGGAAAGGAACAAATATCTCGAGGGTGAGATCAAAAAAATCGAAGCCCAGTTGCGGGAGATCGACAAGATTAAACAGCGAAAAGAAGAACTTATGACACGCATGTCGGTGATCTACGAGCTACAGGAGGATAGGGTGCGAGTGGTCCGGTCTCTGGATGAATTTGTCAGAATGATTCCTGAAGGTGTTTTCTTTGTCTCTCTTGATCGGAGTCGAGAGGGATTCATGCTAGAAGGTATCGCCCAGTCAAATTCTCAGGTTTCCGACCTGATGGTCAGATTAAACGAATCAGAATCATTCAGCGATTCAAACCTCGAGATGATCAATACCGGTTCATCAGCTGAGACTAATACCGAGACCAGTCGTTTCGAGCTGCGAGTAACACACCGGCGAACCAACCCGGAAAGCAAGGTTAGTCGTAGTGGAACGGACTGAAGCTCGGAGTCGGATACTGAAATAATAAACCCGCAGATGAATTTCCTCGATCAGTTTCGCGACATTGAATTCAACGAGCCAGCCTCATGGCCAGGGTGGTTCACCCTTATGGTGGCTTCTCTCGTGGGGCTGTTGTTGCTGTTTGGGGGCTGGCACTTCCTGATCAAGGATCAGTTGACGACACTTGGGAAGCAACAAAGACAAGAGGTTGAACTGCGGAAAACGTTCAAGAACAAGAAGGGAATGGTCATTAATCTACCGGCTTACCGTGATCAGATGGTTCAGGTCGAAACGTTACTGAGTATGATGGTGAATCAGCTACCCGACAGCACTGAGGTGCCGTCCCTGTTGGTGGACATTACCCGGGTTGGCAAGCAGCGAGGGCTGGAGTTTGTGGTTTTTGACCCCCTAAAAGAGGAACAACATGATTTCTACGCCGTACTACCTATACGGGTCGAAATCTCGGGAAGATTCCATGAGGTTGCACTCTTCATAAGCGATCTGTCGATGTTGCCACGCATAGTGACCGTTGGAGACATGGCGATCGACGCCGACGACGAAGGCAATCTCACGACGTCTATTCTTCTTCAGACTTATCGCTATCAGGCCGAGGAAGGTTGACTGGTTTGACACCTCACCGGACTCTGAAGATCTTAGGAAGGAGGTTGCTGATGGCGGTTGGCATTAGCTTGGTAGCCTCGTGTTCCAGCGACCGTTCGATGGTGGATCTGCAGAATTATGTTCACAACACACATAAGGATACCATTCCCAAGGTAGAATCTTTGCCCGAACTGCTTCCGATAAAAGCGTTCGAATACACGGCATCGGCTATGACCGACCCCTTTGCACCTGAGAACGTGTTCCCAGAAATCGTTGAGGAGGAGGTAGTGGATCCTGGGCCAGATCCACTGGCTCCAGACCCGGAGCGCAGAAGAGAGGCTCTTGAGAGGTTCCCATTGGACACTCTTCGGTTTGCGGGCACGTTGACGCTAGCCGAAGTGATCCGGTTGGTTGTGGTGGCTCCGGATGGGCTGGTGTACAAGGTGCCTGAAGGGGGATACCTAGGCCAGGACCATGGCCGAGTTATTAGAATCAATTCTAAAACAGGAGCTGTTGAACTCGAGGAGGTCGTAATGGGAAATTTCGGACGATGGGAGCTGAGAACCGTGAATCTAAATGTTCGTCAGTGAAAAGTATCGGTTGCAGTTTCCGACGTTTTAGGTAGATTTGAATTTATGAGATCTTATACCAAAAGACGCCTTTCCCCGGGTTTCCAGATTGTTGCTGGAATACTAAAACTGGCACTGCTGTTGGGATTCCTGACACCGTGGATCAGTTCAGCGAGTGAAGGTGAAATCGTTTCTGTACAGCATGTCATGTTGCCAGGTGGCAGACTGCAGCTCGACATTGGTACGACCGGCGAGATAGCGGATCCAAAAATTTTTCGTACCAACGAGCCCGACCGGATTGTTCTGGATTTCTTTGGTGTCTCCAGTATCGTCAAGCCTCGGATACTTGAAGTTGATCGTGGGTCAGTTGACAGCGTCATCGTAGCAGCTACCGAGAGTCGAACGCGGGTCATCATCAATCTCATTGCTTCTGTCTCCTTCGAGAGTCTCCGGCAGGAGAACGGTCTGGTTCTGCTCATTGATCCGGTCCTTTCTGCAAATGCGGTTGTCCAGGATGAGGCGGACCTGGTTCCAGATCAAAGCAGCGGCGCGATTCCGCTACCTTTTCAGGTCACTGCTGTTGATTTCCGACGGGGAACAGAGGGATCGGGGTTGGTGATGATTCATTTGAGTGCCGAGGAGGCGGGGATCAGCGTGGAGGACGAGCGAGGAGAAATCGTACTTGACCTGATGCAAGCTGAATTGGTTGAAGGGCTTGAACGTCGCCTTGACGTCGTCGATTTTGCGACCCCGGTGCAGTTTATCGATGCCTTCAAGATGGATGATCGAATTCGAATTATTCTCGCGGCTCGCGGGGAATACGATTACGTGACTTTCCAGTCAGGCAGGGTATTCACCGTTGAAGTGATGCCGCGCGCCGAGCAAGAAGCTGCTGAGGAAGCCGCGGAACGCTACTCTGGCGAGCCGTTAAGTTTTGATTTTCAGAATATCGCCGTTCGGAGTGCGTTGCAGATCATTGCCGAGGAGACCGGGATCAACTTTGTCATCAGCGACACGGTCGCAGGTGAGATGACATTACGACTCAGACAGGTACCCTGGGACCAGGCCCTGGATACGATCATGCAGACCAAGGGTCTGGCGAAACGGGAAAGGAACAATGTGATCTGGATCGCACCAGCAGAGGAAATCGCTGAAAAAGAACGTATTGCCCTTGAATCATCCCAAAATTTGCTGACCCTGGAACCTCTGGTATCGGAACTGGTCCAGGTCAATTACGCCAAGGCAGAGGACATCGCGGACCTGTTGAAGTCTGTTAAGGCGGTGGAGCCGAACATTGACAAATCCATGTTCGGCAGTGTTACCGTCGGCGATATCGCGACGGAGGAGAACCAGTTGCTGTCCGAGCGGGGCAGCGTGACGGTGGACACAAGGACAAATTCTCTCCTAATACAGGACACAAGGCAGAAAATTGGCGAGATCCGAAAACTTATCTCGGAAATCGACCGACCAGTCAAGCAGGTTCTGATTGAAACTCGGATCGTAATAGCTAACGAGGCTTTCAGTCGAAACATTGGGGTGAAGCTTGGTTTGACCGGGGTCAACAGTGGTATGGGAACCATGATCGGTTCAGGATCGTTGGCTAACACTGCGAATATCCGAACCGAGGGTCTGACAAAGTCTACGGACGGTTCACTGGCTGTAGATCTCCCGGCCGGCAATATTGGAACCGATGAGGTAGCATCGTACGCGCTGACCCTGGCAAAAGCCGGTGCCGGCTGGGGGGCGCTGATTGATCTCGAGATATCAGCGCTTGAGGCGGAAGGGGAGGGTAAGATCATTGCCAACCCAAGATTGCTCACAGCAGATAAACAGGAAGCGAAAATTGAGCAGGGACAGGAGCGCATTTTTACAACGAATACGCTCGGCGAGGGCACAGTGGTTACCAAAAAGGCCGTTCTGAGCCTCACGGTCACCCCTCAGATTACCCCCGACGACCGGTTGATACTGGACGTGGCAGTGACCAAGGATTCATTCGTCTCCGCAACTGAAGAAAATATCGATACCTTGGCAATCGAGACCCAGGTCCTGCTGGAAAACGGAGAAACCGTCATCATCGGAGGCATTTATCAGCAGGAGACAAAGGAATCGGTGTCCAAAGTCCCGATCCTCGGCGATCTCCCTGGTCTGGGTATGTTATTCAGAACCAAGGGATTCCTGGATGAACGAAGGGAACTGCTGATTTTCCTGACACCACGAATCGTCAATCCTGCTCTGACGGCAGGTTGAGTCGATGTGCCGGGTCGCCATCGGGCGATCTGGCGAGAACAACTGGCGATTCGGTATAACTCATCTGTTGGCGTATGACTACTGCAAAGAATATTTATCTGGTTGGTCCCATGGGGGTGGGTAAAACCACCATAGGGAAAGCATTGGCGAAGAGTCTGGGTCTTGATTTTGTCGACTCCGATCACGAGATCGAGGAACGCACCGGCGTCAGTATTTCGACCATATTCGATATCGAGGGCGAGGATGGGTTCCGAAACCGGGAGATCCGCATGATTGCTGAACTGGCGTCTCGTAAGGGTATTGTCCTGGCGACTGGTGGTGGCGCTGTTGAGAGTGAAGAGATTCGAAAGGCGTTGCGGCACAACGGCCTGGTAATTTATTTACATGCCTCGATTGAGATGCAGATGGATCGTACCCGCAATAGCAAGAACAGGCCGTTGCTGAATACTGGTGCTGACAGACGCGAGATACTTGAGGATCTGATGCGCGAAAGGGAGCCTTTGTGGCGGCAGGAAGCTGACGTCATCTATGAGACGGACGGGCGATCTCCGCAGACCGCAGCGAGGGAAATTGCGGGCGAGGTCCGAAAGCTTTGGCAGTACTGAATGTAGATCTTGGTTCTCGCAGTTACCCGATTTACGTCGGCCCGGGCCTTCTTTCCCGAGAAGATCTCTATCACAGACATATTGCTGCACAAGAGGTCGTGGTCGTTAGCGATGAGACCGTCGCGCCGCTTTATCTGGATGGGTTGCTGGCCAGTTTGCCCGGGTTCAATGTCACCTGTCATATCCTGCCCGACGGTGAGGAACACAAGACTCTAGAAACGCTTAGTACGCTGTTCGATACGATGATCGCAGCGCCATGCAGCCGTGAGACTAGTCTCATCGCTCTAGGTGGCGGGGTGGTCGGTGACATCGCAGGATTTGCGGCAGCCTGTTATCAGCGAGGGATTGGTTTTATCCAGGTGCCGACCACGCTTCTGGCACAGGTGGATTCGGCGGTGGGCGGTAAGACAGCAGTCAACCACCCTCTTGGCAAAAACATGATCGGTGCGTTCTATCAGCCAGCTTGTGTGATCGCCGATACCGATACACTCTCGACTCTGGATGGTCGGCAACTGTCAGCTGGCATTGCCGAGGTCGTGAAGTACGGCGTCATACGGGATCCGACGTTTTTCAAGTGGCTGGAACAAAACATGGAAGCACTGTGCCGGTGTGACAATCCGGCCATTGAGCATGTAATCGTGGAATGCTGTCGCAATAAGGCCGAGTTGGTCGCGGCGGATGAAGAGGAGCGTGCCGAACGGGCACTGCTGAATCTGGGTCACACCTTTGGGCATGCCATTGAAACTGCTGTCGGTTACGGCCAATGGTTGCACGGAGAAGCTGTTGCGGTCGGTATGGTGCTGGCTGCCGAGTTATCCTGCCGCTTAGGATGGCTGGCGGCAGACGATTTGGTACGGATTCGCGAACTGTTGTCACGGGCAGGTTTGCCAGTCAGTCCGCCCAAGAATATCGCCGTGGAAGAATTCCTCTTGCATATGTCCAGAGACAAGAAAGTCGCCCGGAGTCGAATTCGACTGGTATTGCTGGAAGGTATAGGCCGGGCAAAGCTGGTGACCGACTATCCTGACGAGGCATTGACCGAGGTTCTGGCATCAGCCGTAGCGTGATTGCCTGACCCAGTAGAAACCCGCTGAAGATACCCTGGGTTTAGACCTTTTTTCGGGCTAAACCCAGGCTCACCCATAAATTAACCCAACAGAATCTGTGTTTGTAGCGCACTGTTTTGGGGCGTCTTTCGTCCTGAAGGTAAATCTACGAGAGCGAATGGCCTGGCCATGATTATTTGAACCCGCAAATCGCTGTCGATATACTCGTTCTGAGACGAGTCAGTGGTTCTGCGTATCATCCTTCTCTAACCTGCCGCCAGATATTCCGGCGGCTCTGACCCAGCATACACGCCGGATCCTGGGCTCTATTGGCCCAAAACGATCCGAGGGAGGGGTGCCGCCTGAAATTATCAACGGATGAATTACCTATACTCACAAAATTCGGCACCCCGCGGCCTCTACCGATCTGAGTTCGAACACGACAGCTGTGGGGTCGGGTTTGTCGCTCATATCAAAGGACACCGCAGTCACACGATAATCGAAGACGCCTACACCGTTCTTCGGAATATGGAGCACCGCGGTGCCTGTGGCGCTGAGGAAGAGACCGGTGATGGCGCTGGAATACTCACCGCTTTGCCTCACGAGTTCCTGGAGCGGATTTCACGAGACGAGTTAAAGGCCCGATTACCCCGGCCTGGGCAGTTTGGTGCTGGGGTAGTCTTTTTGCCCCGCAGGCGGGATCAGCGGCAGATCTGCAAAAGAGCCGTGGAATTGATCGTTGCCGAACAGGGCCAGCGACTGGTTGGGTGGCGGCGAGTGCCAACCTGTGCCGAGGTGGCCGGAATTGGCTCGACCGCAAGAATGGCCGAACCCCACATCGAGCAACTGTTCATCGCTGCAGGTCCCGGTCTTGAGGAGGATGCTTTTGAGCGACAGCTTTACCTGATTCGAAAACGTGCCAGTCATCAGCTGCGTGGTGACCCCGCCATGGATCAGTCCCAGATGTTTTATATCTGTTCCTTGTCCACACGGGTGATGATCTACAAGGGCATGCTGCGAACGTTGCAGTTGATGGATTACTACCCCGATCTCAGTGCGCCAGATTACACAACACATCTGGCAATGGTTCACTCGCGCTTCTCTACAAACACTTTTCCCAGTTGGGATCGGGCGCAGCCGGGACGTTTCATGGCGCATAACGGTGAGATCAACACCTTACGTGGAAATATCAACTGGATGCGTGGTCGGGAAGGTGTGATGCAAAGTACGCTGTTTGGCGGACAACTGGATTCGGTGTTTCCCGTGATCGAGCCCGACTGTTCAGATTCAGGAAATTTCGACAACGTCCTTGAATTCCTGCTGATGTCCGGTCGGTCCCTGCAGGAAGCAATCATGATGATGGTGCCGGAAGCGTGGCAGAAACATGCCACAATGGCGATCGACAAGAAGGCGTTTTACGAGTTCCATTCGTCGCTGATGGAGGCCTGGGACGGGCCGGCATCCATCACGTTCACCGATGGGCGCTACATTGGCGCGTTACTCGACCGCAATGGCCTGAGGCCGAGTCGTTATTACGTGACACATGATGACCGTGTCATCATGGCAAGTGAGGTCGGTGTGTTGCCACTCGATCCGGACAACGTCAAAGAGAAAGGGCGTCTTCAGCCCGGTCGCATGTTTCTGGTCGATTTTGAAGAGTGTCGACTCGTTCCAGATCAGGAGCTGAAGGCAGAGTTCTCCAAGAAGCGTCCTTATCGAAGATGGTTGACAGCACAGCGGATCACACTGGGTGATCTTGATCAGGCCAATGAGGTGCCGGGGCTTCAAGCCGATACTCTGTTGGCTAGAATGCGGGCGTTTGGTTACACCATTGAAACGCTGCATTTTATGTTGCTGCCACTCATCAGCCAGAAGCGTGACCCGGTGGGGTCAATGGGAAACGACTCTGCCTTGGCTTGCCTGAGTGACCAGCCTCGCATGCTGTATGACTACTTCAAGCAGTTGTTTGCCCAAGTAACCAATCCTGCGATTGACTCGATTCGGGAAGAGGTCGTTATGGCGCTCGAATGCTACGTCGGGCCCGAGCACAATCTACTGGATTCCACAGAACAGCACTGCCACCGCCTGCTGATTGAACACCCGATACTGACCAACCGGGAGATGTCTTCAATCAAGCACATCTCGCACCGGGGGTGGTGTGCAGAGACTGTGGACATTAGTTTCCCGGCTACTGAAGGTGAGAGTGGTCTGATGCCAGCTCTTGAGCGGATCTGCCTAGAGACCGAGCAGGCGATCGATGACGGATGTCCCCTGGTGGTGCTGACTGACCGAGAAGCAGGGCCGGGACGGGTTGCCCTCAGCACTTTGTTAGCGAGCAGTACGGTTCATCAGCATCTGGTAAGGCAGACGAAGCGCTCTCGCGTCGGGCTTATTCTGGAGACTGGAGAGGCCCGTGAGGTCCATCACCATTGTCTGCTAATCGGTTTCGGCGCAGACGCCGTCAATCCCTATCTTGCTTATGAGGCACTCTGGCAGGTGCGCAGGGATGGTGGTCTTGATATGGAAGAGTTCACTGACGACGAAACGATCGTCGCGGCCTACCGGAAGGGCGTTGCTAAGGGTATGCTCAAGGTGATGGGCAAGATGGGTATTTCAACGCTGCAGTCCTATAAGGGGGCACAGATATTCGAAGCGGTGGGACTTGCAAGCGAGGTTATCGACTACGCTTTCACACACACTGCGAGCCGGGTGGAAGGGGTCGGGTTTGGTGTTTTAGCGGACGAGCTTCTGCGTCGCCACCGGCTTGCCTACGCTGATCCAGAGATGGAAAACGAGAGTGTGCTGTCCAATCCGGGAGAGTTTCACTGGCGATCCGGAGGCGCCAAGCATGGTTGGGAACCCCGCGTCATTGCTGATATTCAGCAGGCGGCACGGCGGCAAGACTCAGGCGCTTACCATCGTTTTGCCGAGCAGGTCAACGACGAAGCGTCTGGGCACTATACCCTGCGCGGGCTGATGGAACTGAATCCCTCTGCCGATTCCATTTCGCTTGTTGAAGTCGAGCCTGCCAGCGAGATCGTCAAGCGTTTTTGTACCGGTGCGATGAGCCTCGGTTCCATCTCCAGCGAGGCGCATGAGACGCTGGCTATTGCGATGAATCGTCTTGGTGGTAAAAGCAACACGGGGGAGGGTGGTGAATCTTCCGAACGGTTCAAGCTTGAGCCGAACGGGGATTCAAAGCGCTCAGCAATTAAACAGGTCGCCTCGGGCCGTTTTGGTGTGACTGCCTGGTACCTCACCAACGCGGACGAACTGCAGATCAAGATCTCCCAGGGCGCCAAGCCCGGGGAGGGTGGTGAACTGCCCGGTAACAAGGTTGACGATAACATCGCACTTATCCGCTGCTCTACGCCCGGTGTTGGCCTGATCAGCCCACCGCCACATCATGATATCTATTCCATAGAAGATCTAGCGCAGCTGATTTACGATCTCAAGAACGCGAATCCATCTGCGAGAATCAGCGTCAAGTTGGTATCTGAAGTCGGCGTAGGTACCGTCGCGGCCGGTGTTGCCAAGGCCCATGCCGATCACATTCTGATTGCGGGCGACAGCGGCGGTACGGGAGCGTCTCCACTAACCAGTATCAAGCATGCTGGCTTGCCGTGGGAACTCGGCATCGCCGAAACCCATCAGACCCTAGTCATGAACGACCTTCGCAGTCGCGTGGTGCTGCAAACCGATGGCGGCATGAAGACTGGCCGGGACGTGGTCATAGGGGCACTGCTGGGTGCTGAAGAGATCGGCTTTTCTACTGCACCCCTGGTGAGCCTGGGTTGCATCATGATGCGTAAGTGTCACCTGAATACCTGTCCGGTGGGGATCGCTACCCAAGACCCAATTCTGCGGCAGAAATTCAAAGGGAAACCGGAACACGTGGTGAACTATCTCTTCATGGTCGCAGAAGAGGCCCGTGGTTACATGGCCCAACTGGGTATAGCGACTTTCAACGAACTTATCGGTCGGGTCGATCTGCTGGATACCCGTCCTGCTGTGGACCACTGGAAAGCAAACGGAATCGATCTCTCCGCACTGCTGGAGCCTGTAGTTGGGCCTGCGGACGACACGCCAGTGTACTGCCAGATCAAACAGGATCATGGGCTGGATTTCAGCCTCGATAGAACAAGGCTACTCGAACTTTGTACTCCCGCTCTTGAGAAAGGGGAATCGGTGCGGCTCGAGCTACCGGTCGCGAATACCGACCGAACGGTTGGGACCCTATTGAGTCACGAACTCGTCAAAAAATGGGGTGAGCAGGGACTGCCCGATAACACCATCCACGTGCACCTGAATGGCTCTGCTGGTCAGAGCCTGGGAGCGTGGCTTGCCCGGGGTGTAACTCTGGAACTTGAAGGTGATGCCAATGACTATGTCGGCAAAGGACTGTCGGGTGGGCAGATCGTGGTCTATCCACCCGTTGGCTCAAGCTTCCTGGCCGAGGACAACATTATTGTAGGCAACGTGGTTCTCTATGGTGCGACCAGTGGCCAAGCCTATTTCCGGGGGCGGGCGGCGGAGCGTTTCTGTATACGGAACAGTGGTGCTCTGGCTGTTGTCGAAGGCGTCGGTGATCACGGTTGTGAATACATGACCGGTGGCAGGATTGTGGTCCTGGGGCCTGTGGGACGCAATTTCGCGGCTGGTATGTCAGGCGGAATCGCTTATGTCTGGGCGCCGGACCGGGAAAAATTTGTCCGGAACTGCAATCTGGAGATGGTGGAACTGGAGCGCCTGTCAGACGATGATATGGATGACGTTTCAATGCTGCTTCGGCAGCACCTGGATCACACCGGTTCGGATGTCGCGCAGCGGCTTTTGGATAGGGGCCGGCAGATATTTGAGTCAGAGTTCATCAAGGTGATGCCAGTCGATTACAAACGTGTGCTTGAGCAGATCCGACAACACGCCGCTGAAGCAGTGGAGGATCGCCAATTCGGTACCGTGGCAGCGACTCTTGGCTAACATCCTTTCGACTGTAACGGGTATACGGAGCGCAGGCGGGTTTCACTGGCATGGACTTGCAGCATGGCTAAGCTGACCAGTTTCAGGGAGATCGACCGGGCCGCTGTGCCCTACCGGGCGCCTCTGGAGCGGCTTGACGATTTTGACGAGATCCTGACGTCAGTAGGCGATATTCATCTCCAAGATCAGGGTGCCAGGTGTATGGATTGTGGCGTACCCTTCTGTCAGTCAGTTGATGGATGTCCAGTAGACAACCTTATCCCCGAGTGGAACGACCAGGTCTACCAGGGTAAGTGGCGCGCAGCGTTGGAGCGGTTGCAGCAGACCAACAACTTTCCGGAATTCACTGGGCGGGTATGCCCGGCGCCTTGTGAGGGTGCCTGCGTGCTTGGGATCATAGAACCTGCCGTTACCATCAAGAACATTGAAAACGCCATCGTCGATCGGGGATTTGCCGAGGGCTGGGTTGTCGCACGGCCACCGGCAGCACGTTCGGGTAAGACGGTTGGTGTAGTGGGATCGGGCCCAGCGGGGCTCGCTGCAGCCGATCAGCTTAACAAGGCGGGTCACCGGGTGACGGTCTACGAACGTGCTGATCGCATCGGTGGTCTGCTGATGTACGGAATACCCAACATGAAGCTGGACAAGCTCGTGGTAAACCGGCGGGTCGATTTGTTGAGGCAAGAGGGCGTTGAATTTCTCACTGGGGTCAATATCGGTTCGTCAAAAGAGTATCCTAACGGGCACATAGTCTCGATCATGGCGCAACAGGGAGTCCCGGTGAAACATCTAGATGTGGCGGAGTTACTCGATCAGCACGACGCACTGCTGCTGGCAACTGGTGCAACAGTACCGCGGGACCTTCCAATTCCGGGGCGCGATCTGACCGGTGTGCACTTCGCGATGGATTACCTGACTCGCAACACCCAAAGCCTGCTGGCGACAGGTTCATTCGAGGGGGCTGCTATTTCGGCAAGGGACAAACGTGTCATCGTCATTGGTGGAGGGGATACGGGTGCAGACTGTATTGCTACAGCTCTGCGCCAGGGATGCCGAGAAATGGTGAATTTTGAGCTGTTGGACCGCCCTCCAGATCAACGGGCTGTGAACAACCCGTGGCCCGAGTGGCCGCTGATTTACCGGACCGAGTACGCGCATGTCGAATCGGCCAGCAGGTTTGGCGGCGACCCTCGTCAGTTTGCCCTACTGACCCGCGAGTTCATCGACGATGGCCGGGGGCATCTCGCAGGTGTCAAAACCGTACGGGTCGACTGGTCAAGTCGCTCGGGCAAGGCACCGTTCAGTGAGATCCCGGGCTCGGAAGAATTCTGGGAATGCGATCTGGTGCTGTTGTCACTGGGGTTCCTGGGTCCCGAGCACGAGATTCCGGAACGGCTTAAGATCACATGCGACGAGCGTAGCAACTACCAGGTGGCACATGGGAAGTTTGTGACTGAACTCCCAAGGGTTTTTGCAGCTGGAGATTGTCGCCGGGGACAGTCGCTGGTGGTCTGGGCCATAAACGAAGGACGCGGTGCAGCCAGGGCTATCGATGCGTTCCTGGCAGGACCAGGTGGCCTTGCGGTGAGCGGCTGATTAAGTGACGGGCCCACCGGCAATTCCACTCGAAGAGCGCCTCATTGTGGCGTTGGATCTGCCTGCTGTCAGCGACGCACAGGCTTTGGTAAAACTGCTCGGAACGGAAGTCGCTTTCTACAAAGTCGGTCTGGAACTTTTCATGAGCGGTGCGGCCTTCGCTCTGGTCGACTGGCTGACCGAACGCGGGAAAAAGGTGTTCGTCGACCTGAAGTTTTTTGACGTGCCGGCCACAGTCGGGCGCGCCGTCCGCCAGCTTAATGGCAGGGGCATTACCTTTGCCACAGTACATGGAAACGATGCCATGATGCAGGCTGCGGCCGAGGCCGCGGAAGATTTCGGTGTCCTTGCAGTTACCGTGTTGACCAGCCTGGACAGAGGCGATCTAGACGATCTTGGTTTTGGTTGTAACGTGACCGAGTTGGTGATCTCTAGAGCCCGTAGGGCGGTCCATCACGGCTGCGTCGGCGTCGTTGCTTCCGGTGAGGAGACGGTTCTACTGCGGAAGAAGCTTGACAACTCGTTACTGATCGTGGTGCCCGGTATCCGCCCCGTGGACAATCAGGATGATCAAAAGCGGACGGTCTCTGTGGCTCGGGCGCTGCAGGATGGTGCTGATTGCCTCGTGGTCGGCCGGCCGATCCGTGATGCGAAAGACCCCCTGGCTGCAGCTTGTGAGATCCAGAAGCAAATCAGAGCTGTCATCGGTAGCTGAATCGGGTGGTTACATCATTGAAGAACGATCGTCTGCTCCGGGCGCTGCACCGGCTACCGGTAGACTGTACGCCAATATGGATCATGCGCCAGGCGGGCCGCTACCTTCCCGAGTACCGGGAAACCCGCGAACGCGCTGGCGATTTCCTGACTCTGTGCCAGACGCCAGAGCTGGCCTGTGAGGTCACTTTGCAGCCTCTGCGGCGATTCGAACTGGACGCGGCGATTCTTTTCTCGGACATTCTGACCATCCCTGATGCTATGGGACTGCAGCTCAGTATCAACGAAGGCGAAGGCCCCCGATTTGCCCGGCCGCTGAGTAGTAGTCGTGACATTGATCGGCTGGGCGTGCCTGATCCGGAGGATGACCTGGGTTACGTCACCCAGGCAGTTAGAGTGATCCGCCACGAACTGGATGGGTCGGTACCATTGATTGGGTTTGCGGGTAGCCCCTGGACACTGGCAACCTACATGGTCGAGGGACAGGGCAGTCGGGATTTCGTCAAGATCAAGTCATTGATGTTCGACCAGAGCGAAGCGATGCACCGATTACTGAATACACTCGTCGATTCCGTCAGCCTTTATCTGATCGCCCAGGCTCACGCCGGGGCGCAGGTGCTCATGGTCTTCGATACCTGGGGCGGCGCCTTGTCGTATCACGATTTCTGCGCCTATTCTCTGTCGCCTATGACACGTATCGTTCAGCAAGTTAGGGCTGACCGTGAGGCAAGTACCATCCCGCTGATCCTGTTTACCAAGGGTGGTGGTCAATGGCTGGCGAATATTGCGGATAGCGGTTGTGACGCTTTGGGCTGCGACTGGACCACGTCGCTTGGCCAGGCTCGGCAGGAGGTAGGCGACCGGGTCGCCCTACAGGGGAACCTGGATCCAGCCGTGCTGTACGCGAAACCGGCGCAGATCGAGAAAGCCGTTACTCGTGTTCTCGACGATTTTGGTAGCGGTGATGGTCATGTGTTCAATCTCGGCCATGGTATTACGCCGGGCGTCGATCCCGAAAATGTCAGAATACTGGTCGAAGCGGTACATCGGCAGAGCAAACGAAACTGAGCCCGTTTGCGGATGATCAATCTGTCAGTTCAATGAGTTGTGGGCAAACTACCAACAGGCATCCTGATTGCTGTCGTCTCACGAGTAGAACGTTAAGGAAGAATTTCTGGTTTATCCCCTATAAAACCTATAATTCGCATTGATGAATTATCTGAGCCCACACTATTCGATTTCTTGCCCAGAGCGTCACCCACAATCATCAGTTAAACGGGGTGACGAATGAAACTCGCAGACCTTGCCGACCTGATTGGCGGCACCTGCCGCGGTGATGTCGCTCTGGAAGTCAAGGCACTTGCTACCCTGGAAGCGGCTGGCAGCAGTGAGGTGACCTTTCTGGCGAGTTCAAGGCTCAGGCCGCAGCTTGAGCAGTGCCGAGCCGCCGCGGTCATATTGAGAGAGGAGGATCTGCCGTCCTGGAAAGGCCCGGCGATTGTCTGTGACGATCCGCAAGTTGCTTATGGGCGGGCGGCGCGGGCCTTCGACACCAGTCCGGTTTCAGAACCCGGTGTACATCCTTCTGCAATCGTATCGAAGAACGCGTCGCTGAAGGATTCAGTGTCAATTGGGGCGGGTTGCGTAATTGAGGCGGAAGTGGATATCGGCGATGGAGTCGCCCTGGGACCAGGGTGCGTGGTGGAATCTGGAGCCGTCATAGGTCCTCAGACCCGCCTTAACGCGAACGTCACAGTGGCTTGTCGTGTCAGGATCGGAGCTGGTTGCTATGTCCAGAGCGGCGCAGTGTTGGGCAGTGATGGCTTTGGTAATGTCAAAGAGGATGGTCGATGGGTCCGGATTCCCCAGTTGGGCGGTCTCGAGATCGGTGACGATGTCCAGGTCGGGGCGGGCACCACGATAGATCGAGGGGCTCTGGGTGACACGTTGATCGGGCGAGGAGTGGTGATCGACAACCTCGTTCACATTGCCCACAACGTCAAAATCGGTGAACACACTGCCATCGCTGCGTGTGTTGCGATCGCCGGCAGTACGGTAATCGGTAGCCGCTGTACACTGGCTGGAGTCGTCGGTGTGGCAGATCACGTGACTATTGTCGATGATGTGCACCTGACCGGTATGTCCATGGTAACCGGTTCCATCACCAAACCGGGTGTCTATTCGTCCGGTACTGGACTCATGCCCAGTAAGGAGTGGCGCCGCAGCGCAGTACGTTTCCGGCAACTGGATGATCTGGCAAAACGATTGGCGGTTTTAGAGAAAAGGGTTCTCGAGTGAGTGTGTGATCTGTTGCCCAAAGGCAAGGATAAGAAAGCATGGGTGAAAAATGTCACCAAACTGTAGCAATCGATCTATCTGATTCCACCTTGAGAACACGCAAAGGGGCAGCGGTTTATGACAACGAAAAATTCTGGTAGTAGAAGATAGTATGCATGGTATTCGTATCTGAAATTCCGATGGCGCTGTGGATTGCTGGGGGCCTGGCGCTCTATATGGCCTGGGCTATCGGTGCCAATGACGTCGCCAATGCTATGGGCACCAGTGTCGGTTCAGGGGCACTGACGGTTTGGGGCGCAATTCTGGTCGCTGCAGTTTTTGAGTTCGGGGGTGCATTCTTTGCCGGTGGTCACGTGACCGACACGGTTAGAAAAGGGATGCTGGATCTCTCCCTGATCAGTCGTGAGCAACTGATCTACGGTATGTTGGGTTCGCTCGCTGCAGCGGGTACGTTACTGATTGGCGCAACCCGGTTTGGACTGCCGGTTTCCACCACCCATTCCATCGTCGGGGCAATCGTTGGATTCGGTGCTGTCGCGATTGGCCCCGATGTCGTCAACTGGCCAAAAATCGGCCAGATTGTTCTGTCGTGGCTGACATCACCCTTGATCGCAGGGGTCATTGCCTTCATTATTTTTCAGATCACCCGAGCAAATATTCTGGACACAAAGGATCCGATCCTACGAATCCGGCGGCTTGGCCCGGTGTTCTTTTTCTTCGTTTTCTTCATTATCGGGCTGGTGACGCTTTTCAAAGGATTGAAACCACTGAAACTCGACTTAGATCTCAAAGAGGCATTACTGGGGTCAGTCGCCCTTGGATTAGTGGGTACGGCAATTGGTGCGTTCTTTATTCGTCGCGTTCAACTGGGAGAGGAAGATCCAAAACATCGATTCAGTCGTGTCGAGAAGATCTTCGTCGTACTTCAGATTCTGACAGCCTGTGCGATCGCTTTCGCTCACGGGTCCAACGACGTCGCCAATGCTATCGGTCCTCTGGCTGCCGTAACCAGTGCGATCGGTGGTGCCGAACTGGGGGGCAAAGCGCCGGTCGCCGCATGGATGCTGGCTATCGGAGGATTAGGAATCGTGGTTGGTCTTGCTACCTGGGGTTACCGGGTGATGGAGACCGTTGGCAAGCGCATCACCGAACTGACGCCCAGTCGTGGTTTTGCAGCTCAGTTGGCTGCCGCGACAACTATCGTGGTCGCGTCGCGACTGGGGATTCCGGTTTCGACGACTCATACCCTGGTGGGTGCGGTGCTGGGTGTTGGTCTGGCTCGTGGGATCAGCGCATTGGACCTGCGTGTCGTGGGTAAGATCATCGCATCCTGGGTCGCCACCCTGCCGATCGCAGCAGTATTATCCATGTTCTTTTATTTTTTCTTCAAAGGCCTGTTGTCAGGCTAGGAGCAAACCATGGCCTGGATAGACAAACTAGTTGGACGTTCACCAATCGGCCCGATGCAGAAGCATATGCAGATGGCCATTCTGTGTGCCCGAGAGGTCATTCCTTTACTCGAGGCGATGTCGGCTGCCGATGATGAAGCCATTCGAAATCGTCGTGCGGAGATCGATCGATTGGAGCATGAAGCAGACCAGCTCAAGCACGAAATTCGAAGTCATATGCCCAGACGATTCATGATGGCAATGGATCGCCGGACCATGCTCGAGATCCTGGACTACCAGGACTCCATCGCGGACGTCACCCAGGATATTGCCGAATTGGCTGATCAGCGCAGTATGCATCTTCCAGATACGCTCAAGGAACCTGTACTGTCCCTGGCCCATCGGGTTCTGGCCGCCTGCGAGCAGGGCCAGCGTATCGTCGACGAACTCGATGAACTGGTTGAGACCGGATTTGGTGAGGGCGAAGTCGCCCGGGTAGATGAAATGATTACTGAACTGGGCCGGCTGGAGAGTGAGACCGATGCTGAGTTGGATCGGGCTGCCAGAGCGCTCTTTGCAAAGGAAGAAGAGCTTGGTGTTGCCACGGTCTTCTGGCACCAGATCATTCTATGGATTGCTAATCTTGCCGACCTTTCGGAACGTGTGGGTAACCGTCTCCGACTGCTCATCGCCACCTGATCCAGTAATCAGTTCTCAGTGAATTGGCTGGATGGATTCAGCGATCCGGTGAACATGACTGGCGGGGCGTAAGCCAGCCAAAGACAACCGTCGCCACCACAGCACCAACCAACTGGGCCAGAACAAAGCCCGGAGCATGGGCTGGATAGATACCGCTGAATGTATCGGTAAGACTGCGGGCGATGGTCACAGCGGGGTTGGCGAAGGACGTCGACGCCGTAAACCAGTAAGCGGCGGTAATATATAGGCCAACCATGTAGGCGACGGCTTCTGGTCGCCGGCTCAGCGTCCCGAGAATCGTTGCGACGAGGCCAAAGGTCGCAACTGCTTCCGAAAACCACTGGGCGCCGCCTGTTCTTTGGTGGCTCGAGAACTGAAGGAGATCCTGGGCAAACATCAGGTGTGCCGCCCAGGTGCCGATGCAGCCCCCCACGATCTGCACAGCGACGTAGGCAATTGCAGCACCGATCGTGATTTCCCGGCGGACAAGAAAGGATAACGTAACCGCAGGATTCAAATGGGCGCCAGAGACCGGGCCGAAGATCGTGATCAGGACAACCAATATCGCGCCAGTAGGAATGGTGTTGCCGAGAAGCGCGATCGCGGCGTTTCCTCCGGCAAGGGCTTCCGCCATGATGCCAGAGCCAACGACTGTGGCGAGCAACAGGGCAGTGCCAAGTGTTTCGGCGGCCAGTCTTCGGGTTAATTCAGACTCGTTCATATTCTGGTTTTAGTCGGCTAGTTAGAAAAGTGGGTTCGATCAATTTGAGTCAGTTGCCCTTGGAAAATGCCTGGAACAGTGGGCCCGACTGACAAACGGGTCAGTGCATTCCCAATGGGTAGCCACCGGCCATTCCGATCAGACAGGACAGGTTTCGGCGGCTGCGTTGTCGCAGACCTTAAACATAAAATCAATGTTTGGCACATCGATACCCGTGACTTCATTCTAGCTCTTGGGACGTAGCTGGTTGGCGGCATATTGTTGACACCTGAGAAGCTTCAAAGCTGCAGGGTGGGCCTCACCTTTGGGAAAACTGCCGGCACTGTAAGCTTTGAATTGCCCGTCTCCGGTTCGATTAAGGATCCTTCAACGAGGATGCTGCAGGTTGAGTTGCCGGTACACAGAAAGGGTACGCCGTAAATCTTGTGATCCATGACTTGACGCTCGAAGTACTATGCGGAGCCTACACGTTGGCCGGTTTCTTGGAGTGTGGGGTTGTACCAAGGAGTGTTCTGCACAGTTCCGGATTGCCGTTACAGCAATCTTTGACAAGCTGGTCTAGCAAATGGCGAATTCCTCCGGTGTCGATACGGTAGATGATGGAGCGTCCCTGTCGGGCCGACCTGAGCAGTCCGGCTCGGGTCAGAACAGCCAGATGTGTCGACAGAGTGTTGTGTGGTACCCGAGCTGGTGGGCAATGTCACCGGCAGCGAGCCCGTCCGAATTCTTCCGAACCAGTAGACGAAAGACCTGCAGAAGGCTGGCTTGGGCCAGGGCGGAAAAGGTGTTCACGACTAACGAATCGTCCATATGTCGAGTATTATCGAAATAAATTTGCGGAATAACCACTAGACCGGTTTTACAAGGCGGTGTATACGGGAGTGAAGGTTCCAACCGAGAAACCCCGACAGATGCCGGATTCTTCAAACCCTGGACGCAGTGACCCACCAATCCGTGGCAGTGGTGATCCACCTGTTCGTCCCCGGGATGCCAGTTCCCTGATCGTCACTCGAAAAAGAGGAAGTAAACTTTATGTCCTCATGGGCCGGCGCAATTTGGCTGCCCGCTTTATGCCAGGTGTGTTCGTGTTTCCCGGGGGCGCTGTCTCAGCCGCAGACAGTCAGATGAAACCGGCCACCGAACTGGATCCTGCCTATACCAATCTGATGGGGGTCAGTCGTTCTCATCCGAGGGCCAGGGCGCTGGCCATAACGGCCATTCGGGAAACCTGGGAGGAGACGGGCATGCTGCTCGGTGTATCCGGTGAATTCAAAGGCAGGCCGGCGCCCCCCTGGCGATCAATTGTAGAACTCGGCATGGTGCCGGACTTGCAGCACCTGCGTTACGTCGGTAGGGCCATTACGCCGAGTTTCAGCAAGATCCGCTTCCATGCCCGCTTCTTCATGGTCGATGCCTCCTGGCTGAGTGGTGACCTTCAAGGTGACGGAGAGCTTGTTGAGATCGGCTGGTGGAATGTGGATCAACTCGCTGCGCTGGAAATGCGGAACATCACTCGTTTTATGTTGGAACGGGCCATTGCGTTGTCACGCGGTGAAGCGGATGACCGGCCAACACCTTTGTTCAGTTGGCGGGGAAGCCGCCAGGTGACCTGGAAGTGAGCGCTATCCGGTGTAACTAAAGAGTACCCCCCGGCCAGTGTCTTCCAGGGCTGTGACCTCGCCTAGTCTCTGCAGATGCTCAAGCGATGCCAGGGTCGATAGACCGGCTGCAGTCCGCAGCGTCGGCTGGATATCAGGGTAAAGGGATGGCACCATGTCGTTGATTCTCTGGGTTCCAGTTCTGAGCAGTTCTCGAATCGCCTTGATGCGCGCTAGCCGGTGTTCAATCAGGGCCAAGATATAGAGCGCTGGATCAGTAACGGGTGGGCCGTGAGTCGGCCACAGGCAGGCATCACTGCGCTTGCGAAGTTTCTCCAGGCTTGTCAGGTAGTCGGTCATATTGCCGTCAGGCGGGATGATGACGGTGGTCGACCAGCCCATGACGTGGTCACCACTGAACAGTAAATCGTGCTGCTCCCAGGAAAAGCACATGTGATTGCTGGTGTGGCCGGGGGTGTGCACACAGCACAGCTCCCAGTTACGGCCAGAGATAGAATCGCCATCTGTGACAGAAATATCGGGAGAAAATGCCAGGTCGATGCCTTCTTCCATATGAACGGCCTGGTCACCGCCAGGATGACCATGGGGCCCAAAACCATAGGTCTTTGCACCAGTCGCGGCTTGCAATGGGCGGGCGGCGGGCGAGTGATCCTGATGGCAGTGAGTGACTATGATGTGGCTGATAGTTTCTTTTGCAAGACCGTCCAGTAGTGCCTGGACATGACCCGGATCGTCTGGACCGGGATCTATCACTGCAACTTCACCTTCACCGACGATGTAGGTACCGGTGCCATGAAATGTGAAAGGTCCGGGGTTTCTTGCGGTCAGTCGACGAACACCCTCCGAGACCGGCTCTATAACGCCGTACTGAAAATCATGCGTGTGTAGAAAAGGGATATCGGCCACGGTTCAAGCGGCAAATTCAGTCAACCGTCGTCCAGATGCCGGTCTCCGGGCAAAAAGCCTGCAGGGGATGAAACTGGTTTTTGTAGGCCATTTTCTGGCAGTCTTTGATCCAGTATCCGAGGTAAAGCCAGTCGTACTCGATGCGTCGGGCCAGTTCTATTTGTTTCAGGATCATAAGGGTTCCCGGGCCCCGGTATGATTCGTCGGGATCGAAGAAGGTATAGACAGCCGAAAGGCCATTGGCAACGTGATCCATGACGGACACTGCAAGCAGTCGGCGACCAATTCTCAACTCGACGGTAAAGGTGTCGATGTTTGAATTGATCAGGAACTGCCTGTATTTGGCGGGATCGGGATCATCCATGCTGTCACCGGTGTGGCGATTGGACTGGTAACGACGGTACAAAGAGAAATGCTCTTCGCTGAACCGGGGTGCTCCAAGCTCCAGGCTGATGTCTTTATTTCGTTTCAGGGTTCGCTGCTGGGAGCGGCTGGGCTCAAAGTGGTTGACCGGAATCCGCACGGACCGACACTGGCTACAGCCGGGACAATGTGGCCGGTAGTAGAGTGTCCCATTTCGTCTGAAACCGTGGCTGATCAGACTGTCGTAAAGAGCGGGTGTCACATCGAAGCGGGGATCTACCAGGAGATTGGCAGCGGTCTGGTCACCAAGATAGGGGCACCGATGCTGGGTGGATTTGTACAGGTCCGGTGCAGTCTGTTGTCGGGTCATGACAGCTGTAGGCCTTCGAACTCAATGTCCCATAGACCGGGAGTATCCACTGCATCCAGTGCCAGGCGGAGATGGGCGATGAAATCGGTTCGGGGAATACTCTGGGCGCCCAGTGAGAAAAGATGATCGGAGGGAAGTTGGCAGTCGATCACCTCAAACTTTTTATCGGTTAGGATCCTGACCAGCCCGACGAGACCGACTTTGGAGGCATCGCGGGCACGACTGAACATGCTTTCGCCAAAGAATACACGGCCTATAGCAACACCGTACAACCCACCTACGAGACATTCATCTTGCCAGACCTCCAGCGAATGGGCGTAACCGTCACGATTCAGTTGCGTGTAGGCATCCATCATATGGGCCGTGATCCAGGTGCCACCCTCGGATTCCCCCGATCGAGGGGCCGCGCAGCTCTGGATTACCGCCCCAAACGCGCGGTCGGTCGTGATACGGAAACCCTGTTTTCGGAGAGAACTGCGCAGACTGCGTTTGACCCGGAGTTGTTCAGGATAGAGTACAGTTCTGGGATCCGGTGACCACCAGAGAATCGGCTGGCCGGTGCTGTACCAGGGGAAAATGCCTTGCCGGTAGGCCGCGAGCAATCGACCACTGCTCAGATCACCACCTATAGCCAGAAGACCCTCAGGGGTGGCGGTCTCCAACGGCGGAAACGCGTATTGTTCGAACTGTCCTGACATGGCGTTTCGGGTTCTCGTAGGTCGGTATGTCCGTGATCGGCCGTTGGACAGAGTTTATATCCATCTTGAGGAGTCCGCGAGACCTCTTTCGATGAGTGATTCAATCCTGGCGAAACGGAGAGTGCTCGGCTAATACTTCGGTGTATCGCTCAATGTCCTGGCGTTCTTCACGGGTATAACGTTCCACTGCATCGTGAAAGTCGCTGTGGCTCAGCCAGTGGGCAGACAGGGTCTTGGCGGGCATCAGCCCGCGGCTGAGCTTGTGTTCCCCTTGGGCACCGGCTTCGAATCGGGACAGACCGTTGGTAATGCAATATTCGATCGGTGCGTAATAACAGGTCTCAAAATGCAGGTCGGGAACCCACTCAAGGGCACCCCAGTAACGGCCGTAAAGGGAGTGCTCGCCACACAGAAAGAATGCGGATGCGACTGGCCTGTCATCCTTTTCCGCCACTAGCATTCGGACCTGGTCCGGCAGATTCGTACAGATAGTTCTGAAGAATTCCAGATTCAGATAAAGATAGGAACCGTGCTCGGCAATCGTATTGCTGTAGCAGTCGAAAAAAAAGCCAAGCCTCTGGTCGGTGAGCTCAGCTTTATCGAGCCAACACATTGTGATATCGGCTTCACGCACCCGGCGCCTTTCCCGAAGGATGTTTTTTCGCTTTTTTGATGACAGTGACCCGAGAAAATTCTGAAAATCCACATAACCGTTGTTCTGCCAGTGGAACTGGTGACTGGTGCGGTCTAGGAAGTCGAAGTCTCTGAAGTAACGGTTGTCTCGGGGGGTCGAAAACAGGCAGTGAACCGATGACACATCCAGTTTCTCTGCCAGCGTACGAAGTCCTCCGACCAGCACTGGAGCCAGTTGGTCAGGTTCACGCTGTGGGTCGATAAGCAGACGTCGCCCGGTGACCGGCGTGAACGGGACCGCCACCAACAGTTTTGGATAGTACTCAAGGCCGGACTGCTGGTAGGCCCGGGCCCATGCCCAGTCGAATATGAACTCGCCATAGGAGTGGAATTTCAGGTAACACGGCGCCGCAGCGACCAGGTCGCTTCCCGAGGTCAGGGCCAGATGGCAGGGTTTCCAGCCGGTATCCCGACAGACAGCACCACTACTCTCCAGTGCCGACAGAAACTCGTGGCGGAGCATGGGTGCGTCATAAGGGACGAGCCGGTTCCATTGCCCACTATCAATCTGATCCAGTTGATCGTGTATTGTTAGAGTGAGGCCCAAAGAACTAATATCTGTCCGTTGACCATCGTCCTTCGGTTTCTGGACATCAGAGGTGTGGCTACTGACCAATGACTACTCTCTCCATTGCGCTTGCCCAGCTCAATTTTACCGTCGGTGACATCGATGGAAACACCGAGCGTATCATTTCAACCTGTCAGCGGGCTCGAGATGAACTGGGTTGCCGCGTTGTTGTCTTCCCGGAACTTGCTATTACCGGATACCCTCCGGAGGACCTTCTATTTCGGGACGACTTCATGGGTAAGGCCGAGCAGGGTGTCGATGCTGTTAGGGCAGGGCTCAAGGGTGTCTGCGCCGTTGTAGGCCATCCCTGGAGAGTCGATGGCACGCTCTATAACGTCGCCTCTGTTATCGATGGAGGTGCAATCAAGGCCAGGTACCACAAACGAAGGTTGCCCAACTACAGCGTATTCGATGAAAAACGATACTTCAAGGCCGGTCACCAACCCTGTGTTGTCGATATCGACGGTGTTGCGACGGCCATTACCGTGTGTGAGGACATCTGGTATCCGGAACCGATCCTGGAAAGCGTCTCTGCTGGCGCCCGTCTGGTTCTGAACTTGAACGCTTCGCCGTTCCATCTCAACAAGGCGATAGAAAGAGAAAACGACGTTGTCGCCCAGCGGGCCCGCGTCAGCCAAGTGCCGGTGGTGTACGTCAATACTGTCGGTGGTCAGGACGAACTGGTGTTTGACGGTGGTTCCTTCTCGGTTAATGCGTCGGGTCAGGTGATCCAACGCAGCCCCTTCTTTGATGAGCACCTGACCCGGGTAGATTACGTCGAGAATGACCTGCAGGCGGCTGCCGGTCAAATAATGGACATGCCGGGAATCGAGGAGAGTGTTTACCAGGCCCTGGTCACTGGAGTCAGAGATTATGTTAACAAGAACCGGTTTCGCGGTGTGGTTATCGGCCTTTCTGGAGGAATCGATTCGGCGTTGACACTGGCGGTCGCAGTAGACGCACTGGGTAGCGACCGGGTGCAGGTGGTTCTGATGCCGTCACGTTATACCCGGAAGATGAGTCTTGACGATGCCCAGGAAGAGGCGGCCAGTCTTGGGGTCGAATCCTGCGAGATTGCGATCGAGCAACTTGTTGAGGCCTACGAGCGGGAACTCCAGCCCCTATTTGAAGGACTGGCACCAGATACCACCGAGGAGAACCTACAGGCCCGGATACGCGGTAACCTGCTGATGGCTATATCCAATAAGACCGGACGCCTGGTCCTGACGACGGGTAACAAAAGCGAGATGGCCGTAGGTTATGCGACGCTGTATGGCGACATGGCGGGTGGGTTTGCTGCTATCAAGGATGTTCCCAAGACATTGGTGTATCAGTTGGCGCGATATCGAAACACCATCTCCAGGGTCATCCCTGAACGGGTCATCGCCAGGGCACCGTCCGCCGAATTAGCGCCTGACCAGGAAGACCAGGACAGTCTGCCTCCCTACCCGGTGCTGGACCCGATTCTGGAGGCCTATATTGAACGGGATCGCTCGCCCTTAGATATTATCGCCTCAGGTTTCGACGCTGAAGTCGTGGATCGCGTGGTGGCCATGGTCAACCGCAACGAATACAAGCGCCGTCAGGCCCCGCCTGGTGTGCGGATCACCCGTCGGGCCTTCGGTCGTGATCGGCGTTATCCGATCACCTCAGGATTCCGCTAGTGTGAAACTGGCCAGTCAACTGTTTTCGGGCAGAAACACACTCTGGGGATAGTTGAGCCGGAGTACCCGCAGCGCATCATTCTGCAGCCCAGCCAGGCCCATCTTGCCGTAAGCATCCACCATCACAGCCAGGGCCTGCTCTGTTGCCGCTGCGGTCTGATAGGTCTCCAGGACATGCTTTGCTCGGTTGACTGCGGCTACATAAGCACCGCGGGAATAGTAATAGCGAGCAACACCCACATCGTGCATCGCCAGTACGTTGACGATATGGACCAGTCGTTTGCGTGCATCTGGCGTATAGGGGCTGTCGGGAAATCGCTTGACCAGCTCGCGGTAGGCATTGAGCGCTTCCCGCACCGGTTCGGTGTCCCGCGTGCTGGGGTCGCTTCCCGTCATTGTAGAGAGGAATCCCCCCGATGGCTGGAAACCGGCGAGTCCTTTTAGGTAGTAGGCATAGTCTACATTGGGATGAACCGGGTGCATCTGGATGAATCGATCTGCCGAGGTGATAGCCAGAGCGGGCTGGTCGCTTTTGAAGTAAGCGTAGGCAATTTCAAGCTGTGCCTGTTCAGCAAACGCGCCGTAGGGAAAGCGACCCTCAAGTTTGCGGTAGTAGTCAATGGCCTGCTCCCAGTTGCCGGCATCCCGGTGCTCCTGAGCAGTCTGAAGAAAAATCTCTGCTGTCCAGTCCGCGGTCTCGTCTTTTTCGTCGAGAATAGAACAGCCGCTGGCCAGACAGACCAGAATGGCGAACACAGTGTGAAACTGAAGGCATTTGGCCATGTTGCTACGCGATCAGGTAGTGATCCAGAAAGATTATACTGCCCGGATGGCCCAGGCAGGTGGCTGAGTGTCTCGATCTTATGACTGGTGGCACAACCGTGATGGAAGGTGTGATTCCCACTGAGGCGTCCGGGCAGCGACTGGACAAGGTCCTCGCCAGCCTGTTTCCACCCTACTCACGGTCTCAGCTTCAGCAATGGACGAAGCAGGGGCGGATCACCATTTGCGGCCGGGTACCCCAGGGGCGTGAACCGGTTCTCGGCGGTGAACAGGTGCGTCTGGAAGTGCCGCCGGTCGAGCCGCGGGAGTGGCGTGCACAGGCATTGCCGCTTGATGTCATCCACCAGGACAGTGATATCCTGATCATTGACAAGCCTGCAGGGACAGTGGTCCACCCAGGTGCGGGCAACCCTGACGGTACATTGGCGAATGCCATCATCCATCATTATCCCGACCTGGCTGTGCTGCCCAGAGCAGGTCTGGTCCATAGAATCGACAAGGACACCAGCGGTTTACTGGTCGTGGCACGGACCGAGCACGCTCGTGTGCAACTGATCCGCGCATTGGAGCGTCACGCGGTTTCCCGGATCTACCTTGCTCTGGTGACTGGAACTCCAGTTGCGGGTGGCACAGTCAACGCCCCTATAGGCCGCCATCCGCGGGATCGTCTGCGGATGGCGGTCAACGACCGCGGCAAGCCAGCGGTGACACACTATCGCGTCAAGACACGCTTCAGGTCCCACACGTTGTTACAGGTTGAACTGGAGACAGGGCGTACGCACCAGATTCGCGTACACATGGTACATGCAGGTTACCCACTGGTTGGAGACCTTCTTTATGCTGGGCGTCTGAAAATCCCGGCCGCTGCCAGTGAAGTCTTTGCCGAATCACTGCGCCAATTCAAGCGCCAGGCTCTACATGCCTGCTCGCTGGCGTTACTGCATCCACGGACGGGTCTGCCCATGCAATGGAGCAGCCCGGTGCCTGGTGACATGAAGGCCCTGTTGAGGGTCCTCGAGATTGATCGAAAGGCAGATCGGTGAATCAGTCGACACTTGATTTTCTGGTCCCCGGTTGGCGGGCGCCTCGTCACGTCCGGGCATTGACAACGACCCGGCGCGGTGGTGTCAGCTCTGCACCCTACGAGAGCTTGAATCTAGCCAACCACGTAGGTGATGAACGATGCTCCGTGGAGACCAATCGGTGGCTCCTGCAACACAGTGTGGAGTGTCCCTCTATGCCAGGCTGGCTCCAACAGCACCATGGTGCTGATGTGATCGATAGAGATCTGAATACAGAGTCTGATCTTGGTGACGGCAGTCTGACACGCCGAACCGGGACGATTTGTGCAGTACTGACTGCCGACTGTGTGCCGTTGTTTCTCACCGATTACAGTGGACGATTTGCTGCAGTACTGCACATTGGCTGGCGTGGCCTCACGGCAGGCATCATAGAGTCTGGGCTGGCCGCGGTGGCGACGCCCTGCACACAGATTCTGGCTTGGATCGGGCCGGCGATCAGCGGCTCGGCCTACGAGGTGGGTCGCGAGGTCCGAGACAAGCTGCTTGAGGCATTCCCGGGGCATCGATCGAGGTTCAGCCCATCTGGTGATCGTTGGCTGGCTGATCTGCCAGGCATGGTCGAGCAGCGCTTGCGTAACGCCGGTGTGATTGAGGTCGGCTCCAGCGGACGCTGTACATTCAGCGAGCCAGAGCAGTGGTTTTCGCATCGACGTGATGCGCCCTGCGGACGGATGGCGTCGATCATCTGGCTCGAGTGATTCATATTGCCTGTCTTGGTACTCACCACGACCTTTAACAAGCCTGCAATCATTCGATGCTAGGACTATACAACCGGATAGGTCGTGGAGTGGCCCTGCTAGGGGTCGCAGCAGCACTGGCGATTGCGCCACTGAGCCTCACAGCAACGGACTTCAGCCTGCCTGATCTGGAAGGGCGTATCCATCGCTTGTCTGACTACCGAGGTAAGTGGGTCGTGATTAACTTCTGGGCGACCTGGTGTGGACCCTGCCTCAAGGAGATACCAGAGTTGGCGAATTTCCAGGCCGATCACCGAATAGACACGGTAGTACTCGGCATCAATTTTGAACAAACACCAATCGAGGACGTCAGGCAGTATGTGACAGCCAGTCAGATCAATTATCCGGTATTGCGCATCGGCTCCCAGCCCCTGGTTCCGTTCGAGCCCTTGAAAGGTCTGCCATCGACGTTTCTTGTCTCGCCTACCGGTACCTATCTGGGTAGCCATGTGGGACCTGTCACTAGCGGTCAACTTGACCGGTTACTAGAAGATGCCCGAACCGATGCTGGTACGGGCGCCCACCAGGACTGAGGGCCAGCCAAAGACTCCAGGTGGTGCCTAGTTGCTACGGTCGGTGCAGCTTGCCCCGAGGTCTATGCATCCTCTTATCAGAGCCACCGGTTCTGCCTGAACTTACTCCGGTGGGCTATTCTCACCGGTATTAGTTCTTGAGAAAACACCCTTCCAACCCCATATAAATAATATTGCGGGACAACCGTGCAGTCGTACCGACAACCCTAGGGTACCGCGAACGAAAAGGGGTCTGCCATGCGAATGGATAAACTGACGACAAGGTTTCAACTGGCGCTCGCCGATGCGCAGAGCTTGGCGGTCGGCCGTGACCATCAGTTCATCGAGCCGCTGCACTTGATGTTGGCGCTGCTTGATCAGGATGGTGGTAATACTCGGCATTTGCTTCTTCAGGCCGGTCTGACGGTACCCAAGTTGCGTTCCCAGCTCGGTGAGTCGTTGGACAGGCAGGCCCGAGTGGAAGGGAACGAGGGGAGCGTGCAGGTCTCCAATGACCTATCCAGACTGCTCAATGTCAGCGACAAACTCGCACAGAAGCGGGATGATCAGTACATCTCCAGCGAATTATTTGTGCTTGCGGCAGTGGACGACACTGGTGAACTGGGTCAGATCCTAAAAAATAACGGCGCAGATTCCAGCGCTGTTCGCCAGGCCATTGACATCATGCGTGGCGGTCAACGTGTGGATGACCCCAACACTGAAGAACACAGACAGGCACTGGAGAAATACGCCATTGACCTGACTGCGCGGGCCGAGCAGGGCAAACTGGATCCGGTGATCGGTCGTGATGATGAGATCAGGCGGACTGTACAGGTACTTCAGCGGCGAACAAAAAATAACCCCGTGTTGATTGGAGATCCGGGTGTCGGGAAAACAGCGATCGTCGAAGGTCTGGCGCAGCGCATCATCAACGGCGAGGTTCCGGAAGGTCTGCGCGGTAGACGCCTGTTGTCATTGGACATGGGTTCATTGATCGCCGGGGCCAAGTTCCGGGGTGAGTTCGAAGAACGGCTCAAGGCGGTCCTAAACGATCTCAGCAAGCAGGAAGGGCAGATTATTCTGTTTATCGACGAACTGCACACCATGGTTGGCGCCGGCAAGGCAGAGGGGGCCATGGATGCTGGAAATATGCTCAAACCGGCGCTCGCCCGGGGCGAGTTGCATTGCATCGGTGCAACGACCCTGGATGAATACCGCAGTCATCTGGAAAAAGACGCCGCATTGGAACGTCGATTCCAACGGATCGTGGTTGGAGAGCCCGGAGTGGAAGACACGATTGCGATACTGCGTGGTCTGAAGGAAAAGTACGAAGTGCATCACGGTGTCGATATCACGGACCCGGCTATCGTGGCCGCAGCCACACTGTCGCACCGTTATATCTCTGACCGGAAACTGCCGGACAAGGCGATCGACCTGGTCGATGAAGCTGCCAGCTGTATTCGAATGGAGATTGACTCAAAGCCCGAGTCGATGGACCGGCTCGATCGACGCCTGATTCAATTGAAAATCGAACGGGAGGCACTGAGAAAAGACACTGACGAAGCGACGCGTAAGCGCCTCGGTAGCCTGGAACAGGAGATCGAGGGGTTGGAGCGGGAATACGCCGATCTCGAAGAAATCTGGAACTCGGAGAAGGCTGCCGTATATGGAGCTCAGCATGTCAAGGAGGCGCTCGACCGGGCTCGACAGGAGCTTGAAACAGCGAGGCGGGCGAGTGATCTGGCCCGGATGTCGGAGCTGCAGTACGGCCGCATTCCAGAACTGGAAAAACAGTTACAGGTTGCAGATAGTGCCGAGGAAGACACCCGACTGCTGCGCAACAAGGTCACTGATGAGGAAATTGCTGAAGTAGTTGCCCATTGGACGGGTATCCCAGTGTCGAAAATGCTCGAGGGTGAGCGTGACAAGCTGCTCAGAATGGAAGAGGAGATCCATCAGCGGGTGATCGGACAGGAAGAGGCCATCGCTGCCGTCGCAAATGCAATACGGCGATCTCGGGCCGGGTTGTCGGATCCGAATCGACCCTACGGCTCTTTCTTGTTCCTTGGACCGACCGGCGTCGGTAAGACCGAGCTCTCCAAAGCTCTGGCCGGATTTCTTTTCGACACCAGCCAGGCCTTGGTTCGGATCGATATGTCGGAATTCATGGAGAAGCACTCTGTGGCCAGGCTGATCGGCGCCCCCCCGGGTTACGTCGGTTACGAAGAAGGGGGCTACCTGACTGAGGCAGTCAGGCGCAGGCCCTACTCAGTGATTCTTATGGATGAAGTTGAAAAGGCCCATGCCGATGTCTTTAACCTACTGCTGCAGGTGCTGGATGATGGCCGACTTACCGACGGCCATGGACGGACGGTGGATTTCCGTAATACGGTTATTGTCATGACGTCGAACCTGGGGTCTGACCTGATTCAGGAACTGGCCGGTGAGGCGAACTACCAGAAGATGAAGGATTCAGTTATGGATGTGGTAGCGATGCACTTCAGGCCGGAGTTCATCAATCGAGTCGATGACATGGTGGTGTTCCATCCACTCAACCGTGGCCAGTTGAAGGACATTGCCAGAATCCAGATCCATCAGCTCTGCGCCCGCCTGGCCGACCAGGAGCTCGGGCTCGAGGTCAGCGATACGGCACTCGACCGTCTTGCCGAGCTGGGGTTTGATCCGGTCTATGGTGCACGGCCGCTCAAGCGGGCTGTCCAGAGGGAATTGGAGAATCCCCTGGCGCAGGGCATTCTGTCGGGGCAGTTCAAGGCGGGAGACAACATCGCCATCGACCTGGAAAGGGAGAGCTTCAGCTTCAGAATCCAGGTTGCAACCGAGTCGCAGGTGGCCTGATCGTCTAATCAAACAGGGGCGATGTCTGATGCGGTAGGGCCACAGCCAGCCGCATTGGGTCTTGGATGAGACGCTTGGCGACAGTAGAATCCGTTCTGGTTCACGCGGGATGTGCTCCTAGACAATGAAGGCGATGATACTGGCGGCCGGGAAGGGTACCCGGGTGCGTCCACTGACCCACAAGATGCCCAAGCCTATGATCCCGGTCCTGGGTAAACCAGTCATGGAATACCTGGTCGAACAGCTGGGTCGTCACGGGTTCGACCAGATCATGGTGAACGTCAGTCACCTTGCCCATTCGCTAGAAAGTTATTTTGGCGATGGTCGCCGCTGGGGAGTCGAGATTGGCTACTCCTTTGAAGGCCATCTGCACAATGGAGAAACTGTTGCCCAGCCGATCGGCTCAGCCGGCGGCATTCGAAGAATCCAGGACTTCGGGGGTTTTTTCGACAACACGTTCCTGGTGGTCTGTGGCGATGCTTTGATCGACCTGGACCTGACCGATGTGCTGCGTAAGCACTGGAAATCTGGTGCAATCGCCAGCATGGTGGTCAAGAAGGTGCCGATGCAGAAGGTCTCCCGATATGGCGTTGTGGTCTGTGACAAATCGGGTCGAGTTGAATCTTTCCAGGAAAAACCGACTGTTGATGAGGCTCGATCCAATCTCGTTAATACCGGGATCTATATCTTTGAGCCGGAGGTCATAAACTTTATACCGCCTGATGAGCAATACGACATTGGTGGAGATCTGTTTCCTTTACTCGTTTCGGAGGGACTGCACGCCATCGAGGCGCCTTTCAACTGGATCGATATCGGTGAGTTGAGCGACTACTGGGAAGCCAACCAGCAGCTGATGCGTGGTCAACTCAAAGGTGCCCGCATGCCCGGAGAAGAACAGCTCCCGAAGATCTGGACCGGCCTTAACGTCAGCGTCGACTGGGATGGGATTCGGGCTGAGGGGCCGATCTACATCGGCTCCGGCACCAGCATCGAGCCCGGTTGCGAGATTATCGGACCTACCTGGATCGGTCAGGGCTGCCACCTTGAAAGCGGTGCCCGCATCTCGCGCAGCATATTGTTCGAATACAGCCGAATCGGTTCCCGAGGCCGCGTCACCGAGTCGCTGGTCTTTGGTCGCAACTGTGTGGACCAGGACGGTAACCCTACGCCGGACCCAGACGGTAATCTGGACTGGGTTGGCGATGCGAGGGATGCCAGCGCTGACCCCGGCAAAGGAGTCTGAGCTCGTAGGCCCCTGGCTTTCGGGTGCCCATCCAGAGGGGTTATGTGGTCAGAGTTGCCGTATCTGGGTACTAGGCCCGATTGTTTTGCCAGGTTGAAGTCACGACCTGAGGATTTCGAGGTCGAGGAACTCCTCGGTTTTCAGCCGGATGGGGACGGTGAGCACTGCCTGTTAAGAATTCGCAAGCGAAATCGCAACACGATGGACGTCGCGCGCGAGGTCGCTCACCACCTCGGGGTGCGCTTGTTGGACGTCGGATATGCCGGGCTGAAAGATCGGCGAGCCGTGACCACTCAGTGGTTCAGTGTACCGGCAAAAGCGTTTGAGAATTCTCTACCCTTGCCGTCGTTTGACGGCTGGGAAGTGTTGGATCATGAACGGCACCGACGAAAGTTGCGTCGTGGCAGCCACCGCCGCAACCGGTTTACCATCCAGCTGGGCGAGTTCAGGGGCTCTCCCGCTAAACTTGCCTGCAAAGTTTCTGAACTGCGCCGCACGGGCTTCCCGAACTATTTCGGTGAGCAGCGTTTCGGAGTGAATCATTCAAACGTCGAGCGGGCTCGCCTGGAGCTTGGCAGAGCCCGAGGCTCATTTCGTAGCGTCGCGGATAAGATGATGCTCTCGGCGGCTCGTAGCTGGTTGTTCAACGCGGTGCTCAGTCACCGCCTTCGCCATCACACCTGGGTCGAGGTGCTGGTTGGCGAGGTTCTGGTGCTCAGCGGCAGTCGATCGCATTTTGTTGCTGAGGACGGTGACTTGTCACTTGCAGCCCGAGTCGAGGCTTTTGATCTGCACACCAGTGGGCCCCTGTGGGGTCAAGGTGCAGCATTTTTGGGTAGGACGTGGTCTCGGGAGCGGGACTGGCTTGGTAATGAACGTGAGTTGCTGGATGCTCTGGAGATCTCGACGGTAGTGCCTGCCCGCAGGGCACTGCGAGCGACAGCGGATGATTTATCACTCGACTGGCCCGCGGCGCACTCGCCACGTCTGTCGTTTACACTGGGCCGTGGTAGCTACGCCACTGCCTTGATCAGGGAACTGGTAGTGAACCAGTGAGGCCTGGACTCAGCTTGCCAGTAGGCTCGCCCGGGTCAGCAGATCGTTGACTCTCTGGACGTAAGCGGCCGGCTGGGATAGTTTCGCGCCTTCACTCAGAGCTGCCTGGTCGAACAATACCATCGACCATTCTTCCAGCTTATCGTGTTCCGGAGTCAATTGCCTGATCAGTGGGTGGTCGGGATTGATCTCCATGATTGGTTTTGCTTCAGGGGCTTCCTGGCCCATCGATTGCAGTATTCTCTCCAGGTTGCCGCCAAGATCCTGTTCGTCGGCCACCAGGCAGGCTGGTGAGTCTGTCAGACGATGGCTGACCCGTACGGATTTGACCTTCTCACCCAGTAGTTTCTCGATCTTTTCCACGAGTCCAGCCAGGTCTTTTTCTCTTTCTTGGGATTCTTTTTTCTTCTCGTCGTCGGTGAAATCGTCCAGGTCCAGAGCACCCTTCGCCACCGACTTGAGAGTTTTGTCATCGTATTCGTTCAGAGAAGTCACCAGCCACTCATCTACCGGATCGCTGAGCAGAAGCACCTCGATGTCGTTCTTGCGGAAGATCTCCAGATGTGGTGAGCTGCTGGCAGCACTGTGCGAATCCGCGGTGATGAAATATATGCCCTTCTGCTTCATCGGCATTCGCTTGACGTAATCAGTCAGAGAGACGTCCTGTGTGTCGTTGTCACCGTGGGTAGAAGAAAAACGCAACAGGTCTGCCAGCGTTTTTTGGTTGTCGTGATCTTCGACCAGGCCTTCTTTCAGGACTTTGCCGTATTCCTTCCAGAATCTGGCATATTCTTCAGGTTCCTTGTCAGCTAGGCGTTTGAGTTCGGCGAGGATCTTCTTGACCGACGCGTTACGAATCCGTTCGATGTCCTTGTTGTCCTGCAGGTACTCGCGTGACACGTTCAGAGGTAGATCGGCTGCATCAACGACACCACGAACGAACCGTAGATAGCTGGGCATCAGGTATTTGGCGTCGTCGAGAATGAAAATTCGACGGACATAGAGATTGATCCCGTGACGTTGTTCGCGATCCCACAGGTCGAACGGTGCCTTGGAAGGGATGAACAGCAAGGAGATGTACTCGAGGTTGCCCTCGACCCGGTTGTGCAGAGTCGCCAGTGGGGTTTCGGTGTCGTAGCTGATCGTCGAATAGAACTGGTTGTATTCTTCTTCACTGATCTCCGATTTGGCTCGTGCCCACAACGCGGAACCCTTGTTGACCGTTTCCAATTCTTCTTTCTTCTTCTCGTCCTCGTCCGGCATGCGAATCGGCAGTGAGATGTGATCGGAGTATTTACCTATGATTGAGCGAAGGCGAAAGGCATCGGCAAATTCCTCGTCGTCCTTGCGCAGATGCAGAGTAATCTCAGTCCCGCGGTCGGCCCGTTCGATATTTTCAATTGTGTATTCGCCGCTACCATCTGAGGTCCAGCGTACGCCCTGGTCCGGCGCCTCACCGGCACGCCGACTGACGAGTTCAACTTTGTCGGCCACCAGGAACACTGAATAGAAACCGACGCCAAACTGCCCGATCAGTCGGGCATCTGCAGATTGATCACCACTTAATGAATCCAGGAACTGCCGGGTGCCGGAACGGGCGATCGTTCCGATATTCTCAACCACCTCTTCGCGGGTCATACCGATTCCGTTGTCCCGCACGGTGATGGTTTTGGCTTTTTTGTCCACACTGACGAGCAACGACAGTTCATCTCCGCTCTCCATCAAGCTCTCTTCGGTCAGGGCTGAAAACCGCAAGCGGTCGCAGGCGTCGGAACCGTTGGAGATCAGCTCACGCAGAAAGATCTCCTTGTTTGAGTACAGCGAGTGGATCATCAGGTGAAGCAGTTGCGTCACCTCTGTCTGAAAACTGTGCCTTTCGACTGCTTGATCAGTTGCCATTGATCTGGTTCCTTGTGACCCTGGATCGAGGGAATTCCTGTCTTTAATTCAATAAAGATAAGGTTGTTGGCCGGAAAATCAAGGCCCAGCCCAACGGTTTGCACCACCCGTAACGTGTCTGGGCCTGTCCGGCTCGCTATAGATTTCCGGTAGAATCCGCTTTCGCGCCGTCGGATGACTCGGGGCATGGCGCAGTCTGGTAGCGCACCTGCTTTGGGAGCAGGGAGTCGGGGGTTCAAATCCCTCTGCCCCGACCACTTTTCGGGACCTTGTGCATGTGCAGGCGCCCGTAGCTCAACCGGATAGAGCAACGGCCTTCTAAGCCGTAGGTTACAGGTTCGAGTCCTGTCGGGCGCGCCAGGTTTACCCAGCCGGAATCTGGGTTTACTTTAGGTGGCTGGCTTTAAGCTTATGATTTGTTGGATAATGGCAGGGCCATCCCGGCGAGTGTGGTGATCGTAGCTCAGTTGGTAGAGCCCCGGATTGTGGTTCCGGCCGTCGTGGGTTCGAGTCCCATCGGTCACCCCAATTTATTGGTGCAAAACTAAAGGTAGAGTACCCGTGAAATATGGCACTGTGGGCCGTTAGCTCAGTTGGTAGAGCAGCTGACTCTTAATCAGCGGGTCGCAGGTTCGATCCCTGCACGGCCCACCAGATATTGTCGTCATCATTAAGATCCGACTGAAGTGGAGACTGCCATCGCATACCAATTACCGATCGTCCCACTTTGTCCCAGGTAAGGCACAAGCGAAAGTGGCGGAACTGGCAGACGCGCTGGCTTTAGGTGCCAGTGGGGCAACCCGTGGGAGTTCGAATCTCCCCTTTCGCACCAGTACCCGAATTCGTCAATAATCTCTTAAATCTGTCAGAACAGGAACCCGCGATATGGATGTCTCTGTAGAATCAACTGGTGCCATAGAACGGCGCCTGACGATCAAAGTGCCCGCCACTGAACTGGACCAGAATATCCAGTCCAGGCTGGCCCGACTTGCCAAAACGGTAAAACTACCTGGCTTTCGTCCCGGCAAAGTACCGCTGAAGGTTGTGGAAGCCCGGTTCTCCGAGCAGGTGTTGCAGGAGGCGGCCGAGGAGTTGATCGGTTCCAGTTATCGCGATGCGGTCGTCCAGGAGTCGGTCGAAGCTGCCGGTCCACCCGCCATAGAACCGACAACGATGATCAGGGGTAAGGATCTTGAGTACGTGGCAACACTGGAGGTGTTTCCTGAGATTCCACGTGTCGATATCAAGGACCGTAAGATCGAAAAAAAGACCTGCAAGGTCGAGAGTGCAGATGTGGATCGTACGATCGAAACACTGCGCAAGCGTCGAACGACTTGGGAGCCTGGTGAGACGCCGGCTGCAGAGGATGACAGGTTGTTGATCGACTTTAAAGGCACCATCGATGATCAGCCATTTGAAGGTTCAGAGGCGGAAAATTATCCCGTCGTGATTGGTGGTGGTACCATGCTGAAAGAATTCGAGGAGCAGCTGACCGGCACATCGGTTGGAGACAGTGTTACGGTAAATCTGACCTTTCCTGAAGATTATCCTAAATCCGAGATAGCGGGGAAGGCTGCACAGTTCACTGTGGAGGTCCGCGAGGTCGGAAAACCTGGATTACCAGAACTGGATGAAGACTTTATCAAGAGTTTCGGTGTTGAAGAGGGTACGGAGCCTGCATTTCGAAAACAGATCCTGGAAAACCTTGAACGGGAGCGCGATCAGCGAATCAGGAATGATATCCGAATGGCAGTGATCGAGGCATTGATCGAGGACAACGAGTTTGATTTGCCTGGTAGCATGGTCGAGGAGGAAGTCGACCGTGCGGTTATGGCCTCCCGTACCCAATTGCAACAGCAAGGGCTCCCATCCGACGGTCCCGTTGATCGAGACTTGTTCCAGGATTCCGCGTTACGCAGGGTAAAGGTCGGGCTGGTCATGCATGAGATTGTGAAGCAGCGTGAGATCAAACCCGATGAAGCTGCGGTACGCAAGCGACTGGACGAGATGGCCTCGGGTTATGATGACCCGCAGCAGTTCATCAACTGGTACCGGGAGGATCGCAGTCGCCTGGCGCAGATCGAGGCGGCAGTGGTCGAAGATCAGGTTGTCGAGGCGTTGATTGAAGAAGCGCAAGTGACAGAGACTACCGTAAGTTTTGAGACTTTCATGAATCCTGCGGGGATGGCCACCGCGCAATAGCGAAGTCAGTTGAATTGATTATGCAAGTAGAGGTGAAAAAGTGACAAGACACGAGAAGGTGTATCGGGATACAGAGCCGCAGAACCTGGGGTTGGTACCCATGGTGATCGAGACCACCGGTCGCGGTGAGAGAGCTTATGACATCTATTCCAGATTGCTCAAGGAACGGGTGATCTTCATTGTCGGCCCCATTGCCGATCATATGGCCAACCTGATCGTTGCACAGCTGCTGTTTCTGGAGTCGGAGAACCCCGACAAAGATGTTCATCTGTACGTCAATTCTCCGGGTGGAGAGGTCAATTCGGGCCTGGCAATTTACGATACCATGCAGTTCATTCGGCCCGATGTCAGCACTGTCTGCACCGGCCAGGCTGCCAGTATGGGTGCAGTCATTCTAGCTGGTGGCGCAACAGACAAACGTTTCGCACTCCCACATTCCCGTATCATGATTCATCAGCCATGGGGTGGTTTCCAGGGTCAGGCTACGGATATCGACATCCATGCCCGGGAGATCCTGCGCATGCGCGAGCGCCTGAACCAGATTCTTGCCGACCATACCGGTCAGCAACTTGACAGTGTGCAAGCCGATACGGAACGTGATAATTTTATGAGCGGTGAAGAGGCGGTCGAATACGGTATTATTGACCGCGTAATCAGTTCTCGGGAGGACTAACTGCGTGAGGGGATTTTGTCAACTGCTGGATTTCTTGCAATCCGGCGACAAAGGCTGCATCTTTTGGGCTGAGGTTCTGCCTGCGCCCACCCGGCGATTGGGCTCTGACAGGACCGGACAGGATTAACCACTGATCCAGCGGAGGTGGTATGGCCGATAAAGACGGCGACAGTAAAGGCGATAAACTTCTCTATTGCTCTTTCTGTGGAAAGAGCCAACACGAAGTCAGGAAGCTGATTGCGGGCCCGTCTGTGTTTGTCTGCGACGAGTGTGTAGAGTTGTGTAACGAGATCATCCGCGAAGAAATCGACGACAGTGAAACCGAAGATTCCCAGGAATCAACGTACCCGACACCACAGGAAATCTGCAACCGACTCGATGAATACGTCATCGGACAAGCAGAAGCGAAGAAGGTGCTATCTGTCGCTGTCTACAATCATTACAAAAGAATCGAGCATGCCGAAGCTGTGGGCGAGGTAGATATCTCTAAAAGTAACATCTTGATGATTGGGCCAACCGGCTCAGGTAAGACTCTTCTGGCCGAAACGCTTGCCCGGGAACTCAACGTTCCGTTTACTATTGCTGACGCAACCACCCTGACAGAAGCCGGCTATGTAGGTGAAGACGTTGAGAACATCATACAGAAGCTCCTCCAGAAATGTGATTACGATGTCGAGAAAGCTCAGGTCGGCATCGTATACATTGATGAGATCGACAAGATCTCCCGCAAGTCCGACAACCCATCTATTACCCGGGATGTTTCCGGCGAAGGCGTTCAGCAGGCACTGCTCAAGCTGATTGAGGGTACGATCGCCTCCGTACCACCGCAGGGAGGCAGAAAGCACCCACAGCAGGAGTTTCTGCAGGTTGACACCCGCAACGTGCTTTTCATCTGTGGGGGCGCCTTCTCAGGGTTGGAAAAGGTAATCCAGGAGCGCTCAGAGAAATCCGGCATCGGTTTCGGTGCCGACATCAAGAGCAAGTCGAACGAAAACAGCGTTGGCGAGTTGCTCCGCGACCTTGAACCTGAAGATCTCATCAAGTACGGATTGATCCCGGAATTCGTTGGCCGTATGCCAGTAGTGGCCACTCTGGAAGAACTCGACGAGCCAGCGTTGATCACGATTCTTACCGAACCCAAAAATGCATTGGTCAAGCAGTACAGTAAGTTGTTTGAATTGGAAGGCGTAGAACTCGAGATACGAGACGACGCTCTCAAAGCGGTCGCAAAAAAAGCAATGGACAGGAAAACCGGCGCAAGAGGGCTTCGTTCTATCGTGGAAAAAGCTCTGCTGGAGACCATGTTTGAACTGCCTTCCATGAAAAATGTCGGGAAAGTCACGGTTGATGCCAGTGTGATCAAAGACGGATCGCAGCCGCTCTACGTGTACCAGGATGAGCAACGTAACGCTTCCCGTCAGTCCTGATATTTTTCTGAATAGATTTTTGTCCTTGAAAGAAGGACGCAGCGCCCTTACATGACCTATAGCGGGCACTTTTATCATGGCCAGATGCAAAGTGCCGCCCACGAACCGGCGGTAAGATTACGGAATTTGATATGACTGATGAGATGACAACAGACACCCAGTTGCCCCAGGTTCGGTACGCGATGCTGCCGCTACGTGACGTCGTCGTCTTTCCACACATGGTCATTCCTTTGTTCGTAGGGCGGGAAAAGTCGATCAAAGCTCTGGATGACGCTATGGAATCCGGCAAACAGATCTTTCTGGCAGCACAGCATGATGCGGCAGATGATGATCCGTCGCCTGAACATATCTACGAAGTTGGCACAGTCGCCAACATTCTCCAGTTACTCAAGCTTCCTGACGGTACCGTCAAAGTTCTGGTTGAAGGGACTTCCAGGGCTGCAATTGTCCGATATATCCAGACGGAAGAGACCTTTGAGGTCGACGCAGTTGCCATCAATGATGAGGCCATCGATGAAAGAGAGGCGGAGGTTCTGATTCGCACGGTGGTTTCAGAGTTTGAGCAGTACGTCAAACTTAACCAGAAAATCCCTCCGGAAGTGCTGACCTCGTTGAGTGGAATAGAAGATACAGGGCGCCTGGCCGACACCATCGCTGCACACCTGACGTTACGCAACGAAGAGAAACAGAAAATCCTCGAGTTCGGAAGTTCCCGCGAGCGCCTTGAGCATATCCTCGGAATTATGGAATCGGAAATCGATCTTCTACAGGTCGAAAAGCGAATTCGCGGGCGCGTCAAGAAACAAATGGAGAAGAGTCAGCGTGAGTACTATTTGAATGAACAGATGAAAGCAATTCAGAACGAGCTTGGGGAGATGGAGGACGTTCCCAGCGAGATGGATGAGTTGCAGAAAAAGGTCGAGCAATCAGGAATGTCCAAGGAGGCTCTGGAGAAGGCCCAGTCCGAACTGAAGAAGCTTCGAATGATGTCGCCTATGTCTGCAGAAGCGACGGTGGTGCGCAATTACATCGAATGGCTGGTTCAGGTCCCATGGAAGAAGCGAAGCCGGGTACTCAAAGATTTGGTAAAGGCAGAGCAGATTCTGGAAGATGACCATTATGGTCTGATCAAGGTTAAGGAACGAATACTTGAGTACCTCGCGGTGCAGCAGAGGATCAAAAAGGTTAAGGGCCCAATCCTGTGCCTGGTGGGCCCCCCGGGTGTTGGTAAAACCTCACTGGGAGAGTCCATAGCCCGCGCGACTAACCGTAAGTTTGTGCGCATGTCCCTGGGGGGTATGCGAGACGAAGCGGAGATCCGTGGGCATCGCCGTACGTATATCGGTTCCCTACCCGGTAAGATCCTCCAGAATATGGCCAAGGCCGGCATGCGTAATCCGCTTTTTATGCTGGATGAAGTCGACAAGATGTCGATGGATTTCCGCGGTGACCCATCATCGGCATTGCTGGAGGTCCTTGATCCCGAGCAGAACCACAAGTTCGGTGACCATTACCTTGAAGTCGACTATGACCTGTCCGAGGTCATGTTTGTCGCCACAGCTAATACGCTTAATATCCCCAGTCCACTACGGGACCGAATGGAGATCATCCGGATCTCGGGCTATACGGAAGACGAAAAGATAAACATTGCGACCCGTTACCTGGTCGAGAAACAGAAAAAGAACAATGGTCTTCAGCCGGATGAGATTTCGTTCAGCAGGAGTGCGCTGGTAGATATCGTCCGATATTACACCCAGGAGGCGGGTGTCAGGTCACTGGAACGGGAGATTGCAAAGATCTGCCGAAAGGTCACAAAGGAACTATTGCTGGATGGCAGCCGGCAGGTTATTTCGGTGAGCAGTCGCTCTCTGCAGAAGTACCTCGGGGTGCGGCAGTATCGGTATGGCAAGGCTGAGGAAGGTAATCGGGTCGGACAGGTCACCGGTTTGGCCTGGACCGAGGTGGGCGGGGAACTTCTCAGTATTGAAGCGGCGGTCATGCCGGGCAAGGGCAAGCAGAGCTACACCGGCAAGCTCGGGGATGTGATGCAGGAATCGATTCAGGCAGCCATGACGGTTGTGCGTACCCGTTCCAGGCAGTACGGCATCAAGCTGGATTTCTACCAGACGCAGGATGTACATATTCATGTACCCGAGGGAGCCACCCCAAAGGACGGCCCCAGTGCGGGAATTGGAATGTGTACCGCGGTGCTGTCCGCTATCACTGATATCCCCGTTAGGTCTGACATTGCCATGACAGGTGAAATCACGCTGCGTGGCGAAGTGCTTCCGATCGGTGGACTGAAGGAAAAGCTGCTGGCAGCTCACCGGGGTGGGGTCAAGTGCGTACTGATTCCCCACGAGAACGAAAAGGACTTGGCTGAAATTCCGAATAACGTCAAGGGTGGACTCGACATCCAGCCGGTGCGCTGGATCGACGAGGTTTTCGCCTGTGCCTTGGAACGATTGCCTGAACCGCTTGGAGACGAGCCCGAGGCGCCCGCGGCAGAGAAGGGTTCCGAAGAAGACCCTACCGAGCGTGATCGACTACCGGTCGCACACTGAACTTTTGAAGGGCTGAATCTGGCGCATAACAGGCAGGTTCCTATCCTCGGTTGAATCTATTTTTCGCGCCATCACCTCTGGTTTGCGGTGAGAAGGCTCCGCCTCCTTTGTCGGATTTAGCACATTTTTCGCCAGTCATCGGTCCCAGAGAGTGGCGGTGCGATCCGTGCGCTGTTGAGCCCCTACAGATCGCTGCTAGCGGTGTTCTGGAGTTCAAAGCTGGCAAACAAGTAAAGGATGCCGTAAACTCGCAGGCCTTTTCGGGTGCTTAGCTCAGTTGGGAGAGCGTCGCCCTTACAAGGCGAAGGTCGCAGGTTCGAACCCCGCAGCACCCACCAAGGCCGCGGCAAGCCAGGCCGTTGGTTGTTCGTTCCGGAGCGGTAGTTCAGTTGGTTAGAATACCGGCCTGTCACGCCGGGGGTCGCGGGTTCAAGTCCCGTCCGCTCCGCCAATCTTGAGACAAGTAACCAGGCGCGCACCGTATCCGTGTGCGCGCCCAGTGGGCTCCCCACCGGTTTCCAGATACTGTGAACCGGTGAGGATTTATCTTGATCGCGCCTTCCTATATACAATAGGGCAGTGGAACAGCTGCCTGGGAAGAGGAAGCTTTTCGGTTTTGGCAGCTTAAACCAGGGTGAGAAACGACAACAATGCTGATTACAATTCGAGAAAGAGCATCCGGCGTCATAGGCTGGACCGTCGCCGGTGTCATTATCCTTGTCTTTGCAGTGTGGGGGATTGGGTCTTATTTCGAAGGCGTATCCAAGATCATCGTCGCAACTGCAGATGACGTCGAAATAGACCAGGAGATGTACCAGCAGGCGTTGACCGAAAGCCGTCGCCGGATGGTCCAGATGATGGGGCGTAACGTCGATACCGAACTGTTTGCGAGCACCGTTTTCAAGCGCCAGGTAATCGAGGACCTGTTGAGCAACACGCTACAGAAGGAATATCTTCTTGCTACCGGTTACCGAGTCAGCGACGCTCAGTTGGCGACAATCATACAGAACACGCCTGTATTCCAATCAGATGGGGTGTTTGATCGTGAGCGATATGAAATTCTGATCCAGAATGCGGGGATGTCAGTGCTGGGGTATGAGCAGCAGCAACGTCGGCAGGGCGCTGTAGATCAATTGATGAATGGCTTTGCACAAAGCGCATTCGTGGCTCCGAGTTCTGTTGACAGAGCCTGGAAGCTTCTTGGGCAGCGACGCAAGGCAACCTATACCACGCTTGAACTCGACCAGTTCCTGGACCAGATCGAGATTTCCGAAGCATCTATAGCGGAAGAATACCAGTCTAATCGAGATGCTTATTTCAAACCTGCCGAGGTTCAGGTTGAGTATCTCAAGCTGTCGGTCGAAGAACTTGGTGAAAGTTTAGAGTCGGATGAGTCTGAACTTCGGGGTGTCTACGATGAAAACCCAGAACGGTTCGTTCAACCCGGGAGTCGCAGCGCTAGTCATATCCTGATCAAGATCGAAGAAGGTGCAGACGAGAGTGCCGTTGATCAGGTCAGGGCCAACGCCGCTGAAATCGCGAGTCGCGCTCGCGGTGGCGAGTCATTCTCGGAGCTTGCAAAAAGTTATTCAGAAGACACCGGGTCAGCCAGGCTTGGCGGAAAACTCGGTATCGTCAGGCCCGGAACCATGGTCAAGCCGTTTGAAGAAGCGGTCTTTTCATTGCGCGAAGGAGATATCAGTGATCCAGTCAGGACCGAGTACGGGTTTCACGTCATTCAACTGGATAAGGTAACGGATTCCCGTGTCCAGCCTTTCGATCAGGTGCGCGAAGAGATTGAAAAGGAGGTCCGGCGGCTCCGGGCCGAGGAGCAGTTCAACGAGTTGGCAGAGGTCTTCGGCAACGTGGTATTTGAGCAACCCGATTCGCTGGATCCCGCGGCGGAACAGGTGGGCCTGGACTTGAAACGCAGTGGATGGTTTGCCCTCAACGACGGTAAAGGTATTGCCTCCGCTAATGCCGTACGAGATGCCGCGTTCAATGACGAGGTTCTGGTTGACGGGCTGAATAGCGAGCTGATCGAACTCGATGCCGACACGCTGGTTGCTCTCCGCAAGCTGGATTACCGAGAGCGCCGTCAGCTGTCCCTGGCCGAAGCCAAGCCGGAAATTGAAAAGTTGCTGCGTGACCAGAAAGCGTCAGTGGCAATGGACATTGAAGGTCAAGCCTTGCTGGACCAGCTCGGGTCCGGTGCTGATTGGGATCAGTTGCTGCGGGAAAAGCAGTTGGGCAGTGTCAAGCTGCCTGAGAATGAAGAGGGTTTGGTCGAGCCCCTAGAACAGGCGATCGCAGCTCAGGTCTATGAGCTAGCAGCGCCGGATGGTGGTGCGGTCTCCTATGGCGCTGAGAGGATCAGCCCCGCCCGGTTCGCTATCTTCCGGCTGGAGCAGGTGGTCTATGGTGACCCGGCCACGATGAGTGACGAACAGCGTCTCGCAGTTGAGAGATTGCTGCTTGCGCGGCGTGGTAACGAGCTGATTCTGGGCTGGCGTCGAGGTTTACGCCAAAGGGCCAACGTTCAGATCAACGAAGAGCAACTGTAACAGCCCACGGCTGAGTGCCGGCCTAAAGCGGAGCCACAAGCCAGAAATCAGGGAAGCTCGGCAAAGTGCGGGCTGATCCCTACGCTGTTGAAACCGCCGTCTACATAGGTAATTTCCCCAGTGATCCCAGAGGCCAGGTCTGAACATAGGAATGCTGCCGCGTTGCCGACTTCATCGCTGCTGACCCCGCGGCCCAAAGGTGCTGTATTATCGTAAAAGCTCATCATTTTCTTGAAACCCTTGATACCTGAGGCCGCTAGTGTTCTGATCGGGCCGGCCGAAATGCCATTGACCCGGATGCCCTGTGGGCCCAGCGATTGCGCCAGATAGCGAACGTTGGCTTCCAGGCTCGCCTTAGCCAGGCCCATCACGTTGTAGGCTGGCATCGACCGCTGGGAACCGATGTAGGTGAGGGTGAGCAGGGCCGCATTGCGACCCTGCATCATCGGCAGTGCGCTTCTGGCAAGAGCTGCAAAACTGTACGAGCTGATCTCGTGAGCGGTATTGAACCCTTCTCGCGTCACGGCATCCAGGTATAGCCCGTCGAGCTCTTCACGTGGCGCATAAGCAATGGAGTGTACCAGGGCGTCCAGCCCTACCCAGTGCCGACCAAGATTCTCAAACAGGTCGTCGATTTCGGTATCGCTGCCAACATCACAGGGCAGGGTGAGATCGGACTCGAGCGCTGCTGCGAATTTTTCTACTCTGGTTTTAAGTTTTTCATTCTGGTAGGTGAAAGCCAGTTCTGCGCCTTCTCGATGCATTGCCTGGGCGATTCCCCAGGCAATGGACCGATCGCTGGCGAGTCCGGTAATGAGTACGTGTTTGCCATCAAGGAATCCCATGGTCCATATTTGCTCTAGCTGGTTTCAAATTCCTGTCACTTGTAGCCGAACCGATGGCCTGTTGTCAAAGAGCCACTAGAGCAACGTCGTTATGAACCAAACTATTGTCAAGCCTGTCCAGGCCGAGGCGAATATTCGGGCCGGAGAAATTGCAGCGCGGCTCGGTCTGCCGCTCACAACTGGTAGCGTCGAGGGCCACCGGTTTGTACTGGAGGTCGCTGAAAATCAGCTGGCCATTCGCGATCTTCACCAGGCCCGCACGCGACCGGTCAGTATCCGTCTGCTAAAGCCGAGGGCACCGGGTAGAGGACGGGACTTGCTGGCCCGGGCGACGGGGCGGGATAGTAAGACCATTTTCGATGCCACCGCCGGCCTGGGCCGGGATGCGGCACATCTCGCCTGGCTGGGACGGAAGGTAACAGCAGTGGAACGCTCTCCTGTCCTGGCTGAGCTGTTGCGTGATGCAGTTGGTTCTCTTGGCCTCGGTTCAGGCCAGGGTTCGATCACGGTCCACTGCGGTGACAGCCAGTTGCTGTTGAAAAAGTTTCCACAGGCAGATGTCGTCTATCTTGACCCAATGTTTCCGGGTCGCGGAATTCACCACGCTGCATCCCGCAAAGAGCTGGAACTGTTACGGGGACTGGTCGGCTGTGATCCAGATGCCAAGGCCCTGGCGAAACTGGCATGGACCTGTGCCGGTCGTCGTATGGTCGTGAAACGGCCACGCTATGCAGAGCCGCTGGCTGGCGCTCCGGATTTCGTTGTGGCCGGTAGGGCCATTCGCTATGACGTTTACCTTTCGGTGCCGCAGTGACTGCCCCGCCGTGGTTCTATGGTCCAGGATTGAAGGAGCGGCCAGCTTTTTTTGACCTTGCACCTGAAGAGTCCAGACATCTGGCGGGATCCAGGCGACTGAGAGTCGGTGACGATATCACCGTATTTGACGGGGTCGGTACAACGGCGGCTGGGCAGGTGCTCGAGATGGATAGCCGACAGCTGAAGGTGCGGGTGGCACTTGCAGGCTACCAGAGCGTGGACGAGGATCTGCCCCGGATTCACCTGATGAGCGCGGTCCCTAAAGGGGATAGGCAATCTACGTTACTGGATATGGCGACCCAATTGGGAATGTCCGACTATACGCCACTGCTTTGTGAGCGAAGCACCTCAGTACCGGGTGAACGCGCTGCAGCCCGGTGGCAGAGAATCATGATCGAGGCCTGCAAGCAGAGTCGGCGGCCCTGGATACCCAGGATCCATTCAGCCACGGGTTTGAAGACGGTCACCACTGGGAAGCGGAGTGTGCGGCAGATGATGATCGTGGCTGAACTGACCGGTGGGCGAATGAGTCAGCTTTCAGCGCTCTACCTGGATGAAATTGTACTGCTGGTGGGGCCTGAAGGTGGTTTCAGTTCAGCCGAGATTGACCAGATCCATGAAGCAGGTACCACACTGGTCGCTCTTGGTTCCACGGTTCTCCGAACCGAAACAGCCGCAGTAACCCTTGTATCGGCGACCCTGAATTTCCTGAGAGGAAGATCCTAGATTCCTTCGACTCGTCTTTGTTGTGCTTCGAGCTGAGCGATGGAGTGGGCCATGGAATGTGCACGGTCCTGCTCCCGGGACACGATCTCTACAGGGGCCTTGTCGACAAAACTGCGGTTGGCGAGTTTGCCCTCGGTGCGCTGAAGGTCCTTTTTGAGTTTATCGATCTCCCGGGTCAGTCGCGCCAGTTCTGCGTTACGGTCTATGACAGCGCCCAGCGGCACTAGCACGGTCAGGGAGCCGACCAGCGCGGTTGCGCTTTCCGGGATCTCATCGTCACTTGTGAACTGAATGCTTTCCAGCCGCCCTAGCTCAACGAGCAGTGTCTTAAAGGCCATTGTACGGTCCCGGTCGGTCGACTCGCCTCCTTGCAAAAGAACGGGCAGTTGCCGACGGGGGTCGATGTTCATCTCACCGCGAATGTTGCGCAGGCTTGAGACCAGTGCCTGTACCCACTCGAGATCGCTCAGCGCATCGTCATCAATCAGAGCAGGATTTTTGGTGGGGTATGGCTGAGTCATGATGGTCGCCCCGGTGGACCCACTTCGAGCTGCCACCCGCTGCCAGAGGGTCTCTGTAATGAATGGCATGATCGGGTGAAGTAACCTGAGGCAGGCATTCAGCGTGCTGGCGAGCGTCCACATTACGCTGAGTTTGCGCTGATCCGACAGGTTGTCGTCGGCTAGCTGGATCTTGGCGATCTCCAGGTACCAGCTGCAGTATTCGTCCCATACAAACGAGTGCAGGCCGAGCGCAATCTGGTCCAAACGGTACTGGGCGATGGAGGTGCTGACGTCGCCTGCGATCTGCTGTAGTCGGGAAACGATCCAACGCTCGGCTGGCCCCGGCTCTCCGGGATCTATCGGGGCTCCCAGAAGGGGTTCGGTGTTCATCAGCACAAATCGGGTGGCGTTCCAGAGCTTGTTACAGAAGTTGCGAAATCCCTCGATCCGGCCCAGGTCAAAGCGGATGTCCCGGCCTTGTGTTGCGAGGCTGGCAAACGTAAAGCGCAAGGCGTCCGTGCCATAGGATGGAATGCCTTCGGGAAACTGGCGTCTCGTATCCTCGGCGATGCGTTTCGCCATCTGTGGTTGCATCAGTCCAGATATTCGTTTCTCGACCAGCGCTTCGAGCCCTATACCGTCGATGAGGTCAAGCGGATCGAGCACATTGCCCTTCGATTTGGACATTTTCTGACCGTCTGCATCCCGGACCAGGCCATGGACGTATACATCCTGAAAGGGAACCTCCCCGGTAAACTTCAATCCAAACATGATCATTCGGGCGACCCAGAAAAATATGATGTCAAACCCGGTCACCAGTACGCTGGTTGGGTAGAAGGTTTTCAGTTCAGGGGTCTTCTCGGGCCAACCCAGAGTAGAAAACGGCCATAGTGCTGAGGAGAACCAGGTATCCAGCACATCCTCATCCTGGTACAGCAGTACTTCTGCACCATGCATGGCCTGTGCCTGGGCTAGTGCTGTCGATTCATCTCGTGCCACAAAAATATTACCGTCGCTATCGTACCAGGCGGGAATCCGGTGGCCCCACCAGATCTGGCGGGAAATACACCAGTCCTGGATGTTGTGCATCCAGTCATAGTAGGTGTGATCCCAGTTCTTGGGAACGAATCGAATGCGGCCTTCCTCGACGGCCTTTATGGCGGGCTCGGCGAGTGGTTTGGTCCGTACATACCACTGATCTGTCAGGTAGGGCTCGACGACTGAGTTCGACCGATCACCCCGCGGAACCATTAACTGGTGGTCTTCGATCTTTTCAATCAGTTCGGCAGATTCCAGGTCAGCGACGATTTTCTTGCGTGCCTCATAGCGGTCCATACCGTGGTAGGGCGATCCGGGTAGATTAACTGCTGCGTCGGCTGTCAGGATGTTGATCATATCCAATTCGTGGCGCAGGCCGACCTCGTAGTCGTTGAAGTCGTGTGCCGGTGTGATCTTCAGGCAGCCGGTACCGAATTCGGGATCAACGTAGTCATCGGCAATGACCGGAATCAGCCGATCTGTGAGCGGCAGTTGGGCTTGCTGCCCAATCAGGTGACGGTAGCGGTCATCTTCCGGGTGTACCGCCACCGCCGCATCTCCGAGCATGGTTTCGGGGCGCGTTGTTGCGACAATGACGTAGTCCTTGGCTCCGGACAGCGGGTAACGAATGTGCCACAACTGCCCGGATTCTTCCTCGGAAACGACTTCCAGGTCGGAAAGGGCCGTGTGCAGAACGGGGTCCCAGTTGACCAGGCGTTTCCCGCGATAGATCAACCCCTCTTCGTAGAGCCTGACGAAGACCTCGCGGACAGCATTCGAAAGTGCCTCGTCCATGGTGAAGCGTTCACGCGTCCAGTCAACTGAGGCGGCCATCCGGCGCAGTTGACGGCTGATAGTGCCACCCGACTCGTTTTTCCACTGCCAGACCCGTTCTATGAACGGTTCGCGACCCAGATCGTGGCGGGTTTTCCCTTCGGCTTCCAGCTGTCGTTCGACGACCATCTGAGTCGCAATGCCGGCGTGATCTGTACCTGCCTGCCACAAAGTCCGTTTGCCACTCATCCGTTGATAACGGATCAGGGCATCCATGATGGTGTCCTGGAAGGCATGCCCCATGTGCAGACTCCCGGTAACATTCGGTGGCGGGATCACGATGCAGTAGGGGTCGCCACTACCTGCCGGGGAAAAAAAACCGGCCTCTTCCCACTGCTGGTAAAGAACCTGCTCAACACTGTGAGGATCGAAGCTCTTGTTCAGTTCGGTTTCAGACATGAATTGGCTCGAGTAGCTATGCCGGTGCGAAAAGTCGGTTGAGGCTCAAAGTGGCCGAAGTATATGCCAACACTGCAGGTCGGTAGCTGTGGATATCGGCGGGTCAGTCCTTGATCAGCCAGTTCTTCAGGTGGTTGCCCACCTCAGCGTGCAGTTTGTCGCGCAGGGATTCATCCAGGGGCTCACCGGAGCGGTGGGAAAGCGTCTTCTCGATAATGTTGACCAGTTCACCGGACAGTTCGTCGATCGTGTCAGGGTTCAGTTGGGGGTCATGGCCAGTTGGCTGCGGTATCTTTCCCTTTGGCGTAGAAGGTTCTTCTTGCTGCTCTTCCAGCACCGGGTCGGGCTCGTCGTCTATTACAGTCGATCGAGATCCATCTGGCACGGTTTCTGTATCGAGTGGTGATAAAGCGAGGGGTGGTTGCTTGGATGGCGTCACTGTTTCGGGGTCAAACATGTCAACGGTCTGCAGAGATGACGGCTCTGCTGGCGGCTCAGGCGACAACCCAGCAGGTATTGATTCCGAAGATGTGGCCGCAGTGGCGTTCTGAGGTGGATCTTCATCCGTCTCAAGATCGGGATCGAGCAGTTTGCCGAGTTTCTTGAGTTCGGCGATGAGTTCAGTTTTTTCTTGGCCAGCCATGACAAGAATTCTGTTCAATCAGATCTGCTTACAGCGAAATCCGGTGGGTTTGCGGTTCGACACCGTGGTCACGGTAGAAGCGGTAGCGTGCCCTGCCAGATTTCTTTTCTGCTTCTTCACAGCCTACGATCTCGGCCACCCGAATGAAACTGGAATAATCCGATACGGGTTGGTCGGCAACCGAGACGACAATCTCCGCCTGTTCCGGACGTGGGATCGAATGACTGATCTGCACCGGCGCGCTTGTTTTATCGACTCCATCTCCGCAGGTATGAGGTACGAAGCTGCTCTGTGAGAATGTCCACAGCAGGTCATCGAGGGTGTGGGCCTCGTCGTCGTTGCGGGCCCAGAGATGGATCCTGTGGCCAGTGGCGTAAGCTTTCTCCACGACCCGGCAGGCCAGTTTGAGCCGACTGTTGCCGGAATCGGGTTCCAGCACGTAGAAGTCGATCTGCACCGGTGGTCTCACGATGGCTGGGTCATCCTGTTCGATTGATCAGGAACTGGGTCAGAAGTGCAACGGGCCGACCCGTAGCACCACTTTTGGTTCCTGATTTCCAAGCACTTCCAGCAATGTCCATGTGAGCCCAATTCATGTTTTCGGCAAAGCGGGACAGAAAACATGCAGCCGTGACCGCACCAGCACCTCGCCCACCGATGTTTGCAATGTCGGCAAAGCCGCTCCGGAGTTGAACCTGGTATTCGTCCCACAATGGCATCTGCCAGGCCCGGTCGCGGGTCTGCTCACCCGCTTTTAACAGTTCGGCGGCAAGCTCATCACTGTTACTGAAGACACCACTGGCAGGGTGACCCAGTGCGACCACGCAAGCGCCAGTCAACGTAGCGATATCGATTACGGCAGCTGGCTTATATCGTTCGGCATAAGTCAGGGCATCGCACAGAATCAGCCGCCCTTCGGCATCGGTGTTTAAGATCTCGATCGTCTTGCCGGACATGCTCGTGACGATGTCTCCCGGTTTGTTGGCGGCGCCGTCCGGCAGGTTTTCGCTGCTCGGTACAATACCAATGACGTTCAGTTCGAGACCCAATTCAGCTGTTGCGACCAGCGCACCGAATACACTGGCACCGCCGCACATGTCGTATTTCATTTCTTGCATTCCACCTGCAGGTTTCAGCGAAATTCCACCGGCGTCGAAGGTCAGTCCCTTTCCGACCAGTACAACGGGTGCCTGGCCACGTTGGCCACCCTGATACTCCATGACGATCAATTTGGCGGGTTGACGACTACCCCTGGACACGGACAGCAATGACCCCATTCCAAGTTGCTCCATCTTTTTCTCGTCAAGGATAGACACCTTCAACCCGTGGCTTCGCCGAAGTTTTCTGGCCTGAGTCGCCAGGTAGGTCGGTGTACAGATGTTTCCTGGTAGATTGCTGAGGTCCTTCGCAAGATTCAGCCCACTGGCCAGCGCCTGGCTTTCCCTGGTGGCACGCCTGGCGTGACTGGTCGAGGCCCGGCCCGTCACGGAAAAGATCACCCGGTCGAGGGTGTTCTTGTTCGGGTTTTTCTTGCTCTTGAGTTGGTCGAATCGATATGTCGCGTCCGTGATCGAACTGGCAAGGAGTCGCACCCGGGAATGGACATCGTGATCTGCGACCACCGCTTCGGCCAGTGTGATGACGGCATGTCGAGCGGGTAGCCGGGAAAGGACACGGGCTGCCGCGTCCGTCGCCCTTTTGAATTCACCGACACCGGTCGTGCTGGTTTTGCCCAGTCCGACCAGCAATAATCTCTTTGCTGTCGAGCTGGAGAGGCCCGGCACCACAAGGGTATCACCACTGTTTCCCTGGATATCGCCGTCCTTTACCAGGCGCCGGATCAGACCCCGGTTAGCCCGATCTGCTTTTTGCGCACTTGGTGTTAATTTTCCGTCGGCGAGGATTCCGATGACGAGACAGTCGGTTTTCAGGGTGCTGGGATTGGCACTGGTCAGAGTGATTTTCATGTGATTTCTGTAGGTTGTGGTTTGGGCTGGCGGTATGCTGCACCATTTTCATAGAATGAGGCACTATTGTGGTGTTTTGTTCCCGATCCTGTCAAAGCAGGAGTTTGCATTCGACCCATGATTCTTCCACGAGCCTTTATCCGGGAAGTGCTGCTGACCAGCAGTGCCGTCACGCTGGTCATATTAACGATCTTTCTGGTCGTCCGGGCATTGGGATTTCTGCGCCAGGCAGCCGAGGGTATGATACCGATCGACAGTATCTTCCTTTTGCTGTTGCTCAAGGTTATGACCTATATGGACGTCATTCTCCCACTCATGCTGTTTCTGGCGGTCCTGATGGTTCTGGAACGCTGGAACCGGGACAATGAAACACTCATTATGCTGACAGCCGGTTTTGGGCCGGGTTATCTGCTCAAGCCGGCTTCATTTCTTCTGCTGATCGGTGTTCTTCTGGTGGGTGGGTTTTCATTCTACTTTTCTCCGCTTTCGGTTCGAGTCGGAGGCGCGATAGAGCATGATTTCAGGAACAATAATGAGGTCAGCGGTATCGTTGCCGGCGTTTTTACAGAAACCCGAAACGGGCAGGGGGTCTATTTTGTCCAGCGGGTAGATCGTGAAACATCGTTATACGAGCATGTTTTTGCATACGGTTCCGATGCAGGTCAGGATGGGGTCATCATCGCGGCGAGAGCCAGACAGGAGTTTGCAGAAAACGGCGATCGTTTTCTGGTTCTCGAGGACGGTGTTCGATATGAGGGTACGCCTGGCGAAGAAACGTACAGGGTGGTTGAGTTTGATTCGTATATTCTGCGGCTCCAGCTGGGACTTATTCCGGAGCCGCCAATCCCGCTGAGGGGCTGGGTAAACCGGGAACTGTGGGCAAAGTATGGAAGCTACGGTGGCCTTGCACGATCTGAGTTTCACTGGCGGATATCAAAGGTCGTCGTATTGCCGGTTCTGATCCTGTTTGCCCTGAGCCTGGGCCAGATGGGCTCGAGAGGGAAACGCTTACCGGCCTTGTTTTCCGCACTGGCCATCTATTTTTGCTACACCAACTTTACCGGACTGGCAGTGGCAGCAATGCGTAAAAGCGAGTTGGCCCTTTCTCCGGTTCTGGGGCTGTGGACCATACACGGGGTATTTGCCCTGGTTGCGATTTATCTGTTCTGGTGTCGTGCTAATAACCGGCCACTCCTGGCTATCACTTCCCGTCCGGTCGAGACTTGAACAGGTGAAGCTGATCGATTTTCATGTCGGGCGTACGATCCTGCAGCACTCACTGATCGTTATGGGCGTTCTGGTTGGAATCTTTCTTTTTTTGACCTTTATTGATCAGTTGTCAGACCTCGGTACGGGTTCCTACGGGTTGCTCGCTGTCCTGAGATTCGTCGTTCTGAGTACGCCGGGGATCGTCTACCAGATCTTTCCGATGGCTGCTCTGGTCGGTACCATACTGGGGCTTTCTGTCCTGGCCCGCCACTCGGAGCTGGTCGTGATGCGGGCGAGCGGTGTCTCCCTGGCCCAGATTACGGGTTCGGTCCTCAAATTGGGTGTGTTATTTGTGCTCAGTGCGGTTCTGGTTGGTGAGCTGGTGAGCCCATGGACCGAAACTATGGCGCAGCGCGGACGGGCGGAAGCTCTCGAGAGAAACATAGAGCAGAAACACAGTTCCGGACTGTGGATGCGGGACCAAAGTACTTATGTCAATATCGGCGAGGTCCTTCCCGACCTGACTCTTCGACGGGTCAAGATCTTTGAGTTTGATCGCCAGGACCGTGACAGGCTCCGCTCGTTGGTTTACGCAGCCAGTGGGCGCTACACGGATGCCCGCTGGCGGCTGAGCCGTGTTCGCAAGACCATCATCGATGGACAGGGTTTCGCGACCGCAATTTCGGGTGATGAGGTCAACTGGGATACGGGTGTGACACCTGAAATGATGTCAGTGTTTCTGGTGCAACCCGGCCAGCTCCCGGTCTGGCAACTGAAGAAATACATCGAGCATCTGTTGAAGAACAATCAGGATACCCGGACCTACGAGCTGGCCTACTGGGGCAAGCTGGTTCTGCCCTTGTCCACGGCTGTGATGGTGATTTTGGCGATTCCCTTCGTGTTCGGCAGCCTGCGTTCGGGCAGTCTGGGGAGACACCTTTTCTTCGGTATCATGATCGGTTTGGGATTCTTCGTGTTTAACAAGGCGCTGGGGTACATCGTGCTGGTCTACGGTGTGCCACCGCTGATTGGCGCGATTTCACCCACAATAGCCTTTCTTTGTGCGACCATCGTCCTATACCGGCGAGTGGCCTGATCCCGTTATAGCGAGGCGGGAGGACCCCAACAGCCGATCGGGTGAGCAGCAGATCGGCTTCGGGTAGTCATGGTTAGTCAACCTGCTGTGGTTGCATGTCGGCAGGGTCTATTCCGGCGACTTGAACCGGAGTCTTCATGGCGTCACGGCGGAAGGGTTCTCCCAGTTCCTGGTTCAGGACAACTTCAATAAAGGTTGTAATATTTTCATTCATCTGTTCGTGGATAGCGGTCCTGAGACTCTCGGTCAACTCTTTCATGTCTCGAACCTTAACCCCTTTCACGCCGCAAGCCTCTGCAACCTTTGCGTAGTCCACCCCGACGTTCAATTCGGTGCCCACAAAGTTGTCATCAAACCAGAGTATGGTATTGCGCTTTTCGGCACCCCACTGGTAATTGCGAAAAATCACCATTGTGATCGCCGGCCATTCATTACGTCCACAAGCAGTCATCTCATTCATTGAAATACCAAAAGCACCGTCTCCAGCAAATCCGACCACCGGTACATCCGGACAGCCGATTTTCGCCCCGAGTATCGAGGGAAACCCATAGCCGCATGGGCCGAAAAGCCCGGGTGCAAGATATTTTCGACCTTGCTCGAAACTCGGATAGGCATTTCCAATTGCGCAGTTGTTACCAATATCAGACGAGATAATGGCTTCTTTGGGAAGCGCCGACATGATAGCTCGCCAGGCCTTTCGCGGAGACATACAGTTGGGTTCGCGGTCCCTTGAGTGCTGATTCCAGGTGGTGCCCGGGTCATCGTCTTCATGATCCATGGATGCCAGTTCTTTCTGCCAGTTTGATTTCGCCTGGTAGATCAGTTCTCGGCGTGCTTCACGATCTTGATTGCCCGCGTTGTCGGATAGGTGCTGCATGATCTGTTCAGCAACCCGACGGGCGTCGCCCTGAATAGCAACGTCCACTTTCTTGGTCAGTCCGATGCGGTCTGCATTGATGTCGACCTGAATGATACGAGCCTTAGTTGGCCAGTAATCAATGCCGTAGCACGGCAGCGTTGAGAAAGGGTTAAGGCGTGTGCCCAGGGCCAGCACGACATCGGCCCTGGACATAAGTTCCATGGCAGCTTTTGATCCGTTATAGCCCAGCGGGCCAGCAAAAAGCGGGTGCGAACCAACAAAGGCGTCGTTATGTTGATAATTACAGCATACTGGCGAGTCGAGTTTTTCGGCCAGAACCCGGGATGACTCGATCGCTCCGCTGAGGACCACGCCGGCACCATTCAGGATCACGGGAAAGCTGGCATCAGAGAGAAGTTTCGCTGCTTCTACAATGGCGTTCTCACCTCCAGGTGAGCGTTCCATGCGGATGATCTGTGGTAACTCGATATCGATCACGTGGGTCCAGTAGTCCCGCGGCACATTGATCTGAGCAGGTGCAGATTCTCGACGCGCTTTCTCAATGACACGGTTCAGAACCTCAGTAATGCGAGCAGGGTCGCGTACTTCCTCCTGGTAACAAACCATATTCTCGAATGCAGCCATCTGTTTGACCTCCTGAAAGCCGCCTTGTTCTATGGTCTTGTTGGCGGCCTGGGGTGTCACAAGCAGCAGTGGTGAGTGGTTCCAGTAAGCAGTGGCAATGGGCGTCACGAAATTTGTGATACCTGGGCCGTTCTGGGCAATGGCCATGCTCATTTTTCCAGTGGCTCGCGTATATCCATCAGCACTCATGCCTGCGTTACATTCGTGTGCACAGTCCCAGAACTTGATCCCGGCAGCCGGGAACAGATCCGAGACCGGCATCATCGCTGAACCGATGATGCCGAAGGCATGCTCAATGCCATGCATTTGCAGGACTTTCACGAATGCTTCTTCGGTAGTCATCTTCATGTTTCTCTCCGATTCCTCAAAATTTATTAAAGATGGATGGTCGAACCAACCTTTCTGAATACACAAGATAGAACGGCGCCATGGGCATAAATGGTAGCTAACGCGACAAATGACTTCCTGACGTCATTGCTCTTGTCTGGGAATCTCGACGACCAAGAGGATGCAGAGCCGAGCGGGTCATTTGCTGGCCGATTTGCTCCTCAGGCATTGAGCACATCCAGGGGGTCAGTGAAATCATAACCGAGATCTTCTGCGACTTCCTTGCAGGTGATCTTGCCCGCGTGGACGTTGAGCCCATTTCTTAAGTGTTCATCATCCAGCAGAGCCTCTCGGTAGCCCTTGTCTGCTAGGGTCAGGACGTGCGGAAGCGTGACATTGTTCAGCGCGTAGGTCGAGGTCCGGGGAACACCGCCTGGCATATTGGCGACACAGTAGTGCACTACATCATCGACCACGTATGTTGGTTCAGCATGGGTTGTTGCCCTCGAGGTTTCGCAACAACCTCCCTGGTCGATGGCGACATCGACGATGACAGCTCCTTTCTTCATGTCGTTGACCATGCCAGCTGTCACAAGCTTGGGTGCGGCCGCTCCAGGGATCAGTACCCCACCAATCACCAGGTCCGCTTCGAGCACGTGGCGCTCGATGGCATCGCGGGTCGAGTAAACCGAGTTGGTGGAGCGACCGAACTGCTGCCAGTGGGCTTCTATCACTTGTGGGTTACGGTCTATGACCCAGACATCGGCTCCCATACCGACTGCAATGTGAGTGGCGTGGGTGCCCACCACACCTGCTCCAAGTATGACCACTTTCGCAGGGTCAACGCCCGGAACACCGCCGAGAAGCATACCGAGCCCTCCATGCGGGTGTTCCAGGCAGTAGGCGCCGGCCTGAATGGCCATGCGGCCTGCAACCTTGGACATGGGTGCAAGCAATGGCAGTCCGCCGGTCGATGAGGTGACGGTTTCATAAGCGATGCACACGGCGCCGCTTTCGATGAGATCTGACGTCTGCTCTGGATCCGGAGCCAGGTGGAGGTAGGTAAACAACACCTGGTCTTCACGTAACATCGCGCGCTCTGGCGCCTGTGGTTCCTTGACCTTTACGATCATCTCTGTGCTGAAGGCCTCGGCAGGATCATCTGTGATCGACGCACCGGCTGTGCGGTAATCTTCATCGGTCGCGCCAATGCCCTCACCGGCAAGGGTCTGAACGATCACCTGGTGGCCATGCGCGACCACCTCCCGGACACTGGCCGGTGCGAGCCCGACCCGATATTCATGATTCTTTATCTCTTTAGGCACACCGATCAGCATGATTGTCCTCGTTTGGTTGGTACTGTTGAGTTATGACAATTTTAGTGGTGAACTATAGCAGTCCGAAACTAGGGATATCAGCATGAAATACGATCTTGAGTTTCTTGAAAACTACTGGATGCCATTTACTTCGAATCGCGATTTTAAGGCCGATCCCAGGCTGGTTGTAAGAGGTGAAGGGGTCTACATGTACAGCCACGAAGGCGAGCGCATACTCGATGGATCCTCTGGGTTGTTCTGCTGTGCGGCTGGTCACAGCCGTTCTGAGATCGCCGAGGCGGTCTACGCTCAGCTGAAAGAGTCGGCCTATGTACCGCCGTTTCAACTGAGCCAGCCTTTAGCGTTTGAGCTCGCACGGCGTGTTTCACAGATGACACCCGACCGCCTGGACCACATCTTCTTCACAAATTCTGGTTCCGAGGCGATTGATACTGCTATGAAAATCGCCTATGCGTACCACTATGCACGCGGTGAAGGGCAGCGCCAGCGGTTTGCCTCACGCGAACGAGCCTACCACGGTGTCAACATGGCCGGCGTGTCGCTGAGCGGTATGATTAAGAACCGCCAGGTGTTTGGACCCGGGATTCCAGGTGTGGTGCACATGCGGCACACCTGGCAGCCGGAGAATCGTTTCGTCAGGGGTCAACCGGAAACCGGCATCGAACTGGCCGACGATCTCGAGCGCATCGCCATGAATTATGGACCCGACACCATCGCTGCCTGTGTCGTCGAGCCGGTCGCCGGCTCGACCGGTTGCTTGGTACCGCCTGCCGGTTATCTTGAGCGCTTACGCCAGATCTGTGATGTCCACGGTATCCTGCTGATTTTTGATGAAGTCATCTGTGGCTTCGGTCGTCTGGGAGCGCCGTTTGCAGCGCAGGCGTTCGGTGTGACCCCCGATGTGATGACCATGGCCAAGGCTTTGACAAATGCGGCCCAGCCCATGGGCGCGGTCGCAGTCAGCGACAAGGTCCATGCGACTATCATCGATGCGGCGCCTGACAATGCTGTCGAATTCTTCCATGGCTATACTTATTCAGCACACCCGGCGGCCTGCGCGGCCGGGTTGGCGACCATGAACATCTTTGAAGACGAGAAGCTCGTTGAACGGGCGGCCGAGCTTGCGCCGTATTTCCTGGATCAGGTGTTTGCTTTGAGTGATCTGTCAATAATTACGGATATTCGAGGTTACGGCCTTTTTGCGGGCATAGACATCGCACCGGAAGGTGGCCCGGGTGTGCGCGGCCTGGACTTCCAGAAGCGACTGTATCGGAATGGCCTGCACGTAAAGATGACCGGAGATTCTGGATTGCTTGCGCCACCACTGATTTCAGAGCATCGTCATGTTGACCGGATGTGCGAGATTCTGCGCCAGACGCTTTTGGAATATTAATATTATCGCGTTGTCCGAAGCGGGGTCATTTATGATAGGTGTTGTGGGGCTCTTGATTTACTTAATGTTTCTATCTGACAGACAAAACAATCCTTGCGATCTTCTTTGTAGTTTTCGAGTAGCTGATCAAAATGTTGGCTATGCGTTACTGATCGAAGATTTACGCTATTTTCCTACAATTTACGCTGTTTGAAAGCTGACACCATTTCGCGAAAAACCAACACCATCGTAAGTTGGCTGTGATATAAAAGAGTCTGGGGCCGATAAGAGTTCTCGGCAAGCCTGGTGTCGCCTGTTTGGCACCAATCATCTCATATCTGACGGGAGGAAATTGAATGAGCCAACGCACAAAAACCTGCGGGTTGAATCAGGATCGCCGGCGCTTCGTCAAGAGCACGGTGGCCGCCACGACTGCAGCTACGGTGGGTCCGTGGATAATCCGTTCTGAAGTTTTGGCCGCAGCAGGCCAGGTCAATGTTCTGATGTGGTCGGACTACCTGCCCCCGGGATTTCTGAAATCCTTTTCTGACAAAACAGGTATCGCTATCAACTACACCGGGATCGGCTCCAACGAGGAAATCCTCAACAAAATGAAAGCGACCAAGGGCAAGGGCTTCGATATTTGCAGCCCAACCAACATGCGCTCACTGCAGTGGGAGCCGCTCGGCCTGTTAGAGCCCTTTGACTACGGTCGGATCAAGAATCTTAGCAATGTGAACCCCGCTATGCTGGTGGTAGGTGACCAGGAGTGGAATTTTGGCGGCAAGGGTTCCCACTGGCTTCCGCACATCTGGGGTACTGAAGGTGTGGCCTGGCGAACCGACAAATGGACACCACCGCGCGCCGGCGAGGTTCCGAGTTACGGCGACATCTGGCAGCCCGACATGGAAGGCAAGACCATGATGCGACCGCATTCCGGCATGCTCGGAGCGGGCCTGTATTTGGAAGCCAATGGCACACTTGCGCCGGGCGCGATGCGTGCTGCCTATGGCGACGAAGCGACCATGCGTAAGACCTGGGCGGTTGTCACCGACTTCTGTATCAAGCACAAAAGCCAGATCAAGCTGTTCTGGAATGACGCTGACACCCAGAAGAATGGCCTGATGAACCAAGGTGTTGTAGTCGGTCAGACCTGGGATGGTCCGCCGATCACCCTGATGCAGAACGGTGATCCGGTCCAGTACCGGGCACCAGCCGAAGGCTCCCTGGCCTGGGTCGACGGTATGTCCCTGTCGACAGCAGCGGAAGATATCGATGCGGTGTACGCATTTATCGACTACTGCTTCGCCCCGGAGCCGGCCGGTAAATCAATCGATGGCGGCGGTGACGGCAACTGGGGTGGACATGGTTACAATTCGGCCGTCCTCGGCGCTGATCGTTACGCCAGTGGTGCCTACGGCAAGATGTTCGGCACGGTTTATCCAGGAGATTCCCTGGCTAATCTCTGGCCGTGGCCTAAAGAGCCGCAGTGGTATGCTGACGTTCGAACCGAGTACCGCAACAAGTTCGTAAACGCCTGATAAGGCAGTCTACAGCCCCCCGGTACGCCCGGGGGGCTTCGATTTCTCAGGGGTTGCCTGCGCCTCCAAGGCGACAACGTGTGACAGATCGGAAATTCTCCGGGATGTCAGTCACCCAGAATTCGTGACTGCTCTGCCAAGGGTGACGCTATGAGTGCTGATGTACAACTGGAGGACATTGGTGTCCGTTTCGGCGATTTTGTCGCCGTGCGTGATGCCAGTGTGACGGTTAAGGGTGGAGAGTTTTTCAGTTTTCTAGGCCCATCCGGGTGCGGCAAGACCACCTTGCTGCGCACCATATCCGGTTTTCAGACCCCCAGTACGGGCAGGGTGCTGATCGACGGCCAAGACATGGTCGGTACCGGTCCAAACCAGCGCCCGACTGCATTGATCTTTCAGAACCTGGCACTGTTCCCCTTAATGACAGTCTGGGAGAATATTTCTTTTGCCCTGGAGGTCAAAAGCGTCGGCAAGAGGGAGCGGCGCCGGCGTGCTGACGAGTTGCTCGAACTGGTCGCCTTACCCGGCGAGGCCGAAAAGATGGTCGATGAGCTTTCCGGTGGCCAGAAGCAAAGAGTGGCCGTTGCTCGGGCGCTGTGTGCTGAGCCGGAGGTTCTGCTGCTCGATGAACCGTTGTCCGCGCTGGATCTTAAGCTGCGCCAGCGGATGCGCACGGAACTGAGGGCGATCCAGCAGCGCGCCGGGATCACGTTCATTTATATCACGCACGATCAGGGCGAGGCCCTGACCATGTCTGACCGGGTGGCGGTCATGCGCCAGGGCATGATTGAGCAAGTGGCAGATGGCACCACTGTTTACGATCATCCGGAAACAGCGTTTGTCGCCTCTTTTGTCGGCGAGAACAATGCTTTCAGCGGTCGGGTAATCGATACACAGCACGGCGTCGTTTCAGTAGACACCTCGAGTGGAGTTTTTCGCTGCCGAACGTCCGGGTCCAAAGCACTGTCAACGGGTGACGATGCTCTCGTTTTTGTCCGGCCTGAGTCTCTGGTTTTCAGCGACGTCGGCGAATCTGACAATCTGCTAAAGGTTCGCCTGACGAATCAGGAATTCGAAGGTCATTTCTGGCACCTGGTCCTGAAAACCAACGACGGCAGCCCGATCCGCATGTCGGTCGTCAACGACGCTACTTCACGAGCCCACCAGGCTGACAGCGAGGTGACCATCGGGTTTGATGTCGCCGGGGCAATCGCTCTGCCGAGCGGCGCGCTCGTTGCCGATTGACCGATTAAGGAACGGACCTGTGTCCGACTGGTTCCAGACATTTTTCAGGCGAAACGGCTTTGGCCTTTCGTTGTTCATGCTGGGCGCTGTGTTCTTTTGGATCGTAGTCATGATCGTGTTGCCCCAGCTGCTGATGCTGGACTTCTCGTTCCGCTTCAACTGGCACCACATGGCCCCGGCCAAGATGGGCGGACCGGAAGATGTCTACACGCTTACGCACTACAAGTTCCTGGTTTACGGTAGCCCCAACAATCCCGACCCGTTCAACATCGTCGATGTCACCGTATTCTTTCGGACGATTCTGGCCGCGGTGTTCGTCACAGCCTTTGATCTCGCGCTGTGTTACCCCATCGCCTATTATTTGGCCCAGGTCGCAAAAGGCGGTAAAGCCAGGTTCCTGGTCCTGGCGCTGATCGTGCCGTTCTGGGTCAACGAGATCCTGCGTGCTTTTGCCTTCCGCATCCTGTTCGGTGAGGAAGGCACTATCAATGCATTGTTGCTGGCCGCGGGTCTGCTCGACCAGCCGATCGACTTTATCCGCGAAAATGTTGCGCTGTACGCAGGACTAGGTTACGCCTACGTCCTGCTGATGATTTTTCCGATCTACAACGCCGTGGAAAGCCTGGACCGTAACCAGATCGAGGCGGCGCGTGACCTCGGTGCGGGTTGGCCCCGAATCCACTGGCGAGTGGTCATCCCGTTTGCCAAGCCAGGCATCACATCCGGTTGCACCATGGTATTCATGCTGACTGCCGGGGCACTGGCGTTACCACAGATCATTGGTGGCCCCAGCAGTCTGTGGTTTACCCAGATCATCTACCAGTGGTTCAACACTGGGAGCAACTGGCCGAGGGGTTCGGCTTACGCCATCGTGCTGCTCATCTCCTGTGTCGCGTTCGTGTTGTTACTGATGCGGGTATTCAAGGTGCGTATCGGTGAGATAGGCCGATGAGGGCACAAACCATCCTGCGGCTTTCGGTTGGGTTCTATATCGTACTGTTCTTCGGCTACCTGTTTGGACCGCTTGTGATCATGTCGATCACCGCTTTCAACAGTTCCACGTTTCCGGCCGTCTCTCCCTGGGACTGTCTGTCCGGCGAGTGGTTTGGCGTGCTGGTAAAAGATGACAAGATCATGACTGGCCTGCGCAACAGCCTGCTGATCGGTGCTGGAGTTGTCATGGTGGCGGTTCCCATTGGGCTTGCCGGAGCGCTGCTCCTGACGCAGCTGCAGCGGCGGGCGCGGTCACTGATCTACATCATTACGATTTCACCAATCCTGGTACCGGGCGTGGTACTGGGTATATCAACGCTGATATTCTGGGAGCGCATCGACCGCGTGATGCTGGGTAACGACTTTTTCTACGACGGGTTTTTCCTTACGATCATCGGCCAGGCCACGTTCATTTCGGCCTACACCATGCTGATCTTCATTGCCCGGCTGCAGCGTTTTGACCCGCTGCTGGAGGAAGCTGCTCTGGATCTGGGCGCAACGCATCTACAGGCCTTCCGCAAGATTCTGCTGCCGTTTCTGAAACCTGCCATTGGCTCCGCTGCGGTTCTGGCTTTTCTTGCCTCATTCGAGAACTACAACACGACCGTTTTTACGATCGTGTCGGAGAGTACGCTGACCACGGTCCTCGCCAGCAAGGTGCGCTATGGGATCAACCCATCGATCAGTTCGTTGGCGGTCATCATCATCGGTCTGACCCTGCTATTCGCGGTGATTCACGAGTTGTTCAAGCGCCGGGAGAAAAAGCTTCAAGCGACCCGCGAAGCTCAGGCTCCTGGCACGCCCACATCACCACGTCGTCAACGCCCGATGATGGTACCGGTGACCGCTGTGGTCGTGGTCGCTTTTGTTGCCCTGCTCGGTACCAGTTGGGTCGCTCGGGGTTATAGCGTGAATGAGTGTAAGATTCGCGTGGTCGAGGAGAAGCGGAAACGGGCGGAGCAACTGAGCCAGCAGCGCATTGTCGAGGCCCGTGCCAGGCGGGCTGCCGAGCAGGCAGAAGAGAGCGGCGATGATGCACTTAAAGCCAATACCGAGGGCCGCCAGTACCAGAGCATTTTTGCGCCGAGCAATCTTGCCGGGCAGGTCGATTCCGACACTGCATCCAGCCAAGAAACCGGCGCCCGAAGCGCCGTCGAGGCGAACAAAGACGGCCGCCAGTACCAGAGTATTTTTGCGCCGAGCAATCTTGCCGGGCAGGTCGATTCCGACACTGCATCCAGCCAAGAAACCGGCGCCCCGAGCGCCGTCGAGGCGAACAAAGAGGGCCGCCAGTACCAGAACATCTTTGCCCCCAGCAACCTCAAGAACCAGGTGAATTCGAGCAAAGGCTCGGACCAGTAACACTCTCGGGCCCCGAAGCCCAAGGGAAAATCTGATAATCGTTTGACGTAATCTGCTAGGAACTCCATGATAAAAACGACCTGCATCGGGGCCTATCCTAAACCTGATTACGTCAGGCTCCCGGACTGGTTCAACAACCCGGATGGTCCGGATACTGCCGACCCGACGCGACTCTGGGATGCTGCTCTGGCGTCAATGGGGAGTGACGCCGAGGCGATCATGACTCGGGGCGTAGAGGAGGTAATCCAGGATCAGGTAGGGGCCGGCATCGATGTGCCGACTGACGGTGAAGTGCCGCGCGAGAACTACATTCACTATCATTGTCGCCACATCAAGGGCATCGATTTCACCACTCTAACCGAAGTATCGCTGCGTAACGGTGCGTATTCAGCGAGGCTGCCGACCGTAACCGGCCCAGTCAGCGCCCGTGACGAGTTTCTGGTGCATGACTGGAAAAGAGCTCAGCGGTGTACCGACCGGCCGGTCAAGATGACCCTGCCGGGTCCGATGACGATTACAGACACCACGGCGGACGCCTATTACGACGACCCCGCCCGACAGGGCGCAGATCTTGCCGATGCCCTGAACAGAGAGGTCAAGGCATTGGCCGACGCCGGCTGTTCCAATATCCAGATCGACGAGCCCTTGTTTGCGCGTAAACCCGATGCAGCACTTGAATATGGCTTTGACAACCTGGAGCGGGCGTTCCATGGTTGCCCCAGAGGGGTCGTACGTACGGTCCATATGTGTTGCGGTTACCCGGACCGGCTGGACAACCCGGACTATCCCAAGGCGGATCCGGGCAGTTACTTCCAGTTGGCAGAATCGATCGAATACTCGTCAATCATGGCGGTTTCCTTTGAAGACGCACATCGCCACAACGACCTGAAACTGCTGGAGCATTTGGCCCGGACCAGTGTGATACTGGGTGTGACGGCGGTGGCCAAAAGTGAGGTTGAGCCGGTCGATCAAATTGCTGCACGGCTCAAGACCGCCCTGCAGCATATCGATCCTGAACGACTGATCGCGGCACCGGACTGTGGCCTGGGTCTGCTGGGTCGCAAACTCGCGGTGGCTAAACTGTCAAACCTGTGTGAAGCCGCGCGTTTGGTGGGCTAGACCTGTGAGGACGGCCACGATGGAGCCCGGTAACGATGCGATCAATCCAGGCTGAGTACCCGAGCGTTTCTGAACTGTCCGAATGAGCACAAAGTCGTGACGTGTTGCTGGTCGTCCTGCACCGGTCTTTCACCTGCCTGGCTTGGCCATAAATTGAGTATTCGAGTTTCTGGAATCCCAGGCAAACCTCCTGTGACGCGGTACCTCCTGGTTCTGGTGACTATGATGACTACCGGGCTGGCTGCTTGTAACAACAGCGACAATATCGGTGCTCAAACGGAGGGTGTTACAGAAGCTCCCTCTAAGGCGCAACAGCCCCCTGCTGAAACTGCGATGGCGCTGCCATTGCATCTGGACATGAACCTTCAGATCCGGCAGTCAGACACCGATGAGCCAGAGCCTGGTTCGCGCCTGATTTCCGATGAATCCGATAATGTCCTGCTTGAGCGCATACAGCGTGTCAGGGGCGGTGATCTTGATGAGATTCGTCGCCGCCATTTCCTGCGGGTTCTGGTGACCTACAGCCGGACTAATTTCTTTTTTGATCGAGGCGCTCCCAAAGGCTATGAATACGAACAACTGGCGGCGTATGAAAAATACCTGAACCAGGGTGTTGAAAAGCGCGCAAACCGGGTCAAGCTGATCTTCATTCCGGTGCCTTTCGACCAGTTACTCGAACGGCTGGCTTCAGGCCAGGGTGACATCGCAGCAGCCGGGTTGACGGTCACCTCTGATCGGCAAGAGGCGGTCGCATTTACCGATCCCTACCTAAAGGGGGTCACCGAGGTAGTGGTCGGGCGGCCCGGACTGGGGGAACTGGCGGGCCTCGAGTCCCTGGCTGGCCGGCAGTTGGTTGTTCGCCGCGGCTCCAGTTATGCTCAGCATCTTGAAAGCCTCGACCGCCGGCTTCAAGGCCTCGGATATTCAGGGACAACAATACGCGAAGCCGACAGCAGGCTTGCGACAGAGGATATTCTCGAGTTGGTCAACTCGGGCGCCATCGACCTGACGGTTGCCGACGGCCACATCGCGCGGATCTGGGCACAGGTGTTGCCGGCGCTCCGGGTGTACGAGAACCTCAAAATAAACGAGGGCGGTCAGATCTCCTGGGCAGTCCGCAAGGACAGTCCGAAGCTTGCAGGACACCTTAACCGGTTCATTGCCGAGCATAAGAAAGGCTCGCTGCTGGGAAACATTCTGTTCACAAGGTATTACAAAGCCAATCGGTGGATCACCAATCCTCTGGCCACCGCGGACCGAGAGCGATTGCACCAGATAAAGGCCCTGTTCGAGCGCTATGGCCGGATGTACGACATCGACTGGCTCAAACTGGTCGCACAGGCCTACCAGGAATCGCAACTCGATCAGACTGCGCGCAGTTCCGCAGGTGCCGTAGGGATCATGCAGTTGCTGCCCAGTACGGCCGCGGGTCACCCTATAAATATTCACCAGATCGAGGAGCTGGAGAACAACATTCATGCTGGTGCCAAGTACATGCACCACCTGCGTACTACTTATTTCGATAAAGCTGTTGTTCCGGCTGTGGACCAGATCGATTTCGCCTGGGCCGCATACAACGCAGGCCCTACCCGGATCCGAAAGCTGCGCAAGATTGCTGCCGAACGAGGGCTCGACCCGAACCGGTGGTTCGGCCATGTGGAGGTAATTGCTGCCGAGAAAATCGGGCGGGAAACGGTCGACTATGTGCGGAACATCAACAAGTACTACGTTGCCTACAAACTCTATTTTCAGTCTCAGGCCGGGTCCAATAACTGAAGGGCTTTGCTGAGGTCTAGTTGCTCCGTTTCCAGGGATCGTTGATCGGTAGAAAATCCTGGTTGATGTTGGCTATATCGTTGTGGCCAAAGACGCCTTCCAGCCTGAGCGTGAAGCGGAAAGTGGCATCGTGATCATGCTCAGCCGGAAAATGTACGCCAGGTTCTATCTCCCAGAACAACCAGTCCAGGCTTGTTACGCGCCGATAGCGCAGCTTGAGATTTGCATCATTCAGTTCAAAATCAGGTTGGTTGCGAAAGGAAAAATCCAGGTCGTACGCGATCGCTTGCTGTTTTTCGCGTTTCATACGTTGGTACAAGCTGAAATACTGGTCAAAACAAAAGCCGTCACTACACATCTCTGGATTGTTCTCGTACCAGCGGATCTCCGATGTCGGTCGGAAGAAGAACTGTGATGACAACGGCCGGTCGAGGTCAAGTCTGCCGTTGTATTCGAACTTTGCACTGGTGAAGTAATAGAGTGTGTTGGTGAGAATGGGCACCGACGGGCCCCCAGTGATGTAACTCTTGCGGTGTTTCACCCGCCCGTACAGTTGGTATTTGCCGATCCGCTTACGGATCCCGATGTCGAATCGCAATTTGTCCCTGCGCCCGTCAGGCCGTGGTTTGAGCCTGAGGCTGATGTTCTGATCGTCTTCGGCCCGATCCCGGTTGGCTTCATGGTCGTCGCTGCCGAAGATGATGTTCAGCCGTTTCTCCGTCCGAGGCAGGGATAGTTTGCCGCGCAGCCCACCGCCTAACCCTGTGCCGTCATGACCGTCATAGCGGAGTTTCAAGTACACCCGCAGGCGTGTTTTCTGGGACTCTTCATCGGCTGGCAACTCGGAGAAGAAACTGTCGATAGTGTCCGCTGTGTTGAGAACAGTGTCGGACCAGTTGTCGTGAACCTCATCGATAAAAGACGCCTCATTCTCGCCCGCGGCGACAAACTGCGGCGCGGCCAGCACAAGCGCTAGGACAAGTGCCAGGGGCGACCCGGAGACCGAAAAAGTCCGGCGAAATGCCGCGATTCTAGTGATGATCAGTCGCACAGCACGTTGGACTCTTTAGCGAGCATCAAGCTGCCAGCCATTGTCGGACTTACAGAATCCATAGATTCGGCTGCTGGTCTGTGAGACGGTGACGGAGGCGAGGTGCAGCTGGCGACAATGCTGATCATTCCGAACGAAGTCCTCCAAGATATGCAGTGTGCCGTTGATTTTCCCGTCTTCACTTTGCCAGGTCAGTTTGCTGTTGCCAGCGGTCAGGGTATCCAGCGCGCGGCGGGCCGTGTCCAACAGTGTATCAATTTCTGTGGCCGAGAGATCTGCAAGCAGAGAGTTACGCAGAAAGCTGACGTTCTGAGCGTGTCCGTTGACTGCGGTGAGTCCGACCAACACCATCGTTGCGACGACTGTAAACTGGCGCAGATGTGTCATCCCCGGTCATCCGGTGCTGCCTCGGTCGCACTCATTGTGCTGACCGCAGCGCCGGCGGCCGCGAGATCTGGCGTAATCGCCTCAACGACCACTCGTTTGGGCGCGAACTTGATACCGGCGCGGGCAAAGGCCTCCTGGATCTTGGCATAAGCGACCCGGCGCAGTGCCCACTGATTGCCTGGTTTTGCCGAGAATTTGCAGCGGACCACGAAGGCCGAGTCGTCCATCCGGTTGACACCCTGTGATTTGAGTGCATCGAGAAACTGCGGGCCATGTTCTTCGTCTTCAAGTAGTTCCTGGCCCACTTTTTTGATCAGCTTGCGCACCCTCTCGACGTCTTCTTCAAAGGGGATACGTAGCTCGAACTTCATGATCACCCAGTCCCGGCTGAAATTAGTCAGGGTGCTGATCCGACTGTAGGGGATCGTGTGGACCGGTCCATTGTGGTGCCTGAGTTGCATCGAACGGACCGAGATCTGCTCTACGGTACCGGTGCTGCCACCGACGTCAATGTATTCCCCTTTGCGAAACGCATCGTCGATGAGATAGAACACCCCGGAGATGATGTCCGCCACCAGCGTCTGCGCGCCAAAGCCGATAGCGAGGCCAATTACGCTTGCGGCAGCAATCAGTGGGCCGATGTTGACGCCGAGCCCAGATAGAATGACCATTACACTGATGGTGACGATGGTCACCAGTAGAAAGCTGCGAAACAGTGGCAGCAGTGTTGCCACGCGAGAAAGGCCCATGCCACCCGCATCTCCACCAGCCTCAGCGTGCTCCTCATCGTCACTTTCCTCGGAGGAGTTCGAGTCAATCATCCGGCTGATGACCATCCAAAGAACATAGGCAACCGCCAGGGTTGCGACTATCTGCAGAGTTGTGGCTGAGATCCGGCTACCGAGTGTCGAGGCAGTCATGGCCGCCAGGTCAATGTTCCAGATACCACCCAGCATGACGACTGCAAGAGTCAGTGCTGCCAGTCGTGCGACTCGTACGACGGCATCCCGCAGCCCCGATGTGCTCTGGTCGGGGACGGTACCATCTTCTGTTCGGTGACCCCATTCGCGAACCAGAGGACCGATCGCGCCCAGCACAAACGGCAGCACAAACAAAAGCAGCATCGTCCTGAATCCGGCACCGGAAGGGATACGCCCCAGGCCAAGTGTGGCAAAAAGTCCCGTAGCCAGTAGCAGCAGAACGATCAGTGTGGCGATGACAGGCCAGGCGGGTGCGAGTATTTTCCGAATCAGGCCCGGTGTCTGGCCGGATAAAAGCAGCGCCGTGACCGGTCTTCGAATCAGCCAGATGATTACCATTGAGAGTACAACGAGACCGGTACCCGAAGCCAGCGCAAAGGTTCGGATGAGCAACTCGTTCTGACTGATAGCGGCGAGATAGCCTTGAAAGAAATAGATCACCACGGTCAGCCCAGTGACGAAGCTGAGCCGCGAGGCCACCAGTTGGGCATCGTCGTCGCCCAGGGGTACCAGTCGGGACCCGGGGTAGCGTGGCGAGAACAAGAACCGGAGCAGCAGGACGACAAACCATGTCGAGATCAAGCCGGCAAGCAACTGAATCATGAACACGCGATTAGGTTCGTGTCCCTGGTATAGGATCAAGAAAATCATGAAAGACACCAGCGTGAAGATGATCGGTCGCAGGCACTCGTAGCCCAGCAGCAGCGTCCGTCGAGCAAGCTTTTCCGGGAAGCTGTTGCCACCGCTGGTCGCGAGCGTCTTAAGAACTCTCTGGGTTGCACTGGAAAATACCCGCTGTGCTGCCCAGGCTACGAGGAAGAAGCCAAACAGGTAAACGGGTACCAGAAACAGAAAACTCCGGGTTTTACCAGGGGGCACCATCGCGTGGGCTATGATGTCTGGTACCTCGGCGATGACCGGGATCTGTCGTATCTCTGTCGCCAGGTTGCGCCGAAACTGGTCGATGAGCGTGATAAATTCTTCCAGCGCCGGATCAGGCGGTAGCGCCGGTTGGCTCTGGGCCTCGATCAGCTGCCAGACAATGCCCCGGACGTCCTCATCGCTCAGACGGGCAAGCAGGTCTTTGCGTTGTTCACGAGTGAGTTCTGCAGTCAGCAGCTGACTGGCTGAAAGGTTGGTGTCGCTCGCCGCCAGCGTCGGTTGTGCTGCGAAGATCAGCAGCATACCGACGAGTAGCCACATTATCCCGGGAGTGCTTCTAGGTATTTGAGTTGTCATGCTACGAGCTTTTTCAGACACCGATTGATCGGGTCAGCGCTGGAACCGGAGTCGCCGCCAATGATAAGACTTTATAATACGTTCACTTATCGGGCAATTAACGTGTTCGCCACTCAACCTTGTTTAAAGAATGGAAATGCATTTTACACGATTGATTTCGTACCTTTTGACGCTTGGTCTGGGCGTCATATTGGCTGGTGTCAAGCCTGTGCTGGCAGAAGAGAATGGTGCTGCTGATCTTGCCAAGGCGGCACAAAATCCACTGGCATCGATGATCAGCCTGCCGTTTCAGAACAATACCAACACGAATGTCGGGCCACTGGACGGAACACAGAACATTCTTAATATTCAACCGGTGTGGCCGGTATCCTGGAACGAAGACTGGAACTTCATTACCCGCACCATCGTGCCCGTGGTCTCGCAGCCCGCATTAACGGCAGACGGTAGCCACACCAGCGGCATCGGTGACATCACCTTCACCGGGTTTTTCTCGCCCAAGGAGAGCGGCAAGTGGATCTGGGGTATTGGCCCGGCCGTACTGCTGCCGACGGGCGGGACAGGCTTGAGTACCGACAAGTGGGGTTTGGGCCCCAGCCTGGTGACGCTGACCATGGACGGCTCCTGGGTCTACGGTGCGCTGGTGAGTAATGTCTGGTCCGTGTCCGGTTCCGGCACCAGTGACATCAATCTGCTGACCCTGCAGCCTTTTATCAACTACAACCTGCCGGGAGGGCGCTACTTCACCAGTGCGCCGGTCCTGAACGCCAACTGGGAGGCCGACAGCGATGAACGCTGGACTGTCCCGTTGGGGCTGGGTTATGGCAAGATCTTCAAGCTGGGCAATGCCCCGGTCAATGGGCAGGTCAGCCTGTATCGCAACGTCACCCGCCCGACCGATGGGCCGGACTGGCAATTGCGTGTCCAGTTGCAGTTCATGTTCCCGAGGTGATTCCTGTAGGGCTGGAACTACATTGCGCGGCTCTATCAGCCACGGGAAGAATTCCTCTCTGGCGAATGGAGGTTTCCCGCCTTTGAGCCCATAAATTAGCCCTCATCAGGCTACGCTGAGGACCGGAGACTCCGGTAAACTTTAGTCGAGGACGCGTTGCCGGATGAAGCGGTGAGTGCCCGCCCTGCAGCCACCATCAAGGTCAGTATCCTCTGTAACGACTGAACGCTGTAGGCGTTGGAGCCTCTCAGCCACCGAGGTTGATGCTGGCAAATCCCTCGAGAATTACCCGCATATCGGCGACCGAAACGCCGTCGCTGTTCTGCGGCTCAGTATAAACCCCGCAGACCAGCGCGTGTACCTGCGGTTGCGATACCGATTCCAGCCTCAGGGAATAGTTGATATGCAACGGCTCGTCCACGAGACCGCCGGCCAGTAGCAGCCGTCTGGGTGATCGAACCCCTCCAGACGCATCAGCGAGCAGTTGTTTGCGGTCGGCACTCATCTCATTCTGTCGCCGCTGCCGGGTGATGCTGAAGGTGTCTGCCAGAATCCGGGTCGGGTTCTTCATCTCTGCACGGGGACGGCGCATTTGAAAATAGCAGTAGGGTTCATAAGTGTGCCGGATCTTGTTGGCGGTCTTGCCACGCTGGATGTAGATCCTGGCCCTGCCGGCCTCGATCTCGAGATCCTGATGGACCGTCACGGTTGAGCCGGCCGGCAGTTTGAACCGTACCGAGGTCTCAGTCCATCGACTGGCGGTTGACTGGGTACTGGTCAGTGCGGCTGCGAACATCAGCACGAAGATCAGTCTGAAGTGCATGAGGTTTTCTCCTGGTAGGCGCACAAGATGAGTCCAGTACCAGATGGAGTTTACGGCAATCAATGTGCTGTCCCAAGCTTGTCTTTCAGAACAGTGTTAAGGTATTACGCCCCAATCGCGAAGATGTTAGAACCGCAATGACTTGTTGCCGAATGTTAGTAGTCGTTCTGGCGCTGCTGGCCAGCCTGGCTGCTGTTGTGTTTGTAGGAGGCTGCGATGGCAGCAGCAACTCGGGTGCTGCGCCGGACTGCAGCACCTACCAGATCAAGGACGGTGATCTGTACTGGTGGTGTGGGGGTGAGTGTAGTACATGGGAATATCAACGAGAAGCAACGGCTGAGGACTACCAGAAATACTGCGAAGTCTCGCAGCTCAGTCGCAGCACGGTACCGGTTCTTACTGGCGGGCTGCGATTAGCCTTAGCACAGCACCTCGAAATTCCTGTAGGCGGTTGATGATCGGTCGACGGTCATCCGGATCTCCCACGGGCCGATGAATTCCCCCATCCCCAGGGCCGGGTTGAAGGCGCTCAGCAGCGATGCACCGGAAGGGGCGTGCAGTTTTAGCCAGACCGTGATGCGGATGCCGCCCGATCTGTTGAACTCGTAGACCGTCTGTTCCCGGCGCTTGCCTGAAGGGTCGATCCAGTCGACGTTCAACACATGATCACCGTCGGCCAATCCGCTGACGTCGATCACTGCATAGATTTTGTCCGAGCAGCGGAAAACCTGGCCAATCGGAGCCACCGGTCGCCCGTCCACAAGCGTAGCCGTGACGAACGCCTCGATGGCGGCTCCGGCCAGTGCCGTACTGCTGCCGGCAAAACAGATCAGAATGTAGAGGCCCAGTCGCAGCAAGGAGTGACGCAAGATCGTCTCCAGATCCTCAGGCGGCTTTGCGCAGCAATCCTTCGGTTTCAGCGACCGCTGCGCCCAGTTTGTCGAACAACTCGTCGATCTGGGATGTTTCAATGATCATCGGTGGACAAATGCCGATGACGTCTCCGGGCAGTCCCCGTACGATCAGACCCCGGGCCAGGGCGCTGGCGGCAAGCGCGGCCGCCGCCTTGGCTTCGACCGGGAACTGCGCCCGGGTGGCCTTGTCCTCGACCAGTTCCAATGCCGCGATCAGGCCGACACCACGGGCCTCTCCCACGATCGAGCTGGCGGAGAGTTCTGCCAGGCGTTCCAGAAAGCGCGGTGCCACGGACTGAACGTGGCCGATTATGTCGCGTTCCTGGTAGATCTTCAGCGTCTCCAAAGCCACCGCCGAACACACCGGGTGACCCCCATAGGTGTAACCCATGCCCAGGGCGCCGTGCTTGCGACTCTGTTCCTTGAATACGTCGTAGATCTTGTCGGAGATCATCAGTGCTGAAATTGGCAGGTAACCGGAGGACAGTTGCTTGGCGCAGGTCACCATGTCTGGTTTGATCCCGTAGGTCTCACAACCCCACATGTTGCCGGTACGACCAAACCCGCAGATCACCTCGTCGGCCACCATCAGCACATCGTACTTGTCCAGCACGGCCTGGATCTTCTGGAAGTAGCTGGCCGGAGGCAGGATCACCCCACCGGCCCCCATGACCGGTTCGGCCACAAACGCAGCCACGGTCTCAGGGCCTTCGGCCAGGATCAGTTGCTCTAGGCTGTCGGCCAACCGTGTCGCAAACTGTTCCTCGCTTTCACCAGCATCGCCGAACCGATAGAAGTGCGGGGTGTCGGTTTGAATCATCCGCTCGAGCGGCAGGTCGAAGTCGTTCTGCATCAGTGGAATCGCCGTCAGGCTGCCGCCAGCCACGGTCACCCCGTGATAACCGCGCAGCCTGGATATGATCTTCTTTTTTGCCTTGAGACCCCGGCCGTTGTTGTAGTACCAGGCAAACTTGATGGCGGTGTCGATGGCCTCTGAACCGGAGTTCAGAAAGAAGGCTCTAGCCATCGGCTTGGGGGCAATAGAGATCAACCGTTCCGACAGCTCGATGACCGGTTCGGTCGAGCGATGGGCAAAGGTGTGAGAGTAAGGCAGATCGGCAAACTGGCGGGCCGCCGCCTCGGCCAGGCGTGGTTCGGAAAATCCCAGCGAGACACACCACAGCCCAGCGAGACCTTCCAGGTACTGGTTGCCGTTGTCGTCCCACACATAGATCCCCTCACCCCGGGTAATGACCAGGGGCCCTTGTTCTTCGTGGGCCGCGAGATTGGTGTAGGGGTGCAGCGCGTACGCGATGTCCTTCTGTCTGTTGGTTTCTGGAGTGGATGTCATGGGGTCTTTACCTTGGGGTCAGGGCAGCTTGTCTGCACGATAGCCTGCTGTCATCAAAAGTCGTAAAAGCAGATTGTGCACCCAGCCGGGGGCTGGAACAAGCAACACTTGTCCTCTTGATGCCAAACGACCACAATTCGGGTTGAAATGTCGCTGGCAACCAAAAAGTGGCCAGTTCGACAATATTTCCAGCGCTAATCTGGTAGCACAACACGGTATTGCGGATCAGAATGCCCCACATCGCCCGCTAATGGCTGGTTAAGGAGACAGGAGGAAGGCCCCGACCATGGACGCGAAAGTCAAGCTGAATCTCAGCCACTTTATCAACGGAAAGAAGGTTGACGGCATCAGTGGCCGTTTTGGTGATGTCTACAACCCGGCAATTGGTGAGGTGGTCAAGCTGGTACCGCTGGCCTCGGCCGCCGAGGTGCGCACGGCGATTGCCAGCGCGGCTGCAGCCTTTCCAGCCTGGGCCGAGACGCCTCCCGGTCGGCGAGCGCAGGTCCTGTACCGCTACCGTGAGTTGCTGCACCAGCATATGGACGAATTGGCCGAGATCGTGTCCGAGGAGCACGGCAAAACCCTGGACGATGCGAAGGGTTCGATTACTCGTGGTCTCGAGGTCGTGGAGTTTGCCTGCGGCATCCCACAGCTGCTCAAAGGTGAGTACTCCGAAGGGGTGGCCGCCGGTGTGGATTCCTGGAGCATGCGTCAGCCGGTGGGTGTCTGTGCCGGTATCACGCCGTTCAATTTTCCCGCCATGGTGCCGATGTGGATGTTTCCGGTCGCCATTGCCTGTGGTAATACCTTCGTCCTGAAACCCTCCGAACGCGACCCGTCCTGTTCACTGCGCATGGCCGAATTGATGTGCGAGGCGGGGGCACCCGATGGGGTCCTCAATGTGGTCAATGGCGACAAAGAGGCGGTGGACACGTTGCTTGTGGATCCGACGGTGCAGGCCGTCAGTTTTGTCGGCTCGACCGCGGTGGGTGAGCACATTTACAAGACCGGCTGTGCGCACGGCAAGCGGGTCCAGGCACTGTGTGGTGCCAAGAATCACTTGGTCGTGATGCCCGATGCTGACATGGGGCAGGTGGTCGACGCGGTGATGGGTGCAGCCTACGGTTCGGCTGGCGAGCGCTGTATGGCGGTGTCGGTGGTGGTTGCTGTTGGGGACGATACGGCCGACCGGATGCTCGAACAACTGACACCGAGAGTTGAAGCGCTCAAAGTCGGGTCCTACAGCCAGGCCGAGACGGAAATGGGGCCGGTGATCACACCGGACGCCCGCGACCGTATCAAGGGTTATATCGATCAGGGCCTGGCTGAAGGTGCCGACCTGATCGTCGATGGCCGGGATATCTGCGTGGCGGGTTTTGAGAACGGCTGTTTTGTCGGGGCTACTATCTTCGACCGGGTCAGCCCGAAAATGAAGATCTACACCGATGAGATTTTCGGGCCGGTGCTGTCAGTGGTCAGGGCCGGCAGCTACGAGGAGGCTGTTGAACTGGTCAATGAGCACGAGTACGGTAACGGCACTGCGATCTTCACCCGTGACGGCGATGCCGCGCGTGATTTTACCCATCGTGTACGTATTGGCATGGTCGGGGTCAATGTGCCGATTCCCGTGCCACTTGCTTTTCACAGCTTCGGCGGCTGGAAGCGGTCGCTGTTTGGTGACCACTACATCCATGGTCCCGAGGGGGTGCGGTTCTACACCCGGATGAAAACGGTCACCAGCCGCTGGCCCTCCGGTATTCGTGAGGGTGCGGTCTACAACTTCAAGGCGGGCGGCGAACACTGATCATCCGGACTGCGGTCCGGGCGGTCATTCGGTGGAGGCTGCCTGGGCCCCTGCGATTCGTCCGAACACCGCGCCGTTGAGTAGCCCGGTTCCTCCGGGATAGTTGTGGTAGAAGATCCCGCCGACCAGTTCACCGGCCGCATAAAGCCCAGGAATGGGCTCCAGGTCCTCGTCAACCACTTGTGCTTGCGGTGTGATCCGCAGGCCGCCAAATGTAAACGTAATGCCGCAGGTGACGCCGAAGGCTTCGAAGGGGGGGGTGTCGAGCGTTGTGGCCCAGTTGTTCTTGTTGATTGCAAGGCCCCTGGTACAGCGACCGTCCTTGACTGTTGGATTGAAGGGCACGTCAAGGCTGACCGATGCATTGAATTCTGCGACGGTCTTTAGGAACTCTTCAGCGTTAACTCCGTGCTCATGCGCAAGGGTTCTGGCCAGGTCTTCCAGACTGTCTGCCGCGACGCGGGTGACTTGGCGGATCCGGTATTCGTCCCGCATCAGGTGTGTGACCTTGGCATCGAAAACCTGCCAGGCGGCTTCGCCGGGTTGGGCCAGGATCTCGCCACCATACTTGGCATAGGTGTAGTTTCGAAAATCAGCACCCTCGTCGAGGAACCGTTGCCCATGCTTGTTGACGACCAGAGAAAACGGGTAGGAGTGTTTCTGAAACATGTCTCCCACGGCGAGGTCACCGAATTCAGGAGCATTCATGTCCCATGCTACTGAGTGACACCCCGACCAGTTGCCACGGGGTGCGGCACCGATCTCGAGCGCCATGCGAATTCCGGCGCCGGTATTGAAACGTGTGCCCCGGACCTTGGCCAGTTCCCAGCGAGGGCCAAGATAACGCGTGCGCATCTCGGGGTTGGCCTGGAAGCCGCCTGTTGCGAGCACCACAGCACGACTGCGGATCTCTGACGTCACGCCGTTGTGCCGTACCAGCACACCGTTGACTGCGCCGTTCTCATGTTTGAGCGCCATCACCCGTGCACCGTAACGGATCTCGACGCCGGCCTGGCGCGCGATGTCTGTCTCCATATCAACCAGTCCCGGGCCGCCACCACGGGCCTCTACGGTGAGGCCGCCCCAGAATCTGAATTTACCGTCGATCTTGAACGCCTGGCGGCCATACATCGGGATAAACCTCACACCCTTGCCGCGCAGCCATCGTACAGTGTCCCGGCTTTTCGTCACTAGAACCTCAACCAGGTCTGGATCGCAGCGAAACTCGGTGACCCGAAACATGTCGTCAAAGAACTCAGACTCGCTGTAGCTGCCGAAATCGGCGTTGCGGATCTCCTCATCCGACAGGTCGCAGATATCGACCAGATCGTCCGGGCCATCGTAAACAAAGCGGATGCCGCCAGCAGTGAAGCGGCTGTTGCCACCGTTTTCTGACTCGGGTGCGCGTTCGAGTACCAGTACACGGGCACCTGCCTCCGCCGCAGAGATCGCGGCACAAAGCGCGGCATTGCCGGCTCCGGCAACACAGATATCGTAGTCAGTAATCTTGGACAAGTATGCTCGCCTGTTGTGTCGGGTCTCTCGCCTGGCCTCTGCGCCCAGGCCGGAAAGGCTTTAAAGTCAGCAGTGACAGCCTTACTAGCGCTCAGCGTGGTATTCGGGGTAGTCAGTTCGAGTGGATATTTTATATCATGCATGTATCTGGCCGGATTGATTCGTGTGGTCTGGCCAAAGGGGAAATCCAGTCGGGCCAGCTCAGCGTGTCCAAGGTGATGATTGAGAAACTGCCGGAACTCGTCAACAACGATGCCGCCCTGGTTCGTCGCGGCCGCTGGTTGAATGATGTCTTTATGGTCGAGGTGGGTCCAGTCCAGTACCTGGTGCATGTACAGGCAGGACGCATAGAGTGCGTTGAGACCGGCCCGTTTGTCATGCCGTCCTGGACGTTTGCCGTGCGTGGTCCTGAAGCCATGTGGCACCGGTTCTGGAGAGCCATTCCGGCACCCGGGGACAACGACCTCTTCGCCCTACGTAAGACAGGTGAGATGTCGGTCGAGGGTAATCTTCAGCCTTTCATGGCCAACCTGATCTATATCAAGCAGGTGCTGGCCAGTCCGCGGCAGCTGGAAACCACCGGATGAGGCCGTGGATCGAGCCCCTCGCAGGCCGTTACCTGCACCTCGAGATCGGTGGCAGGCACCAGCGGCTCTACTATGAAGAAGCAGGGCAGGGCATACCGCTGGTTTGCTTGCACACGGCAGGATCCGACGGCCGCCAATATCGGGGGCTGCTCAACGATGCCGCTGTGACTGCCGATTTCAGGGTCATCGTCTTCGACATGCCCTGGCACGGCAAGTCGTCACCGCCGGAGGGCTGGCAGAACGAGGAATACCGACTCACGACGCCCGCCTATACCGACATGATCATGACTGTGTGCCGAGCTCTGGAACTCGATCAGCCAGTCGTGATGGGTTGTTCGATCGGCGGCCGGGTGGTGCTCAATCTCGCCCTTGAGCACGCCGAGGAGCTGCGGGCAGTCATCGGCTTGCAGTCGTCCGGTCATGTCGACCCCTATTACGACATCAAGTGGCTGCATCATCCCGATGTACACAGCGGCGAGGTTTGTGCTGGTTACGTCTACGGCCTGGTGGCGCCGCAGAGCCCGGAAACCGATCGCTGGGAGACCCTCTGGCATTACACCCAGAGTGGACCGGGTGTGTTCAAAGGTGATCTGCACTTCTATATGATCGATGGCGATATCCGTGACAAGGTCAGCGGGATCGATACTCGTAAGTGCCCGGTCTACCTGCTGACGGGTGAATATGACTACTCCTGTTCGCCGGCGCACACCCGTTCCACAGCAGCCAGGATCGAAGGTGCCGAGGTGACGATCATGGATGAGCTGGGGCATTTTCCGATGAGCGAGAACCCGGCACAGTTCCGCCGCTACCTTCTACCCGTTCTGCAACAAATCCTGGTAACGGGCGAGTGAAGCGGCCGGCCCCGTTACAGCGCGGTCCTTTGAGCCCACTGCTGAGTTACCTTTGCTTTCATCCATGACTGTCGAAAAACGTATTGGTTTTATCGGGCTGGGTGTCATGGGGGAGCCGATGTGCTGCAACCTGTCGCTGAAATCTGGTTGTACGGTTAGCGCTTTTGATGTGCGTGCAGAGCCGCTGGCGCGCCTGGCAGAGAGCGGAGTCAGAGCGGCTGATTCCATTGCTGAGATGGCTGATGCGGATATCATTTTTCTATCACTTCCCACTGGCCAGGTCGTGCGTGAGGTGTGCCTGGAGGTAGAACCGTTGGTCGACCAGGTACGATCTGGTGCTACGGTCGTCGATCTGGGAACCTCTCCTGTGGCACTGGCCCGGGAACTGGAAGGCCGGTTTGCCGCACGTGATGTTGCGTTTGCCGATGCCCCTGTAGCCAGGACCCGAAGCGCCGCGGTGTCTGGCACCCTGAGCATCATGGTGGGTGGTCGGCGGGAGGTCTTCGACGACATCGAACCTCTGTTGCAACTGATGGGTGAGGAGGTTACCTACTGCGGTGCTGCCGGTATGGGCCAGTTGGTGAAGATCATGAACAACATGGTCCTGTTCCAGACTGTGTCTGCACTGGCCGAGGCATTGACGATAGGGCAGCGGGCAGGAATGGAGGGTGACCGGTTGTTCAGTGTTCTGAGTAAAGGTTCGGCAGACAGTTTTGCGCTTCGCAATCACGGCATGAAGGCGATGCTGCCGGGGAACTTTCCGACCGACGCTTTCCCTGCCACCTATGCCCGTAAAGACCTGGACTACGCGCTGGAGCTTGCCCAGCAGGTCGGACTGGACGCCGCTGGGGCTGAACTGGTCCGCGAGCGGTTGGACCGAGCTATAGAAGCCGGTTACGGGGAGAACTATTTTCCGGTGCTATTGCGCATTCTCGAGGCATCGCGAACGTGAGTTCCCGGTCGCTGTGGCGTGTGCAATGGTGCGGCGCGCTGGGCGACTCCTGCAGGTCTCCTTGCCACCGAGCTCCGCTGAATCGATTAGACTGCTTTGGATGAACTTGGCTTTGGCCACGATGTCGGGGCACAGCAGTTAGCGACAGGTAAGAATGCATGACTGACAAGAAATGTCGAGGTCTTCGCCAGCGACTTGCAGCAGGAGAATTCATTGCAGCGCCTGGTGTGTTTGACTTGATCTCTGCCCGGATCGCCGACCGCCTCGAATTTCCGGCTCTCTACATGACCGGGTATGGTGTCGTCGCATCCAGCCTCGGGCTACCCGATGCCGGACTTGCCGGTTACAGTGAGATGGTCGAACGGGTCGGCAGGATTGCATCGGCAACTCGCACACCGTTGATCGCAGATGCGGATACCGGTTACGGGGGGCTGCTTAACGTCGATCATACTGTCCGAGGATATGAGCAGGCCGGCGCTAGCGGTATACAGCTAGAAGATCAGGTCTCGCCAAAGAAATGCGGGCACACACCCGGGCGCCGAGTTATTCCCTGCGGCGAGATGGTCTCAAAGATCAAGGTTGCCCTCGCTGCGCGCGAGTCCGAGGACTTCCTGATCATTGCACGGACCGATGCCCGCACAGGATATGGGCTGCCTGATGCGATCGGTCGGGGTCAGGCTTTTGCCGACGCTGGTGCGGATATCGTTTTCGTCGAGGCGCCCGAAACAGTAGACGAGATGGTTGAGATCGGCCGGAGTATCGACAAGCCACTTCTGGCCAATATCGTCGTAGGTGGCAGTACGCCCCTGCTGTCCGTCAACGAACTCGCAGATATCGGCTACCAGCTGGCGATCTTTCCAGGCACTGCGTTCCTGGCGATGGGTGCTGCGGTCGAGTCGGTATACACGCATATCCGATCCACCGGCTCCACGGCTGGCCTTGACACAGCGCTGTACGATTTTCAGGCATTCAATTGCCTGATGGGTTTTGAGAAGGTCTGGGCATTTGAGGAGACCTGGCAGACTCGAGACTGAAAGCGAATATGGATTGCGGACGGAAAACCCGATATCGACCTACCTCAACATTAAGGTAGCTCATATTCACCAGGTTAAGAAATTTTGATTGATTCGTAATCTTCTACACCGTCAGTAAGCGTGCCTCCTAAGGAGGATAATTTCACGGTGGTGAAGTGTCGGTGTTATGATTGCGCCAAGTCGAACGAGTCCCGTTTAAGCATCCGAGAGGGTAGAACAAAGAGGAGGAGAGCGTGCTCGCGTGGCAGCGCTGTTTGCTGATTGCGAGGGCCTGATCTGCGATGGCGAAGCTTCTTGAAGTCAGGAACCTGACGACTCAGTTTTTTACTTCTGCGGGTACAGTACAGGCCGTTGACGAGATCTCATTCGATATCGATGAGGGTGAGACCGTGGCTGTGGTCGGCGAATCCGGCTGCGGCAAGTCGGTTAGCGCCCTGTCGATCCTTCGACTTATCCCGTGGCCGCCCGGCAAGATCGTTGCGGGCACTATTCATTTTCTCGAACAGGACCTGCTGGCGCTCAGCGATCAGGAGATTCGCAAGATCCGCGGCCGCCAGATCAGCATGGTGTTCCAGGAACCGATGACTTCGTTGAACCCGGTGTTGACCATCGGTCTGCAGTTGACCGAGACGATGATGCACCACCTGGGTCTCTCTGCCGAAAAAGCCCATCAACGAGCGGCAGAGTTGCTGACCATGGTTGGGATTTCAGAACCCGAAAGGCGGCTCAGCCAGTTCCCCCATCATTTGAGCGGCGGTATGCGCCAGCGGGTCATGATTGCGCTGGCGTTGAGTTGCGAGCCCAAGTTGATCATCGCCGACGAACCGACCACGGCGCTGGACGTCACGATCCAGGCGCAGATCTTGGAACTGATGAAAGACCTGACCAAGCAGTTGGGTGTGGCACTGATCGTGATTACCCACAACCTCGGTGTGGTCGCTCGCTATGCGGACCGTGTCAATGTGATGTATGCCGGAAAGATGATCGAGATGGGGCGGGCACGGCAGATCTATCACGATCCGCGCCATCCCTATACGCTGGGCCTGCTGGCCTCGGTCCCTCGCATGGACCAACCAAGAGGCAATCGACTGGTTCCGATCGAAGGTCAACCACCGGATTTGACTCAGCTTGATAATGGCTGTGCGTTCCGGCCGCGCTGCCGTTTTGCCGCCGATCGTTGTGCCAATGAATTTCCAGCACTGGACATTGTTGATGACGGGCATTCGGCGGCCTGCTGGCGGGTTGACGAAATTGGTGACCTGAGAACGGCCTCATGACATCCGCTGTCAATCCGAATAATGTGGTCCAGGCGGGTAACGAAGGATCTTCCGACTTTCTGGTTCAGATCCGTAACCTCAAGATGTATTTCCCGGTGACCGAGGGAGCCATCGTTCAGAGGGTTGTTGCCCAGGTCAAAGCAGTCGACGGTATCTCGTTAGAAATTGAGAAAGGAGAAACACTGGGCCTGGTTGGCGAATCCGGCTGTGGCAAGACCACCGTTGGGCGCTGTATCCTGCAGCTAGAACGGGCAACCGAAGGCGAAATCAGGTTCGAGGGACAAGACCTCACCCGACTCAACCAGAAGGAACTGGTGCCCGTGCGGGAGAAGATTCAGGTCATCTTTCAGGACCCCTACAGCTCGCTTAATCCGCGGATGAAGATCGGTGCCATGCTGGAAGAACCGATGCGTGTCCACCGCATTATTACTGAACCTACCAAGCGCAAGGAGAGGGTTCGCGAACTCCTTTCCGTGTGCGGACTCGATCCGAAGTTTGCTGATCGCTATCCCCACGAGATGAGCGGTGGACAGCGCCAGCGGGTCGGCATCGCCCGTGCACTGGCGCTGGATCCTGATTTTATTATCTGCGATGAGGCCGTGTCGGCACTGGACGTGTCAATCCAGGCGCAGGTTATAAATCTACTGGAAGACCTACGTGAAGAGTTTGATTTGACTTATCTATTCATTGCGCACGACCTGAGCGTAGTTCGTCACATCTCAAACCGTGTGGCCGTCATGTACCTGGGTAATCTGGTTGAACTCGCCGATGGCGATGAGTTGTTTGACAACCCAATGCATCCTTATACCCGTGCCTTGCTCGATGCTGTGCCGATTCCGGACCCCGTTATCGAGGATGAACGGCAGCACAAGGTGATCGAGGGTGAGGTTCCAAGCCCAATTAACCCTCCCAGTGGTTGTGTTTTCCATCCCCGATGCCCGCTGGCGGTCGACGCTTGCCGGACCGCAGTACCAGAATTTCACGAGAAAGTACCAGGGCATCGCGTTGCCTGTACACAGGTGTGAAACTGTAGACTGTGGTATAACAGAATTCTGGTCAGGATTTGATCGGAAATGATCTGGTGAAGTCGCCCAAACTGTTGATTCTCGTTAAATTAACTGTGACCAAGCCGGGTAATGTGAAGCTGACTAATGACAAGGAGGATGTCTAGCCATGAAATCACGCATATTCAAGACTTTTGTAATGGCACTGGCCGGTGTCATGCTTGCATCTGCAGGCGCAATCACCGCGTCTGCCGCGACCCCAAAGAGAGGGGGTATCCTAAATTTTGTTGTGGGTAGCAAGATCCCGTCCTACGACGGGCATATTGAGTCCACTTTCGGGATGATTCACCCGATCCGGCCATTTTACAGTCTGCTCTTTCGAGTCAACCCGGACAACCCGGCCGACCCCACTGACTTTCTGTGCGATGTTTGCGAAGGCAGTGTACCCGCCGGGGCAAAGGGTGGGACCGAATATACCTTCAAGATCCGCAAGGATGTCAGCTTCCACGACGGTACACCGCTCACTGCACACGATGTTAAGGCAACGTTCGACAAGATCGTTTTTCCACCCGAAGGTGTCCCCAGCAATCGCAAGGCGATGTTCAGAATGGTCAAATCGATTGAGGTGCCCGATGACTACACTGTTGTGTTTACGCTGCATTTCCCGTCGGGTGCGTTCATTCCCAGCATGGGGATGCCATTCAATTTCCTCTACAGTAAGAAAGATCTCGATGCGCACGGTTTCGAATGGCACAAGAAAAACGTCAATGGTTCCGGTGCTTTTATTTTTGTAGAGCACGTGGCGGGTTCACACGTCGCAGGTAAGCGTAACCCGAACTACCATCATGAGGGTAAGCCCTATCTTGATGGCTACAAAGCGATTTCTGCGCCGAAGATGTCTGTACGTCTGCAAGCCATTCGCGGCGACCGCGCCGCCATAGAGTTCCGTGGGTTTCCGCCCAAGGCGCGGGATGATCTGGTCAATGCTCTGGGTGATGAGATCACAGTGCAGGAAAGCGACTGGAACTGTGCTTTGATGTTTACCGTCAATACTAGACGAAAGCCTTTTGATGATCCGCGGGTGCGTCACGCTCTGACATTGGCGGTGGATCGATATGAAGCATCAGAATACCTGGCCAATATCGCGATCGTAAAGACAGTCGGCGGTATTGTTTTTCCGTCACATCCGCTGGCCGCAACGGCAGAAGAGCTTGAGGGGCTGATTGGTTTCTCAAGAGACATCGAAGCCAGTCGTGCGAAAGCACGGGCGCTACTGAAGGAAGCCGGTGCCGAAGGTATCGAGTTCGACTTCAATAACCGCGGTGTCGATCAACCCTACAAGGTGGTCGGTACCTGGTTGGTTGACCAGTGGCGCCAGGTTGGCTTGAAGCCGATTCAGCGGGTGCAGCCGTCACCGCAGTTCTATGCCACGCTCCGGAAAAAGCATGACTTTGACGTGTCTGTCGATTTCAACTGCCAATCAATCGTGAATCCGATTGCTGACGTCACGAAATTCCTGTGCAGCGCCGGCAACCATTACTCGGGCTGCGAGAATCCAAAACTGGATGCAATTTATGACACGTTGCTCAAGGCTGAAACGCCAGCACAGCAGCGCTCGATTATGCGAGAGTTCGAGAAGGAAGCGTATGATACAGCGGGTACCAATCTGACGCTGTGGTGGTACAAGATCAATCCCCACCGCTCGTATGTGAAAGGATGGAAAATCGCCCCAAGCCACTACCTGAACCAGTCTCTGGATCAGATTTGGCTGGATAAGTAAGTCCAGGAATTGGTTGATCCCACACAAGTTGTTACGCTTGTAAAGTAGCCACCGCCCGTCGCCTTCCGGCGACGGGCGGTGGCCTTTGTTTGTATCAATAGCCTTGCACAAATACATTGCTAAACGTCTGTTGCTGATGCTTCCGACACTGATCGGGGCGGCAATACTGGTTTTCTTTTTGCTACGGGCGATTCCAGGTGACGTGTGCGAGGTGCGCCTTGCTGGCTCTGGACTTTATGTCGACGAGGCTGAGATTCAGCTGTGCCGTGAAAAGCTCGGTCTGGCAAAACCTCTGTTCGTCCAGTTTTTTGATTTTATTACGGGCTATTTTACCTGGGACCTCGGTGACTCGATGTGGACGAGCAAGCCCGTCACTGAGGAGATCGGCATCAGGTTTCCCCTTTCGTTACAAGTTGCAATTATGGCGACTGTAGTCGCAGTGGTGTTTGCCATTCCCCTGGGTGCGATCTCCGCTATCAAGCAGGATACGTGGATTGACTACGTTGTGCGGACTTTCAGCATTGCAGGCATTGCGATGCCTTCATTCTGGCTCGGTATTCTGATTATCTTGGGTTTATTAATCGGTACGCAGCATTTTCTTGGTACGCCATGGATGCCGCCAATCGACTACGTGTCCCTTTTCGAGGATCCGATGAGGAACCTGTCGCAACTGATCTGGCCTGCAGTCGCAACGGGCTATCGCTATTCAGCTGTAGCAACCCGCATGACACGCTCAGCCCTGCTGGAGGTTCTGCGGGAGGACTATATCCGCACTGCGCGTGCAAAGGGCATGGTCGAAAAAATCATCATCAACCGGCATGCACTGAAGAATTCGATGCTGCCTGTACTGACGATCATCGGTATTGAATTTGCCTTCCTGATGGGCGGACTGGTGGTCACTGAGCAGGTATTCAATCTGAATGGTATTGGCAAACTTTTTGTGGAATCGGTGCAGGCCCAGGATTTTGCCATGACCCAGCAGCTCGTTATGCTGGTTGTTCTTATCGCAGTGTTGACCAACTTTATTGTTGATCTCGTATATGCATGGCTTGATCCGAGAATCCGCTACGGTTGAGATCAACATCAATGACAGCAATCGACCAGACGATCGATATCGGTGATCTGCAAAAGGCGTGGTATCAGCGGCTATTTGAAATGGCCCGACGCCAGCCGCTTGGTACTGCAGGTGGACTCGTCGTTTTGTTGATGGTACTGGCAGCTGTATTTGCTAACTTTCTGTCCCCTTATGATCCTGAGGCTGCATCCTGGAAGAACCAGCTCTCACCACCTGACGCAGAATACTGGCTTGGTACGGATGCCTTCGGCCGCGATATTCTGACCCGGATTATTTTTGGCGCCCGGACGGCACTTTTTGTCGGTTTCACTGCTGCCTTTGTTGGTTCAACCAGTGGTCTTGTCCTGGGAGTTGCAAGTGCTTACTTCGGGGGCAGATTTGACATTATCGTTCAGCGCCTGGTCGACATCGTGATGGCTTTTCCGCTCATAGTCCTGGCACTGGCTGTGGTCGCGACCCTGGGTACCGGCACGGTTAACGTCATCATTGCAATCACTATTCCATTTATTCCGCAGTGTGCCCGGGTGGTCCGCTCCAGTGCGCTGGCGATTCGTGAAATGCCGTACGTTGATGCGGCTCGAGCTCTCGGCTATGGCCACCTGCGGATCATCATGCGCCACATGGTGCCCAACGTCATGGCACCGTATCTGATCATGCTGACCACCTTTGTAGGTCAGGCGATTCTGCTGGAGGCTTCTTTGTCCTATCTCGGTATGGGTGTGCAAGAACCCACACCGGCCTGGGGACTGATGCTCCAGGGCGGTGCCGAAGAGTTCGCTGAGAGCGCCCCGTGGGTGCCGATTTTTCCCGGGCTGGCAATCACGCTGGCCGTGTTTGGGTTTAACCTGTTCGGCGATGCTCTGCGGGATGTCCTCGATCCCAGGCTGCGCTCTCGTTAGTTCGAATTGTCCTGAAAGCTGCGGATTGCACACTGCTGTGCCGGTGTGCATGTTCAACGGCTGTTGAGATCCGACCCGCGATTATTTGATCTGCTACACACGGGGATCTTTCAATGAGACTCGCTATCCTGGATGACTACCAGGGGGTTGCCCTGCACTCAGCCGACTGGTCAGCAGTCGAGCGGCTGGTTGAAATCTCGGTTTTCCGTACTCACCTGGGTGACGTTGATGCGGCCGCAACGGCACTCAGGGAGTTTGAAATCCTAGTTGCCATGCGGGAGCGAACCCCGTTTCCCCGGCAACTGCTCGAACGCCTACCCAGTCTGCGCCTGCTGGTGACTACGGGAATGCGTAATCTCGCGATCGACACCGCAGCGGCTCGTGAGTTCGGTATCGACGTGTGTGGCACACCGATGCTTGGCTATCCAGCTGCAGAGCACACCTGGGCACTGATCTTGGCACTGGCCAAGCAGGTCTCGGCAGAGGACCAGGTCATGCATCAGGGCGGCTGGCAGCGTGGCCTGTCGACGGGTCTGCAGAACAACACGCTGGGAATTATTGGTCTGGGCAAGCTGGGCGCTCAGGTGGCCAAGGTTGGACTGGCTTTTGGAATGAAGGTGCAGGCCTGGAGCGCCAACCTCACCTCGGAGCGCTGTGCCGAGTGTGGTGTGGTCAGCGTTGAACTCAATGAGCTGCTGTCGACATCTGATATTGTCACGGTCCACCTGGTTCTGTCAGATCGGACCCGGGGTCTTATCGGCACCGATGAACTTGCCCAGATGAAATCCACGGCCTACCTGGTGAATACGGCCAGGGGCCCGATCGTTCAGGAAACGGCACTGATCGGGGCACTGCAAAACGGCACGATTGCCGGCGCCGGGTTGGATGTGTACGACAACGAGCCGCTGCCCCCGGACCATCCGTTGCGAAGTCTGGACAACGCCGTGCTGACCGGGCACACCGGCTATGTCATGCGAGAAAACTATGTTCGAGGTTACAGTGCTACTGTCGAGGACGTGGTTGCCTGGTTAAACGATTGCCCGATCCGGTTGCTTAACTGACTCCAAAAAATTGAATTAAAGCTGAGGTTGCCCATGTCCTGGAGGAATGAGTTGAAAGCAGTCACCTTCGATGTGTTCGGCACAGTGGTGGACTGGCGAAGCAGCATAGCTCGGGAAGTGGACCTTCTTGCTGAGACCAAGGGGTTTTTGGTCGATGGCGCGGAATTTGCCAGTGCCTGGCGGGCTTTGTACCAGCCTGCGATGTCTAGGGTGCGTTCCGGTGGGTTGCCGTTTACACCGCTAGATATGCTGCACCGCATGAACCTTGACGAGGTTCTGGGCCAGTTCGGTATTGAGGGTTTGTCTGAACCGGAAAAGCAGCACCTGAACCGGGCCTGGCACCGACTGGACCCCTGGCCGGATGTAGTACGGAGTCTGACCCGGATTAAGTCCCGATTTATAATCGGTACACTGTCAAACGGCAACGTGTCCCTGATCGTCAACATGGCCAAGCACGCCGGACTGCCGTGGGATGTTGTGCTCGGGGCGGAGATCGCCGGTCACTACAAGCCGCAACCGGAGGCTTACCTCAAGTCGGCCGCAGTACTCGACCTGAAGCCCGCCCAGTGCATGCTGGTTGCTGCCCACAATAGCGACCTTCAAGCGGCCGGCGAATGCGGCTTCAAGACGGCATTTGTCCCACGCCCCCTGGAATATGGCCCGGATCAGACGACCGACCAATCACCCGAGAGCGATTTTGACATCGTGGCAGAGGACTTCGTGGATCTAGCTGCCCGGCTCGGTTGTTAACGACGGTGATATGACCGCACGGTTCAGCGCATACTAACTGCCAGAATTGTCGTCCTGTGAATCAGGCCAGCGGGCCAGAAAGGCCTCAATGGCCTCACAGGCTGGTTGCCCTGCTGCCCCGAGCACCTTGGCCTTGAGAAAAATGATGGCAAGTGTCGCGCCGCTGAGGCCCGCCTGATCATTGTTTTTTCGGGCGCTGCGGTGAGCCTCTCGCAGCCACCGGGGTGCTTTCCCCGGATCCGCACCACCGCTGATCTCGGCCCGCGCCCTTTCGATATGTTTGTCGGCCAGTGCGGTGATCTTGCGCAGGTGGTGATCGGCATAGGCCGCCTCGTCAGAGCGAATGATGGTGTTCGTGTCGCGGATGATCTGGAGCGCTTGCCCCTTTCTGCCAAAGAAGTTCAGCATCGGGGGTCTTTCTTCCAGGCTCTTTGTATCAGCACCGAATACATCAGGTTGTTCAATTCAAGGGTATTTCTGCATGCGCACGGTATAACCTGATCCAGAGGATGGCTGGGATCCGGATTACAGGAACCGCCCAGCGTCAGGTCAACCCGATCATGACGTTATTCTCGAAGGCGGGTCTTTCGGTCAATAGCTGGTACCACCGGGCAAGGTCCGGCAGGTCCCTGCGTTCGATTTCGAGATTGAACCAGCGGTAGACCATGATACCCAGCGGAATGTCGGCCATAGAAAAGTCTTCGCCGCCGACGAACGCGGTGACCGACAGTCGGGCGTCCAGTATGCTCAACACCTTTTCGAGCCGATCACGACCGGCCGAGATGACCTCAGCGTCACGGTCTTCCGGGGCGGTTCGGACAAGTCCCCAAAAAACGGGGAAAATTGCCGGTCCGACGACCGTCTGCTGCCAGTCCATCCACTGCTCGGCCACGGCAAGTCGAACTGGGTCGTCGGGCGACAGATCGTTGGGCGCGTGTTTGCGTACAAGGTGTCTGACAATCACGTTCGATTCCCAGAGCACAATGTCGTCGTCTATCACGGTGGGTACCAGCCCGTTAGGATTCATCGCCAGGTACTGCGGCTCGTGGTTACCGCCAAACGGCCCACCGATGTCGTCACGTTCGTAGGACAGACCTAGTTCGTCACACGTCCATAACACCTTCTGAACGTTGGAGGAATTGTTTCGACCGAGTATTCTTAGCATTCGAGAGTTAGCCTCTGTAGCCGGTGAGCCCACATCAATTGAAATGAAGTTGTTCTGGCTGCGTCAACTGATGCAAACACGATTATAGCGGTGCTATTGCTACAAATACTTCAGGGTTCGGACCCGCCCTTTCCCGAGGGCAACCAATAGACAATCAGATTCGCGAGAAGAATCGTACCAGCCAGGCAATAAAACACCACAGGCAGCCCGTAGCGATCAGCGACCAGACCCCCGAGTGGCATCATGATGGTGGTCAAAAGCGCTTGGGTACCAAAGAGGATGCTGGTGGCGCTGCCGGCGATGTTGGCTGGCGAGAGGTCCATCATCCAGCTGTGAATGACGGGTCGGACCGCAAACAGGGCAAAACCGAGCAGCGAGACAGTGGCGACAATGAACAGATCATTTTGAGTCAAGGTGATTGCGGCAATGACGATCGTAGTGACGCTCAGGCCGGCGAGGACCACCGGTCGTCGACCGGCCCGGTCCGACCACGCCCCCGCGACTGGAGATGCCAGAAGCCCACCAGCCTGCAGGGCGGTCATCGTTATACCCAGCCACAATGGCCCCGAGTCCAGTTCGTTGACGAGGTAGAGGGGTAGGAAGACATACAGGCCGTTCTGGGCGATGTTGCGCATGCCGGACATGACGCAAAGAGCAAGGACGGTCCTGTCCCTAGCGATCCGTCCCACCTGAATCAGGTAGTCTCGCATTCCGTTGTGTCTGTTTCCACGTTGGTCGGATTTGCCGACAGATTGGCGCAGAAACAGAACCAGAATGACGGCGATGGCGAAGACCGGAACTGCGCCGGTCAATGCGGTGCCCTGCCAGGTGAGCACCATCAGCAGCGCACCAGCCGCGAGAGGCGCCAGGGTGTCTCCCAGGTTGGCACAAAGGGCGTGCACGGATAAGGCATAGCCCCGGTTCTGCGGATAATGTTCTGACAGGTAAGCGATGGCTGGCGGGTGCCAGAGGTTGTTGGATGCGCCAAGCAGAACCACCAGGCCGGTCAGGATCAGGAACTGGTCTGTGAGGCCAAACCCCAGCAAGGCGCTGCCGCCAATCAACAGCGATATGACCTGGTAGACGATTCGCCGGCCCGTGATGTCGACTGCCAGCCCGCTGCCGAAATTGGCGGCCAGGGCGCTGAGGTGAAAGACCGAGACCAGGAAACCCGTATCGGTGTAGGACAGGCCGATGTCGCGAGCGATAAAAGGCAGCAGTAAATAGAAGAACGCAGCGATCCAGTGGGTCGTGCCGTGCCCAAGTCCGACCAGAAAGGCCGGCCCCTGTCTCGCCCAAGGCACACCGGTGAGTCGCCCAACAGATTCGATTAACACTAATTTCCCCTAATAATCTGCGGCGACCTTAACCTTGGCGTTTTGGTTATACAACCCTGGATGTCAAGGTGTTACCCGCGACGGCGGTTGTCTTTTAGGGCACAATAATCAGTGAATCACTACTTGGATGGACAGTCCAGTGCAACTCGTGCACCGCTGTCTGCAGGAGGGAGCGACATGATGCAACAAATAACCGGGATGCCGCTAGCGCGGTTCACTGTACTGGACATCACCCGTGTTCGATCTGGACCGACCGCGGTCCGTCAACTGGCCGATTGGGGTGCCAACGTTATCAAGATCGAATCGCCGGCGCATCTGAATACTGAGAGAGGGATGGGTGGTGCCCGGCACGGTCCTGATTTTCAGAACATCCACCGCAACAAGCGGGGTATGACCCTGAATCTCAAGAACCCGGAGGGGCATGCTGTATTGATGCGGATGGTAGAGCAGGCAGACGTCATCGTTGAGAACTTTCGACCCGATGTGAAAAATCGGCTGGGCATTGATTACGCGTCCCTCGCGCAGAAAAATCCCGGTATCGTCCTCGCCAGTATCTCCGGATTCGGCCAGGACGGCCCATACGCCAGTCGGCCCGGGTTTGACCAGGTCGCTCAGGGCATGGGCGGTTTGATGTCCATCACTGGACTACCCGGCCAGGGGCCGGTACGGGTCGGTGTGCCCATCGCTGACCTGGCCGCCGGCATGTATACCGCCATCGGTATTCTCATAGCACTGCTGCAGAGAGAGGAAACAGGCCGGGGACAGTGGGTTCACACCTCGCTGCTGGAAGCCCAGATCGCCATGCTGGATTTTCAGGCGGCACGATGGCTGATCGGAAACCAGGTGCCACCCCAAGCCGGTAACAACCATCCCACCAGCACACCGACCGGTGTGTTCCAGACTGCCGACGGACATATCAATATCGCTTCGGCGGGTGAAACCATGTGGCAGAGGCTCTGCGCTGTGCTGAATGCGCAAGCATTGCTCGAAAACTCCGACTATGCGACCGAGAAGTCCCGGCTAGAGCATCGGGATGATCTGAACGCTGACCTTGCCAGCTATCTTCAGCACCAGACCAGCCAGGAGTGGATCGATGCCCTGAACGATGCTGGTGTCCCCTGTGGTCCGATCTATGCGATTGACGAAGTGTTTGCCGACCCCCAGGTCGCCCACATTGGTATGGCGCAACCGGTTCAGCATCCTGACCTGGGGGATATCCGTGTTGTCAAGAATGCCGTCAACATGAGTGGAGCACCCGTATGCTCTTACCGGCCAACACCCGAGCGGGGCGAGCACACCGATACGGTGCTTACCGAGTTCGGCTACAGTGAACAAGAGATCGAGGAATTGCGGGAGGCTGGAGCTGTCTGAGCTGGTCTGAGTCAGATCGGCCGCTTCCTGATCAGGTAACGCTGGGTGCCCTCGAATACCAGCGTGTCTTCTTGGTTATGAATGGTGGCCCGCATGGTGATGACGCCGGTGTTGCTCTGCTCCTTGAGATCAGTGATCTCCAGTAAGGGGTACAAGGTGTTGCCGCGGTAGACTGGTCTAAGAAACTTACCGGTCGCCTCGATCATGCCGATGAGTGAGTCGGCGACTTCGCTCGGGAACCTGCCGGCGCCGGCGGCTGTCTGGATCATGACTTGCAGCCCATGTGCCAAAAGGTCATCGTGACCACGCTGCCGACAGTACTCGACGTCGTAGTGAATTGGATCATTGTCGCCTGAGGCGGCCTGGAACATCGCGAACAGGCCGCTGGTTTGCGTGCGTGAAGGGATGATGTACTGGTCGCCGATGACAAAGTCCTCGAAATACTTCGAAGGAGGTAGTTCTCTTGTGCCGCGTTGTCTGGTGTCGTTCATTAACGCTCTCCGGAGATCGCTGGTTTCGAGGATGACTATACAGGGCCTTTAAGTGCCTTGACGATCTGTCCCGGGAGAACCGGTCTGTTCGAGAAGCCCTGTCTATGACCGGGCTGTAAGAGTTTTTTGGTGGCTGAACGACGCAGTCAGTTGGCGCTTGCGATCATGATGACACCGGGAACGACCAGTAGCATCGTGATTATGATTCGGAAAGTGAAAGTCTCGCGGCGAAAAACAAAGTACCCGAGGAAGAAACTGAGTACCGGCGATACGGCAACAATGGGTACCACGCTCACCACGGTGCCGGTCTGGAGGGCGGTATTGAGAGACCATATTGACACTCCGTTGATAAGGCCGCCAAGAAAGAACCACAGCAGCCCTGGCGTCCATTTAAGATGTGTAAAGAAGCGGTCGGTCTTGCCTGAGCCTGCGATCAGTGCAATTGTCAGTGAGACTGTGTACCCAACCAGGCCAGCAAACAGAGGGTCAGGTACAACGTTCAGCCCCAGTTTAGTGAGCGCGTGGGCCAGTGCCCGTAACACCGCTGCACCGATGGGCAGTCCCAGCGCCCAGACCGGCCAGGATGACGGCGTATTTCCGCGGTAGGTGAGAATGACAATACCAGACACGATTGCGACAGTTCCCACAAGTAGAGCCGGCGTCATGGATTCGTCCAAGATCAGTACTGCAAACAACGCACCGAAAAGCGGTGCGGTCGATGCCAGAGTACTCGACAGCGTCGGCCCCAGATGACGGATGCCGGCGAGAGCGAGGTTAGCGGAAAGAAACGGCCTGAACAGCCCGATCACTATGAACAGCACCACAGCCGATGTCAGCCAGTAGCTGCGCTGGAGAAACCAAGGCGACAGCGACCAATAGAAGAGGGCCGATGCAAGAATGGAGATCAGCGTGCCGGTCCGACTGTCGGTGTATCTAAGTCCGAGATTGTGAACCTGGACGCCGACTGCAAACAGCAAGGCCGAGCACAGGGCCAGAACAGTCGGTGAGGGAAATATGTCCTGTGTCACACCCTGATCAGGCGTGCTCAGCCATCGTAAGTTCGCTCATGGAGGTGAGCAGGTGTTGTCATACGGTTTTAGCCGTCAGTGCCCCGCGCAGCAACTGTACAAAATGGATCGCGTCGCGGCCGGTGCCGTGGCGAATCTGCTGCCGACAGCTGGTACCGCCGGCCACAACGGTACTTTCGAGGGCGAGATCCCGCACTGCCGGCAGCAGCGACAGTTCACCCATGGTCATCGAGACCGCATAGGTCTGCGCCCACTGGCCAAAGTCTCCTGCCATGCCGCAGCAACTGCTGGCAATGGGGTCCACCTGCAGGTCCGGCACCCAGCCCAGTACGGTTTCCACGTCGCCGGCCGTCGCGAATGCTTTCTGGTGGCAGTGACAGTGGAGGGCGGCGTGGCTGACGGGCGATGAGCCGAATTCAAGTGACAGCGACGTGCGATTCTTGACAAGGTACTCCTCCAGCAGCAGTGCCATTCCATCCAGGCCTTCAGTCTCACCGGCAGGGAAAAGGTCCTTGTACTCGTCCCGGAGGGTGAGCAGACAGGCCGGTTCAAGACCGACCAGCGGGATACCGCGATCTAAGTATGGCCGTAGCGCCCTGATCAGGCGGCTTGCTTCATAGCGCGCCTGATCGATGAGGCCGGCTGAGAGAAAGGTACGACCGCAACACAGCGGTCGACCTCTTTTGGGCCGCGCTATATGCACGTGGCAGCCGGCGGCAGACAGCACGTCGACGAGCGCCTGGCCGTTGGCGGGTTCGAACCAGCGGGTAAAGGTATCGAGAAGGACGACTACTTCGGTGCCGCTCACAGGGCCAGCAGTGGTCATGCGCTTCAATCCTGCGGCACGATGCCATCGGGGCAGCGCCCGATGCCGAGTGAGTCCCGTCAGAGATTCCAGCACTCGCCTCGCACCGGGCAGCGTAGCAGTCGAATTCAGCAGCGGTGCCAAGGGGGCCAGCAATGGGGCGTAGCGGGGCAGGTAAGCGACCAGGCGCTGGCCGGCGGTGAGGCCCATGGCCCGGACTCGGTTGGCCTGAACCTCTATTTTCATACGTGCCATATCTACACCCGTGGGACACTCGCGCCTACAGGCTTTGCAGCCCACGCACAGCGACATGGTCTGGTGCATCGCGTCCGAGGTCAAAGCGTCTCGGCCGAGCTGGCCGCTGATTGCCAGGCGCAGTGCATTGGCCCGTCCCCGCGTAGAGTGCTGCTCATCCCCCGTAGCCCTGAATGACGGGCACATCACCGCCCCGTCACGTTTCCGGCAGGCCCCGTTGTTGTTACACATCTCGACCGCACCGGCAAAGCCACCCCAGTCCGACCAGTCGAGGTGGGTTGTTGTATTTTCCGCGTTATAGTCTGGCCGGTAACGGAACAGCGTTCGATCATCCATCTTCGGGGGCTCAACGATCTTGCCGGGATTGAACAGGCCCTTGGGATCAACAGCTTGTTTGATGTCGCCGAAGATATCGAGCATTCGGTCACCGAACATGACAGGATGAAATTCCGAGCGGACAATGCCGTCTCCGTGTTCGCCGGAATGCGAACCCCCGTATTCTCGGACCATGGCAAAGGCTTTTTCGGCGATGGATCGCATTTTCTGCACGTCACCGGCGCTTTTCATGTTGAGTACCGGTCGGACGTGGAGACATCCTTCGGATGCGTGGGCATACCATGTACCACTGGTACCGTGGTCACGGAAGATTCCGGTCAGGCGATCGGTAAAGTCGGCTAGATGTTCCAGGGGAACGGCGCAGTCCTCGATGAACGACACCGGTTTGCCGTCTCCTTTCATAGACATCATGATGTTCAGCCCGGCCTTTCTCACCTCCCAGACCGCTCGCTGTTCCCCAGCGTCGGTGATCTTGACCACACTGTCCGAATGGCCAAGGTCAGACAACAGTGAATTGAGGTCTGCAAGCTGCCGCTCAAGATGAACGGGGTCTTCTCCGGAAAATTCCACCAGCAATAACGCATCCGGTCGGCCGCGGACGTGTCGGGTCAGCGTATCCCTGAACATCGGAATGTCGAGCGCCAGTTCGATTAATGTACGGTCTACCAGCTCGACCGCATCCGGCTTCAGTTTCACGATGTGCTGAGTAGAGGCCATGGCCTGATAAAAGGAAGAGAAATGGCAGATACCGAGTGCTTTCCTTTCCGGAATCGGCTGCAGTTGCAGCGTCAGCCGGCGCGTGAACGCCAGCGTCCCTTCGGACCCGACCAGCAACTGTGCCATGTTGCGCTGTGATTTCCCGGTACTCGGTGGCAACAGGGCGTCGATGTTGTAACCGCCGACACGACGATGCACCTTGGGGAAGCGGCTGGTGATCTCACCCGACTCACGGTCGGCGAGTTCCACCATGGATCGTACCAGTTGTCGGTAGAACGCCGGGCCCTCGACACCGCCCGGGTCCTCTGGAAGAGGGCCAAAAGCCGCTTCGCCACCATTGGCGAGCAGTGCATCGATAGTGAGAACGTTGTCGCGCATGAGGCCGTAACGGACTGACCGGGCACCGCAGCTGTTGTTTCCAGCCATGCCGCCGATCGTGGCTCGGCTGGCGGTCGAAACGTCGACCGGAAAAAAGAGCCCGTGGGGTTTCAACCAGGCATTCAGCTGGTCTAGGACGATTCCCGGTTCCACTGTGACGGTTGCCCGCTCCAGGTCCAGGTGAATCAGCTTGTTGAGGTGCTTGGACACGTCGACCACGAGAGCCAGCCCGACGGTTTGCCCACTCTGCGAAGTACCGGCTCCACGCGGTAAAAGGGGTACACCTTCTTCGGACGCAATGGCAATCACGACATCCAGATCCGTTTGGGCCCGGGGTACAACCACGCCAACCGGCTCGATCTGGTAGATTGAGGCATCCGTGCTGTAGCGGCCACGGTTGAATGCATCGAACAGCACCTCACCCTGGATGGCATTGGACAATCGACGGGCCAGGGCGCTTTCCCCGATCCTTGCTCGCAGTGGCGAATTGTCGTAATAGCTCATTAGCGTGCAGAATGATCTGTCCGGGAGAAGTCAGGTGCCGGCCGGGTTGCTAGCGATAGATGACCCTGCAAGCATAACCGGGATTGAGGATCGGCTGTGACTTGGGCGAATTATGATGGCAAATCGAAGTGGACGACATTTTCTACAGATTCCCGGTCCGACCAACGTGCCGGACCGCGTGCTAGAGGCGATTGGACAGCCCACAATCGACCACCGAGGTCCCCGTTTCCGGCACCTGACAGGCGAGGTGCTGGAACGTCTTGCCGCGATATTCAAGACCGAGGGGCAGGTCATTATTTACCCGTCTTCCGGTACTGGCGCCTGGGAGGCTGCACTGGTCAACACGCTGTCTCCCGGAGATCGTTTGCTGATGTACGAGACCGGCCATTTTGCGACCTTGTGGCACGCCTTGGCTGAGCGACTTGGTTTGGCACCCCAACTGATGCCCGGGGACTGGCGCAGTGGTGTTGATGTGGCCGCTCTTCAGGATCTGCTGGAGCAGGACACTCATCACGACATCAAGGCGGTCTGTGTCGTTCACAATGAGACCTCGACGGGGGTGACCTCAGATATCCCCGCAGTCCGGGCCTCGATCCAGTCGGCAGCGCACCCGGCGTTGCTGATGGTGGACACGATCTCCTCGCTCGGGTCAATGGATTACCGACACGACGAGTGGGGTATCGATGTGACGGTCGCCGGGTCTCAGAAGGGTCTGATGCTGCCACCCGGGCTGGGTTTCAACGCGGTCAGTGACAAGGCCCTGACCGCTTCGAGGACTGCAGCCCTGCCCAGGGCGTACTGGGACTGGCAGGCCGTCCTCAGCGGTAATCGCGACGGTTTCTTCCCCTACACCCCGGCGACCAATCTTCTGTTCGGCTTGCGCGAAGCAAGCGACATGCTGCTGACTGAAGGTCTGGAGGCCGTGTTTGCCCGGCATGCACGATTTGGCGAGGCCACCCGGCGTGCCGTAAAGGCCTGGAGCCTGGAGCTGCTGTGTCGAAATCCTCGTGAATACAGCAACTCTTTGACCGCCGTGATGGTACCTGAAACAATCGATGCTGATGAATTTCGCGCTCTGGTACTGGCGCGATTCGATATGTCACTCGGAAATGGGCTTGGCCGGCTGGCAGGAAAGGTGTTTCGTATCGGTCACCTGGGAGATTTCAGCGATCTGATGCTGATGGGTTCCTTGTCCGGAATCGAGATGGGATTGCGGGCTGCAGGTGTGCCGCACCAGGGCGGCGGTGCCCAGGAGGCCCTGGCCTATCTGTCCGAGTGACTGACTCGGATTCCCGGGATCATGCACAGAATTAACGAGCAAGTTAGGAGTACAGATAATGACAATCAGTGAAAGGCGTGAGCAAGCCGTCTCGGAAGCAGTCGGCAGGATTCGGCAAATTGAACGGGACCAGGGCGTCAATTATGCAGCGCTGAAGGCGATTCGCGATGAGTTGATTCATCTGACCCGGGACACCAGCCTGTTCCCACGGGAGCATTTCCCGCTGACCGAGTCGGGTGACTCGGCGGTTTACCGCCTCTCGGAGGATGACGATCACCGTTTCGCATTGTATGGTTCTGTCGGGGCCGCGGGTAAATCGGTCCCGCCGCATGACCACACGACCTGGGCTGTCATCGTCGGTGTCTACGGCGACGAACTTAATCGGTTTTATGAGCGCACCGATGATCTGGCGAAGGCCGGTCACGCGACACTGAATGAAACCGGCCAATTTGTGGTTCGCCACGGTAACGGTGTTGTGTTTCTGCCTGACGACATTCACGCTATTTCGACCGACGATCCGCAGCCAACTTTGCACCTGCACATGTATGGTCTTGCGCTGGACCATCTTTTTGAGCGCCTGGTGTTCGATCCGCAGGTACAGACCGTCAGTACCATGGCGATTCGAGTCGATATTCGGGCGCCTGTAAGTTGAAATTGAACGGCCGGCTTTGGGCTTTTTTCAGGATGAGTAGCAGCGCTGATGAATAAAGTATCTACAGAGGAACTGAAGAGAAGGATCACAGCGCCGGAGGAACTGGCGCTGATTGACGTCCGCGAAGCGGGCGCTTTTTCCCGTGCGCATCTGCTTTTTGCCGTCTCGGTTCCGCTCAGTCGACTGGAGCTCGGGTTTGCCGTACTGGTTCCGAGATTGGGTACGCCTATCGTGTTGTGTGATGATTGCACCGGTGTAGCAGAGCGGGCTGCCGAGCGCCTCGCACAGTTCGGTTATACCCGGCTCGAGATCCTGGATGGCGGAATAGGGGCCTGGCAGGATGCCGGGTATGAGATCTTTTCCGGGGTCAACGTGCCGAGCAAGGCGTTCGGTGAGTTCGTCGAGCAAGAATACGAAACCCCCCGGCTTCCGGCTACTCAGGTGAAGGCTAAAATTGACGCGGGCGAGAAGGTAGTAATCCTGGACAGCCGGCCAATGGTTGAATTCAACAACATGAGTATCCCGGGCGGGAGTTGTTGCCCGGGGGCTGAATTGGTCTACCGTGTGTCGGACGCCGTAGAGGATCCGGATACGCTGGTGGTCGTTAACTGTGCCGGCCGGACCCGCAGTATTATTGGCTGTCAGTCACTGATCAACGCCGGGATTCCGAATCCAGTGGTGGCGCTAAAAGACGGAACCATGGGCTGGCACCTTGCCGGCTTTGGCCTGGATCACGGTCAGACTCGTTTTGCACCACCGGTCAGTGAATCTGGCCTCAAACGCGCGCAGGCCATGGCGGCCTCAGTCAGCCAGCGATTTGGTGTCAGAAAGATCACGCCGTCGGAACTGAGTATGTTTCAGGACGAGGCCGGTGAGCGTTCCCTGTTCCTGCTGGACGTGCGGTCTGCCGAGGAGTACGAAGCCGGTCATCTGTCAGGTTCAATATCTGCGCCTGGCGGTCAGCTGGTGCAGGCCACAGATGAATTTGTGGGTGTACGCAACGCGCGCCTGGTCCTCATCGACGACACGGGTGTTCGGGCCGTGATGACGGCCTCATGGCTGATTCAGATGGGTTGGGAATCGGTGTATGTCCTTGAGGATGGTTTGCAGCACGGTGACCTCGAAAACGGAAAGGGCAAGCGCCATGTTCTGGGGCTGGATGGGCTGAATGTTCCAATGATCTCCCCTTTAAAGCTCCACAGCCTGCTGACAGGCGACGGTGCACGGGTATTTGATCTGTCTAACAGTCTCGAGTACCGGGCGGGTCACATATCCGGGGCACGCCGGGCGGCACGCCTGGGATTTTCGGCGGCCTTGGAAGGTCTGCCGGTAGGCTCGCAGGTGGTCGTTACCTCTGCCGATGGTGTGCTGGCTCAGCTGACAGTCGCCGAGCTCGCGCCGGTCACCGGCGTGACCGTCTTTGCCCTTGATGGCGGTCTGAACGCCTGGAGGACCGCGGGTTATGCCCTGGTGGAGGGTGAAGATTCCGAGGCTGGAGAACTGCCCGAAGATGTCTGGTACCGTCCTTACGATCGAACCGCGGGTATCGAGCAAGCCATGCAGGCGTACCTCAGTTGGGAGGTCGCCCTGGTCGAGCAGATCGAGCGTGACGGCACCACGCGCTTCCTTCGGTTTGAGTCCTGACCGACCCGACCGATCTTCCGGGCGGCGTTCTAAGCCTGTCGTAGCACAGACTGAGCCGTCATTGACATGAAGGCGTTGCACGAATTGGGCGTTGTTGAATCGGCAGCCGCTATCCGGCAAGGAAAGGTCTCCGCGGTCGAACTCAGCGAGGCACTGCTGGAGCGGATCGATGCCCTGTCGGACATCCAGGCTTGGGTACATGTGGATCCGGAAGTCGTACGCGCGGAAGCACGTGATCGGCAGGCCGAACTCGATCGAGGGTCTAGTGCGCCACTCTTGGGCGTGCCGGTCGGGATCAAGGACATCTTCTTCACAGCCGGCATGCCCACCACTGCCTGCTCGCAGGTCTACGCTGATTTTTTACCTGACTACGATGCGACCAGCGTGGCTCTGCTTCGAAAGGCTGGGGCCATTGTTCTGGGTAAAACGGTCACGACTGAGTTCGCCTACCGGGATCCGTCACCGACCCTGAACCCGTGGAACCGGGGCCACACTCCCGGGGGATCAAGCAGTGGCTCCGCCGCTGCGGTTGCTGCCCGGATGTGTCCGGTGGCGCTCGGCAGCCAGACACGCGGCTCGGTTCTGCGGCCCGCTTCCTATAACGGAACGGTGGGCTTGAAACCGACCTTCGGCCGGGTGAGTCGTTTTGGTGTAATTCCGCTCAGTTGGTCATTTGACCACGTGGGCTGGATGACCCGTTCGGTCGAGGACGCGGCCTTGCTGCTCCGGGTTCTGGCCGGCCCGGATAGTAAGGATCCTACGACCCTCCCGGACCCGGAGCCGGATTTCTTTAAAGCGCAGGGCGACTCCGGCCCACCACACATCGGCGTGCTGGGGGAATATTTTCACGACAACGCCGATGCCGAGGTCCGTGAACACACCGAGGAAATCGCCGGAAGACTGGCAAGCGCCGGTGCCCGGGTCGAGTCACTGGAACTGCCGCCGAGCTTTGCTACTGCTTCGGACGACCAACTGACGATCCTCACGGTCGAGGCTGCCAGTTTCCATCAGCCCATGCTGGAAGAGAAGGCAGAACTTTACGGCCCACATATCCGGGAGCTGATCGAAGCGGGACTGCGGATCGACGCGGTCCGTTACTCCCGGGCGCTCGAAAACAGGCTGCAGTTCATCGCCGATACCAGGTCCTTGGCGTCCCGTGCCGATGTCCTGCTGACCCCAACGACTCCGACGCCTGCACCAAGTGATCTGTCGGTTACCGGCAGCGCTATGTTCCAAGGCCCCTGGACATCCTGCGGGTTGCCCACCGTCACAGTTCCATCGGGCCTGTCCGCGACCGGTCTTCCCCTGGGCATCCAGCTTGTTGCGGGTCCGCTGGCCGAAAGACGGTTGCTGACTGCAGCGCTCTGGTGTGAAAGACAACTGGCTCTGGATCTTAGGCCACCTCTTCCCTGAGCCTGCGACTTAACGTCTCTCGATCGAAGGGGGCCGGTCATCGACGGCTCAGGATGATGCCACGGTCACCTGCTGGCTGATGAAGGCGTCTATCTCGCTGTCGTCATAGCCGGCTTCGTACAGTATCTCCCGCGTGTGCTGGCCGTAGAGTGAGGCCGGATGTCGAGGCCCGCCAGGTGTGTTTGAAAACTTCACAGGTAAGCCCAGCGTCTTGACGGGTCCAGCCTCGGCATGGGTCTGGGTGACCACCATCTCTCGGGCGAGTACCTGGGGGTCGGCGTGCATCTGCGGGATGGAATTGATCGGCCCGGCCGGCACCCCGGCATTCTCAAAAAGTGTCAACCAGGCGTCGGTTGTTTTCTTCTCGAGCAGACTATTGAGGTGTGCTACCAGGTCCGGGAGGTTCTCCATTCGGGCTTCGTTGGTTGAGAAGCGGGAGTCTTCGAGCATCCTAGGGTCGACCAGCTCTGCAAACCGTTTCCAGGTCGAACGATTGGCTGCTCCGACGGTGATCCAGCCGTCTTTGGTTTTCAGGGCCTGGTAAGGCGAATTCAAAGGATGACCCGAACCCAGCGGTACGGGTGTCTCACCGGTCGAGAATGCGATGGCCGAATGCCAGTAGGTCTGGACGATGCCGGCTTCGAACAGCGAGGTGTCGACCATCTGGCCTTCGCCTGTCACCTCGCGGTGGCGAAGGGCCGCACAGATTCCCATGGCGAGTAGAATGCCCCCGGTAATGTCGGTCATGGGGACCCCGGGTTTGACAGGGGGGCGCCCGGGACCCTCGCCGGTGACGCTCATGATGCCGGCCATGCCTTGCGCCATGAGATCAAATCCGGCCCGATCACGGTACGGTCCGCTGCGGCCGAATCCGCTGATCGCACCATAGATCACTTCGGGATTGATCTTCCGGATCTCCTCGTAGCCGAGCCCGAGCCGCTCCAGAACCCCGGGCCGGAAGTTCTCCACAACGACGTCGGTGCCGTCGAGGAGGCGCCGGGCGATAGCGATGCCCTGCTTCGTTTTGAGATTGAGTGGCAACGTCCGTTTGTTGCGGTTGAGAATCATGTAGGTGGCTGAGACACCATTGATGTTATAAGGATCTTGCGCGTTGCGGGCCTCGTCGGCCTCGAAAGGCGCTCGTTCGATCTTGACCACGTCCGCCCCCATGTCGGCCAACATCAGTGAACAGGTAGGGCCAGCCATCACATGGGTGAAATCGATGACCCGCACACCATTGAGGGGTCCGTATCCTGTCTTCATATCAAAAAGCCTTCGATGTCCGTTGCGTGGTCGGGTCTTGATCCTGGATATGGCGATGTTCTCACAGTCTGCTCAAGGGACGTAGCAATTGTGAATCCGGAATCTTCGAGGCATACGGAGATTGGTCTTCCTGTTCAAAATCACTGCTATGAGGCTTTATCAAGCACCAGCAGGATGATGCCACCTGTCAACAGCAGCACTCCGACAATTTCCGTTCGGGTTACTTTTTCACGGAATATCAGGACCGAGGCTAGGAAGGTAAAGAGCAGTTCCACCTGGCCCAGGGCCCGCACAAATGCTACGTTGGTCAGTGCAAACGCGACGAACCAGCAGTTCGACCCAATCCATCCGGAAAACCCAACGGATATGCAGACCCGCCAATTCGAAAAAGTCCGACTGATCTGGCCGGGCTGGAAACGACGTAGCCAGATCGCCATGATGATACTTTGAAATACTGTCGCAACAGCTAGAGTGTAAGTCGATTTGACCAGCACGGATTCCCCTTCAAGCGACACCAGCGCACCACGGAACAGCACCGCTGACAATCCTAGAAAGAAACCGCAGGCGAGGCCTACCGCAGTCGATTTCTGGAAAAATCCAGAAAAAAGACCCCCCAGTGAGAGCCGAGTCTTGGCAGCAGTCATGACCAATACACCGACGGTCGCCACCAGAACCGCGAAGGTTGCGAAAGCCGATATGGTTTCCTGAAGCAGGATAACCTGCAGGATCGCCACCTGTATAACTTCCGTTTTTGACAGTGCGGTGCCTACTGTAAAGTTCGACAGCGAGAACAGCCACATCAGCAGGAATGTAAAGGTGATCTGGGCGATGGACCCGGCGATCACCCAGCCGCCAAAGGCGAGAGTCGGTTCCGGCAACGCATATCCGTATCCGAGAGTTAATGCGAGCCCTAACATCGCAAACGGCCAGGCGTAAATAAACCGGACGGAAGCGGCTCCCATGTCGGACAGTTCCGACTTCAGGTGCCGCTGAACCGCCGAACGAAGGTTCTGGAAGAATGCCGCTGTGATCGTGACCGGTATCCACAGCAAGCTCATGGCGTTGCACTCCGGGCGCTGTGGTACTGGCTGATATTGGCTTTGCCCTCTATGGGCTTCAGTGACAATGATTCAGCGCGGTTACTGGGGTTTGTAAGCACTGCCATCAGTTCGAACGACCGACCTCGCGGCCTGCAGCTTCTGCTTCATCGTCAAGGATCTCCGCTGGAAAGCCAGGTGCAAGTAATGTCTCGCTACAGGCTTCTTCCAGCCGGCGAACGATGTTAGGTGACCATTCCCGGGGGCCATAGCGTTCCTGACCATCGAGGAATATCTCGAGCAATCGCGGGGAGATTTCGAGCGGGACGCCACCTCGCTTGGCAACTGCCTCAAACAGGCTCATGTCCTTGACCACCAGGTCGAGGGTGAAATTGATGTTGCGACTGCCATTGAGAATGACCTGGCTTTCAGTTTCGTGAACGAACGAATTGCCTGAGGAGATCCGGATTGCTTCGTAAGTAGTATTCAGATCAACCCCGGCGCATTTGGCCGTCATCATAGCCTCACCTAGGGCCACGAGGTTAACCGACGCCAGATAGTTGGTGACGACTTTGAGTATGGAGGCAGAACCCAGAGGGCCGGTGTGCAGGATTCTACGGCCCATGGCGCTGATCACCGGCAGGGCCTTCTCGAATGTGGCCCGCCTAGTGCCGACGAAAATCGAGATGTTCCCAGTCGTCGCCCGATGGCAGCCGCCGGATACCGGGCAGTCAATAGCTTCGCCGCCCCGTTCTTCGACGAGTGCGCCCAGGCGCTTGATCTCGGTCTCGTCAGTAGTGCTCATCTCGGCCCAGATTTTCCCAGGCCCCATAGCAGACAGTATTCCGTCTTTGGACGCCATGACGGTGGCACTGGCTTCGGGGCTCGGCAGGCAGGTGATTACCATGTCGGCCTTTTCAGTCATCTCGCCAGGGGATTCGGCCCAGATTGCACCTTGTTCGATGAAGGGTTGCGCAGCGTCCCGCTCGAGGTCGTGGACGATAAGGTCGAAACCGTTGCGCAGTAGGCAACCGGCAAGCTTCCCACCTACGTTGCCGAGGCCGATGAATCCGATCCGCATGATTTTCTCCAGTTGGTTCCGCGAGAGTTTGTTGGTTGGTGTTCCAGCGGCCCGTATCATGAGTTTGTCGAAGACGATTGGCAAGATGCGATAACGCACCTGGCCGAACAGGGCCTGCATCAAATGCGGAATTTGACGGTAGTGTGCCTGGCCCGGTGCCCCAGGCGTTAAAATCTGCTGGACTTTAGATATTCGTCTTCAGGCCAGCAGGATTTTGATATGAAAGAGATCCAATTCGAACCCGGTGAGGTGATTCTTCACGAGGGTGATCCCTCTGAAACTGTCTTTCAGTTGCTTTCTGGGCAGGTCGAGGTCTACGGAAAAAGGAAAGAGCAGATCGTCGTGCTGGGTCATTTGGAAGCCGGGGATTACCTCGGTGAAATGGGACTGATTGATGAACAGCCGCGCAGCACCAGTGCTCGGGCTGTTACCGATGTTGCTGCCGTTGAGCTGGAGCGATGGGAGTTTATCCGTCTTGTCAGCGAACAACCGGCTTCGGCCTACCGGTTGATTTCAAGGCTGGCCCAGCACTTGCGGCGTATGAACAAAGATCTACTGTCGCTGGCGGATGATCTGGAAGACGGCGTCCCTGACCACTCAACACAGCATGAAATGCCGCAGGCAGTTACGTTGTATGCCGCTATTGACGATATTGCCGGCCACGTGCCCAAGGAAGGCGTCACGATAGCCACTTTCGGGTTTTCAATCGGTAGGCTTCCGGAGCCGGCGGAGCGGGGCTGGGCGGATTTTCAATTGCCTGATTCAGTGCCGTCTCGTCTGTCGCTGCGTCACTTTGCGGTGGTATCGCTAGAGGGGGTCTGGGCCGTACAGGATCTGGGCAGCGAACTGGGTACAGAAGTCAATGGTACGGTGATCGGTAGGGACTTCAACTCTGATTTTCTGGAGTTGAAATCCGGTGATAATGCTGTGGTCGCAGGTGGCTCTGATTCACCATTCTGCTTTCGCCTGAGCGTCGCCTAGCATTCCCGGGATCGTGCCAGACTGAGTGGACAGCCAGGCTGGGTGACAAGGCTAAGAATCCAAAGGATTGAGTAAATGAGCGTGGATGACTCAGTATCAATTGTTGTTGGCAAGGCGCGTTCAGCACAGGCGGCATTTGAACGCTGCGATCAGTCAGCGGTAGACGAGACAGTATGCGCGCTCGCCTGGGTCGTCATGGAGCCAGGTCGAAACCGTGCACTGGCGGAACAGGCTGTTGTGGATACCGGCCTTGGTCGCGTCGAAGACAAGATACTCAAGAACCACCGCAAGACCCTTGGCTTGCTTCGCGACCTGGCCGGTAAGACTTCAGTTGGTGTGATCGCGGAGTACCCCGAGCTTGGGATCACAGAGATCGCTCGCCCGGTCGGTGTGGTCGCGGCGGTTACGCCTTCCACTAACCCGGTGGCGACGCCGACCAACAAGGTGATCAATGCCGTCAAGGGGCGCAATGCTGTCATATTGGCGCCGTCACCAAAAGCCGATGCGACCTGCGCTCGGCTTGTAGGCTACTTCCGGTCGGCTCTGGAGAAGACAGGTGCCCCGGCTGACCTTGTCCAAAAGCTGCCCTCCCCTGTGAGCCGGGAAGCCACCCGCGATCTGATGGTCCAAGCAGATCTGATTGTGGCGACCGGTTCTCAGAACAACATCCGTGCGGCATACTCCAGCGGCACCCCTGCGATCGGTGTCGGTCAGGGAAATGTTGCCGTGATCGTTGACGAGACTGCTGACTGTGAGCAGGCCGCTGAAAAGGTCGTTGCCTCAAAAGTGTTTGACAATGCCACCAGTTGTTCGTCAGAGAACAGTGTCATTGTTCTCGAGAGTGTTTTCGAACGGTTTACCGAGGCGCTTAAGATGCGCGGTGCACTGCTGCTGAATCCGAGTGAGAAAGAAACCCTTGAACAGACCATGTGGTCTGATGGTGAACTCAATCCTGCCATTCTGGCAAGATCTGCTGCAGAGATAGCCCGGGTCGCCGGGATCCGGCGCGCCGATCTCCATTGCCAGATTCTAGTGGTCGAGGAAAGCGGTGTTGGTGCGAGTTACCCGTTTTCCGGTGAAAAGCTCTCGCCAGTACTGACCCTGTATCGCGTGCCGGATTTTTCTACCGCCTGCGACAAAGTCCGCGAGATCTATAGATACCAGGGTGCTGGGCACTCGATCGGACTGCACAGTAGTGATTCGGATCGGCCGCTACAGATCGGGCTGACCATGCCGGCCTGCCGGGTGATCGTAAATCAGGCTCATTGTTTTGCGACAGGTGGCAGTTTTGATAATGGCATACCATTTTCACTGTCAATGGGTTGTGGTAGCTGGGGTGGAAACAGTGTCAGCGACAACGTGAACTATCGTCACTATCTGAACATCGTCCGGGTGGTGAGACCAATCCCACTTCAGGAGCCTTCCGAGGCTGCGCTTCTGGGTCATTACTGGGCGAAGCATGGTAAGTAGTGCAGCTTCGCGTTTCGACCCACTGCCCGACATCACTGGTCTGACGGTTCGCACGATCATCGATAAGGGTGCAGCGGATCACCCGGATCGAGTGTTTGCGGTGTTTCCGGATGCCGACGCGATTCTGACCTGGTCCGACCTTAAGCGCAGTGCTTTGCGTCTCACGGCGTGGCTAACCGAATCAGGTGTGTCAGCCGGCGAGCCGGTTGGTGTTCTGATGGATAATGGGCGGGCTGCCCTTCAGCTTTTCCTGGGCTGCATGTACGCGGGCCGGTTGTCAGCGATGTTTAATCCGGCTGCCGGTGCTCACAGCTTGGCTTATGTGATCGAACATTCCGCCTCGACCGTGTTGTATACCGACGAGGATCATGCCGACATGGCATCGGCTGCCGTTGCTGCAGCCCGGCAGAATATCAGGTTGATGATTCTTGGCCGTGATACCGACCTGGATGAGCCAACAGGCGATGCAGTCGACCCATCGCCGCCGCCCCGTCCAGACGATGATGCGCTGCTGATCTATACCTCGGGAACGACCGGTCACCCGAAAGGGGTGATCCACACCCACGCCAGTCTCCTCGCTGGCGGTGCCAATACCACAGCTGCGCACAGCCTGGGATCGGATGACCGGGCGTTGTGTGTGTTGCCGCTGTGTCATATCAATGGCCAGGTCGTCACCGTGATGGCTCCGTTGTTGAGCGGTTCTTCAGTCGTGATGCCGCGCCGATTCAGCGTGAACCGGTTTTGGGAGTGGGCTGCGACTGAAAGATGCACCTGGTTCAGTGTCGTCCCGACGATCATCTCCTACCTGCTCGGTTCTGAGGATTCTTCGGCCTGGTCGACAGCCGGGCAGTTGAAAACCCTCAGGTTCGGGCGTTCGGCATCGGCACCGTTACCACCGGCCGTTCACGAGGCCTTTGTGGAGCGATTCGACATACCGATCGTTGAAACCATGGGCATTACCGAGACGGCCGCCCAGGTGCTCTCCAATCCCCTCGACCCGCAGGCGCAGCGTATCGGTTCGCCGGGTCTTGCCTGCGGCAACGAGGTGCGAATCGGTTCAACTCGTGTTGGGAAGTCGGCTGAAGCCGGAGAAGGCGAGATCGAAGTTCGCGGTCCCAACCTGATGCGCTGCTATCTCGATGATCCCGTGGCGACAAAGGAGGCATTTACGGCCGACGGTTGGTATCGAACCGGAGATCTGGGGCGGATGGATGGTGAGGGTTATGTCTACGTTACGGGACGGATCAAGGAACTGATCATCAAAGGGGGAGAGAATATCTCACCCCGTGAGATCGATGACGTACTGTACCGTTATCCCGGGGTGCTGGAAGCGGCGGCCGTTGCGGTTCCGGATCAAGATTACGGTGAAGATATCCTGGCCTGCGTGGTAGCTGTGCCCGGCAGTCAGATCAAGGAGGATGCCCTTCGCGCGTTCTGCCTTGAGGAACTCGGTGCGTTTAAGTCTCCACGGTCCTTTCTTTTTATGGACTCGCTTCCCAAGGGGCCGTCCGGAAAGATCCAGCGCCGGAAGCTGAGCAGTGATGTGAGCGGTCAGAACTCAGTTGGAATTTGATCAGAAGTCTTGACCGGTCCGCTGGGTCATGGCAGTGCTTTCAGGCTAGTCCGATAATGAGTGCCGTTCTTGGCATAGTGCTCGGCACTCCAGTGAAGCAGAGCGATCTCCTCATCGGTCAGGTCCCGTACCACTTTGCCAGGGGATCCAAGGATCAGTGTTCTTGCCGGGAAGGTTTTGCGTTCGGTGATCAGCGAGTTTGCACCGACGATTGATTCCCTTCCGATTACGGCGTGGTCGAGGATAGTCGTGCCTATGCCGATCAGGCAACCGTCTTCCAGAGTGCATCCATGGATGACCGTACTGTGACCGACGGTCACATTGTTGCCGATCAGGGTAGGTATGCCTTCATCAACGTGAATGACGGTGCCATCTTGGATATTGCTGCATTCACCGATCCGGATGACAGCGTTGTCAGCGCGAAGCACCGTGCTGAACCAGATGCTGGATCTAGACCCGATTTCTACATCACCGATGACACTCGCACTATCGGCGACGAAAACGCCGTCAGCAATCCGGGGGGCCTTGTCACCGAGAGAATAGATCATTACACCGCTCCTGGGTTAGGTCAACCGGGTGGGTTCGTCATGGGGCATACCGGAAACCAGCCCGGATTGTCGGAATCCACTGAAGACGCCGAATATTTTATCCGCTAGTTTCTGCTTAACAGTGTAGCGGACTTCAAACAGGTCTGCCGATTCATGCATCTGCATCAGGTAGTCGTCGCTGGTTCTTAGTTCATCTACCAGATTCAGTGTCAGGGCCCGGGTTCCCAGCCAGTATTCGCCCGTGGCGACCTGCTCGAGATCGATGATCGGTCGCTGCTCCTTCACGTAGTCCTTGAACAGGGTATGGGTCTCTTCTACTTCTTCTTTGAGTTTTTGTCGGGCCTTGTCTGTGGTCTCACCAAACATAGTGATGGTACGTTTGAACTCGCCCGCCGTGACCTGTTCGTAGTCGATATCATGTTTTTTGAGCAGGCGGCTGAAATTGGGAATCTGAGTGATCACCCCAATCGAACCAATGATCGCGAACGGTGCCGCGAGAATCCGTTCACCCACACAGGCCATGAGGTATCCACCGCTGGCAGCGACCTTGTCGACTGCCACCGTAAGGGGGATGTTCTTTTCTCGGAGTCTGGCCAGCTGGGATGCAGCCAGTCCGTAGGCATGCACCATACCGCCGACGCTTTCCAGTCTTAGCAAGACCTCGTCCTGCTCGCCCGCAACCAGCAGCACGGCTGTGATTTCCTCGCGCAGGAGGGCGACTTCACTGCCGCGGATATCTCCATGAAAGTCGAGAACAAAGATTCGTTTACGGGTCTCTGGAGTCTGCTTTTTTGCTTTTTTATCCTCACTTTTTTGTTTTTTCTTGTCTGCTTTTCGCGCCTTTTTGAGAACGATCTTCGGCAGCATGGCACCGCGCAGCGCGTCGGACATCTCCCGGTAGCGGTCATTGAGCGGTTTGACCTCGATGTGTTCGGGGGACAGGTTGCGGTGTCGCATGAGGGTCGCCGCAACGAAACCGATGAGCGCAACCAGGGCGACCAGCACGGTCGTGGTTTTCGCCAGAAACAGGCCGTAGTCAGCGATAAATTCCATTGCAAAGTTCCTGGCTTGAGGGGCGCCAGAGTTTATCACCGGCCCGGGCCGGTGTTGTATTCGCGTCAGCTTGGGATCTTGACGTACTCGAAGCCGGCCGGCTTGCCGTCTATTGATCGTGCAGGGGGAGCGATCCAGCCGGCGAACTGTCCAGCGACTGTTACCGGGGCCATGATTGACCCCAGAAACGCGCGGTCCTGGTCAGTCGGCAGAAACTGGTCCTTGCGGCTCTGCCACTCGGCGTCGCTCATGAGTTGCCCATCCGGATCGGCGTTGATGTCTGAGAATTCACCGATGGCCCGGGAAAATGCAACGTGTGGCAGCTTCAGGTCAAAGCGAACCCCGGCTTTGCTGATGATTCGGTTCCAGCGCTCAATGCCGCGTGCACATTCTCTGACATAGTCGTCCCGCAGGCGCATGTTGAGCGCCGGCAGTGCTGGCGTTTCGACTGTTTTGAAGCTGACACCATCGCATTTGAGAACGGTATAGCTGTCATCGATCAGCTGGTGATCGTCATCGATGTGTGTCTCCCGGTAGCGACCCTTGATACCGGTATTGAAGAAGCCAGCTGCGTTGGTGGATATTTCAGAGCCAAAAAGGTCCAGCGAGACGGCGAAGTGAAAATTGAGTTTTCTCTGCACAGTGGGTAGATCGATCACGCCAAGCGCCCTGATCCGTTCTGACTCATAAGGGTCGTCTATGTTGCTTTGCTGCATTGCTTGGCAGGTTCGCTCAATGACCCGGCTGACACCGCTTTCTCCCACGAACATATGATGGGCTTCTTCGGTGAGCATGAATCGTGCTGTCCTTGAGAGGGGATCGAAGCCCGATTGGGCCAGGCTTTCAAGCTGCATCTTTCCATCACGGTCAGTGAAGAAGGTAAACATGAAGAAGGAGAGCCAATCGGGCGTCTGTTCATTGAAAGCGCCGAGCAGGCGGGGAGAATCGCTGTCTCCAGAACGGCGCCGAAGCAGTTCCTGCGCCTCCTCTCGCCCATCGCGTCCAAAATGCTTGTGCAGCAGGTACACCATCGCCCAGAGATGGCGCGCCTCCTCGACATTGACCTGAAAAAGATTTCGCAGATCGTAGAGAGACGGTGCAGTGGCGCCGAGGTGGCGCTGCTGTTCTACCGACGCGGGCTCGGTATCGCCCTGTATGACGATCAGCCGGCGCAGTGTCGCCCGGTACTCACCGGGAATCTCCTGCCAGGCCGGTTCGCCCTTGTGCTGGCCGAATGGGATCGTTCGACCTTCGCTGGCAGGCGCAAGCAGGATACCCCACTGGTAGTCTGGCATCTTGACGAAGCCGAATCGGGCCCAGCCCTCGCGCTCGACGCTCACTGCCGTTCGAAGGTAGACCGGCATGTCCTGGAAACCGTCCGGACCCATGTCCCGCCACCAGTTCAGAAAATCCGGGTGCCAGTTCTCCAGCCCTTTGAGTACCCGCCGGTCCGAGCTAAGGCCGACATTGTTGGGGATCTGCGTATCGTAACTAACGTGGGTCGAATGGGTCATGGATGTCTACCGCGATGTAGGTCTAAAGGTGAGGTCAGATTCTTTCGTTGTTGAATTCGCCTTTCTGTCCGGAGCCGTAACGGCGCAGGGCGCCACGTTCGCCGGCGGCGTTGGGGCGCTGAAAGATCCAGTTCTGCCAGGCACTCAGACGCCCGAAGATCTTGGTTTCCATGGTCTCCGGGCCTGGAAATCGTAGGTTCGATTCCATGCCAACCATCGCGTCGGGCGAAAATGCTGCACGTTCTTCCAGAAACAGGCGAACTTCGTCTTCAAAATCTAGATCGTCGAGTGCAAAGGTCACGAGACCGAGGTGTTGGCAAGCCTCAGCCTCGAGCTGTTGAGCGATTTGCTCTCGGATGGTCGCAATGGCCTGGGGTTGTCCCAGAAAACGGGTCTGCAGGCGTGTCAGATCGTTGCTCATCGGATAGAGGCCGAGATTCGATTCAGTGATGCAGATGGTCGGTGGCGGTCGGTCGTCACCATCGAGGCGGCCGGCCAGCATGTAGCTGCGGTCACAGGCCAGCAGGATCTCCACCAGTAGGCCTGCGAAGCAGCTGCCGGGGGCGACCAGTGCGACCAGTGACCGCGAGGTGAGATCGATCCGTTTGAACACCCTTTTCCAGTTGAGAATGATCTCTCGGATCAGCCAGTGTTCGCTGTGCTCGGCAAGGAAAGCATCGTGTTCAAGCAGGCACACCGGATCACCTTCAGTCTCGAAAGCGACCACACCGATCTCAGGCTCGTTGAAGCGCAGGTGAAGTAGGGCGTCATCGAGTTCTCTCGCGCAGCGTAACAGCCAGTTATCAGATCCGTCCTGCACCAGGCCCGGCATGTCCATGGGGGGCGATTCAAGCGGGCCGGAGACCATCAGCCTCGCCACTCCTGAAGGTCGGTCGATCGCTACGCACACCGAAGAGTACTCCACCCGGTCTTCACTGATTGCGCGCTGGATGGGTGCCAGGGTAATCCCCGTAAGTTCCCCGGAGGTATTCGAATAGTCAGCGAGTTCTGCCGTGCAGCGCTCGAGGACCTGTGCCAAGTCCGAGGCGGGTACGCTTTCGTCGACCAATCCCCACTGAAGTGCCCGCGGCCCCTTGACACCTTCTTCAAGGGTGGCGAAGACGTCTGCAAGATCTCTGCGAACCTTGCGCTTGTCGGTGATCCGGGTCAGGCCACCCGTGCCCGGCAGTACCGCGAGCAGTGGTATCTCCGGCAGAGCGACACTCGAAAACCCGTCATCGATGAGAATGATGTGGTCGGTCGCCAGAGCCATTTCGTAGCCACCGCCGGCACAGGATCCGTCGATGACGGTGATGAACTTCAGCCCCGAACAGCGTGAGGCATCCTCGATCGCATTTCGGGTTTCGTTGGTGAACTTGCAGAAGTTCACTTTGTGGCTGTGGCTTGCGGAGGCCAGCATACGGATGTTCGCGCCGGCGCAGAACACCCGTTCCTTACCGGATTCAAGGCGAACAACACGGACCTGGGGCTGCTCGAAGCGAAGCCGCTGCAATGCGTCATAAAGCTCGATATCGACACTGAGATCATAGGAGTTGAGTTTGAGCTGGTAGCCTTCAAACTGGCCGCCGTCCTCGCTCACGTCGAGTATCAACCTGGCGACCTTACCTTCTATGTCGAGGCTCCAGTGTCTGTAACGCACCGGCTCGGTCTGAAAATCGATCGTCATGGGATGGGTGTTTCCTGTAACTGTACTGCTGCACCATTCATAAAGAGGTCGACGACGAAATCAAGCTTTGCCTCGACCTCGTTCAGTACCTCGTCACCGTAACGGCTCAGCAGGGTCTCAACGATGGCAATGAATGACCACGCCAGCAGCCTCGGGTCCCGGCCGTTCAACTCGCCTGACTGTATGCCATCGTCGATGATGGCCTGAATCTGGTTGGGTAGCGCCGCCTGATAGCGGCCGATGAGCTCTGATCGTGCAGCGTCACTCAGCGCGTTGATGTCTCGCCGGATCAATCCGGCCAGCCGCCTTTTGTCGCCCGACAGTGAGAAAAACGATCGTGTCAATAAGGCCAGTCGATCCCGGCAGGGTGCTGTCGTCTCAACCGCCTGGGCGAATAGTTGCTGTTTCTCGGAAAGGTCGGCTCGCATCATCGCCAGGTAAAGGTCCTCCTTGCTCGAGAAATGGTGGTAGACAGCGCCTTTGGAAACACCGGATTGCCCAGCGATCTCGGCCATCGTGACATCGGCGTAATTCCGCTGCAGAAACAGCGCAGATGCTGCGTTCATGATGCTGTTGACGGTCTTGTGCAAAGTAAATTCGAGTATGGTCCATACCGACCAGTCGGTATGTTCATGATACGGCACATCGCCCGCGCAATCAAATCGCCAGTATTTCGTTGGCAGGCTCTGCAACAAGGCTAAGACGTGTCGGTGCCCGGCAGCGGCTTTAACCGAATCGTTCGGGGCGATAGGGGGCCAGGTCTATGGTCGGTGTCGTTCGGCTCGCGATTTCGCTGACCAGCTGACCTGTGATGCCGCCCAGCGTGAGACCCAGATGATGGTGGCCAAAGGCGAAGATCAGAGCTGGGTTTATCGTAGAGCGTCCGATCACGGGCAGCGCATCCGGCAGTGTGGGCCTGAATCCGAGCCAGGTATCCGACACGGGGCCGACGTCCGGTAGGGCGCGTTGAACATACTTTTTGATGTAGGCCAGGCGTTCCGGGTTGGGCACAGCGTTCAGGCCGCCGAGTTCAACCGTGCCGGCCGCCCGCAGGCCATGGTGCATCGGTGTCATGTAGAAGCCTGCCTCGGAGAACCCGACCGGACGATTTAACAGTTCGCCTGATTCGGAGAAGAGCACATGGTACCCACGCTCGGTTTCCAGCGGCAGCGGCTCGCAATGGGGTCCGGCAAGTTTCATCGACCAAGCGCCGCCGGCCAGCACAGCCTGTGTGAAGCCCTGCGGATCACCGTTGATCTTGAATCCCACACCTCCGGCCGAGGTGCGCTCGATGGACGAGACCTCTCCCCGGATGAAGATACCTCCCCTTTGGCACAGGTGCTCGACCATGCGGCCGGTCAACTTCTTGGGCTCCAGGATAGTGAAACCGTCCGGATAAAGTACTGCGTGGGGAAAATTTGGTGCCAGGTTTGGCTCAAGTTCGTGCAGTTCCTCCGCAGACAGTTCCTGGATCCTTGTGCCCTGCGCGAGGCGCCTGCGGCGGTTGTCCGCGTCGCTCGCAAACGATGTACTCGAGGAATAGAGATAAATCGTTCCATCCCGGGCCAGAAGGTCCTGTACGTCGCTCGCCTGGAACAGTTTCATCGATGCGCTCTCGGCACGGCGCAGCAGGGCGCCTAGACCGTCAATGGTGCGATCGACCTGATAGCGCCGACAGTGCCGTAGAAATTGCCAGAGCCAGGGTAGCATCCGAGGCATATAAGGCCAGGAAATAGACAGTGGCCGATCGTCCCCGAACATGAGGCGCGGAAACCGCCAGATCAGGTCAGGTCGGTTGACTGGGATCGAGCCGTAGGTGGCAAATGTACAGGCATTGCCGTAGGTAGCGCCCGAACCAGGCTCGTCCCGGTCAAACAACGTGACTTGGAAACCGGATTGCTGGAGGTACAGCGCACAGGAGGCACCCACGATACCAGCGCCGATCACCGCGATCCTCTGAGATTCACTCATTATCTCATCTCCGAAAGGCTCAGCCAGTTCGTATTTCAAGGGGGCTGATCTGGGGGCAAGAGGACCGTTAGTATACGTTGCCGCCTGCTCGGCAGATCCGGTTCGCTCTGCCAATTAACGACCTGGGTGAGGTGAGTCATGTGAGTCGGCGCGGGTATAATAGATACCCGGTGATAGAATTTCTGATGCCTCCAGAGCGCACTGCAGAACAATCGTTTACCCCTGGAACCTGTAGGCCATGACCGAAGAGCGCTCTGTGCCCACTGTCGAGTTGCCAGTCCAGTACAACGCGGTGGACTATTTCGTCGATCGGCATCTCGAGGCTGGTCGTGGCGAGCAGATCGTGGTTACCGACCATTCCGGTCCCTGGACTTGTGCGCAACTCTCAGACAGGGTCAACCGCACCGGCAATGTGCTTCTTGAACTCGGCATCGAGGCGGAACAGCGCATACTCATGTGTATGCTCGACTCGATCGATTTCCCAGCGGTTTTTTTCGGGGCGATCAAGATCGGCGCCATACCTGTGCCTGTCAATACGATGCTGACTGAAGATGATTACCAGCATATGCTCAGGGACAGTCGAGCGAAGGTTCTAGTGGTGAGCGATTCGCTCTATTCCCGATTCTCCGAGTGCCTGAACAACCAGTTGTACCTGCGTCACGTCATCATTGTGGGGCAAGGTGTCGATGGTCACAGTACGCTTTCCGGGTTGCTGCACCAGGCCTCTCCGGTACTGGCCTCTGCCCCTACCAGTGCTGATGATGCGGCGTTCTGGCTGTACACCTCCGGATCAACTGGAAGGTCCAAAGGTGCGGTGCACCGCCAGTCTGATCTGATCCAGACCTGCCAGTTGTATGCCAGCGGTGTTCTCGGGCTGTGCGAAGACGATGTTGTTTTTTCTGCCGCAAAACTGTTCTTCGCCTATGGTTTGGGTAACGCCATGTCATTCCCGCTGCATGTGGGATGCCAGGTGGTGCTGCTTGCCGAACGACCGACGCCCGATGTCGTGCTCGATGTGCTGAAAAAACATGAAGCCTCGGTCTTTTTTGGTGTGCCGACACTCTACGCAGCTATTCTCGCTGACACTGCCAATGACCGGAATCGAGTCTCGGATCGTCTGCGCCTGTGCGTTTCGGCAGGTGAGGCACTTCCGGAAGAGATCGCTCGAGCCTGGGAAGAGCGTTTCGGCGTACCGATTCTGGATGGCCTGGGTAGCACTGAGATGTTGCACATATTTCTCAGCAATCGTCCCGGAGACATCCGTTACGGCAGCAGCGGTACTGCAGTGCCAGGTTACTCGCTGAAAATCATCGGCGACGACGGTCATGAAGTCCAGGATAGCCAGATCGGGGAACTGGTAGTCTCTGGGCCGTCGAGCGCCGCTTGTTACTGGGGCCAGAAAGAAAAGAGTCAGCTGACTTTTCAGGGGGAATGGACGCGCTCCGGCGACAAGTATTACCGTGACGATGACGGCTATTTCCACTACTGTGGCCGTACCGATGACATGCTCAAGGTCGGCGGAATCTGGGTTTCACCCTTTGAAGTTGAGAACGCACTGATCGGCGAGGAACGGGTGCTGGAAGTCGCAGTCATTGGGCGTGAAGACGACCACGGACTGGTCAAGCCCAAAGCCTATGTCGTTCTCAAGGCCGGCGTTGAAAAGACCGATGGCCTTGCCAAGGAGCTCCAGGCTTTCGTCAAGGACCGACTCGCACCGTACAAGTACCCCCGCTGGATCGAATTTGTGACCGAGCTGCCCAAGACAGCGACCGGAAAGATCCAGCGCTTCAAACTCCGGGATAACGATTCTGCCGGGTATTAAGTTCGTACCGCGGTATGGGCCGGTTTCGGCACATGATCAAGGGTTCTGACCAGTGGATCGTAATCAGGCCCCGGGTCGGATCGAGGTCGATGGCTGCCTGCTCGAATATGCCTGGGTCGGTCCAGAACCGCTTGAAGAGAGAGCGACGCTGGTTTTTCTACACGAGGGACTGGGCTGTACGAGTCTCTGGCGGGACTTTCCAGAGTTGGTCAGCCAGTGTACAGGACTGACTGCGCTGGTTTATTCCCGCGCAGGTTACGGCGGTTCCGGGCCCGCCATACTGCCAAGAGAAGTTGGCTACATGCATCACGAGGCGTTGGTCGTGTTGCCGGCGATCCTAAGGGCTCTTCGGATCGGGCCAACCGTTCTGATCGGACACAGTGACGGCGCTTCGATCAGCATCATCCACACCGGCAGTGAACTGCAGGACCGGGTCCGTGCCCTGGTCCTGATTGCGCCGCATGTGTTCAACGAGCAGATCAGCCTGGAGGGTATCGCTACGGCCCGGGCACAGTACCAGACTACCGACCTTCGGGAAAAACTTGCCCGGCACCATGGTGCGCAGGTCGATGACACTTTTCAGGGCTGGAACGAGGTCTGGCTTCATCCGGACTTCCGCGACTGGAATATTGAAGCGTTCCTGCCCGCAGTTGATGTTCCGGCGCTTCTCATTCAGGGAACCCGGGACGAGTACGGCTCGCTCGCGCAACTGGATGCGATCGAAACCGGTGTGTCAGCACAGGTAGAACGCCTCGTCCTCGAGGGAGTCGGACACTCGCCTCATCGTGAACGCCCCGCGGTGGCACTGGAAGCGGTCTGCCGTTTTGTCCATGACCTTCTAGCTGAGCCGAAATGTTAGAGACGAAAGTTTGGGTCGTTGACGGGCCGGTCGCTCCAGGAGACGTCACACGGGCACTTGAAACTCTGCCTGTACCGGGAGTGGCCCGGCAAGTGGTACCCCAATATCTTCACTGTGTCTCAGGCCAGGCAGGGTGAAACAGCCTTTGTGGGATAATGTGTGGTACCGCTGGATCGAACGTGATCTCGAGTTGAAGCTGAGAGTCATCCCAAGGAGCGGACGAACAGAATACGGGCCAGTGCGAGGCGCTCGCCTGGTGGTCAGGGTCAGTGGTGCCCCAGTGGATGGTAAGGCCAACGCCGGATTGCTGAAATTTTTGGCGACGTCTTTCGCATGCTCCCGCGGCAGCGTGACCCTAGTCTCGGGAGAGCGCAGCCGTGAAAAGCTGGTGCGAATAGCCTCGCCAGTGGTAATCCCACCGGTGCTTCGCACAGGACTGAAGCACCTCGGAGGCTGATGATCGAGCGACTGTGCATGACCGAAGAACAAATGACTGACACCTGTGACGCGTCTGATGGTTTTCTGCAAAAACTGCCCGACGCACGGGTGCTGAGCTGACAGCAGCGCGATGAGAAAATCCCTGATCGTTGCCGTTCTGATCGTACTGGCCGTGGCTGGTTGGTTGTCATCAGGTTTGATTGATGGACACCGGGACGGCCGCAGCGCCAAAGTACTGGACCAGGACGCACCCAGCGCTGAGGTAAAGGTCGAGCCGTTGACCCGGGTGAGGACCCGTCTCATCGAGGCCCAGAGCGTGCCGGAGCGGATCATCCTGCTGGGGTCGACCGAGGCAAAACGCAGGGTTCGTCTGCGGGCTCAGACTGCGGCCGCAGTTAGCGAGGTTCTGGCCAGCCGGGGCGAGATCGTAAAGCGCGGTGACCTGATCGTTCGTCTGGCTTCAGATGATCGCCCAGCCCGTCTGCGTCAGGCCAGGGCGCTGCTCAAACAGCGCGAGACCGAATACCAAGCGGCGTCTTCCTTATCGAAGAAGAACCTGCGTTCAAAGATCGCGCTGACGGAAGCCGAAGCTAAACTGAATGCTGCGCAGGCGAGCCTGGAGCAGATACGGGTCGACATAGAGCGAACTTATATTCGGGCACCATTTGACGGGGTGGTTGACCAGCGGATGGTTGAGTTGGGGGACTACATCAAGATCGGTGAACCCGTCGCAACCATACTTGATCTTTCGACGATCATCATTGCTGGTGACGTATCAGAGCACAACGTTTCCAAAATTTCACCCGGTATCTCCGGCACCGCTGTACTCGTAGATAAGCGGGAACTCTCCGGCCAGGTGACTTTCGTGGCTCGCTCAAGCAGCAACTCCACCCGAACCTTTCGGGTGGAGCTGGATGTGCCGAATCCGGACTATAAGATTGCCGAGGGAATTACGGCCAAGATCACGCTGTTGGTGGGTGATACCCTGGCCCACCAGCTCTCACCTGCTGTGCTGACGCTGGATGGCGATGGCGTGATCGGAGTGAAAGCTGTGAACGATGGCGGTATCGTCGCGTTTCTACCCGTCACACTGGTCGCCGATACGCCTGAAGGTACCTGGCTCGGCGGTTTGCCGCGGACCCTTCGGGTCATAACCGTCGGGCACGAATTCGTGCGAGTTGGGCAGAAGGTTGCATCTGTCCCTGAGCAGGCGCCCGAAAGCTGATCTAAATGGCATCGTTGATCGACCATACCATCGGCCGTTCGCGCACGGTGCTGGCGACCCTGTTGTTTATTCTGATTGCCGGATCGATAGCCTATCGGGACATTCCCAGGGAATCACAGCCCGACATCAACATTCCTATTATCTATGTCACCGTTACCCACGACGGCATATCACCGGAAGATTCTGAACGTCTGATCATACGCCCACTGGAGCAGGAACTACGTGTTATCGAGGGCATCAAGGAGATGCGCTCGACCGGGTACGAAGGCGGCGGCAATGTACTGCTTGAATTCGAGGCCGGTTTCGACGCCGACACCGCCTTGCAAGACGTACGGGAAAAAGTCGACCTTGCCAAGGGTAGCCTTCCTGCGGCGTCGGAGGATCCAGAAATACACGAAGTGAACTTCAGCCTGTTTCCGGTGCTGGTGGTGATCCTTGCTGGCGATGTTCCAGAACGAGTTCTCTATCACCTGGCCCGTGAACTGCAGGACGATATCGAGGGTATACCGTCTGTTCTGGAAGCGGCCATTACCGGTGATCGTAAGGAAATAGTGGAGGTACTGGTCGATCCAGTCGAATTGGAAAGCTATGGGCTTGATCCTGCTGTCGCAGCGGGTACTGTGAAAGGCTCTAACCTGCTTGTCGCAGCAGGGTTCCAGGACACCGGACAGGGCCGGTTCTCGATCAAGGTGCCGGGCCTGTTCGAGAGCGTCAAAGATATTATCGAGCTTCCTGTCAAGACCGAGGGCGATGCTGTGGTGCGGGTCGGCAATATCGCCGAAGTTCGTCGTACCTTCAAGGATCCGAGCAGTTTTGCCCGAGTCAATGGGCGCCCGGCCGTCGCCCTAGAGGTTTCCAAGCGGTCCGGTGAAAACGTGATCGAGACCATCGAGAAAGTGCGCCATGTTGTTGAACAGGAGAGTGCATTGTGGCCCGAGGCACTGCGTCAGTCAGTCAGGATCAGTTACTCACAGGATCGATCCGATCATATTCGTACATTGTTGAGTGATCTGCAGAACAGTGTCGTGAGTGCCGTACTGCTGGTGATGATCGTGGTTATCGCAGCTCTCGGCATACGATCTGCCGGGTTGGTGGGTATAGCGATTCCAGGGTCCTTCCTGACGGCTCTTCTTGTGTTGTACGTGCTCGGAATATCGCTGAACATGGTGGTGTTGTTTAGCCTGATACTGGCTGTCGGGATGCTTGTGGATGGTGCGATTGTCGTGACCGAATTCGCCGACCGGCGGATGAGTGACGGCTCGCCTCCCCGGCTTGCCTATATCGCCGCGTCCCGCAGAATGGCCTGGCCCATCATCGCCTCAACGGCGACCACGCTCGCGGCATTTCTGCCGCTCGCCTTCTGGCCGGGCGTGGTGGGTGAATTTATGAAATATCTGCCGTTGACGGTATTGATAACGCTTTTAGCCTCGCTGTTGATGGCACTCATTTTTGTGCCTACCCTGGGCGCCCTGGTCGGTCGTGCGGGTAATACCAGCCCGGGTGCCAGACGGGTGATCGAAGCAGGTGAACGGGGTGAACTGGATTCGATTCCGGGATTTGTCGGTTCTTATGTGAAGGTGCTGAAGGTTGCCCTGTCCCATCCCGCTAAAGTGCTGGTGGCCTCTTTGGGGCTGCTCGTCGGGGCGCAGATACTGTATGGTGTTTTCGGTTCAGGGATCGAATTCTTTCCCGATGTAGAACCTGACAACGCCAAGATTCAGGTCCGTGCGCGCGGCAACCTGTCGCTGGACGAACAGGATTCGCTAATGCGTGAAGTGGAGAGGCGAGTGCTTGATATTGATGGGGTGGAGACTTTCTACACCCGGGTCGGGCCGAACGCTAACAGCGAAGAATCCGAAGATATCGTCGGCAGCATCTCCCTGGAGTTTGCCGACTGGCGGTTGCGCCCGAAAGTTAAACAGATTTTCACCAGGATCCGGGGGCAAATAGGAGATCTTGCCGGGATTATTGTTGACCTGCGCAAGGAGGAGGGAGGGCCACCGGTTGGTAAGCCGATCCAAATTCAACTGGCCTCCCGGTACCACAAGCTTCTGGGCCCAGCAGCGGCAAAGGTCCGGGCACAGTTCGACAGCATGAGTGGTCTGCACAGTATCGAGGACTCAAGACCGCTCCCGGGCATAGACTGGCAGGTCGTCGTTGACCGCGCCCAGGCAGCAAAGTACGGAGCTGACATTGGTTCGGTCGGGAACATGGTCCAGATGACGACGATGGGTTACAAGATCGGGACCTATCGTCCGGATGACAGTGATGACGAGATAGAGATCCGGGTGAGATTTCCCGAACAACATCGGACTATAGAAGAATTGAATCATGTTCGTCTGAATACACCAGCCGGTTCGGTCCCGATTTCGAACTTTGTCGTTCGACAGGCGAGAGAAAAAACCGGGACGGTTAAGCGTATAGACAGTCGTAGAGTAATCACGATCAGGGCCGATGTAGACGAAGGAGTCCTGGTCGATGACAAGATCCGTGAGCTCGTCGAGTGGCTTGCGACCGCAGAGATTGATCCGCAGATTCAAGTGGTCTTCAAGGGAGAGGATGAGGAACAGGCCAAGGCACAGGCCTTTCTGAGCCGGGCCTTTCTGGTCGCCTTATTCATAATGGCGGCAATTCTGATTACTCAGTTCAATAGTTTCTATAGTGCCTTCCTGATTCTGTTTGCAGTCGTAATGTCGACCGTCGGCGTTCTGATGGGTCTTTTGATTACCGATTCTCCCTTTGGAATCGTGATGAACGGCATTGGGGTCATTGCTTTGGCGGGTATTGTCGTCAACAACAATATTGTTCTGATCGATACTCACGACCGGCTACGCGAAACTTTGTCTGATCCACTGGAGGCAATTCTGCGTACTGGTGTGCAGCGACTGCGGCCTGTTCTTCTGACCAGTGTGACTACCATACTCGGGTTGATGCCGATGGTGCTGGGCGTCAATATCGATTTTCTGACCCGGGAGATCACTTACGGTGCACCCTCTACCCAGTGGTGGCGACAGCTTTCGACATCGATCGTATTTGGACTGGGATTCGCAACCGTTCTGACATTACTGGTCACACCCAGTGCGCTGATGCTGAAAGCCAACATCCATAACTGGCGGGTAAAGCGGCACAAACGAGGTACAACTGGCAGCGAGTTAGCGCCGTCCGGCCAGGCGTAAAACCGGGGAATACCGCCTCCGGCTAGACCGGTACTGGGACATCAGCCACCCACAGGTAGCCATCCCCGTCGAACAGGTAGGCCTCTCGCAGGCCGTGTGGCCTGTCACTAGCCCGTTGAAGCACGTTGAATCCTCTTTTTCTTGCGCGGCTCTCGGCGATGTCGGGGTCGCATCCATGCAGGCGTAGTTCCACCGTGCCACCACGCTTTGGTATCTGGCCAAGCAGGGTCTCCAGCGGGTGGCCGGTATAGGTGTGATCGGCGTGGATCATCCATTCGGAGCCGAACCCACGAAGCGCAGCAAAATCTGCGTCACTGTAGATGATCTCGACTCCGAGCACTTCCCTTTGGAACTCAAGCGCCCGATCCAGGTCCCCTGAGACGAGGTTGACACCGAGCCCTCGGAGTGAGTGGGCATAGTCGGTGGCAGGCATCCAGGGCTCACCTTCACGTCGTTTCATGCGGGATTCTTCCTGCCCCAAGAATCTCTGAGTGGAACAGTCCGGTTGAATACGGGGCTGCCGGGTGCTGAGTCGGGGTCAGCGCAGAAATAGCCGGTACGCTCGAACTGGAAGGTATCACCGCATTGGGCCCTGGCCAGGCTCGGTTCGACTTTGGCACCCGTGATAATGACCTGTGATTCCGGGTTGATCAGGTCCATAAAATCAGTATCCGAGTCAGCACGGGGATTGGGTTCGACAAAGAGCTGGTCGTACAGGCGAATTTCGGCGTTAACTGAGTGCTCTGCTGATACCCAGTGCAAGGTACCCTTGACCTTTCGGCCATCGGGGGCCTTACCGCCAGCACTTGCAGGATCATAGTCGCAGTGAATTTCAATGACATTGCCACTGTGGTCTTTGATTACCTCGGTACACTTGATCAGGTACGCGTAGCGCAGCCGGACTTCGCGCCCCGGGGCAAGACGAAAAAATTTTCGCGGCGCATCCTCCATGAAATCCTGTTGTTCGATGAAAAGTTCCCGGCAGAATGGGACCGTGCGTACTCCCATCCCGGGATCGTTCGGATGGTTGGCCGCTTCAAATTCCTCCACCTGGTTGTTCGGATAGTTGTCTATCACGACCCGGACAGGTCGAAGTACGGCGAAAGCACGCGGGGCTGTTCGGTCGAGATCTTCCCGGATGCAGTTCTCTAGTACGCTCATCTCGATCTGCTGTTCGTTCCGGGTCACACCGATTCGCGCACAGAAATCGCGGATCGACGCCGGCGTGTAACCTCTTCGACGCAGGCCCGACAGGGTCGGCATGCGTGGATCATCCCAGCCAGCAACCCGCTTCTCCTCGACGAGCGCAGTGAGCAGTCGTTTGCTCATGATGGTGTAGTCCAGAGCAAGGCGTGAGAACTCGATCTGCCTGGGCCTGCTTGGTACCGTGACGTTGTCCAGAACCCAGTCGTAGAAAGCCCGCTGATCTTCAAACTCCAGTGTGCACAGTGAATGGGTGACTCTCTCCAGAGCGTCCGAAAGGGGATGCGTGAAGCCATACATCGGATAAATGCACCAGCGTTCACCCGTGTTCTGGTGAGGAAGATGTCGAATACGGTAAAGGGTGGGATCCCGCAGATTGATATTGGGTGAAGCCATATCGATCCTTGCCCGAAGAACGTGCGTGCCATCCGCAAATTCGCCACAGCGCATTCGCTCGAACAGGTCGAGGTTTTCTGCGACACTACGGTCGCGAAAAGGGCTGTCATGACCAGGTTGAGTCAGGGTTCCCCGGGAGCTGCGAATATCCGCGGCACTCAAGCTACAGACAAAGGCTTTGCCGTTACGAACGAGTTCCACCGCTGCCTGGTAAAGTTGGTCGAAATAGTCTGAGGCGTGGGTGAGCCGGTTCTCCCATTCAAAGCCAAGCCAGCGGACGTCGTGCTTTATGGCTGCAACATACTCGGGACTCTCCCGGTCCGGGTTGGTGTCGTCGAAGCGTAGATAGCACTTGCCCTTGAAATCCTGGGCGATCCCGAAGTTCAGACACATTGATTTAGCGTGACCGATATGCAGGTAGCCATTGGGCTCTGGTGGAAATCGGGTGACGACGCCGCCCGGATGACGTTTATCGGCAAGTTCTGATTCGACGATCTGTCGAATGAAATTTGTCGCGGACATAGGTCTTGCGGTTCTGCTCATGGCTGGTTGCCGTCACCTGACCGGTGACGATACTAATGTCGGATCATTCGGTTTCTCCTATTTTAGCAATCCGGCGTGGCTCCGGTGATACCACGGCCCTGGAGCTCTGGCCGGACATTTAAGGACGGGGTCCCGGTCTGAATCCTTTGCCGCCAGGGTGGTTGCGGACACGTCGGCGAACGGATTCACTAAACGACCGGCGAATGGCCACCAGTCAGAAGGTTGTAAGTGGCCGGAAGAGATCCAGGGATAAGCCTGCCCCGGAGAGTTTAGGCTCTCTGTGGCGGTGTTTTGTATCGACATAAGCGGTTGTCTTCGAGGCAGGCCGGTCTAAGGTGTGTTGATTCGGAGCCTGTTTCGTGCTACTCAAGACCTTGAAAGGTCCCGGGTCAGGTGTTCCTGGCCCCGATTTGCCGCGGCCCGGCCGGGATCAGGGTACCGGGCTGCGTCAAAGAGTATCAGCAACTGTAGAAGGAGGATGTTTGATGGAGTACACAACGGAAGGTATCAGGAACCTGGCGCTCGTCGGGCATGCGGGCGCCGGGAAGACAACACTTGCAGAGAGCCTTCTGCACGATGCGGGCGCAATAAACACCCCAGGTGTGGTTGAAAAAGGGTCAACGGTTACCGATTTCGATGAGCTTGAACAGAAGCATCAGCATTCCCTGACTGCTGCTCTGGCTTCCTTTGATTATCAGGGTAGGCGCATCAACCTTATTGACACACCAGGCTACCCGGACTTCATCGGGACTGCGCTCAGTGTGCTCCCTGCGGTCGAGACTGTGGCGATTGTGATCAATGCCCAGCGCGGTGTTGAAAGTTCAGCCCGCCGTATGATGGACTCGGTGCGTCAGCGAAACCAATGCGCCATGATCGTGATCAACCGTATCGACGCTGAAGATGTGGATCTTTCAGGAGTGTATGCTGAAGTCCGGGAATCTTTCGGAAACGAGTGCCTGGCGGTCAATCTGCCATCGGCCGGCGCGACGGCCGTGGTCGATTGCTTTTTTAGCCCAGAAGGCGAATCCGACATCTCGTCGGTTGAGGAGGCCCATACTGAAATCGTCGATCAGACAGTGGAACTGGACGAGGATCTGATGACGACGTATCTCGACCAGGGCACGATCGCACCCGAGCAACTTCATGACCCGTTTGAGCAGGCGATGCGCGAAAGGCACGTGGTCCCTGTCTGCTTTGTATCCGCGCAGACCGGTGCCGGTGTGCGAGCACTGAATGAATTTGTTTCCAAGATGCTGCCCAGCCCGTCAGAGGGTAACCCGCCGAGCTTCGTGAATGGTTCAGACAGCGACGGCGGGAATATCCAGATCACTCCGGACCCGGCCAGTTCGGTTGTGGCTCATATTTTCAAGATCTCCTTTGATCCGTTCGTCGGTCGGCAGGCTTTGTTTCGCCTCTATCAGGGCACCATCAAAAAGGATGCCCAGATGCTGATTGGTGACAACCGCAAACCGGTAAAGATCGGCAATCTTTCCAGTTGTCTGGGTAAGAAACTCTCTGACTGCAGTTCGATTGTGCCCGGGGATATCGCCTTGATTTCCAAGGCCGAAGGCTTCAGCTATGACGAGGTGATGCATGATTCGCATGGCGATGGGTCTATGCGCCTGAAAAGCACTGCCCTGCCAACACCCATGGTCGGTGTTTCGATCACACCGAAGAGCCGGGGTGATGAACAGAAAATCGCCGAGGTATTGGGCAAGCTGATCGAGGCAGATCCTTGCCTGCGGATCGAGAGAAACCCCGCGGCCAACGAGACCGTGCTGAGGGGAATGGGTGACCTGCACTTGAGAATGGCGGTCGAGCGGATGAGTGATCAGTACGCCGTTGAGGTGGAAACAGGAGTACCGACGATCCCCTACCGGGAAACCATAGCCAGGTCAGCCGAGGGCCACTCCCGCCACAAGAAGCAGACCGGGGGCGCCGGCCAGTTTGGAGAAGTGTACCTCAAGGTAGAACCGATGGGCCGGGGCGAAGGTTTTGAATTTGTTAACAAGATCGTTGGTGGTGTCATTCCCAACCAGTTCATCCCGGCTATTGAAAAAGGCGTGCAGAGTGTCCTGGAAGGTGGGGCCGTGGCCGGCTTTCCGATGCAGGACATCCGGGTAACAGTCTATGATGGGAAACATCACGCGGTCGACTCGAAGGAAGTGGCCTTTGTCGCTGCGGGTCGAAAAGCCTTTCTCGAAGCAATCGAGAAGGCCAAGCCCTTGGTCCTGGAACCTATCGTCGAGCTAGAAGTGATTGCCCCAAACGGCAACATGGGTGATATCACCGGCGATTTATCTTCCCGCCGGGGGCGTGTGAGCAGTACCGACTCAATGCCCGGCGGCATGATCAGTATCAAAGGACAGGTGCCGCTCGCGGAGATGGACGAATACCAGTCAAAACTCAAATCGGTAACGGGCGGTGAAGGAAGTTACAACATGGAGTTCTCTGCCTATGATCCGGCGCCGGGAGATGTCCAGAAAAAACTCTCGGCTGCGTTCCAGCATCCGGAAGAGGAATGACTTAAGGCCACTGGTTGTCCTGTGCAAGTGCTGACCTTGCCAGCACCATGGCCAGGTCGTTCCAGTATCGGTTGTTCGTTGCAGTGATATACTTGCGCGCCAAAAAATCCTTGCCCTTTGAGACCCGGATCACCTGAACGACAGGTGCTCAAATGAATCAGGCTGGAACATTGAAACACAACACGAGCGATCATCTCAGCGTTACCGACAATCTTCGGATCGACGGGATCCAGGATGTTGCTAATCCCAAGACGATCATCGATGAACTTCCCGCCTCGAGTGAGATTTCATCCCTGGTCACCCGTACACGGGCCGAGGCCCACCGAATCCTGGACGGTACAGATAATCGTGTCATTGCGATCATCGGGCCGTGCTCAATCCACGATCCCGAAGCAGCACTCGACTATGCCCGGCGGCTGCAATCTCTGAGGGATGCCTGCTCAGATGATCTGCTGATCATCATGCGGGTCTATTTTGAAAAACCCCGGACAACAGTGGGCTGGAAAGGCCTGATCAATGACCCCAATCTCGATGGTTCCTTCGATATCAATCACGGTATCCGGCTGGCAAGAAAACTACTACTTGATCTGAACCGTATAGGTATGCCGGCAGGCACTGAATACCTCGACCTGTTGACACCCCAGTACATCACAGATCTGATCAGCTGGGGTGCGATCGGCGCCCGCACAACGGAAAGCCAGTTGCACCGTGAGCTGGCTTCCGGGTTGTCCTGTCCCGTGGGTTTCAAAAACGGCACGGACGGGAATCTGAAAATTGCCATTGACGCAGTTTCTGCGGCTGCACACCCGCATCATTTTCTGACCGTCACAAAAGCGGGCTATCTTGGGATTTTTCAAACCACCGGCAACGAAGATGGGCACGTGATCCTTCGAGGTGGGTTGCAACCTAATTTCGATCGCGAGAGTATCGGCACTGCGTCGGGTCTGCTGAAAGATGCGGGGTTGCCAGCGAGGCTCATGGTCGATTTCAGTCATGCGAACAGTGCGAAACAGCACCGCCGCCAGTTGGACGTCGCAGCCGATGTCTGCAGTCAGATTACCCAGGGAGAAGAGCGAATCGTTGGGATTATGCTCGAGAGTAATATTATCGAGGGCCGCCAGGATGTCGAATCCGCGGGGTCTTTGGTCTATGGCCAGAGCATTACTGATGCCTGCCTTGGCTGGGAGGATACCAGCCGGATTATCGAACAGCTGGCCGAGGCGGTCGGCAGACGGCGCCAGTCAACGGTGTAGGCGTCTGCGCTTGGAGGTCGACCGACTGGTCAGATGCCAGCGGATGAGATCTACTGTTCGAGTTTATGGGCTGATCAGTAATTTTGTTTCAGGTCCTTTGCGGCAGTGCTAGTCTTTTGTGTTACCTCCTTAGCAGTGGCCGGCAATCGATTCGTTGGAGTTTGGCGAGCTCATTCCTCCACTTCGTTTCTGTGAAGCCAATGGATTTATGACATGATCAAACCATACGGCGCTGGCCAGCTGATGCCTCTTTACGTGGCAGATGAAAAGGAACGCGGGTCCTTGCTGAACGAGGCGGAGAATCTACCTGCACTTGAAGTCAGCTCAGCAGTGGCAGCCAATGCTGTGATGCTGGGAGGTGGCTACTTCACTCCCCTGGCAGGGTTCATGGATCGTCAAGATGCGCTCCATGTGGCCCGTGAGATGCACACAGCCAACGGCCTGTTCTGGCCCGTCCCGGTGCTCAATCTGACTGATTCATTCGCTGTAAAGCCGGGTGGTCGAATCTCACTGCGCGATCCGGGTACCCCAGGCACACCAGTGCTTGCGATCCAGGATGTTGAACGGGTTGAGGCGTTGAGCGATGAGGATATCGAGATCATTACCCGTAATGTCTACGGCACGACCGACCAGACCCACCCAGGTATCTCGGCGTTCAT